>OGFL01000087.1_pt1 | contig 95572 bp, 81 predicted proteins | sample 1570911 | NCBI WGS metagenome assembly OGFL01 (sample SAMEA2582050, study PRJEB24529) | metagenome | biome: Human gut stool | place: China | collected 2011 | reverse complement strand
TGCTCTCGTATGTTCTGCTGTTTTATTCAAGTGCATCTCCTCATATTCGTGTGTATGATTAATATCAATTACAGCCTTATTTTGACCTTGTTTTTTCTCATAAAACCCATCCAGAATCTGAATCAGATCTTTCTTTTTATTATTTCCGATAACGATATCAATACTCTCGTCAATTTCTCCGCTTGCTTCTTTTGCCTGCACATAGCATCCAGCTGCAACTACAATTGCATCCGGATTCATCTTTTTTGCACGATGGAGCATCTGACGGGACTTTCTGTCCGCCATGTTAGTCACTGTGCATGTATTGATAATATACACATCCGCGCCTTCTTTAAACGGCACAATCTCATATCCATTTTCTTCCAAAAGCTGTTGCATCGCTTCCGTCTCATATGCATTTACATCCCAAATTATGTAATGCTGCTCTTTTCATATTCTTTTCCTTTCTCTCTATATATGTTTAATCTGCCGAAAATGTTACGGTTTTCTTTGGCAATTTATTTCTTGACTTTTGTGTCCATCCATTTTAAGATAGTCATAGAACAAAACAAAATTCAAGGAGGTTTTTTCTAATGAAAACAGTAGATATTTCTTTAAATTCAATCGACAAAGTAAAATCATTTGTAAATGATATCAGCAAATTTGATTCTGATTTTGATCTTGTATCTGGAAGATATGTTATCGACGCAAAATCGATTATGGGAATCTTTAGCTTAGATTTATCCAAACCGATCACATTAAACATTCACGCTGATAACGCTAACTTAGATACTATCATGGAAGTATTATCTGCATACACAGTATAATAATCGGATTGAAAAGATGCTCCGCCTTTGGCGGGGCATCTTTTTTTACAGCAGTTCCGTTATTTCAAACTTTCATGCCAGAACTGCTGCATTTTATCTAAGGTTTGACAACAATTGTCTCCACTGTATTTATCGCAGTCTCAAATAATTCATCAATCTTCTCCGCTAGATTTTCTTCTGAGCGTCTAATGATATTAATGTTCGGTTTTGTCACCGGATGTTTTGCGACAAAAATTGTACAGCAGTCTTCAAACGGTAAGATTGAAGTCTCAAATGTATCAATTTTTTCTGCAATTTCTACAATTTCCTGTTTATCAAATCCAATAACCGGACGATATACCGGAAGAGTGCACACATCGTTTGTCGCAGCAAGACTCTGCATTGTCTGACTCGCCACTTGTCCAATACTTTCTCCCGTGATCAGCCCTAAACATCCGCTCTCTTTTGCGAAATGCTCTGCGATTCGCATCATATATCTTCTCATAATAATCGTCAGCTCATCATGCGGGCACTTTTCATAAATATACAACTGAATATACGGAATGTCAAGCATAAAATGTATTTTTATAAAGAAATTTTGCATATTATGCATATCAAGTGTATAAATGCAGGCGACAGAGAAGCAGGATGACGAGGTTTGACGATATGAAATATAAAATGTCAGGAAAAGGCGATTGTAATGGAAGAATATTGCAGATGGCTGATATCAGATTCAGCAGGCAGAGACCGGTCACAATGATGATCCGGAGACGGATTTATGCACAAAAGTGCCTGAATCATCCTATAAAAACGATAGGAAAAAGTGTTCCAGGATTGACAAGAATCAAGAAATCATGGATAATAATCCGAAGAACGCTGTTGGGCGCGTGCAGGAATTTTCTGAACAGAAGATTCCGTAAACGGTTCCGCACAATGCAGCAACGGCCGCAGCATTTGCCGGTTTAGAACGCAAAGCAAAACTGCGGAGAGAAAATCTGGAAGGAAATATGTCATGGGACAGTGGAATGAATACCTGGAAGTTCTGGCATCCAAGGCACCGACTCCGGGAGGCGGAAGCGCAGCGGCGGTTTACGGCGCTGTCGGAACAGCCCTCGGCGAGATGGTGGGAAACTTGACGACAGGGAAAAAGAAATTTGCAATATATGAGGAAGAGATCCAGAAGATCCTTGTACGATTACAGGAAGCGAGAATGGATTTCATCCGTCTCGAGAAGGCGGACGAGCAGGCGTTTGAGCCGCTTTCGGAGGTTTACCGCATGAAGGCGGAGACGGACGAGGAGAAAAAAGCAAAGGAAGAGCGGATGGAAGAGTGCCTGAAAGCTGCTGCGCAGGTTCCTATGGAAGTCATGGAGCGGGCGGTCAGCGTGATGGATGATATCGAGTTCCTGGCATTGAACGGCAGCCGGCTTGCGGTCAGCGATGCCGGAGTCGGGATCCAGGGAATCCGTTCGGCGCTTCTCGGCGCGGTTATGAGCGTGTATATCAATACGAAGATGATGAAGGACCGGGAGTATGCCGAAGCAGTGAACCAGCAGGCGGAACTTCTCATAAAGAAGGGAACGGAACAGGCAGACCGGATCTATGAGATTGTGTTAAAGGCGGTAAGAGGATGATTACATTAAAGGGAGCAGAGGTTTCTGCAAAGATCAAGGAACAGGTTCTTTCCATGAACCAGGAATTAAACGGATATGTGCCGACAGCGGCCATCGTCCGGATCGGGGAGCGCCCGGATGACCTCTCCTACGAGAGAAATGTCATGAAACGCATTGCGGCATATGGAATGGAGACAAAGTCTTACGTGTATCCGGCGGAAATCAGCGAGGAGGAGTTTTTCGCGGAGTTCCAGAAGATCAACGATGACGAAACCATTGATGGAATTCTGTTATTCCGTCCTCTGCCGAAGCATATCAATGAGAAGCGCGCGGAGCAGATGATCCGACCGGAGAAAGATCTCGACGGAATCTGTGCGGTGAATACGGCGAAGGTATTTGCTGGTGAGAGAGACGGCTTTGCGCCGTGTACGGCTGAGGCGGTCATTGAGGTGTTAAAGGCATTTGATATTTCTATGGAAGGAAAGCGTGCGGTGATCGTCGGACGCAGCATGGTAGTGGGACGTCCGCTGTCCATGTTGATGTTAAAGGAAAACGCGACGGTGACTGTGTGCCACACAAAGACAAAAGACTTGAAGTCTGTCTGCCGGGAAGCGGATATTCTCGTTGCGGCAGCAGGAAAGGCGAAGATGCTGGACGCATCTTACTTAAAGGAAGGCGCGGTGCTGATCGACGTTGGAATCAACGTGGATGAAAATGGAAAACTCTGCGGAGACGTCCTCTGGGATGGTCTGGAAGAAAAGGCATCCGCGGCGACACCGGTGCCGGGCGGCGTCGGTGCTGTGACGACGGCGGTGCTTGCGAAACATCTGGCGATGGCAGCGTGCAGGAAGAGAAAATAAACGTAGGACCGACAGCACGAGGTCTCGCGCAGGCGCGGACTTTGGCTCGTTGTTCGTGTAAATAAAAAATGGAAAAAATTCTCATTTTTCCGCATAAAGCGGCATAAATAAAGGAAAGAGGACCACCGCCCCAGCACATCGGCGGTCCTCTTTTCTTGACAGAATTTTGGATAAGAGGTAGGATATTACTACAAATGAGTTAGCAATAACTAACCATGCGTTTGTTCAAAACGCAAATTGCATTTTCTGCACGGCAGAATGAAACAAAAGGTGTGCTGAGGCAGATCGTATTTCATGCACGCGAATCTCACAAATTCTTTTCTGACAGATAGGATAGGCAGGGGAGAAGATCTGCGAACGAATGGATAAAGGACAGTGTGTGCGATCCGAAATGCAGTTATGAAAACATGGGTTAGCTGAAACTAATTTCAATACCAAGGATGGTGAGGAAAGAAGAAAGGTCATGAAAAAGCAGAAAACGCTTGCAGTTCTGTTAAGTGCGGCGATGGTTGCCGGAGCGATTCCGACAGCAGCGCTTGCGGAAGTGGTGGGAAGTAATTCTGATTCCGGTGTGAAGGCAGCGGAGCTGAGTGAAGATCAGGAGATTGAGGAACAGAATGAAGATTCTGAGGATGAAACTGGTTCCGGATATGTATTGATGAATGTGCCGTATGATGAGGTATATGGGAAGGACATTAAAAATGATAAAAAAGTAGATGCTGTCTCATCTGCGACAATGAAAAAAACGAAAAAAAAGACTGTAGTAAATGGCACTTATCATTCAAATGATGGAAGAGAGATCAAAGGAGCGATCATTCCGGTAAAGGTAGATAATTTGTCTCTTTTAAATGGATTTAAGAGGGTTTCAGCGTCCAATGCGGAAAAGGTTACTGTCGCCTCGGCAAGTGATTCTACCTATAATGATAATCTGTTTGATGAGGAAAAGGACTATACATATGCTGTACTTCCGAACGGTTATACGCCGAAGGTTTATAAGGAACTAATAGAGATTGATAAGAATGGAAAGCCGGAATTCAGTAAGTTCCAGGGTAGGGAACAGGAAGTCGATACTAATGCAACGATCGTTGCCTGCTCCGGACGGTACCAGCCTGGAAAGAAAGAAAACAAGCCATATCATGGCGACTATGAGATTACGATTCAGGATTATCAGGACCTGATTGCGTCTTCCAGCAACGCAGTCTATGAGGTGGTTTTAGATACGAAGGAGGGGGACAGCTACGGGCTTCGCCTTCTTGAAAACACATTCCTTAGAAAAGGAGAGCTGGGATTCTCAACCGGTTTCACAACAAAGAGCAAAGGCTGCACTTTGAATCCGGATCATTATAAATCGCTTATCGGAAAAACGATCACCAGCATCCGCTTCGTAACGGAAAATGGAATTTTTGTGATCCCGACAGAACTGAAGGTCGAGGAACAGGAAATCTATGCGCTGATGAATATTCCGTATGACGAGCTTTACAAGAATGATCTGAAGCAGAATGATATTCCGGTGGATGCGATGACATCTGCAACGTATCAGAAGACACGTACAAAATCACTGTCGAATGGATCTTACCATAAGAATTCAGACGGATCGAAGATCGACGGAGTTACATTCCCGGTTAAACTGATGGTAAATTCTGATGCGGACCTTAAGGACCTGACCCACGTAGGAGATGGTAGCAAGGAGCTGACGATCACAACAACACTTCGCGGAAAACAGCAGACAAACACATACAAAGGAAGAGACACCTTATTTGAGAACGGTACCTATGCGTATTATGTTTTAAACCCGGAGGAAAAACCGGACTTTTATAAAGAAGTTACCGTTGGAAAAGATGGAAAATTTGAGTTCTCTGAGACAAAATTCCAGGATGGAAAGTCCGCTGAAAAATCAAAAGCAACCGCAGAGATCACGACAAAGACGACACGCGGAGATTACCAGATCAATGTGAGCGGACTTGACGAGTCTGTGACAAACAGTTCGATCTATGGAGTGATTCTTGAGACAAAGGACGGAAAGAGCTATGGTCTCCGCCATCTCGAAAATATCTGGCGCGGAAACGAGCTTGGAATTTACACCGGATATACAAAAGAGAGCCATGGCGTCGATGCCAGCGTGGAGCCGTACAAGGATATCATGGGAAAGACCATCGATAAGATCACATACCTCACAAGCGCAGGCGCTTATGAGATCGACACGGATCTTTATGTACCGATGAAGGATGGCACACAGGCTGAAGTGGCTGACGGAAAGTCCGGAAACGGATCTGTCGCTGTTACGGTGAAACTTCCGGAAAGATTTGATCCGGAGTATCAGGTCACGGGACTGAAGACATCCTTTGCAGACGGAGCGCTCACTTATACAGACGCAATGCCTGGAAAGTATACCCTTACAATCTCTGATAAGAATGAAAAATGGGCAGATATCGAGGCAGATTTTGTACTCAGCAGCGATACGAATCCTGCATACTATAACAGGGATTACAGTGCACCGGCAGTCATCAAAAAAGGCTCTGCAGATAAAGCTGATTTCGCGAACTACTTAAAGAACATCACAAAGGTATCGGTCAACGGTAAGGAATATGCGGCATCCGGAAAAGGCGCTGCGGTGATCGTAAAGAGTGACGGAACGATCGATCTTGCAAACAGCAGTGTATTTGATGGCAAAGAGCCGTATACGGTCGTTGTAACATCCACAGGATATCCGGATCTGACATTCGAGATCAAGCAAGTGACTTACGACAGCAGTGACTCGGATAGCGGAGAATCCGGAGAACCGGCAGACTCTTCTTCAAAGAAGAAAAATACATCTGCTTCTGATGGAATGACGGCAGGAAGCTGGAGCCAGGATGCAGCGGGAAACTGGTACTTTAAGAATGCCGCAAACGGAAAGAATCTTGTATCTGCATGGGCACATATTGAGAATCCATATGCAGGCGCAGGACAGCCGAAGGATTCCTGGTTCCATTTCGATGCAAATGGTGTCATGCAGACAGGCTGGTTTAAAGATAGCGATGGAAGATGGTACTTCTTTAATCCGGTTTCTGACAGCACACTTGGAAGAATGATGACCGGATGGAACTGGATCAAAGGAAATGACGGCAAGCTTCGCTGCTATTATTTCGAGGAGATCTCCAACGGACACCGCGGAGCCATGTATTCCGGAACGACAACTCCGGACGGTTATACGGTTGATGCGGACGGTGCATGGACAGTAAACGGAATCGTTGTGACAAGATAAAAATTGGCATGTAAAAGCCGGTATAAAAACCTCCTGATCATGGAATCCTAAGGGAAACATGGTTTCAGGAGGTTTTTTATATGTGGGGAATTCTGGTGGCACTGCTTTCGGGAGCGCTTATGAGTCTGCAGGGAATTTTTAACACGGAGGTGACGAAGCAGAGCAGCATCTGGGCGGCAGCAGGATGGGTGCAGATGACGGCACTTGTGACCTGCGTGGTCCTATATTTCGTTACCGGACGCGGGGAAATCTGGGGGATGTTTTCCATCGACCGGAAGTACATGCTGCTTGGCGGTGTCATGGGCGCATTTATCACCTGGACCGTGATCAAAAGTATGGACGGCCTGGGTCCGGCAAAGGCGACACTGCTCATCGTTGTGACCCAGATCCTGGTCTCCTATGTGGCGGAGGTATTTGGTCTCTTCGGTGTCGAGAAAGCGGCGTTTGAGTGGAGAAAACTTATCGGTGCGGTTCTGGCGATTGTGGGGATCGTGGTGTTCCGGTGGTAGCGCGACGCAAGATATCCTGAAAACAATATGAAAATTTTAAAACGATAGCGCGAGAAGTTTAAAAAAAATAAATATATAGTTTAAAAATTATAAAAACATATTGACAAAATAGGAAATGAAGGGTATGATAGCGCCATCGGATTTGAACAGGAAGTTCAGACGATGAGGAAACACAGGACTGCGGGATGACTGGCGGTCGGAAAGGAGATACAGGTATGGGAAATGCTGGAAGAATTGATATGAACAATATGTGTTGTTGCTGTTGCATGTGTATTTCCGGGCGTTTTTTACGGCCAGGAGCTTTGCTGTGCGGTCATGTACCTGTATACAGAAAATAGTTTCCTGTTAATGCCAGAAAATGCGCCCGGAAGTGTAAAAACTTCCGGGATTTTTTATGTAACAGGAAATTCCGAGGAATTTCCTGTTACATAAAAAGGCACTGACGTGCCAAAGATGCGCACTCGCGCGAAGATGTAGACTGTCGCAAGCGACCGCGCGAGGCGCGAGAATGTGCCAAGGCACATTCTTTTTAGTTGGGAGGAAGAAACATTGATCCAGATCGAACATGTAAGCAAAACCTTTTCAGGAAAATACGGAACCGTCCACGCGCTGGACGATGTGAGTATCCATGTGGAAAAAGGTGATATCTGCGGCATCATCGGATTTTCCGGAGCCGGAAAGTCTACGCTGATCCGCCTGGTAAACGGCCTTGAAACGGCAGACAGCGGAAAAGTCACTGTCTGTGGAAAGGAGCTTTCCGCACTGAAAAAGCCGGAGCTCAGGGCTTTGAGAAGAAAGATCGGAATGGTCTTCCAGCAGTTTAACTTACTGGAATCCAAGACGGTGTACCACAACATCGCACTTCCACTGATTTTAGCGAATACTCCGAAGGCAGAGATCGATAAGAAGGTCATGGAAGTATTAAAGATCGTTGAACTGGAAGATAAGAAAGATACCTATATCAGCCAGCTGTCCGGCGGACAGAAACAGCGTGTCGGGATTGCGAGAGCGCTGACGACCGACCCGGAGCTTCTCCTTTGCGACGAGGCGACAAGTGCCCTGGATCCGCAGACGACAGAGTCGATCTTAAAGCTTTTAAAGCGGATCAACCGGGAGATGGGCGTCACGATCCTTCTCATCACACACCAGATGCAGGTCGTTCAGATGATCTGCAACAAGGTAGCCGTCATGGAGAGCGGAAAGATCGTGGAATCCGGAAGTGTTCTTGAGGTATTCGGATCTCCGAAGATGCCGGTCACAAAGCGGTTTGTCCAGACGGTCATCCGTGACCAGATCCCGGACAGCATCGTGAGTCTCGTAAAGGAACAGAAAGAAAATTTCCGCGTTGAACGCCTGAAATTCATTGGTTCCAGCGTGAAACGTCCGGTGATCTCCGATATCTGCAAGACGGACGGTGTCGTGGTCAATATCCTCGGCGCAGCGGTCCAGGAACTGGAAGACAGCGTTATGTGCGTCTTTATCTTACAGCTCATCGGTGACGATGAGAGTATCCGGAAAGCGGAAGAGAAGATCGATAAAAATGGCGTCTTAAGAGAACGGATGGAGGTGGAGTAAGATGGAAGAACTCATGAAAACAAAGATCTTTAAGGTCACAGTGGAACGTCTCCTGTTAAATGGAGGACAGACTCTCTACATGGTCGGCTGGTCGCTCCTTGTTGGAACGATCATTGGTATGATCCTGGCCCTGATACTGGTGCTTTGCAGAAAAGGCGGACTTGCGGAGAACCGACCGTTATACTGGATCGTGAGCGCTTATATCAATGTGGTGCGAAGCATTCCGTTCGTAATTTTGCTTGTAACGATCATGCCGATCACACGCGCGATCGTCGGAACAACGATCGGAAGTACGGCGGCGCTGGTCCCGTTAGTTGTTTACATAAGTCCGTATCTTGCAAGACTGATGGAAAACAGCCTGCTTGAGATCAATCCGGGAATCCTGGAGGCGGCTGAGGCCATGGGCGCGACAACCTGGCAGGTCATCCGTTATTTCCTGGTTCCGGAAACCCTGGGTTCCATGGTGCTTGCACTTACAACAGGAACCATCGGACTTCTCGGAGCGTCCGCGATGGCTGGTTATGTCGGCGGAGGCGGAGTCGGTGACCTGGCGCTGACATATGGTTATGAGAAGATGAACACCCCGCTCATGATCCTCACGGTCGTGATCCTGGTCGTTCTGGTACAGATATTGCAGATTCTTGGAAATACGATTTCCGGAAAGTTAAGACAGCATAAATAAAAGAAGAGGAGAGAAAGAATTATGAGAAAAGTGATTGCAGGAGTACTGATGGGAGCGGCAGTTTTAAGCCTTGCCGCATGCGGAAAGACAGAGACAGCAGCTACAACAGCGGCACAGGCTGCTGAGAGCCAGGACACACAGGCAGACAGCACAGAGGCAGCAGCGGACACCACCGGCGACAAGAAAGAGATCGTCTATGGTAAGTCCCAGGGACCGTACACAGAGCTTTTTGAGGCGGCGATCGTTCCGATCCTCGAGAAAGAGGGATATACCGTAAAGGGAGTTGACTTCTCCGACCTTCAGACAGCAGATATCGGACTGAATGACGGCGACGTCGATGTCAACGTAGAGCAGCACACCGCATATATGGAAAACTTCAACGCGAACTATAATGCGGATCTCGTTGCATTAAGCCCGATCCCGACAGTACCGGCAGGCGTATATTCCGCAAAATATAAGTCTGTCGATGAGACCCCGGACGGAGCAAAGGTTGCAGTTCCGAATGACGCATCCAACACCGCAAGATGCTACCTGATGCTTCAGAAGATCGGCTGGATCAAGCTTGCTGATGATGTGGATCCGTTCGCAGTAACCCAGGATGACATCGTTGAGAACCCGCACAACATCGAGTTCACAGAGATGAAGAGCTTAACGATCCCGGCAGCAATTCAGGACTTTGACTATGTAGCGATCACCGGCAGCGTTGTATATAACGCAGGCATCGACCCGTCCACAGCACTTGCAACTGAGGATATCCAGGATCATCTTGTTCTTCAGGTTGTTGTAAAGGAAGAGAACAAGGATGCTGAGTGGGCAAAAGCGATCGTGGATGCTTATCATTCCGACGAGTTCAAGCAGTACATGGAAGAGAACAACGATGGATTATGGTGGATCCCGGACGAGTTAAAGTAAGATTTAAGTCTGGAATTGATCGAGAAAAACTGATAGGGTGAGAATGAGCCAGGGGCGCATGTGAATGTGGTTCCTGGCTCATTTGTTTACGAAAAAATATCTCCGACACGGAAAAAACTGGCGTCGGAGATATTTTGGTCTTTGCACAAAGCAATAAGCAGTGGTTAGGGATTTGCTTATATCAGAAGTGGGCAGACCATTTAGATAAGCTGCGAAGCAGCTATTTGGTTATGAAGTTCGGGAGAAAGCAGCCTGCTGATTTTCATGACCGGCTTAATTCTGTTATGCTTCTGCTGGCGTTCCCTGCAGCATCCGTGTGACTTTTTTCACACAATAGAAGCAGGTCGGAGCGATATAGCAGCAGGCAGCAACCCAGGCGGTCTGGTCGGCAAAGCAGATCGCGTTATAGCCGAATTGACCGACAAAGCAGAGGCTGACGATCGTGCGGGCAAACATCTCTGTCACGCCGGAGAAAAATGCTCTTCCGGAATATCCGAGTCCCTGCGTCACCATTCTGGTGATGTTTAAGATCCCAAGTGTCCAGTAAAAGAATCCCATGCAGCGCAGATACTGGGCGGAGGCGTCGAGAACACCTGCGGCATCTTTGCTCACAAAGATCATGGAGAGCGGACGTCCGAAGAAGATCAGGATCAGTCCTGCGAAGACTCCGTAGCCAATCCCGAGGGCGATTCCCTCTTTCAGACCTTTTTGGATTCGGGCTGACTGACCGGCGCCGAGGTTCTGGCTGCAGAAGACAGAAACAGCGGTTCCGATCGCATCGAACGGACACAGGGTGAACTGTTTTAGCTTCACACCTGCGGTAAAGCCGGAGACATAGTCACCGCCGAGTCCGTTGTTTGCGGACTGCATGACCATGCTGCCGATCGCTGTGATGGAAAACTGGAGACCGGTCGGGAGTCCCATCTGGAGAAGCTCTGCGATCGCGTCTTTTTTCAGTACACGATTTTCCTTCGAGAGCCATAAGATCTTCATGCGCCGGATAATGACGAACAGGCAGAGAATTCCGCTGATTGCCTGGGATGCGATCGTTGCGAAGGCAGCTCCGGCACATCCCCACTTTGCGACAACGATAAAGAAGAGGTCGAGGAAGATGTTGAGCACTGCGGAGAATGCCAGGAAGATAAAAGGTGTCCGGCTGTCACCGACGGCGCGCAGGATGCTGGATAAGTAGTTGTAGAGCAAGGTGAACGGGATCCCGAGGAAAATGATCATCAGATAGATATACGCATTTGCGTAGATATCGCTCTGGACAGAAAGCATGTGCAGGATCCACGGACACAGAACAGCGCAGAGCGTGGTCACGATGACTGCGATCACTGCGGTGAGGATTGCTCCGTTGAAGATAAAATCTTTCATGCGTTTGTGGTCGCCGGCGCCGAAATATTTTGCAACCGGAATGCCGAAGCCGGTACAACTTCCCATACAGAAGCCGAGGACGAGAAACTGGACGCTGGTGCTGGCCCCGACACTCGCAAGTGCCTGTGCGCCGAGTACCTGTCCGACGATCGCGGCGTCGATGATGTTGTATGTCTGCTGCAGGAGGTTGCCGACTAAGAGGGGCAGTGCGAACTGCAGCATGGACTTTAGAGGACTGCCCTTGATCATGGAAGTTGCCATGTAGAGATTACCTTCTTTCGAAATGGGAAATTTTTTGATAAAACGAACGTGAATTATCTTATCATAGAGAGGAAAAATTGTATACAGGCATATGCGACAAAATGTAGGTGGAATTTGGGTGGGGATTTTTGCTGTTTTTTAGAGGAACCAGATTCTCGAATCAAGGCACTCCTGTTCGGCTCCTCACCGCTAGGGATTGGTGGGACGAATAGTAAACTTTAACGTGAAAATGGTTGACATCTGGCAGAATCTACCATATAATTGTAAACTATAACGTAACAAAAGAGTTTACAATCAAACTTGGGCAGATGTGAGAGAAATGAGAAAAATCCTACAAAAAAAGTGGGAAAATCTGCTCTGGAATTACAACGAAATAATACATCTGCTGACTGTAAAAGAGGTTTGCGGCAGGCAGGATAAGATCAGGAAAAGGAGAACATTATGGACGCACTGACACTGGCACAGGAGATTATCGACGGAAGAAGAATCACAAGAGAGGATGACCTGAATTTCTTTCTGACATGCGATCTGAAGGAGCTCTGTGAGGGAGCAGACCGGATCCGCAAGGCATGTGTGGGAGATAAGGTAGACCTTTGTTCTATTATCAACGGACGGAGCGGACGATGTCCAGAGGATTGCAAGTACTGCGCACAGTCTGCTCATCATCATACAAACTGCGAGGTTTATGATTTCCTTCCGGAGGAAGAGATCGTGAAGATGTGCCGTGTCAATGAGGCGGAAGGTGTTGACCGTTTCTCTATCGTGACATCCGGAAAGGCACTGACCGGGGAGGAGTTTGAGAAAGCGATCCATGCTTATGAGACGATGAAGAAGGAATGTAAGATCGACCTCTGCGCATCCATGGGATTTGTGAGTGCGGAGCAGCTCCACAGACTTCACGAGGCTGGTGTTACAAGCTATCATCACAATATTGAGACATCCAGAAGAAATTTCCCGAACATCTGCACGACGCATACTTATGATATGAAGATCAATACTTTAAAGATGATCAAGGCGGAAGGAATGTGTGCATGTTCCGGCGGTATCATCGGAATGGGAGAGACCTGGGAGGACCGTCTCGACATGGCGGTAAGCCTTGCAGAGCTTGGAATCGATTCCATCCCGTTAAATGCACTGATGCCGATCTCGGGAACTCCGCTTGAGCATTTGGAGCGCATCTCCGAGGATGATATTCTCCGCACGGTTGCGTTCTTCCGCTACATCAACCCGGAGGCAAACATCCGTCTTGGAGCAGGCCGCGCACTTCTCACAAACGACGGCGAGACCGCATTCAAGTCCGGAGCATCCGCGACGATCACAGGAAATATGCTGACAACGGTTGCATGTGCGACGATCCGCAGTGACAAGAAGATGTTAGAGGATCTTGGAAGAAATGTGACACCGGAGTATATGAAATAATACCGGGATCAGGAGATTGGAATCATACGTTGTCCAAAAGTAGAAAGTACAGATTAGAAAAGGCTGCCCTGCATTATGTGCGGGCAGCCTTTTGCGTGATAGGGCAACAATTTCAAATATGAAAACTCTGTGTAATACCGTTGCAGCCATAGATTTATTATGAGGAACACTAGTAGAATCTCGCTAAAGTTCTTTTTCACAGCACCAGTAATCCACACCATGATATACACATTCTCCGACCATGGAAAACTGCAGCTTTCGGTACGCGCGGAGCGCCTTTTCGTTCGTCTTTGCGACGAGATAATGGGCGGAACGAAAACCACGCCTTTTGGCTTTCTCCATAGCGCAGGTAAAAAGTTTTCCGGCAATCCCGCAGCCCTGATAATTCAGGGAAACAGCGACCCGGGCAAATTCAACGGACGGAACGAGTTCTTTCGACCAGCAGTCCAGGATATCGGTCTCCGGATCGGCGTCGAAGGAGATCACTCCGGCGAGATCATGCCCGGTCTTTGTCTTTAAGCAGAACAGGGAATTCCTGGCGAGATCGAAACGGATCGTATCAGCAGACGGATAGTCATCCGTCCAGGCGCAGAATTCTCTGCCGATGTGGGACCGGTAGAGGGAAAGGATCGCGGATGCATCATCCGGGAGCGCAAGTGAAAAGAAAAATTGTTTCACAATTCCGTTTACGGAGATCAGAATCTCCTGATCCTGGATCAAATTCATGGACAACGCTCCTTTACCCTGCCATGATCTCGCTCAGTGTTTTCACAAAGAAGATCACGAGGACCACCAGCATCAGCGGTTTTACGAATTTTGCACCGCCTTTATCGAAACACTTTGCACCGAGATAGTTTCCTGCGATACTGAAGAGGCCGGCAGTAAGACCGAGGAGAAAGATCACTTTCCCATTTATCAGGTAGACAGCAAGCGCTGTCAGGTTTGTTGTCAGGTTGATCGCTTTCGTGATCCCGTTCGCCTCTTTGAGTCCCATGTGGGCAACACCGGTGAGGAGAAGAAGGAGGAAGGTTCCTGTTCCAGGACCGTAAAAGCCGTCATAGATGCCGATGACAAAGGCAATAAATGCGCTGAAGAGGATCATTTTGCGGAGTGGAAATGCCTCTTTTTCTCCAATGAACGGTTTTCCGAACATGAGGTAGAGAGCGGTACACGGCAGGATCACAAGGATCAGGCGTTTAAAGTAGTAATCATCTAACCGAAGGGCAAGCTTTGCGCCGATAGAAGAGCCGATTAGAGCAGTGATGATACAGAGAACTGCGTTCTTCCAGGCAATGTAGCCGTTTTTTGCATATTTTGCAGTTGCGATCAGAGTTCCCATGCCGGAGCTCAGCTTATTCGTTCCAATCGCGAAGTGGACCGGAAAACCCGCGATCAGATAGGCAGGAAGCGAGATCAGACCGCCGCCTCCGGCTACCGCGTCGACAAATCCGGCGAGAAATACGAGCGGGCAGATGATCAGAAAGTGGATCAGATGTAATTCCATAGCAGTAATTCCCCTTAGAAAGTAAATATTGTAGATCTTTCGCCAAATATAGCATAAAATGTCTTAAAATGCAATGAAGGAAAATGACAGAAGAAAAGCCTCTTGCTTTTGCCTTTATGATTCGGTAAAATAGAATCAGGCAGAACGATCCCCCTGAAGATTCAGGAGGGAAACATATGAAAGATAATAAGAAGAAAATTCTGGCGGCTGCGGCTTTTCTGATCGCAGCCGGACTTTTGTTTGGGATGACAAAGAAAGAGAACGGGAGCAGAGAGCTGGATGATTCCGGGGCGGTCGTCATGAGCGGGTCGCAGAAGGAGTTCATGGGATCCAAAGAGAAGCGTGGTTCTGAAAAAAATGTTGGGCTGCTCCCGGATCCATCAGGCTCTGACGGAGAAAAAAATCCGCAGACTGAAAGTGAGAGCGGCGTCGGGGAATCCCGGGAAGCCGGAAATGAAACCGGGACGGGGAAAAGTCCTTCAGAAACGCTGGTGGAAGTGGATAACTCGAAGGCAGCAGGGATCTATGTGTATATCTGCGGAGAGGTTGCAAATCCCGGCGTGTATGAGCTTTCCGAGGACAGCCGGATCTACGAGGCGGTGGATGCCGCAGGCGGATTTACGGAGAATGCGGCGCGTGAGAGCATCAACCTCGCGTCGAAGGTCAGTGACGGGATGCAGATCACGATCTATAATAAGGAAGAAGCTGCATCGCTTCCGGCAGGCGGTACGTCAGCAGGTAAAAATTCCGGGCAGGATCAGATGTCGGGATCTTCTTCACTTGTCAACCTGAATACAGCGACGAAAGAGGAACTGATGACCTTAAAGGGCATCGGGGAGTCGAAGGCGGAGGATATCATCCGCTACCGCGAAAAGAGCGGGGGATTTAAGAAGATCGAAGATATCATGAAGATTTCCGGGATCAAGGAAGCCGGATTCCAGAAGATCAAAGACAGTATTACAGTATAGTATAACTGAAAAAACATCATAAAGAGAGACAGCAGATCAGAAAAACAGGTTTGCGGATCCTGCATTGGGAAAGGAAAATGGCAGATCCGGTTACAGGGATTGATGAGAGCTGCTATCGATCACAGCATAACATGGAGGAGTAAGATGGCAAGAGTTCTGGTAGTTGATGATGAAAAACTGATCGTGAAGGGAATCCGCTTCAGTCTGGAACAGGATGGATATGAGGTGGACTGCGCCTACGACGGCGATGAGGCGATCGAGAGGGCAAAAGAGCGGGAGTACGATGTGGTACTTCTGGACGTCATGCTTCCGGGACACGATGGATTTGAGGTCTGCCAGACGATCCGGGAATTTTCCGAGATGCCGATCATCATGCTGACGGCAAAGGGAGACGATATGGATAAGATCCTGGGTCTGGAGTATGGAGCAGACGATTATATCACGAAACCGTTCAATATTCTTGAGGTAAAAGCGCGGATCAAGGCGATCATCCGGAGAAATAATAAGAAGAACGGCGGCGCGAAACGCCAGGAATCGAGTGTGGTGACAGAAGGCGACTTAAAGCTCGACAGAGAGAGCCGCAGAGTCTTCATCAAGGACAAGGAGATCAACCTAACTGCGAAGGAATTCGATCTTCTGGAACTTCTTGTCACGAATCCGAACAAGGTCTACAGCCGTGAGACGCTGTTAGAGTACGTATGGGGCAATAAGGCCATGGTAAACGGAGATGTCCGCACCGTGGACGTACATGTGAGAAGACTCCGCGAAAAGATCGAACCAAGCCCGAGCGACCCCAAATACGTCCACACCAAATGGGGCGTGGGGTACTTCTTCCGCGCATAGCGATGAGCAGTGCAGGGACAGCTCGCATAATTTTTGCGTTGTGCTTGCACAAAAGCAAAAATTATACGAGCTGGACCTATAGGGCGAATGCCCGCGAGCCCTGAGTCGGGGCTTGCCCCGATTCAGGGCTCCCACTGCGGAGTAAGCAGCAAGAAAGCGTTGTGCTTGCACAAAAGCAAAAATTGTGTGAGCTGGACCTATAGGGCTTCCACTGCGGAGTAACCAGCAAAACCAAGTTGTACTAAAAAGGAGAAAAACATCTATGACATACACAATTCGCCCGGTCCGTCCGTCGGACCTTGCGGCAGTCACCGAGGTGGAGGCGATTTGCTTTCCTGCCGCGGAGGCAGCGACCGGAGAATCTTTTAAAGCCCGTATTGCGGCATTCCCGGAATGCTTTTTCGTTGCGGAATCAGAGGGAAAGATCATCGGCTTCATCAACGGCTGTGCCACGGATTCTAAAACGATCTGTGACGAGATGTACGAAAATTCCGCCTGCCACAAGACGGATGGAGCATACCAGTCCATCTTCGGTCTGGACGTGCTCCCGGATTACCAGCGTCAGGGGATCGCGGCAGATCTCATGAACCACATGATCGGGGATGCGAAAAATAAGGGAAGAAAAGGTCTGATCCTCACATGCAAGGACCGCCTGATCCACTATTACGCGAAATTCGGATATAAAAATATGGGCGTGTCCGAGTCTGTCCACGGCGGGGCAGTCTGGTATGACATGATCCTGGAATTCGGAGCGCAGGAATCATGAAGATCACACTGATCACGGTCGGAAAGATCAAGGAAAAATTCTTCCAGGATGCGATTGCGGAATATTCCAAACGCTTGAGTCGGTACTGCAAGCTGGAGATCATCCAGGTTGCGGATGAGAAGACGCCGGACGGTGCCAGCGAGGCAGTGGAGACGCAGATCAAAGAAAAAGAAGGCGAACGGATCCTTTCCAATATCAAGGACGGAAGTTTTGTCGTTGCTCTCGCGATCAATGGAAATATGCTGGATTCTGAGGAGCTTGCGGCAAAAATAGAAAAATGGGGTGTGTCCGGGATCAGCCAGATCGTGTTTATCATCGGCGGATCGTTAGGTCTTTCAAACCAGGTCCTGGTACGGGCCGATTACAAGCTGAGCTTTTCAAAGATGACATTCCCGCACCAGCTCATGCGGGTCATTCTTCTGGAGCAGATCTACCGGAGTTACCGGATCATTCAGGGAGAACCTTACCATAAATAGCGTGTATTTGTTACTTTTCACGGGGAGGATATTCCGAACCGAAAATTCCGCATGAGACAGCAGTGATTGCGGATTGAAACAAGGAGGCAAAAACGAGTGACAGAGGAACAGAACGCAGGGAAGATCCTTCTTTTCTGTAAGGAACCTTCACCGGAGCAGATCATGAAATGCCTGCGGGACGCATTTGACGTTCCGGGCAGTGTTCATGATGCGGACCTGAAACTTCATAACGGGGATCTGGACGTGACGATCCGGGTATATTGTGAGAGTGCGGGAGGCGAAGAACAGGAGCTTGTCCGTGGCTGGTCAGACCGGTCGCGTGGGCATTTTTCCAGAGTTGAGACTGCCGCGGTGGATGTGAAGACGAATCTTCTTTATCAGTTGGAGGGAACCGAGAGCATCGTTTCGGTGGATTATACATTTGAGGGGGAGGAGTCCGAATTCCTGACAGAGGAAGAGGAATCTGCAAAGAGAAATATGGAGCAGACGCTGTTCGGCGTTCTTTCTACTCTTCGGGCTGTCATGGCGTTCCGGGGTGAAAAGAGAGGATTTTACTGTCTGGACGCATCCGGGATGGAGAAGCTGATCCTGGATGGAAACGGAAACAGTGAGATGGAACGGTTTCTGCCCTACAAGTCGGTTGGATATGTCCCGGGAAATGATATCGAGGCAGAGCAGTTGAACAGGAGAGAGGGAAACCGCAGGGAATTTGAGGCTCATGGAGTGTATGTTCCGGTATTTTATCCACTTCTGGAAACAGAGGCGGAGGCGGACTGCCGGACACCTTATGAGATCGCGGCCCGTGCGGTAGCACTTCTTCTCGTGGCGGCATTCTCCGAAGCGATGCTTGCTGCGAAGATGGACCAGAAAGAGGCGCTTGAATTTATCGGAAAAAGGATCCGTGAGTTCGGTGCGGAGGACTTTTTCTCGCCGAAAGAATGGAAATATCTGCATGATGAGGAGCCGAAGGAATCGGAGAAGATCTCTTACTCCTGGCAGTACGAAAATCTGCATGTGATGGAGTGGGCGCTGGGGCTGATCGAGGGACCGCTTGATTTCCCGGATCATTTCTGTGACGTGGCGGAAGCTGCGCGGATCCTGACATCGTTCCATTCAATGCGGGAGATCCTGGATGCGGCAAAACCGAGATCTCCGAAGGAGCTTCTCGATGCCTGTGACATGATCTTCTGCCTGGACTGGGCCTGCACCGATACGCGGATGCGGGATCTTCCGACGCCGGCAGGAATGGACGGCGGCGTGGTCTTTGAGCGCCATAAAGCTTTGAACTGGCTCGTGGGGGTCGGGGAAAAGGCGGACTGGGATCATGTGCCGGTGGATACATGATAAAGAGAGCGAACTGTGGGCGTGAAAAGTAACGAAACGAGTGCATTGCAGGAAACTGTGATGCGCTTTTTTTCTTGCTTTTTTTAGCACGTTGTAGTATAATTACGGCACTGTGATAAAGACAAATGTCCACGCTGCACGGTCATGAAGCGGAAGCGAAAACGCTGCCGATACCGGATCCTGTATCCGGACCGGAGAAAGATGTGGAAAGAAAACCGGAGACTTTTCTGATCGCTGGTCAGGGAAAGGAAGACCGGGATAAAGGAGAAAAATACCATGGGAGAGAAAAAGGTGATCAAAGCGGCGCTCCTCGGTGCCGGAACGGTTGGAAGCGGAGTGTATGCGCTCTCTGAGATGTTAAAGGATGAGATGTTTCAGAAAACGGGAGCTAATCTGGAGATCAAGAAGGTCCTGGTGAGGAACACAAAAAAAGAGCGCCCGGGAATTCCGAAGGAGGTCCTGACGGACAACTGGAAGGAAATCCTGGAAGACGATGAAATCCAGCTGGTCATCGAACTGATGGGCGGCGTGGAGCCGGCGAGAACTTATATCGTGGAGGCGCTTGAGACAGGAAAGCAGGTTGTCACGGCAAACAAGGATGTGCTCGCGGAGTACGGACAGGAGATCCTGACACTTGCGGAAAATAATGGATGCGATATCCAGTTTGAGGCTGCCGTTGCCGGTGCGATCCCGATCATCCGACCGTTAAAGCAGAGTCTTGCAGGAAGTATGCTGACGGAGATCATGGGAATCGTCAACGGGACCACGAACTACATTCTGACGAAAATGTCGGAAGAGGGAATGGATTATCAGGAAGCGCTCGCGAAGGCGATGGAACTTGGCTACGCGGAGGCGGATCCGACGGCTGATGTGGAAGGTTACGATGCGGGCCGAAAGATCGCGATCATGTCCTCCCTGGCATTCAACTCCAAGGTGACATTCAAAGATGTCTACATGGAAGGAATCACAAAGATCACCTCCGATGATATCCGCTATGCAAAGGAATTCGGATATGTGATCAAACTTCTCGGTGTCACAAAGCTGGTGAACAATGAGATCGAGGTCAAGGTTCACCCGATGCTGATCCCGGAGCAGCATCCGCTCGCGACAGTCCGCGATTCGTTCAACGCAGTGTTTGTCCATGGTGAGGCCTGCGATGACGCGATGTTCATGGGACGCGGTGCAGGAAAGATGCCGACGGCCAGCGCTGTCATGGGTGATATCATTATTGTCATGAGAAATATCGTCCACGATAACTGTGGATGGAACGGCGGTGTTGCATATAAGAATTATCCGGTAAAACCGATCGAGGAGACGAGATCGAGATATTTCCTCCGCCTTCAGGTTGCGAACAAGCCGGGCGCTCTGGCGAATATCGCGGGAGTTCTCGGAAACAACGATGTCAGCATCGCCCAGGTCGTACAGAAACGTGCGCGGGACGGTGTGGCGGAGCTCGTTGTGATCACGGATTCCGTGCTGGAGAGACATTTCAACGATGCGCTGATGATCGTGAAAGGAATGTCTGTATTGCGGGAGGTTTCCGGGATCATCCGTGTATACGGAGATTAAGAAAGAACAGGATGTTGATTGTAAAAAGGCAGATCTGCCTGGTTGGAAATACTTCTGACCGGTAGATCTGCTTTTTTTATCAGAAGACAGTAATTTTCTCCCCCAAACTGCGGACTTTTAGAGCAAAACGCAATTTTCTCCCCAAAATTGCGGACTTTCAGAACAAGATCGACCAAGTCATATTTCCGGACTTGTCTCATATGATGTATCACAGAATGGAAGGGAGGATGGCGGATTGAAGGCTGAAATGGTCCAGAGATTTCTGGAGCAGGTGATCACGGAGAAAGAACCAATACGGGAAATCAGGATACGGATTGGAAAGCCGGTGTTCGTTCTGGATTCGGAGGGGGAAAAAATCCTGAATTTTGATGAAAAAAGTGGAAATCCAGAATTACTGCGGATAGAAGATGAGAAAGAAAATTCAGGAATCGAGAATGGGAGTATGGCGGATTCCGAGCTGATCCGAGCTCTCATGGAAATCTTTGCAAGACATTCCCTCTATGCCTACGAGCGGGAGATCAGCCAGGGATTTCTCACGATCCGCGGCGGACATCGGATCGGGATCACGGGAAAAGCAGTGGTGGAGTCCGGACATGTAAAAACAGTCCGGGATATCTCATCCTTAAACATCCGCATCGCCCACGAGATAAAAGGATGCGCGAAATCCGTGCTGCCGCATCTTCTGTCAGGGGAAGAGTTTCTTGATACGCTGGTGATCTCCCCGCCGGGAGCCGGAAAGACTACCCTTTTGCGTGATCTGATCCGGGAACTTTCCAGCGGGGGATCATGGGGATCCGGGAAAAACGTGTCCGTGGTGGACGAGCGTTCGGAGATCGCGGCCTGTTTTGGCGGGGTCCCGCAGTGTGACCTCGGTCCCCGGACGGATGTGATGGACGGCTGTCCGAAAGCCGTGGGCATGCTCATGATGCTGCGCTCCATGGCACCGCAGGTACTGGCGGTCGACGAAGCGGGCGGGGAGGAGGAGATCCGGGCGATGAAATACGCGATGAAATGCGGGTGCCGGATCCTTGCCACGGTCCATGGAGCGGACATGGAGGACATCATGAAACGTCCGGCGTGGAAAGACATCGTGGGCGAAAAGATATTTTCCCGATATGTGGTCCTCACTGGGGTACCGACACCTGGAACTGTGGCGGAGATCTATGATGAATCTGTATGTCAATGCAGAGAGAAAAGCACCTGTGAAGACAGGTATGCAGCGGCAGCATTCAGTTACCGATCTCAGCTGAGGATGACCGGAAAATGGGAGAATGAAAAGATATGAAATATGTGGGACTTTTATGCATGGCGGCAGCGGTGGTGGCGGGCGGTTTTCTGATGGCGGGGGAGTGGGAAGCGCGGGTGAAGATCTTGTTGCTCTTCCGTCAGATGATGGTCTATCTGAAGAGCCGGATCCTCTACTCGAATGAGACGCTTCCGGAGGCTCTGAAGGAAGTCGGAACACGATTTGCGGACGAGAAAAGCGGGATGGAAGCGGAAGCAGGGCTTTTTTTCCTGAGAGTGGAAAAACGGATGGAGGAAGAACGCGGAAAATCATTTTCTGAGATATGGAAAGAGGAGCTGGACAGACTTCCGGAGGATCTGCCGATGAGAAACGAGGATCTTCAGGCACTCCGGTCGCTGGGGGAAAATCTCGGATATGCGGACAAAACGACCCAGGAGCGGACGATCCTTTTCTATCTGGAACAGGCGGATGACTCGCTTGCTTTCCTGAAAAAGGAGACGGAGAGCCGGACGAAACTTTACCGGTCGCTTGGAATGGCAGCGGGACTTTTCATCCTGGTGCTCTTTGCGTAAAGGAGGGGAAACATGGGGGTAAATCTGATCTTTAAGATCGCGGCGGTGGGGATCCTGGTTTCGGTGATGTGCCAGGTTTTAAAGCACAGCGGGCGGGAGGACCAGGCATTTCTCACGAGTCTCGCGGGTCTGATTCTGGTCCTGTTCTGGATCGTACCGTATATTTATGAATTGTTTGAGACGATCAAAAACCTGTTTTCACTGTGAGGGGGAATGACTATGTCTGTGGTACAGGCAGCGCTTTTGGGGCTTACGGCGATCCTGTTTGCGGCTCAGCTGAAGCCGTTGAAGCCGGAGTACGCGGTCTATCTCGTTCTGGCGGCATCCATCGGGATCGGATTTCTGGGACTTGCAAAGCTCGGAGTCCTTCTCGATACTTTGCGGGAGATCGGAAACGGGATCCGGATCCGGCATGTGTATTTGACAACACTTCTCCGGATGGCGGGGATCACTTACATCGCGGAGTTCACGTCTGGGATCTGTAAGGATGCGGGATATTCGGCGGTGGGGACACAGGTGGAGATGGTGGGAAAACTCGCGATCCTGGCGGTGAGCGCGCCGGTCGTTCTGTCACTCGTGGAGTCATTGAAGGTGTTTATGGAATGAAAAGATCGGGAAAACGTAGGGGATCTGCGGTGCTGATCCGGTTCATGCTCATGATCATGGGGCTTTTTGCGGGGAGCTTTTTTAGGACAATTCCCGCATTTGCGGCGGAGCCGGGGGATCCCGGGCAGGAAGTATGGGCACAGGATGCGGGGAGTACGGCTCTTGATCTTTCAGAGATCGAGAATTATCTGGACCGGATCGGGGAACAGAAAACGGCGGGAATGACATTTGGGGAACTGATGAACATGATCCGGGCAGGAGACATGGAGAAAATCTTTTTGTATGGAAGAGACAGGATCGCCTCCGCGTTATTTTCGGAAATCAGGACAAACGCGTCATTTCTCGCGGAGATCCTGATCCTGTCCCTGTGCGGGGCGGCCTGCTCCGGTTTCTTTGGGATCTTTGGCTCCGACCAGCTGTCGGAGACGGGATTTTATGTGATCTGCATCTGTGTGCAGACCTTTCTGGCGGCTGGCTTTTTTTCCAGCATCCGGATCGCGGAGGAGACGACGGGAGAGATCCTGGGATTCATGAAAGTGCTGCTCCCGGCCTACTTTCTTGCAGTGACGATGGCGGGCGGGGCGGTGACATCCGCCTCTGTCTGCGGGTTTACGATCGGAGCCATCGGAGTGATCCAGACGGTGGTCTCCGGATTCCTTCTGCCGGTCATGAAACTTTACATGGTGATTTCCCTGGTCGGAAATCTGTTCCGGGAGGAGATGTTCTCGGTGATGACGGAGCTTCTGGGAAAGGTTGTGGGGTGGACGGTGAAGACCATGTTCGGGATCGTTGTGGGATTTCATCTGATCCAGGGGCTGGTACTTCCACAGGCGGATGCCATGAAAAACGCGGCGGTCATGCGGGCGGTCGAGGCAGTCCCCGGGGTCGGCGCAGGGGCCGGAGTGGTTTCTGATCTTCTTCTGGGATCGGCGGTTCTGATCAAGAATACAGCCGGAGCAGCGGCAGTGGCAGTCCTGCTTTTTCTGGCAGCAGTTCCGATGGTGAAGCTTGCAGTCCTTATGGTGCTTTACTATCTGGCGGCAGCCGTGATGCAGCCCGTGTGCGACAAACGGCTGACGGCATGTATAACGCAGAATGCCGCCGGACATGGGATGCTGCTGAAGATCGTCGGGTACTCGCTGGCGCTGTTCGTCGTGACGATCGCGGTGATCAGCTATTCGACGAACGCGGTGTATTATGCTGGATGAACAAAATGAGAATGTGCAGTTTTGAAGATGCGGAGCGGGTATGGAAGTCTGAAAAATCAGACGGATGTTTTGGAAGTGGTGTGAGCAGCGGTGGAAAAGTGAGGTGAACGGCATGAAAGCAGTGGAAAACTGGGTGCGTGACATCGTATTTTACATGATCTTTGTGACGATGGTCATGAACCTTCTGCCGGATCCGAAATATGAGAAATATCTGCGGCTGTTTGCTGGCGCGGTCATGATCCTTCTGGCGTTTGGACCGGTATTACGGATCACGGGGATGGAGACAGCGATGGCGGGAATCTTTGAAAAGATCACATTTGAGAATGATGTCCGGACGCTGAAGGAAGAGCTGGGGGCGGCAGATGAGCGCCGGATCAGGGAATTTTATGGGCGATACCGGGCAGCAGCGGAGGCGGATATCCGGTCGATGGCGGAGCAAGACGGGCTGGAATGTGAGAGTGTTTCGGTCGATGTGGCGGGAGCCGGGAATATCAGCCATGTGAAGCTGGTGATCAGAGGCAGGCAGGATCAGGCCGGGGCGGGGATCGCCTCGGTGAGAAGAAAGATAGGAGCGTATTATGGAGTGGAAGAACAGGACATTGAGGTCGATGTTAAAAGGAAATAAGGAGAAGGTGCTCTTTTTATTCTGTTCCGGACTGCTTTTGTTTGTGATCTCGCTTCCGGACAGCGGAAAGACGGATCCCGGGTGGAAGAATCGTGCGGCGGAGGTCCTGGCCGATGTGGGGGATGAGAGTGCGGCGGATCCCAGCGCCGGTTCGGAGACGGCAGCAAAGGCGGAGAGTGTTTCCTACGAGGCAGAGCTGGAGCGGCGGATCCGGGAACTTTTAAGGAGTGTGGACGGCGTCGGGGAGGCGGATGTGATGGTAGTCTTAAAATCCTCGGAGGAGAGAGTCTGGCATGTGGATAAGAGCAGCACCTCTTCGGTGACGGAGGAGAGCGGGGCGGATTCCGGGAGTTCCAGGATCATACGGGAGGAAGATCAGTCGGAGAGCACGGTGCTTGACGGGAAGAGCCAGTCGCCGGTGATGGAAAAGGAGGTGAAGCCGGAACTCTCAGGGATCATCGTCAGCGCGGAGGGGGGAGGAAGCGCGGTGATCCGGGCGGAGATCACGGAGGCCATGGAGGCGCTCCTCGGGCTTCCGGCAAACAAGATCAAGGTGATGAAGCGGGCGGCAGGGGAATCCTGAGAAGAAATTCTCCGGGGCGGGATCCGGCTGTGGAACTTTCGGATGTCCGGAATGAGTGCATGGTGCCGGGAAAATAGATCGGTATTCTGCCGGGACTGCATATTTTAGGCGTGGAATCATAGAATGGAAGTATGAAAGTATGGGAAAGAAGGAGTTTTGCGATGAAACGGATCTTCAGAAGGAATCAGATCATTATCACGACACTGGCAGTCATGATCGCGGCGGCGGGATACCTGAATTACTCGTCGAAGAAGGAAGTGGCGGGGGCAGAAGTGTACGAGGCGGGGATGATGGACATTTCCGATTCGGACATTCTGGCGGAGAATCAGGCGAAGAGCGGAGTGGATGATGGAAGTCTCACGGAGATCGCAAGTCTGGACGGAGACGGCGAGGAGAAGCTTCCGGATGGAAACGAGGTGGCTGCGGTGCCGGAGAGTGCGGAGATTTCTGGATCTGAGGCTGCAGGGGAGGAGACCGCGGCAGCGGGGATCCAGAATCCGGGCGAGGCGGTGCTCACAGGTGGAACGGGGATCTCTGAGTACATAGCGGGGGTTCAGCTTGGAAGGGAGCAGATCCGGGCGAAGAACAAGGAGACGTTGATGCAGATCATCAACAGTGACCAGATTTCGGAGGAGGAGAAGCAGACGGCGATCCAGAACCTGATCGGTCTGACGGAGGTTTCGGAGAAGGAGAATGCGGCGGAGACACTTCTCAAGGCGAAGGGCTTTGTGGACCCGGTGGTCAGCATTACGGACGGGAAGGCGGACGTTGTTGTGAACGCGGCATCGCTCACGGACCAGGAGCGGGCGCAGATCGAGGATATCGTGAAGAGAAAGACGGAGATCGGGGCGGACGGGATCGTGATCACGCTGCTGGATGCGGAGGAGTGATGGGAACATGGCAGAGGATGAGAAAAAGAACTATGCAAAGAGAGGAGAAAATGGTATAATAACTGTATCTTTGATATACAGGAGGTAATTGTTGTGGCAGCGGAAACAGAGAGAAGCAGTCATAAGGTTTATGAGAAGGACAAAATTGGAGAAGTCCGGATTGCGGATGAAGTCGTGGCAATTATTGCCGGCCTGGCAGCAACTGAAGTTGACGGCGTGGACTCCATGGCGGGAAATATTACGAACGAGTTGGTTGGAAAGCTTGGAATGAAGAACCTTTCCAAAGGCGTTAAGGTGGAAGTTACGGAGGAGCATGTAAGCGTAAATATGGCTCTGAATCTGAAATATGGATATAGTATTCCGGACGTCTGCGAGAAGGTGCAGGAGAAGGTTAAGAACGCGATCGAGAACATGACGGGACTTATGGTACTTGATGTGAATATTAAGATTGCCGGAGTCAGCTTGGAAGAAAAGTAAAGATTGTGACTGCGTGAGGGCAGGATTCCCGGGAGACTGGGGATCCTGCCCTTTTTGGCAAACTTATTCTATTTCGATGGTGTAGTTATAGCTGTAGGTATGGACGTAAAGCATATGATCTTGATACACGAGGAGATCAGGCTGTTTTTTTAGTTTCAGGCGGGAGAGGATTTCGCCGGTGTGAAGATCAAGCTGATAGAGGTAGTCGTCCTCGGAGGTGAAGCCGTATCCGCAGAGAATGACATTGTCTTTTACGATAAAGTTCATGGAGTTATAAGTCTGGTCAGCGCTTCGCCAGAGGAGTTTATTATCTTCCAGATCATAGGCGAACATGAAACAGGTATCCGGCTGGGCATAGCCGTTTGTCACGCTGGCTCCATAGAAGATTCCGTCCCTTAGACAGGCGTTATTTCCGTTGATGTACCATTTGTCGGTGGGATAGGTTAAGACATACAGGCAGTTTCCGGTACCGTTCTCAAAAATATAAAGATCTTCGCCGGACCAGAGGTACTGGTAGTTGTCATCATAAAAGCTGTTCCAGTCGGTGCCGGTCATGGGGAGGGATAATCCTTTACTGTCGTACCATTCGTTTGCAAAATCGATACCGTTTTCTTCTTCGGATACGATCTTTAAATCAAAAGGAGCGGCGGCATCACTGGTGGGATGTGTCTCCTTGACTGTGGACAGGTCGATGGTAATGTATTTTGTCTCAGATTCAGAGCTGCTTTCTGCCGTTGTTTCTGTAGCATTTTTAGAACTGTCTTCCGTCTCTGTTTTTAATTCGATTTCAGAAGTTTGTATCGCTGTTTCTGTGGGAGTCTCTGTTGAAATCGTGTTTTTCTCAGCGCCGCATCCTGATAATAGCATGCACAGGATGATGAACGGCAGACATTTTACTTTGTCCATTGTATTATTTTCCTTTCTGAGGGGAATTTGGAATTCTGAAGGGATCAGAAAGAGTATACCATATTATAAGGATAAAAAAAACATCTCTCACATAAGGACTTGTGAAAGTATACATTTTCATGTATAATCCTAAATTAGGAGTACTCTGTTCTGCGCTCACATCTGCAGAAGCTGCAAAAGGCAGTTTTTCGGGATACATGGCGGCAAAAAGAGCAGTTCAGAGAGAATGACAATCAGAGCAGCACGGACTGTCGGAAAAGACCGTCGGTCCGTTCAGATAAACGGAGGTAGAAAAGTGACCAGAAGGGAAGCCAGAGAACATTGTTTTAAAATGCTGTTCTGCCAGGATTTTTACCCGGCAGAGGAGAAGGAAGAGCAGTTAGAGAGATATTTTGAAGCGCCGAAGGAGGATGTGACCGGCGAAGACGGAAAAGATGAGATCCTTCATGATCCGTTTGAGAAAGAAGAGGATCGCGCATACCTCGAAAAACGCGTCGAGAAGATCATGGAGCTGATCCCGGAGATCGATGAGAAGATCAACGAGATCGCGGAAGGCTGGAGAACAAGACGTATGGGTAAAGTCGAGCTTACGATCCTGCGTCTTGCTGTGTTTGAGATGAAATATGACGAGGAGATCCCGGAGAAGGTTGCCATCAACGAAGCAGTCGAACTCGCAAAGAAATTCGGCGGAGATGAAGCTCCGGCGTTTGTAAACGGTATCCTTGCAAAATTGATCCAGAAAGGCAATTAAACGATGGCAGGTGTTTACTCTGTTACACAGGTAAATTCATACATCAAAAATATGTTTGCACAGGACTTCCTTCTTCGCCGCCTGTCGGTGAAGGGGGAAGTTTCCAACTGTAAGTATCACAGTTCCGGACATATCTATTTCACGCTGAAAGACGGAGGCGGAACACTTCAGGCTGTCATGTTCGCAAGCCAGCGACGCGGCCTCAACTTTAAGCTTGCCGAGGGACAGCAGGTCGTTGTAAAAGGAACCGTGGATGTCTACGAGCGGGACGGAAAATACCAGCTCTACGCGTCAGAAATCGAACTTTCCGGGCGCGGGGACCTGTATCTGAGATTTGAAAAACTCTTAAAAGAGCTGGAAGAGATGGGGATGTTTGACCCGCAGTATAAGCGGCCGATCCCGCGGTTTGCGAAGACGGTCGGGATCGTGACGGCTCCGACGGGGGCGGCGATCCGTGATATCATGAACATCGCACACCGGAGAAATCCGTATGTCCAGCTGATCTTATACCCGGCTCTGGTTCAGGGAGACGGGGCGAAGGACAGTATCGTGAAGGGGATCCGGACGCTCGATGCGATGGGACTGGACGTCCTGATCGTCGGGCGCGGCGGCGGTTCGATCGAGGATCTGTGGGCGTTTAACGAGGAGGAGGTCGCGAGAGCGATCTTTGCGTGCAATACGCCTGTGATCTCGGCGGTCGGTCACGAGACGGATGTGACGATCGCGGACTATGCGGCGGATCTTCGGGCGCCGACACCATCGGCGGCGGCTGAGCTTGCGGTGTTTGACTATTTCCAGTTCCAGATGGATCTGAACGCGAGAAAGCAGCGTCTGATGAAGGAGATGGCGACATGTCTGGACCGGACGAAGAACAGGCTGAGGCAGGATATGCTGACGCTTCGGTTTTATGATCCGAAGAGCCAGTTAAATGAGAAGAAAAAGCGGTTGGCAGATGCGGAGGATACATTGCTCCGGCTGATCGCGCAGAGGCAGCAGGAGGCAAGAAGAGATCTTCAGAATGCTGAGACGCTGCTTCAGAGAGAGATGAAGGACCGACTTGCCGCGGACAAGAGAAATCTTGCGGTGAAGAGTGCCAGACTCTGGGGACTTTCCCCGTTAAAGAAGATCAGCGATGGTTTTGGATTTATCACGGACGGAGACGGAAAGCGTCTGGAGACCGTGGAACAGGCAGTACCTGGAAGCCGGATCACAGTCCGTGTGAAGGACGGACGGATCGGAGCGACCGTGAACAACGTGGAAAACTATGACATCAGGACATCAGGACAGGAAAAACTGTCGCAGTGAGGAAAGACTATGGATGACGAGACAAGAAAAAAGATGAATGTAGAGGAGACGTTTGCGGCGATCGATAAGATCATCGGAAGGCTGGAAAAGGGAGACGGATCCCTGGAAGAAGCTTTTGCGGACTATGAAGAAGGTATGAAGCTCGTAAAGAGCTGCAATGAAAAGATCGAAATGATCGAGAAGAGGATCCTTGTTTTGAGCGGAGATCAGGCGGAGGGAACGAAAGATGACGGACAGTTTTAAGGAAAAGTTCAGACAGGCGGTCGCAGAGACCGAGGCAGTCGTATATTCTTATCTTCCGGAGGAGACCGGGCACCAGAAGACGATCTTTGAGGCGATGAATTACAGCGTGAAGGCGGGCGGAAAGCGTTTGAGACCGCTGCTGATGCGGGAAGTATACCGTTTATTCGGAGGGAACGGACCGGAGATCGGGCCGTTCATGGCGGCGATGGAGATGATCCACACGTCCTCACTGATCCACGATGATCTTCCGTGTATGGACAATGACGAGTACCGCCGCGGAAAGCTGACGACCTGGAAAGCGTACGGATATGATATGGCGGTCCTCGCGGGCGATGCACTGATGATCTACGCGTTTGAGGTGGCTTCAAAGGCATTCACGATGGGAGCGGACCCTGCGAAGGTCGGACGTGCGATCGGGATCCTTGCGGAGAAGACCGGGATCTACGGTATGATCGGTGGACAGACCGTCGATGTGGAGCTGACCGGAAAGGCGGTCCCGAGGGAGAAACTTGACTTTATCTACCGCTTAAAGACAGGAGCTCTTTTAGAGGCCTCAATGATGATCGGCGCAGTCCTTGCCGGTGCATCCGATGAGGAGATCCGGGAAGTCGAGACAATGGCGTCCGAGGTTGGACTTGCATTCCAGATCCAGGATGATATCCTCGATGTGACGAGCACCCAGGAAGAGCTTGGAAAGCCTGTTTTAAGCGATGAGAAGAATCAGAAGACCACATATGTGACGCTGGAAGGTCTTGAGAAGGCAAAACAGGATGTCAAAGAGATTTCCGACCGGGCAGCGGGAAGACTTGCCGGTCTGCCGGGAAAGAATGAATTTCTGTATGACATTATTGAAATGCTCGTAAACAGGAAAAACTAAGGAAGAAAAATATGTAAGGGAGTAGTCTGGAAACATGCTGCTTGATCATATAAAACAGTCTTCGGACATCAAAAAACTGAAGGAAGACCAGTATCCGGAGCTCGCGAGGGAGATTCGCCAGTTCCTGATCGAAAAGATAAGTAAGACCGGAGGTCATCTCGCCTCAAACCTTGGCGTTGTGGAGCTTACGATAGCGCTGCATCTGGCGTTCGATCTGCCGAAGGACAAGATCGTCTGGGATGTGGGACATCAGGCTTACACGCACAAGCTTTTAAGCGGAAGAAAGGCCGGATTCGACGATCTGCGCCAGTTCGGCGGGATGAGCGGGTTCCCGAAGCGAAAAGAGAGCCCGTACGATGCGTTCGACACGGGACACAGTTCCACTTCGATTTCCGCAGGGCTTGGGATCGCCCAGGCACGGGAGATCACGGGCGAAGAATATTCGGTGATCTCTGTGATCGGAGACGGCGCGCTGACCGGCGGAATGGCCTACGAGGCATTAAATAATGCTGCCCAGATCAAAAAGAACTTTATCATCGTGCTGAACGACAACGAGATGTCGATCTCTAAGAACGTCGGCGGTATGTCACGGTATCTGAGCAGTGTCCGCACGAAGGAAGGCTATGCGGAGCTGAAACTCAAGGTGGAACGGGGACTTTCCTCGATCCCGGTGATCGGAAAGCCGATGGCATATGGGCTTTACCAGTTAAAGAACGGGATCAAGCAGTTTCTCGTCCCGGGAATGCTGTTTGAGGATATGGGTATCACCTACCTGGGACCTGTTGACGGACATGATGTGAAAACGATGATCCGCGTGTTTAAGGAAGCAAAGCGGGTCCAGCATGCAGTCCTGGTCCATGTGATCACGAAAAAGGGAAAAGGTTACAAGCCGGCGGAGGAAAATCCGGCGAGATTCCACGGTGTGGAGCCGTTCGATATCAAGACCGGAAAGCCGCTTAAGAAAAAAGAATTCCCGAGTTATACCGATATCTTTTCTGAGAAGATCTGTGAACTTGCGAAGAAGAACGAGAAGCTCGTTGCGCTGACGGCGGCAATGCCGGACGGAACGGGACTCACGAAGTTTTCGAAGGAATTCCCGAAGCGGTTCTTTGACGTGGGGATCGCGGAGGCACATGAGGTGACGTCCGCGGCTGGTATGGCGTCGGCCGGGCTGAAACCGGTTGTCGCTGTGTATTCCTCGTTTTTACAGCGCGGTTATGATCAGGTGCTCCATGACGTCTGTATCCAGAACCTTCCGGTCTTATTCGCGATCGACCGGGCCGGTCTTGTGGGAAGCGACGGGGAGACCCACCAGGGAATCTTTGATATCTCGTTTCTGAGTCTTGTTCCGGGGATGAACATCATGGCGCCGAAGAATCTCTGGGAGCTTCAGGACATGCTGGAGTTCGGCGTGAAGTTCGACGCACCGCTCGCGATCCGCTATCCGAGAGGTCAGGCGTACCGCGGACTGGAGGAGTTCCGGGCGCCGATCGAGTACGGAAAGGCGGAGATGCTCTATGAGGAGTCTGACATTGCTCTTTTTGCTCTCGGAAGCATGGTGAGCACCGGAGAGCATGTCCGGGAAAAACTGAAGGCAAAAGGACATGCATGTACCCTGGTAAATGCGCGGTTTGTGAAGCCGCTCGACACCGATATGATCGATCATCTGTGCAAAGATCATAAGCTCATCGTCACGATGGAGGAAAATGTGCTCCGCGGCGGCATGGGCATGTATGTCACAAAGTATATTCATGAATTTTATCCGGAGATCCGGGTGATCCAGATCGCACTTCCGGATGCATATGTGGAACACGGAAATGTGTCCGTGCTTCGGGAAATGCTGGGGATCGACAGCGATTCGGTCCTGAAGCGGATCGAGCAGGAACTGGATTCCTGGAAATAAAGACAGTCTGGGAGGCGAAGATCCCGGGAAGGAGAAAAAGCCCATGAAGGAACGTTTGGATGTTCTTCTGGTAAAGAGAAACCTGGCGGAGTCCAGGGAGAAGGCGAAGGCGGTCATCATGTCCGGCATCGTCTATGTAGATGGACAGAAGGAAGACAAGGCGGGTTCCATGTTCGATGAGACTGCGAACGTGGAGGTGCGCGGAACGACTTTAAAATATGTGAGCCGCGGAGGTCTGAAATTAGAGAAGGCGATGACGCACTTTGGCGTGACGCTGGAAGGAAAGATCTGTATGGATGTCGGCGCGTCCACCGGCGGATTTACGGACTGTATGCTCCAGAACGGAGCGGTGAAGGTTTACTCCGTCGATGTTGGACATGGACAGCTCGCATGGAAACTCCGGAACGATGAGCGCGTGGTCTGCATGGAAAAGACGAATATCCGCTATGTGACTCCGGAGGAGATCCCGGACCGGATCCAGTTTGTATCCATTGATGTATCCTTTATCTCCCTGACGAAAGTTCTGGGACCTGTGAAGGCGCTCATGGAGCCGGATGGTGAGGTTGTCTGCCTGATCAAGCCGCAGTTTGAGGCCGGACGTGAGAAGGTTGGAAAGAAGGGGGTTGTCCGTGAAAAATCCGTCCATCTCGAGGTCATCGAGATGGTAGCATCATTTGCCGGAAGCATCGGTTTTGAGGCGCTGCATCTGGAATTTTCACCGATCAAAGGACCGGAAGGAAACATCGAGTACCTGCTTCATTTAAGAAACTGTACTGATGGCAGCACCTTCACAAACGACGCGATCGGAGCTTCCGGGATCGTCGACAAGGCACACGAGACACTGGATAAATAGGACAGAATATATGAAGAAATTTTACATCGTTGCGAATCCTGACAAAGAAAATACGAAGAACATGCGGACAGCGGTCGAGGAGTATCTGACGACCCGCGGCGCAAAAGTCTCCGCCGGAAAAAGTGCTTCCGGACATGGAAATCCCTATACGGATCCTGAGGATGTTCCGGGAGATACGGAATGTGTCATCACACTCGGCGGTGACGGAACTCTGATCCAGGCGGCGCGGGATCTCGCAGGGCGTGATCTTCCGATGATCGGGATCAACCTCGGCGGTCTCGGGTATCTCACCCAGATCGGGCGGGAAGGCGATGTGAAGGAGCTTCTGGATGCGCTTTTGGAGGATTCTTACCAGATCCAGGAGCGCATGATGTTAAAGGGCTGCGTTTACCGGGACGGAAGACCGGTGAAGGAGAGTATCGCGTTAAATGATATCGTCCTGACAAGGGACGGGGATCCGCGCGTTCTGAAATTAAAGCTGTACGTGGACGGACAGTTTTTAAACGAATTCAGCGCCGATGGCATGATCGTTGCGACACCTACGGGATCGACAGCCTACAATCTGTCGGCGGGCGGGCCGATCGCACAGCCGGACGGACAGCTCATGATCTTGACGCCGATCTGCCCGCACACGCTGACATCGAGAACGATCGTTTTCGGTGCCGGAAGCCGGATCAGGATCGAGATCCCGGCGACGAACCGCGGCAGCCAGGTGGCGGCGTTTGACGGTGACACGCTGGTTCGCCTGGAAAACGGGGATTATATTGAGATCACAAAGGCAGAGACCGTGACCAGGGTAGTGAAGCTGGATCACCGGTCCTTCCTGGATATTTTGAAAATGAAAATGTATGATGCGTAGTGCGCGGGATAGTGTACGCAGAAAGGGGCAGCGGAAGACATGAAGGTTGACAGACATAGTAAGATCGTTGAGCTCATTGGGAAATATCAGATAGAGACGCAGGAGGAGCTGGCGGAATACCTGAAAAAGGCCGGATACCATGTGACGCAGGCGACGGTATCGAGAGATATCCGCGAATTAAAGCTCACAAAAGCACCGGGGAAAAACGGACGCCAGTGCTACGCAGTCATGCAGCATCAGAAGGATTTCGGAGAAAAATACATCCGCATCTTCCGTGACTGCTATGTCTCCATGGATATGGCACAGAATATTCTCGTGATCAAGACCGTTTCCGGTATGGCGATGGCGGTCGCTGAGGCGCTCGATGTGATCGGATTCCATGAGATCGTCGGCTGCGTGGCCGGTGACAACACGATCATGTGTGCCGTGCGGACGGTGGATGACACGATCATTCTGATGGATAAGCTGAAGAAGATCGTGGAAGGAAAATAGAAGAGTGCCGTTTGTTGAAGAAAACGGAGTGAATGATAGAGACAGACCGTCTGCTTTTTGGCAGGCGGTCTGTTGTCCTTCTGGATGGTCTTATTGTGGGTCCAGACATCCAGGCGGCGCTCTGTGAACCAGGGCAGGGCGGCATCCGGCTGTTTTGCGAGAGCTGTTGCAAAATACCATGCCCGCATCATATTCAGATAGTATTCTTCGGTATGTATTTCGGCTGCCCACATAAGATATTCCGGACGGAAGTAACAAGAGTGTCAAGGGAGTTATCTGGGAGGAACAAGGACTGAAAATTTACTTCTGCATACAGTGGTTGTCACAAATTTTGCGACCACCACTGTATTATCTAATTTACGCGAATAACGTGCAAAAGTCCGCGCTTGCGAGACCTTGGCGATTGTCGCGATAACAAGGGGAAACTCGCGAAGCGTGTTTTTGCTTGTTGTTAATGCCCCAGCATATTCTCCATAAAAATTCCATATCCTCTTGTCGGATCGTTGATGAAAACGTGGGTGACAGCTCCGATGAGCTTTCCGTCCTGGATGATCGGGCTGCCGGACATGCCCTGGACGATCCCGCCGGTGAGATTTAAGAGATCCTCATCTACGACTTTGAGAACCAGCCCTTTATTTTTTTGCACACTTCCATAATCCACTTTTTGAATTTCGATCTCATAGTCTTTCACCTCCCCGGATACCTTGCTCCGGATGTACGCGCGCCCGCGTTGGATGTCCTGGCGGAATCCGATGGGGATCGCGTCGGCCTGGAGCGAGTCAAGAAAATGTCGGTTTACAGTTCCATAGATTCCTTCCGTTGTGTTTTCGGTCACATCTCCCAACTTTGTCCCTTTTCCGTAGTAGATCACGCCAGACATCACACCGGGCTTTCCTGTCTGGCCTTTTTCAATTCCCAGGATCTGGGTCTCGTAGAGCTCGCCGCCGTCGATATCCACGAGTGCTCCGGTATCGCTGTCACTGATCCCGTGACCCAGAGCGCCGAAGCAGCCGTTCATGTCAACATACGTCATCGTTCCGATCCCCTGGGTATCATCCCGGACCCAGGCGCCGAGCTTGTAGTGACCGTCATCTGCCAGGACAGGCGTCATGTTCACGTCGATTTCCCGCCCATCCCGCCTGATCCCGAGAAGCATGGCTTTTCCTCCGGACGCGTTCACGGCATCGACCAGAGCGTCCTTATCTTCTAAAGTCTCACCGTTGATGGTCTGAATGTAGTCCCCGGACTTCAAAAGCCCGTATGCCGGTTCCACCACATTTCCCGTCTTATTTGTCACCTGTCCGGTACCGATCACCATGACACCTTTGGAACTCAGGTAGATCCCGACAGGAGTTCCGCAGGGGATCGCACAGGAACTGTCGACGACATCAACCTGGATCTCCTTCATGCGGATCAGACCGAGAAATTTCATTCCGACAAGGTAACTGCCCTCATTTTTTCCGCACATGGAGACGGAATCCGGGCGGTCGATCCGGATCATCCCATCTGGAATATCGGAGGAGTTTTTCAGGATGACTTCCTCACTGTCACTCTCAAAGGTGATTCCGGGCGGAAGAGAAAAATGGAAGACTTCCTCCTCGTTGACGACCAGATTCAGCTTATCCGGCACCGCATACCGGATATAGATCCAGGAAAATCCCAGAGTGAAGATCAGAGAACACCAGAATACCCGGATCAGGATCCTGCGAAACGATTCTTTTTTCATCATGGCAGCTTCCTCCTTGTCTGTTTCTGTCAGCAGTACAGGCGCGGAGATCATCCGGCTGCGATCCGAAACACAGATCAGACCGGAGAAACCGCCTATTTGATGCACTGCATATATTGAGGCTGCCAGTACCTTTTTAGTATCACCGTTTTTCAAAAGGATTATTCAGGAAGGTCCAGATCGGAAAAGGCGAGAAAAAGGAGAGACAGCTTTTTTGTCTCTCCTAGTATGTGATACATTCTGAAATTCACCCTGTCAGTTTTTTCTCATTCTGTCGATTCATCCCGGTTATAAAAATATAAGATGCGTCGTTACTTTTCACGGGTAGGAATTTTCTGAACTGAAAATTCCGTATGATACCGTTGCGGTCGCGGATTTTGCCGATTCGGAATGCGAAGCATCGGCAAAATCCTGTTACAGAACGCAGGCATGGAGTGCCCGTGTTCTGTAACGATGCGTCTGCAGATTCAGCCGGCTGCCGGAAGCATAGAAACGTTATTGGAGACAACAGAACAATCCCGGGAATCGAGATGGGTTTTTGTCTCTTTTGCCAGCCGCTTCATTTCCTCCGCATTTTCAAGGACTTTTTCCGTGATCTCCGCGCCGCCGAGAAGTCTCGCAAGCTCGCCGGTCTGTTCCTGTTCATTCAGCTTTTGGATCTTAGTGGAAGTCATTCCGTTCTGCACCGATTTCCTGATTTCAAAGTGCGTATCAGCCATCGCGGCGATCTGAGGAAGGTGGGTGATGCAGAGAACCTGATGCTTTCTTCCGATGTAAGACAGGCGTTCCGATACTTTCTGGGCAGTTCTTCCGCTGATGCCGGTGTCAATCTCATCGAAGATCAGGGTAGGGATATCGTCCGTATCGGCGAGGACGGTCTTGATCGCCAGCATGATCCTTGAGAGCTCACCGCCGGATGCGACTTCGCCGAGCGGTCTTGGCGGGATACTTCCAGGGTTTGTGGAGATCAGAAACTCCACTTCGTCGGAGCCGGAGACCGTGTAGTGGTCTGTGCGGTGGACATCGACCTGAAATTCCACATGGAGGAAATTCAGATCCCTGAGTTCTTCGGAAATCCGGTTTTCGAGAACTTTTGCGGCTTTTTTCCGTTCTTCGGACAGGCGCCCGCAGAGAAGAGCGAGGACATGTTTCTGTTCTTCGAAGACTGCCTTTGCGGCGCGGGCCAGTTCTTCATAATTTTCAAGTTCTTCCAGGCGCTTTTTCTTTGCATCAAGACTTCGCAGGACTGCATCCTCGGTTGAGCCATATTTCGCAGTCATCTGGCGGATCAGATCGAGACGCTCTTCCGTCTGCTGAAAGTCTTCCCCGGAAAATTCCATCTCATCCAGATAGCCGGAGATCGAACGGCAGAGATCGGACAGGATACTTTCTGCATCGGAGAGACCGGATGCGATCCCGCTCAGCCGTTCATCGTAGGAGGAGACATTTTCTACCTCGTGGCAGGCCCGGCCGATCATATCGCTGTCAAGAACCTGGTATGCGGCCTGAAGACTTTCCATGATCTTCTGGCTGTGGGCATATTTGCGGAACTTTGCGGCCAGTTCTTCTTCTTCCCCCGGTCTTAAAGCGGCGTTCTCGATCTCAGTAATCTCGAAACGGATAAAGTCGAGTTCCCGCTTCCGGCTCTCGTCATCCAGAGAAAATCCGTCAAGTTTTCCTTTTAATTCCAGATATTTCCGGTAGCTTTCCGCGACTTCTCTTCTCAGCATCCCTGTTTCTTTCCGAGAATATTCGTCGAGGATCTCCAGATGTTTCTGCCTGTGAAGGAGAGACTGGTGCTCATGCTGGCCGTGGATATCTAAAAGTTTTCCGGTTACAGCCTTTAAGCGGGCTGTCGTTACGGTTTCATCATTGATCCGGCTGATACTTCTCGTCGGAGTGATCTTTTTTGAGATAATGAGAAGTCCGTCATCATCCGGATATACATCCATCGACTTTAATTCTTCACGTTTTTTCTCATCGTCGACGGAGAAGGTAAGCTCGATATAGGCATAGTCCTCACCGCGGCGGATCATGTCCTTTGATGCTTTTGCACCCAGCGCGAGAGCGACAGAGCCGATAATAATTGATTTTCCGGCTCCGGTCTCACCGGTCAGAATATTTAAACCGTTTCCAAATTCTACATCTGCCTGTTCGATCAGGGCAAGATTCTTTACATGTAATCCAATCAGCATCCGGATTCCCCGCTTTCTGTAAGTCTATGAAAAGTCAATAGAAACATTTGTTCGATTTCGTAAAACGAGTATAGCACACATCTGTTCGATTGTCCAGTAAAAATCGAACATTTGTTCCTGGAAAATACTACGGTAAAAAATCGCAGCTTTGCCGTAAGTTTTGCCGTTGTTTTTTGCAGATGGGAATTTCCCAGAGTAAAAATTCTATATAACGCGCAGACCTCGCGAAGTCTGCTGATCCGGAATACAGAACCTCGGCAAAATTCGGCTCGGAAAAATCTTGTCCCGGGTTCTTGCCCCGGCATATTCAAGGTGATAGAATGAAAAAAATGATACATGAGGAGGAAAAGCATGAAAATCGCACCTGCGCAGATGCGTATGACCGGAAATGTACAGGAAAACCTGGAGAAAAGCCTGAAATTTTGTGATCTGGCAGAGGACTGTGATCTTCTTTTTTTCCCGGAGATCCAGTTGTCCCCGTTTTTTTTTCCGCAATATGAAAAGCAGGATGCTGAAATGTATGTCATGGAAAAAAACGGGCAGGAGATCGCGGAACTTGCCGGTAAAGCAAAAGAACATCAGTATTACCTTTCGCCGAATGTCTATTTAAAACTTGAAAACCCTATGAAAAACTCCCGCCGCCGGATGTGCCATGTCCGGGGACGGGAGCTTTTCATTTTTTATGCAAGCGTTTTTAAAAAGGTGCTCAGCAGGTTTGCGGGGATCTGTCCGGGTGCGGATGCCTTTCCGGCCGTTCCGAAGGTCACGCAGGAGCCGACAAGCTGTCCGCAGATACGGCTGATCATTCCGGCAGGACTCATGGACATCGTGATCACCGGCGTCTCATTGTGTTCCTCTTTCATTGTCATCGTTGCGTCGAGCAGTGTGAGGACATCGCGGTCACACTGGGGCATAACTGCGAATTTTACGATGTCGGCACCGAGAGACTGCATCAGGCAGAGATTGTTCACGATGATGTTTTTGTCCGGTGTTGCCGTGAAGTCGTGGCGGGAGGCGACAACTTTTACTCCGACCCGGTGGGCGGCTGCGACGATCGTTTTCATCGTCTTTTCCCCGCGGGAGAGTTCCACGTCAACGAGGTCGATGAGACCGCTGTCGATCACGGCGAGGATCGTCTTTGTGTAGGTTTCGGTATCGATCTCCATCATTCCGCCTTCCACGCTGGTACGGATCGTGAAGAGCACCGGAATATTTCCTAAAGCATTCCGGAATAAGGTCATTGCCTTGATCCGGACTTTGGGATCTTCCATACCGGTGTAGAAGTCCGCACGCCATTCGATCAGGTCAAACGGAGTATTCCGGATCAGATTTACAGATTTTTTCAGGTCATCGAGATTTGTATCCGTAACCGGAATGCAGATCTTTGGCATTCCGTCTCCCAATTTTACATTTCTTACTTTTACAATTGCTCCCATAAGCGGTTACTCCCCTGTTTCTATATGATTGATGTAATATTCGGTCATGCGTTATATAACGCGCATCTCGCAGAAAGAATGCCGGTGCTTTGTATTCCAAATCGGCAAAGCCTGCGAGGCGTGATCCGCTATGTCCATAGTATAAAGACAGGAGAGAGAAAAGTCAACACTTACGCGCGTTAAAGTTTAAAAATTTAAAGCAATATATTAACAGGAACGATCAATTCCTACTTATCAAGCGAACCCATCGATCGATCGCAAAGGTGTGCAAAGAATTGTTAAAATAATATCATATAGATTCACAGGAAAACTGTCTTATTCCTGCATTTCACACATCAATTTTTACCATTCATACACGATTTTGTGCAGTTTGCACGAACCCCATTGTATCAGAGCTACGTTTACGTTAAAATTTAGACATGAAATGTGAAATATTTATAAAGAATATGAAGCATTTGAAAAGTGGGTATGTAATGATCCGGGTGGGACCGGACAATTACGGGTAAACAAAAAGAAGGAGAGGTAAACAGTATGAGATTAGTGAAAAGAATCACAGCAGCAGCTATGGCACTCACAATGACAGCAGCTCTTGCAGGATGCGGCAGCAGCTCCGGCAGTACATCTACAACAGCAGCAGCTGACACAACAGCGGCAGCCGTAACTGAGAAAGCGGCGGATGGTTCCAGCGCAGAGGCAGGCAGCACGTCCGTGAGCATTGACAGGGCGAAAGAGTTTGTCACAGTCGCAACCGGTCCTACGAGTGGTATCTACTACCCGATCGGCGGCGCATTCGCAACCGCATTAGGAAATGCAGGATATAAGACATCCGCACAGGCAACCGGCGCTTCCGTTGAGAACATCAACCTGATCTTAAACGGTGAGGCAGAGCTTGCGATCGCAATGCAGGACTCCGTCGTACAGGCTTATGAGGGCTTTGGTGCGTTTGAGAAGGCAGAGCCGGATCTGAGAGCCATGATGAGACTCTGGCCGAACTACGTACAGCTCGTAACCGTGGCAAGCACAGGCATCAAGAGCGTTGAGGACTTAAAGGGCAAGAGAGTCGGTATCGGTGCTCCGAACTCCGGTGTTGAGTTAAATGCGAGAATGATCTATGAAGCATACGGCATGACATATGAGGATAGTGATGTTGACTACTTATCCTACGGTGAAGCGATCGACCAGATGAAGAACGGTCAGTGCGACGCGGCATTCGTTACCTCCGGTCTTCCGAACGCAACCGTCAGCGAGCTGGCATTCAGCTACGATATGGTGATCGTTCCGATCGACGGCGAAGGCAGAGATAACCTGATCGAGAAGTATCCGTTCTTCTCCGCAAGCACGATCCCGGCCAATACATACAACAACAAAGAGGACGTGGAGAGCGTATTCGTTTACAATATCATGCTTGTAAATAAGGATGTATCCGATGACATGGTTTACGATATGCTTGACTGTATCTTCTCCGACGATGGAATCGCTACCATCAAGGCATCCCACAACACAGCAGACAAGAACATCGATGTTTCCTTCGGTGTTGACGATGTAAAGATCCCGCTTCATGACGGTGCTGCGAAGTGGTGGCAGGATCACGGTTATGAGACTCCTGAGAACTAAATTAAAAATCCTGATTCCGGTTCTTCTGGTAATCACAGCAATCTCTGCTGCCGTGTTCGCACGGCAGCAGAAAAAAATTCTGGTGATCGAAGAGCTTGAGACCGGAAACGTCTACCGGGAGATTCCGGTAAAGACCGGTGACGAGCTTTCCTTCCAGTGGGAACATTCCTTTGAGCATATTCCATGGTACGAGTATTACGAGATACAGAAAGACGGAAGCTTCATTCTCCACACCATCGCGGTCGCGGGCTTCGGTGCCGGAATTCCGGCAGAGATGGACTGCAAATACCGCTACGAAGACGGACTCGTCTACATGGATGAGATCGAGAGCGTCTTTCCACAGTTCAACTGGATCAATTCCCAGACAGCCCTGAAGAACATCAAGGTGAATGGCGAGCTCCTGATTCAGGGCTCTGACATGCCGCATCACGTAAAAATGGTGCTGAGGATCCGGAATGGTTTCGAAAATTAAAAAGGAAACTGCTGAAGCAACATCGACAACAGCTCTGACAACGAAGGGAAGGGAAATCTGTATGAGCGAAAAAGAGAAAAACATCATCCCCAGTACAGCGGAAGCAGAGATGAGCGAGGAAGAAAAACAGAAACTCCTCGAGCAGTTTGATAAAGAGAGCAAGACGAGAAAGTTCGGATCCCCGGTATTAAAGAAAGCTTACCGGGTATTCGCGATCATCGTTACCTTATATCATCTGGTTTTCGCATCCGGCCTTTACATGCCGGAAACATTAAAGCATCGTTCCATCCATGTCGGCATGATCCTGATCCTTGCCTTCATGCTTTATCCGGCCACGAAAAAAGCGAGCCGCAAAGTGATCGCGTGGTATGATTATGTATTTATCGCATTGTCAGCCGCAGTTCCGATCTATATGTGCGTAGATTATGTAAACATCATCAACCGTGCCGGAAAGCCGGACATGATGGATGTCGTGATCGGTACACTCTTAACACTGGTCGTTCTGGAGGCAACGAGACGTGTCTGCGGCATGGCTCTCCCGATCATCTCCATTATCTTTATGATCTACAGCTTAATGGGGACAAAGCAGGGACTCATCCCGATCGATGTCCCGGGCATTTTCCTCCACAGAGGATACACATGGCAGAAGTTAATGAGCCACTTCTTCTCGAACACGGAAGGTATTTACGGATCGTCAGTCAATGTTGCGTCCACCTACATCTTCCTCTTCATCGCCTTCGGTGAAGTCATGAACAAGTGTGGCATGGGTCAGTTCTTCAACGACTTCGCAAACGCCATCGCGGGCGGCACAAAGGGCGGCCCGGCAAAGGTAGCAGTCGTTGCTTCCGGACTTCTCGGAATGATCAACGGTGCGGCCGTAGCCGTCGTTGTTACGACCGGTTCCTTCACGATCCCGCTTATGAAAAAATCCGGCTATGACGACGAGTTCGCAGGCGCCGTTGTTGCGACCGGTTCTGTCGGCGGACAGCTGATGCCGCCGGTTATGGGTGCTGCCGCATTTATCATGGCAGATACTCTTGGCATGAAGTACAACGAACTTCTTTTATCCGCGATCATCCCGGCAGTTATCTATTACATGGGCATCCTGTTCCAGATCCAGATGAGGGCTGAGAAGATGGGAATGCAGGGAACCCCGAAGGATCAGCTCCCGAAGATGTCTCAGGTCATGAAGGAGTATGGTCATCTGGCACTCCCGATCATCTTCCTCGTTTACATGCTGTTCTTCTCCGGAAAGACGGTTATCATGGCTGCGTTCTACACGATCGTATTCACGATCATCGTGGCACAGTGCAGAAAGAATACGAGAATGACCTTCCAGGATATTCTTGATGCGATGGTAGCGAGCGCGAAGTCTACCGTATCCGTAGCGATCGCCTGCGCCTGCGTTGGTATTATCGTTGGTTCCTGCTCGATCACAGGTTTCGCCCTGAATATGGCAAATACCATCATCAGCATCGGAGGAAAGAGCCTGATGTTCACACTGGTGTTCACAATGATCACCTGCATGATCTTAGGTATGGGTCTTCCGAGTATCCCGTCCTATATCATTACCTCCACGATCGCGGCTCCGGCGCTGGTACAGCTTGGTATCCCGGCCCTGGTTGCCCACATGTTCTGCTTCTACTTCGCAATGTTCGCAAACCTGACACCGCCGGTTGCCCTTGCAGCGTTCGCGGCAGCAGGTATCGCAGGCGGAAGTCCGATGAAGACAGGATGGGCATCCGTAAAGCTTGCGCTTGCAGGATTCATTCTTCCGTACATGTTTGTATACAATACAGACCTTCTGCTGCTTGATACTCCGCTTGCAAAAGCGATTCAGGTTGCAGTAACTGCTGCAGTTGGTGTATTCTTAATCAGTACAGCAGTCGAAGGTTACCTGTTCACAAAGGTCAACATCGTATTGAGAGTTGCCAGCCTCATTGGCGCTTATCTCCTGATCGACAGCGGTCTTGTGACAGATATCGCAGGTATCGTGATCTGCGCAGTTGTATTCGTATTCCAGAAAGCAGCTGCAAAGAAGAGTGCACCGGCGGCAGTGTAGACCTTCATAGATAACCGGTGAACACACAGGGACTGCTGCAGAAAATTTACTGCGGAGGTCCCTGTTTTTCTATATGTGTCTGTTAGAATACGCCGGGTCAGGCGTCAGACAGTTGTGATCCATGCCATGCGCAGATGGAAGCGCAGACATTCCGAAATGGAGGTTTTGCGCAGATTGCAATAACCACTGCGGACAGATATAGAAAAACAGGGATCGTCAGAGACAGGAGGAAACAACATGCTGCTTGATGTTATTTACAGTATCTGCTTTAACATCTGCCTATTGGTAGTGCTCGCCTTCATGATGACGAAGATGGACTTTGTCCAGAGACTTCTCTTAAATGAAGAGGGCGGAAGTGAGGAAGGAAGAGGGGAGAACGTCTGGCAGAGACTCTGGGAAAAGGTGCTTATCGGCGTGATCTTCGGCGTCTTCTGTATCATCTCTGATTACATTGGGATACAGGTGACAGGAGCGCTGCCGAATGCCCGGGTGATCGGTGTTCTGTCCGCCGGATTTCTGGGCGGGCCTGTCTCCGGCTTTATCACGACAGTGATTGCGGCGACTCACCGGTATCTGATCTTTCCGGAAAGGATCTCCACGGTGGCCTGTGTGCTCTCCGCAATTATCCACGGACTCATCGGTTCCTTTATCGGATGGAAGAAGAAGGGAAACCGCCAGTACTCGAATACGTTTCTGCTCGGAGTCACGTTCATTTCCGAGATGATCCATATTGTTCTGATCCTGCTTCTCACCCGGCCGTTTGATGCGGCCGTTGAGATCGTAAAGATCGTGATCGTTCCGATGGTGATCATCAATTCCGTCGGCATGGTGATCTTCTTTAATGTTTTTAAATCGATCTTCAACACGGAGGACTTAAAGGTTGCATCGAAGGTCTCCCAGTCGATGAGGATCGCGGAGCGGTGTACCCCGTATCTGGGGGACGTGGAGACGGATCCGAAGAGTGCGGGAAAGATCATCGATATCATCATGGAAGAGTACCACTGTCAGGGCGCAGCGCTGATCGATAGCATGAAGTTCCTGGCACTCAGCGGGGCGTTTGCGAAGATCATCCTGACAGAAAATAATTATCCGAGACTTCTCTCGGCGACAAAGACCTACAAGACCACGCGGATCAGCCGGGTCCCGATCCCGGAAGATGGTTTTTATCCGCTTTACCAGCAGAACGTGATCATCTCGGCACCGATTCTGCTCGATGAGGGAAAGGTCCTGGCGCTCGTCATTCTGGTGAAGAAAAATGCATATTCGTACCGCGCGGATATCGAGTTTGCGACAGGTCTTGCGAACCATTTTGCGATGCAGATGAAGATCGCGAAGATGGAAAAACAGAAGGAAGAATTAAGAAAGGCGGAGCTTCGGACTCTGCAGTCCCAGATCAATCCGCACTTCCTGTTCAATTCCTTAAATACAATTTCTTATTTCTGCCGGGAGAAACCGGAGAAGGCGAGAGAGCTGCTTCTGGCACTCAGTTCCTATTTCCGGAACATGCTGGATGACATTGACTACATGGTGATGCTGGATACCGAGCTGGAGCATGTGAAAGCGTACACGATGCTCGAGGAGGCGCGGTTTGAGAAACGCCTTTCTATCGAGATTAATGCGGATCCGGAGGCATTAAAATGCTGTGTGCCGAACCTGATCCTTCAGCCGATCGTGGAGAATGCAGTCCACCATGGCGCAATGCAGAGAGAAAAAGGCGTTGGAAAGGTCATCGTGAACGTCAAGCAGGAGGAAAAATCAACCCGGATCGATGTGATCGACAATGGACCGGGAATCGATTACCGGATCATCCAGAGCCTGTACGGAGGCGAGAAGGTGGAGCACACCGGGATCGGCATGATGAATGTCCAGCAGCGTCTGATCGCGATCTACGGAAACGGACATGGGCTGCAGATCGTCTCCAGTGAGGAGGGGACGGATGTGCGGATGAATATTCCGTGCAGTGTCAATGCAGGCGCGGCACAATAAAAAGTGTATGAGATGCGGAAAACAGGGATCATCAGTGCAGAAATGTTCTGATCATTGCTATGACAGACATGGCGATGATGAAATGTTTTCAGGTGAATGAAAAAATTGTAAAAAATGACATCAGGGGGAATGGCGTTTTTTATATGCAGACAGAATGAGACAACATGGTGAAAGATGAGTTTGACATAACATGGGAGGTATGAGGTATGAAAATAGCAGTTGTAGATGATGAGCGCCCGGCAAGAAGTGAATTAAAGTATTTGATCAGCCAGTGTGAACCCAACACGGAGATCGCGGAGGCAGATGACAGCGAAACGTTCCTTGAGATGCTGGACAGCGAGAGCTTCGATGTATGTTTTGTAGATATCAACCTCGGCGGGATGAACGGGACGACGCTTGCCTCCATGATTAAGAGGAAGCAGCCCGACACGCTGATCATCTTTGCGACCGCGTTCCAGGAGTATGCGGTGAAAGCGTTTGAGATTGGCGCGATCGACTATCTCTTGAAACCGTTCGACTACGAGCGCGTGAAACGTGCGCTGGCGCGTGTCCATGAGAATCTGAAGGAGAAAGAGGCAGAACCGGGATATGAGATCGGAAAGATCATGGTGAACGTCGGGGCGAGCTTCCAGATCCTAGATGTGGCGGACATCGTCTTTATCGAGACCGAAAAACGCTCCTGCAAGATCCACATGAAGGATGGATCGTTCTTTCTCCAGAACGAGTCACTGAACAATTATGAGATCCACCTGAAAAAGAGCCGTTTTTTCCGGATCCACAAGAGCTACCTGATCAATCTGGATTATGTAAAAGAGATGCAGGTGAGCTACAATAACGGGTACTGCGTAAAAATGAAGTACTACGATGCCGAGGCCCTGCCGATCGGGCGGACTCAGGTGAAGGAATTCAGGCAGATTTTTGAAAAATAGAAATTATTAAAATAGTACGAACAGCAGACACGATAAAGAAAATATAAGCGGAATAACAAAGAGGATCCTGCAGGGAAACTGTGAGCAGCACAAAGAAAGTGTGGTTCAAGTTCTCTGGCAGGATCCTTTTTTAACATAGCCAGATAGGAAGCAGGTCTCTTTTGGATGGAGAGTAATGCAGATTTATTTCTGCGAGAGTCTTGTCTCTGACTGAGATAAACGCTGCGTGGGCATACGCAGCAATTTTGAAAAGAATTGGTCCGAGTCTGGAAAATATCATCACAGAGCAGTTCCTCGCTCCGCAGTACCCGGAAGTGCCGCTGGAACAGTTTTCGGAGTCGCCGTTTGTCATGCTGACTCCGGAGAGCAGTATGTATCGGAGGGCAGCGGGACAAGGTATGGAGGTTCTGCCTGCATCGTTCCAGACACATTCGAAATGTGAGATGAGTGGTAATGGAATATGCCGGAATGATCATGCAGGCAGAAGATCCTGTGCGTATGTAGATCCTCTTTTATTATAGGCGGATCAGAGGAAAAAGCTAATTTCAAAAATGTGATAACAGGTATCACAAAAATGGAACCTTGGGCAGGAACGGCGAGCCGGACGGAGCGTCTGTGTACGGTACTTGTTTTATAAAAAATTAATAGATTTTAAACTGTCGTTTATTGTACCGTTGGATCGTCTATGTTACAATTATTCTTACAATCTTTAAAAGCATACAGATTTCTAACTTTCTGGGCATTGCCCGTCTATTTCATTCGATTCATTCAGAAAATCAATGCTTTTAATCCCTAAAATAAAAAAGCAGGAGATTTTCTGAAACAGCTCCTGCAAAAAAGGAGCGATGCGTATGAAAAATGATGTGGAAGGTAAGACTTTTTTCGAGAATGATGAACGCTATGCAGACTTGATCAATGGGCTTTTATGCAACGGACGTCAGATCTTGAGAGAAGGCGATCTGACAGAAATCTCCGGGCAGGTGCGTGTGAGGATACCCAAAGCAGGAACCGGCAGGTCCGGACAGAAGTACAAAAAACGGGAAAAAATGCAGGACATTGTGAGAAAAGCAGCGTTTGGAATGAATTTTATCCTGATAGGATTGGAAAATCAGGAGACGATCGATTATTCGCTGCCGCTGCGCTGTATGGAGTATGATGTGGGGCAGTATGAAAAGCAGGCGGCAAAAATAAGACGGTCCGTGAGGAAACGACCGAAAGGACTAAAAGCAGGCGAATATTTATATGGATTAAAAAAGGACAGCCGCCTGTGCCCATCCATTATTCTGGTTCTCTATTATGGGGAAGATGAATGGGATGGCCCGATGGATCTGCATGGAATGTTAAACTTTATGGATATTCCGGAAGAGCTTCACAGTCTGGTACAAAATTATCAGATCCATCTGGTGGAAGTCAGGAAACTGGAAAATACGGATGTATTTAAGACAGACATAAAGCTTGTTTTTGACCTTATCAGATATTCAGACGATGAAGAAAAGCTGGCTCAGCTTGTGAAAGAGGAACCAGGATATCAGAAACTGGAATGGGACGCCTACGAACTGGCGGTTATGTATACAGGAATAGGAGAGAAACTGGATATGAAATGTTATGAAACTGGGACAGTGAACGTGTGCAAGGGGATTCTTGGAATAGAAGAAAAGGCGAGGAGAGCCGGACATTCAGCGGGAAAAACAGAAGGAAAAATAGAAGGAAAAATAGAGGGGCAGCTTTTGGAACAGGTCCGCCTGATAACGAAAAAAGTACAAAAAGGTCAAAGCATGGAACAGATAGCGGAAATACTTGAAAAAGATCCGAAAGAAATAGCAGATATCTATCGGGCGGTTGTTTCATCGGCACCGAGGTATGATGTGGATGAAATCTGCAAAGATCTGATGGAAAAACAGAGACTGTAACTCAGATCAAAAAGTATCACAAAAAATTCACAAACCTCCCTTGACTTTGAATATCCGATGTGTTACATTACAAATAGAACAGTGAGGTGGTGAATATGTCATCGACAAAGAGAGATTATTATGAAGTGCTGGGTGTTGCAAAAGATGCGGACGCTGCAGCAATTAAACGTGCATATAGAAAACTGGCAAAGAAGTATCATCCGGATTCCAACCCGGGTGACAAGACGGCTGAGCAGATGTTTAAGGATGTAAACGAAGCTTACGATGTCTTAAGTGATCCGAAGAAGAAGAAACTCTACGATCAGTTCGGACATGCGGCCTTTGATGAGACGGCCGGATATGGACAGGGTGCCCAGGGCGCCGGTGGATTTGGCGGCTTCGGTGGTTTTGGAAACGGCGGAGCTTACAGGTCCGGATCATTCCGCTCCGGTGACGGAACTTACCATGAGTTCCACTTTGAGGGCGGCGATGGAGACGATATCTTTGGTGATATCTTCGGAAATATGTTCGGCGGAAAAGGAAGCGCCGGCGGACGTTCGGGATTCGGCGGTGGATCTGGTTTTCGCGGAGCGTCAGGCGGAGCTTCCGGTTTCGGCGGATTTGGCAACGGCTCCGGCTTTTCAAACCGCGGCAATGACTTAAATGCAGAGGTTCAGATCACGTTCGACGAAGCAGTCTTTGGCTGCGAAAAGACGATCACGATCCAGAACCCGAACCAGCCGGGCAGCAGACCGCAGACTCTTCAGGTTAAGATCCCTGCCGGGATCGAGACAGGAAAGAGCATCCGCCTTGCAGGCAAGGGAATGCCTGGAACCGGCGGCGGAGCGGCAGGAGATCTTTTCCTGAAGATCACGGTTAGTGAGAAGACGGGCTGGACAAGAAAAGGCATGGATGTCTACACGGATGTGGAAGTTCCGTTTACCACAGCCGTATTCGGCGGAGAGGCACTCGTCCATACCCTTTACGGCGATGTTGTCTGCAAGATCAAAGCGGGAACACGTTCCGGCACGAAGATCCGTCTTCGCGGCAAAGGAATCGTTTCACTGAAGGATTCGAACGTACACGGCGATCAGTATGCCGTTGTAAGGATCGAAGTTCCGAGTGATCTGAGTGCGGAGGCAAAACAGAAACTGAAAGAATTCGAAGAAATCTGCAAGCGCGACGGAAGGTTCCATGCGGCGTAAAGAATGAGAAACATGACAGGGTGAGGAAATACTTCGGTATGGCTGCCCGGTCATGAATCCGGATAAGAATAAAAAAGCTCTGAGAAGACAGAAAAAATGTCTTTTCAGGGCTTTTTTTAGAATATGCTAAAAAATGAGCAGGACTTTTTACAGTCCTGCTCATGGTAAAAAACACAGATCAGATCAATTATTTGATCACATGGATCCAGCCTTCCGGTGCCTCGATGTGGCCCATCTGGATGCCTGTTAATGTGTCGTAGAGTTTCTGGATCACCGGACCCATCTTCTCCATACCGCTCGGGAAGCAGATCTCGTTGCCGTGGTCTACGATCTTGCCGACCGGAGAGATAACAGCAGCAGTACCGCACAGACCGCACTCTGCGAAGTCTTTTACTTCTGAGAACGGAACCTTGCGCTCCTCTGTCTTTAAGCCGAGGTAATGCTCAGCAACGTAGAGGATGGAACGACGTGTGATGGACGGAAGGATGGAATCAGACTTCGGCGTTACGACTGTGCCGTCTTTTGTAACGAAGATGAAGTTTGCTCCGCCTGTCTCCTCAACGTATGTTCTTGTACCTGCATCAAGGTACATATTCTCATCGAAGCCCTGCTTGTGAGCGTCAACGATCGCATGTAAGCTCATTGCGTAGTTTAAACCAGCTTTTACATGACCGGTTCCGTGAGGTGCTGCACGGTCGAAGTCTGTGACACGGATCGTGATCGGCTTAGCGCCGCCTTTGAAGTACGGGCCAACCGGAGTACAGAAAGCACGGAACTGATACTCGGATGCCGGTTTTACGCCGATAACCGGGTTTGTACCGAACATGTACGGACGGATGTAGAGAGTAGCACCGGAGCCATACGGCGGAACGAAGTCAGCGTTTGCCTCAACAAGCTTTGTGACAGCCTCAACGAAGCGCTCCTTTGGGAACTGCGGCATCTCAAGTCTTGCTGCGGAGTTCATCATACGCTCTGCGTTTAAGTCCGGACGGAAGATCACGATGTGACCGTCTTCTGTTGTATATGCTTTTAAGCCCTCGAAGCATGTCTGAGCATACTGTAATACGCAGGCACACTCGCTTAATGTAATCGTATCGTCTGTGATGAGAGCGCCTTCATCCCAGGAACCATCTTTAAAATTGGATACATATCTGTAATCAGTTTTGATGTAACCGAATCCGATATTGGACCAGTCGATATCTTTCTTTGCCATTGGAAATTCCTCCATTCTGCCGTCTGACGGCATTGTATTTTTTGCCGCCGGGGTCGGGCGGTAATGTCTTTTTACTGCGGTACTGTTTCGATGTAATGAACAGTTACCGTGTTTTCTATTATAAATACTTAAGATTTATCCTGCAAGTTCTTTATGGCAAAAAGATGAAAAAAATATGGGAAAATGGGAGAAAAAATGCTACAATATAACTTTAAGGAATAAAGTGTATTCCGCAGATTTATTCAGCATGCCCGCAGAGGACGGATGTCTGCCATAAGAGTGAGTGACGGAGATGGAACCGGGCGGATATGTGGCCGGAAGTTTTTGGGGCGGACAGCCGGATACCGGCGATATGCGGAAAAGAAAAAAGCTGAGGAAAGGCAGAAATAACAATGGAACAAAAGAAAAACAGACTGCACTATGCCTGGTTCATCCTTGCGGGCTGCTGCATCCTGCAGGGGGCGACTCTGGGACTCATCAACAACTGTGCCGGTGTCTTTTATTCCCCGATCTGCAAAGAACTGGGGTTTGAGCTGGGAAAGCTTACGCTGTACCGGATGCTTTACTGCATCAGTTCTGCTTTGGCGCTGCCGTTTGTGGCGAAGAGCTTTCGGAAACATGATGTGCGGATCGTGATCAGCATTGCGGCTGTCGTTTACGGAGTCTGTGCGGTCCTTATGGGTACCTTCCGGGAACTGTGGCAGTGGCATGTGACGGGCATCATTCAGGGAATTGCCTCGTCCTTCGTCTGCATGATCCCGGCGCCGATCATTCTTGGAAACTGGTTTAAGAAAAAGACCGGAACGGCGGTAGGAATTTCCGCGGCATTCTCCGGCCTCGTCGGTATGATCGGCAGCAGCTGCCTTGGGATGGCGATCCCGGCATTCGGATGGAGGATGAGCTATGTGGCGGTCGGAATCGTCAGTATCGCTCTTGTCCTCCCGATCTCCCTGTTCATTCTCCGCTACAAGCCGGAAGAGATGGGACTTCTGCCGTACGGGGCAGAGGATGTGGAGCAAAGGGCTGTATCAGGCACATCAGCGCCTGCATCCGCGGAAAACGGGACTCCGATAAAAGAATTGCTGCGTCAGCCGGAATTTTATATTGCCGTAGGTGCATACTGGACCAGTGTGTCGTGCGCGTACCTGAATTCCTTCCTGACGCCCTGTGGGATCGCAGCCGGCCTGACGCTGCAGGCGGCGGCCATGATGACGAGTATATCCCTTCTCGGAAACATGTCCAGCAAGCTGATCCTCGGAAAGGTCAGCGACAGCCTTGGGATCATAAAGACCTTCGAATTTTCCATTGCGCTGGCGTTCTTTGGTCATGTGCTGCTGTTCCTGGGCTCCCCGAAGACTGTGATGGCGGGTTCCCTGTTCTTCGGTGTGACATTGCCGCTTTCCTCGGTCATGATGCCATTATTCTGCAGGATCTTCTGGAAGGGCGAGACATACAGCACGGCGTACGCCTACTCCACCATGGTGGGAACGCTTCTCGGCGCCCCGTTCAACATGTGGTTTGGAACATTCTATGACATAACAGGGGATTACAGGCTGACCATCGGGGTGAGCGCTGCAATGCTTGTTATGTTGACCTTCCTCATCATGTTTGAGGGAACGCGTCTGAAACGGATGAAGTCTGGAACGTCTCCTTCGCAAGCTCGATGAAGGCATCCATCTCTCCGGTGTGCCATTTGTCCTTGTGGTAGAGGACCTGGCGGTATAATTCCATATGAAAATCCTTTACCGGCAGGATCGAGAGGATGCCGGATTCCACTTCATGCCTTACGGCAAACTCCGGGAGAAATGAGATCCCGGCGTTCTGCTTCAACATATTGATAATGAATTCAGTGTTTCCAATTTCCAGGAAAGGTTTGATCTCCTTCCCGAGAGATGCCAGGTACCGGTCGAGTACGAACCGGTAGCTGGCATTTTTTTCGGTCAGGAGGAATGGCTGACCGATGATCGCGGAGAGCTCCGAAGGCCCGTTCCCGGCGAAAGGATGGACGGAGGAGGCGACAAAGGAGATTGGTTCCGGTGCCTCCAGCACCTTGATGAAGCGTTTATCATCGATCGGCTGGTCGAGGAGATAGACGAGATCGATCGAGTTCTTGTTCATGCGGTCAAGAAGGACATCCGGGGAATCGAGGACAATGCTCACGGACACATTCGGGTATTGTTTATGGAATTCCTTTAAAAGTTCCGGGAAGATGGATTCGCAGATCGATTCGATCGTTCCGATCGTGAGGGAGCCGGTGAGCTCCGAAGTAGCGGCGACTGCGTTTTTTGCATCGGCGACGGTCCCGAGGATCGTGACCGCATAGTGATAGAAGATCTCTCCATGGTGGGTCAGGACGGTCTTTTTTCCCAGCCGGTCGAAGAGGTGGATGCCGAGTTCCTCCTCGAGCTGTTTGATCTGGACGGTGACGGCGGCCTGGGAATAGCCGAGTGCCTCGGCGGCCTTGGAAAAGCTTTGTTTCTGGGCAATCTGTAAGAAGGTTCGGATCTCGCGAAGTTCCATAGTTTGTTCCTCCTTGGGAAAATAGATGGCGCTGTCGGAAATTCTCCTGCGGACAGGGATGGGATGGCTTGACAGTGCAGTTTTTGAATGTTGATTTATAAAAATTTGTAAACGATTTATTTAAAACGTTCAATTTTACTTTCGGTGATTCCTATGATACGCTAACGATAAGGAAAGCGCAAGAGATAAAATGCGCGTCCGGCAGGAAAAGCCGGAGGAAAGGACGGGGCAGACGATGGAGAAAAACGATATCAGATATCAGGCATATGTGAAGATCCTGGAAGAGGAGCTGAAGCCGGCGATGGGATGTACGGAGCCGATCGCCATCGCTTACTGCGCGGCAGTCGCGAGAGAAGTGCTCGGCGGACTCCCGGAGAAGGTGAAGGTAGGAGCCAGCGGCAGCATGATCAAGAACGTAAAATCCGTGATCGTCCCGAATACGGATCATTTAAAGGGAATCCCGGCGGCGGCGGCGGCAGGAATCGTTGCAGGTGATCCGAAAAAGGAACTTGAGGTCATAGCGTCTGTTACAAAAGAGCAGATCACGGCGATGAAGGAATTCCTTCAGACGACCCCGGTGGAAGTGGAACATATTGATAACGGCATCACCTTTGATATTATTGTGACACTGACACGCGGAACAGATACCAGCATGGTCCGCATCGCAAATTATCACACGAATGTGGTACATATTGAAAAGAACGGAGAAGTTATCAGGGATATCCCGGTGAATGGTGAGGAGGAGGAAGGTCTTACGGACCGCTCACTGCTCGATATGGAGCATATCTGGGACTTTATCCACACAGTGGATGTGAATGATATCAGAGAGGTTCTGGAGCGCCAGAAAACCTACAATATGGCGATCGCCAGGGAAGGCATGCGTGGTCAGTATGGATCCAACATCGGCGCACTTCTTCTCGATATGAACGGAAATGATGTTCGCACGCGGGCGAGAGCCATGGCGGCAGCCGGATCTGACGCACGAATGAACGGATGTGAGCTTCCGGTTATCATCAATTCCGGCAGTGGAAATCAGGGAATCACGGCTTCGGTTCCGGTCATCGTGTATGCAACGGAGCTGGGAGTCGATGAAGATACCATGTACCGGGCGATGGCACTCTCAGATCTCACGACGATCCACCAGAAGACTCCGATCGGAAGACTTTCCGCCTACTGCGGCGCAGTCAGTGCGGGCGCGGGTTCCGGAGCGGGGATCGCGTATCTTTCCGGAGCGTCCTACGATGAGGTGGTCCATACGGTGATCAATGCGGTAGCCATTATCTCAGGTATGGTCTGTGATGGCGCGAAAGCGTCCTGCGCGGCAAAGATCGCTGAGGCAGTGGACGCAGGGATCATCGGCTACTATATGGCAAAGCGTGGTCAGAACTTTGATGACGGCGACGGAATCGTGACGGCCGGGATCGAGGCGACGATCCGCAACGTGGGACGTCTCGCAAAAGAGGGAATGAAGGAGACGAATGATGAGATCATCAGTATTATGATCGGGAGCTGATGAGAGACGCTGCAGGTCAGTTTGCTGCGGGAGAGACGCCGCCGGTCAGCCTCCGGGCACAGCTGCTGGGATTCCACGGGAGGTTCCTCTAGGCTTGCGAAAGAATGCTAAGGGCGGAGAGCTGGCGGCACAACTCGCTGCGCTCAGACAAGTGCCGCCAGTTCTCCAACGCATTCTTCCGCAAGCTAAGAGGAAGCCAGCCCCGTGGAATATGCAACTGTGCTCGGAGGCTGACCGGCGGCTGTGTGTTGGCTATGTAAGATATAAAAGATAAAGTATAGGGTGCTGTCTGGTAGGGGCAGCGCTTTTTTTGTTTACGCGAACAACGAGCCAAAGTCCGCGCTTGCGCGAGACCTTGGCGACTGTCGCGATAACAAGGGGAAGATATGTGGGAGTTTGTTGTTTGCAATGTGTTTTTTCTGGGGGAAATAACCATTAGCTTGAAGACGAATAACAAAACAGTGGAAAACTATAGCAAAAAATGATAGATTATATACAAGAAAACGATGAACTGAGAGAGAAGATTTGTGGAAAGTTTCTGACACGGTCGATAGAACGAAGGTAGGGGAAATGCTGTGAGTTATGATATCAATCTGAAACATCTGGAATATTTTATCAAGGTGGCGAAACTCGGATCGATCAATAAGGCGGCCCAGATGCTTTATATTTCCCAGTCGCATCTTGGAAAGATCCTCCATGATCTGGAGGAGACGGTTGGGGCACCGCTTTTGAACAGGAGCCGTCAGGGTGTGGCTTTAACACCGGAAGGAAATGAGTTTCTGGAGCGGGCGGTCAGGATCCTGAAGGAAATGGAAGGGATGCATCTGAGACCGTTAAAAGTGGCGGAAAAGGCGGAGCCGCTGAATGTTTCCATGACAAAGTTTTCGCATGTGATGGAGAGTTTCATCACGATCGTCAGGAGATATCAGGATCAGCCGGAGTTTACGCACCGGCTGTATGAGGGGCAGATGGAGGAGGTCATCGAGGACGTGATCTCGGGTCGTGCTGATATCGGGATTTTTCATTTTGACAGCCAGAGGCATGATGAGGTCCGGGCGATGGTCGAGGCGAAAGGGCTGACATATCATTATCTTTCTTATGTGGAACCGCAGATCGTCATTTCGAAGGATCATCCGCTCGTGCGGGAGAAAAAGCCTATGACACGGGAAAATCTGGCGGATTATGGTTTTATCCGGTATCTTGGTCTGTACGATGATATCCTGTCAGGGATCCTCGGAAAGGGCGAGGACGGGGGAATGACGGGAAAGAAAAAGGAGATCTATGTGACGGGGCGTGCGACGCTCATGAATCTGATCTCGCAGACGGATTTTTACAGTATCGGAATCCATGATTTTGATAAGCAGCTTTCTGATTTCCGGGCAGTCTCGGTGCCGATCCCGGGCTGTGAGGTAAAGCTTGAATTCGGGTATGTGACGCTCGCGGATGTGCCGATCTCCGGGATCGGGGAGGAATTCCTGAAGGAAGTGAGAGAGCGTCTTGAGAGAGGTCAGGACGCTTAAAATAAGGGAAAGTTAAATGTGCCGGTGGCCTGGGCGCGGAGGAGCGTGAAACGCGACAGCAGGGGCATATGATGGAAAAGAAAGGGGTAAACAAAAGTGATGTTTGAGGATCTGATCAGCGAGGCGCTGGAGGCAGGGCGCCCATATATCGAGAAGGGGGAGGTTGCAACCTACATCCCGGAGCTTGGAAGAGCGGACAAGAATAAGCTTGGGATCAGTATTTTCTGCCGGGATGGAAGCCGGTTCTCTTGCGGGGATACGAAGGACCGGTTCAGCATCCAGAGTATCTCGAAGGTTATCAGCCTTGCAGTGGCGCTCGAGGTATGCGGGTTTGACATGGTGTTTGAGAATGTGGGGATGGAGCCGTCGGGGGACGCGTTCAACTCTCTGATCAAGCTGGAGGGATCCAACAGTCATCCGTACAATCCGATGATCAATTCCGGTGCGATCGCTGTTGCAAGTTATATCGAGCCGAAGATCTCGTTTGAGGAGATGCTAAAGCTCGCGAGATGTTTCTGCCAGGATGAGGGGATTGTTCTGGATGAGAAAGTTTATCATTCGGAGATGTCGAATGTCGCGAGAAACCGCGCGATCGCTTATCTTCTCGAGAGCAAGGGAGTGATCGGGGGAAATGTGGAGGAAGCGCTGGATTTCTACGTAAAGATGTGCTCCTTAAGCGTCACAGCAGAGAGTCTTGCGAGTCTTGGACTTCTGTTAGCCAATGACGGTGTGGATCCGTCCGGAAAGCGGCTTTTGGATTCTGACACCGTGCGAGTCGTGAAGACGATCATGATGACCTGCGGTATGTACGACGGTTCCGGTGAATTTGCGGTCCGCGTGGGGATCCCGTCAAAGAGCGGCGTCGGCGGTGGTCTGCTCTCGGTTGTCGACGGGAAGATGGGGATCGGGATCTATGGACCGGCTCTGGATGAGAAGGGAAACAGCATTGCGGGGAGAAAGATCCTGCAGTTCCTTTCTTCGAAGATGGGACTTCATATTTTTGCAAAGAAGTAAATTGGGACAGGTACATTCTGCCTGAATGACAAGAAAAGGCTGGAAGCAGCGAAAGCTCTGATAGGGGAAAACGGGGCAGACAAAAGCTTCCTTCTTTATAAAAAAGAAAGGTGAAGGAAGGGGGAGAAAGAATCCGGATGAGAAAATAAGACGTTACTTTTTATGGGGTAGGAATTTTCTGAACTGAAAATTCCGTACAATACAGTGGTGGAAGTTTCTGAAAGAAAACATTGTCAATATAAGAAACTTACAGTAAAATATCTGAGGTAAACAAAATGATGACGATTCATGCATCCGAAGGGAAGCTCTGGGGGAGGTTCCTGTAGATATGATGGCATTGAACCGTTACACAAAAAGAAAAAAGAGGGGTAACAACACATGTACGATTTGTATGGAAAACTGATCGGGAATCTCAGTAACTATCTTTACACATACATCCTGATCATTCTGCTCGTAGCAGGCGGAATCTACTTTACCGTCCGCACAAAATTTGTCCAGTTCCGTTATTTAAAGGAGTCTCTCAAGGTTGTTCTCGCACCGAGCGAGGACGACAAGGCGATCTCATCGTTCCAGGCACTTATGGTTTCGACGGCATCCCGTGTGGGAACCGGAAATATCGCAGGCGTATCCACAGCGATCTGTCTCGGAGGTGTCGGATCTTTATTCTGGATGTGGCTCACAGCGCTTCTGGGTATGTCCACCGCTTTCGTGGAGGGAACTTTGGCTCAGATCTACAAGCGCCGTTCTGATGACGGCGGCTGCTACGGCGGTCCGTCCTACTACATCGATCAGGCAATCGGAAAACACTGGCTCGGAATCCTGTTTGCAGTGTTCATGATCCTGACCTACATGGTCGGATTTAACCTGGTTGCATCGTTTAATATCGCGGATGCGTTCCGTGTTATTCCTGGATATGTGGAGCATGAAAATCTTGCAAAGTGGATCATTGGCGGTGTGCTTGCAGTGTTATTCTTCGTCTGCATCAGCGGCGGTGGAAAACAGATCGCAGGAATCACGGAAAAGATTGTTCCGTTCATGGGATTCTTCTATATTGCCGTTGCACTGTTTGTGATCGTGACACATATCAACCTTCTTCCGGGTGTGTTTGCAGAGATCTTCCGCGGCGCTTTTGATGTGAAGGCGATTTTCGGAGGATTCACAGGATCTGCGGTTATGCTTGGAATCAAGAGAGGTCTCTTCTCCAATGAGGCCGGTGTCGGTGCTGCCGCATGTGCAGCAGGTTCCGCGGGCGTTTCCCATCCGGTAAAGCAGGGTCTCGTTCAGGTTCTTTCCGTATTCCTTGATACCTGCATGATCTGTACCGCAACTGCAATGCTGCTTCTCTGCTCCGGCGTTGAGCCACAGGCAGACATGGCCGGAATGGCTTATGTGCAGGCAGCCATGAACAGCACACTCGGTAAATTCGGTGTAATCTTTATCACCGTCTCCCTGTTCCTGTTCGCATTTACGACTTTACTCGGAAACTTCTACTATGCAGAGACAGGCCTTGCATATCTTTGCGGTATGACTCCGTCGAACGGAGCGAAGTGGGGAATGCGGATCATCGCAGCGATCGTTGTCTGCGTCGGTGCTACGATGAAGCTCGGCATCGTGTGGGATACCGCAGATGTCCTGATGGGCTTTATGGCACTCATCAACGTGCCGGTGATCTTCATCCTGTTAAAACCGGTTCTCCGCTGTCTGGATGATTACGGAAAACAGAAAAAGGCCGGAAAAGATCCGGTGTTTAAGGCAGAGCATATTGGACTCACAGAGAAGGTAGATTTCTGGAATTAGGTGATCGGGGCTGTCGCATCAGCAAATATTTTTGCTGGGCGGCAGCCCTTTTTTTATTGTGCCTTTGCGGAAAAATGAGAAATTTACATCTTGTGTCGATTTTTTACATCTTGTGCAGGAAAGCTTGAAAGAAAGGAGAAAAACTGCTATAAAAATTGCTATAAAGGGAGTATATGGAGACATTGCTTTGCATTTTGAACCGGAAGAACCATGCCTGAGACTGCAGCATACAGAAATTTTGGAAGATTCATTCCGGAAAATTCCTGCCGGTGGAGACGTTTTCTGCCGGTGATATGTCATGTGGAATTGATTAAAAACAGAAATGGATGATAATAGGGAGGAAATGGCGATGAGAGACAAAAGGGAGAAAAAACGGATCCTGTCAGCAACATTGATCGCGGCGATGGTGACACAGCTGTGCATACCGGCCGCAACGTTTGCGGCAGTACCTGCAAAAAAATTAAAGGTGATCACGGGATTTACGGAATTACCGGAGGAGGTCGCGCATATTCAGATCCCTGCGGATTCCGGAGAAAACTTTGAGGATTATCTGAATTTCCCGGAGACCATCGAGGCTTCGGTGGTGGAATATAAGAACGTGAATCACCAGAAAAATAATGCGGATCGCGATAAGGGCGCGGAAGATGAGAAAGCGGCAGCAGACGACCGTGATAAGAAAGAAGACTTTGGAATTGCTACCGGCAGTAATGCAAAGAAAGAAAATCTGAATGAGGAGGAAACTCCGGAAACAGAAAATTCAGAAAACGTGCCGGATAGCAATGATGAGGAGGAAGCAGATAAACAGGAAGTTCAGGAGAAAGACCGGCAGGGTACGTTTCTGATCGCGACCGACAGCAATGCCGGGGATTTTCTTGAGGATTATGAGTTTGAAGATGAGGAAATCTCAGAAGATATCCCGGTGCTGACGGATATCAGCGTTACTTGGGAGCCGGATGAGAACCGGGAAGATGAAAGTGGTTTCTATTATTATCTTCCGGTTCTTCCGAGAGAGTATATTTTGGCAGCGGGCGTGGAGCTTCCGGAGATCGAGGTCAGCATGGACGGCGGAATCGCTTTGCTGGCATCAACAGATACTTATAATATTGCGGATGGCGATATCAACATCAACAGCAACACATTGGAACAGTATAAGGATGCGACTATCACGGGAAGAAGTACGACCCATGTTATTCTGGTTAATGGTGTGGAGGCTACAATCACGATTTCGGATCTGGATATCCAGATTCCGATCGACAATAACGCTACGACAGCAAGTAACTGGATACCGGCAATCCGACTGGCAAATGGTGCAAAACTGAATCTGATTCTGGAGGGAAAAAATACACTCAAGGGCGGTGATATGTGTGCGGCTATTGAGGTGCCGGAAGGCTGTACCCTGACGATCCGCGGAGAGGGAAGCTTAAAAGCAACCGGTGGAGTAGGTGCCGGAATTGGTGCGTCGAGCATGAGAAAGGGTTCCTTGGGGACGATTGAGATCAACGGAGGCGATATCGAAGCTTATGGCAGCGGGATGGCAGCAGGTATTGGCGGCGGTTTAGAGGGCGGCATCGGTACCATTGTCATCAACGGCGGAACTGTGTATGCCAAGGGCGGACATGGAAGCTACCCCAAGGATATTAAAAATGTATACGGTGGAGCAGGAATTGGCGGTGGAGCGTACGGCTGCGTGGATAAGATTGAAATCAATGGTGGCAATGTGACAGCCTATGGAGGATATGTTACGAACGCAGGAAGACACCCCGGAGCTGCAATCGGCTGTGGCGGCGGTGGAGCCAAAACAGTAGAGGGCGGATACAAGTATGGTGATATTGCGATCAATGGCGGAACGGTTTCGGCCATTGCGTATAAGAATGAAGTATATGCGATCGGTGTCGCAGAGAAGCCAAGTGTAGATGGTACCTTGGTGGGCTCCATTTCCATCAGTGATCAGGCAGTAGTCAACTTAAATGGTGGTGATTATTTCCCGAAAAGTGAAAATTCCGGACTGAAAAACTATATCATTCAGGGCACGATTGCGGATGTACGATTCACCGAAAGCACTTATCCGGTGACAATCAGCGTGGGAGAGATTACCTGGGATGCAGGGACGATGAAGGTGAGCGATTATCAAGTTACACTTAAGGCATCCAATTATCTGAAGCCATTAACGCCAGGGACACCGGTAACGGTACAGGTGACGGTTGGAGACTATGTTTATCGGATGGAAGCTGACGTTGATGATAAGAATGCAACGATCATTTTGAAGGCCGCAACTCCTCTTTATGAGACAAGATTAAAATTTGTTTCCACGGTGATCACGAGCGATCAGATATTACAGGCAACCGATATCACGGTCAAGCAGAATGATAAACCGTTGAGCAATCAAGAAGGTCAAAGTGCAGCTATGGTCATTCCTTCCATGCAGATTTCGTATGATGAAGCGAACACGGGACATCTGACGGTATATCTGCCGGAAAATAAGAATAAAACAGAGATTTCGGTGACGGTACCGGGCTTAAATGACGGCAATCCGATCACAAAATCAGGTGAGACGATTTCGACAACAACACCAAATGAAATTGCGATGTTTTATGGTGATACCTTTTGTAGTCATGAGCACTATAATGCAGATGGATTTTGTGAAGCATGTGGTGCATATCAGAAGGCAAACAAGTCGGGGGAATATTATGAGATTTATAATGCCGGTCAGCTTTTCTGGTTTGCAAAGCAGTTTAATGATGGTGAAATCCCTAATAAGAGCAATCTGAAGCTGATGAAGGATATTGAGATCCCGGACGAATATGCCTGGACAAGCATTGGAGCCATATCTGATGGTAAGTCTTTCAAGGGGAATATTGAGGGAAATTACCATGTAATTTCCGGACTGCGACCTGCTAATGACGGTACAAGTTCTAAGTACGGACTGGTGGCATGGATTAGACATGGGAGTGTACAAAATATAGGGCTGGTGTTGGAAGGTAATTGGACTTGCGGGTTGTGTCGTAACGCTTATGCTATCAACATTCAGAATTGTTTTGTAGTAGGAACAGATTTTTCAGATAGTTGTTCAGAGGGAACGGTGACTAATTGCTTGGCTGTATCAGGAAAACTGGAAGGAAATAAGTACCCGAATGATTATAGGGCTACTTTTACGAACTGTTATGAGACAACAAAGAGTGATTATAGTTCTCCGGGTATTACTACTCTAGATAACGAAGAAAAACTGAAAAAACTGAAATCCGGAGAAATTGCCTATAAATTAAACGGTGATCAATCAGATGGTACGTGGGGACAGGTGATCGGAACGGAGGATTACCCGCATTTCCGCAAGTACAGTAAGACGGTATATTATGATCAAGCTACTCAGACATATTCTAATAATAAGTCGGCAAGTATCACTTCCGCAGCTGTCACGGATATTAAGACGATTTCTGACAAAAAAGCGACTGCTACACTTAAGGCAACAGGAACTCCCGGAGCAGAGGTTAAGTTTTTCTTAACCTCCGGCGAGGATGAGGGGACATTAGAGGATATGTTCTCGAAGGGAACGTCACTTATGGAAAGTTCTTCCGGAAACTATGAGTATACTATTGAGGATTTAGCTCCGGACACAGAATATCATGTCAGACTGATGATTCAAAAGGAGGGTAAGTTATCTCTTGATGTAACCTATGTAAATTTCCAGACAGAAAAAGTGCGGCAGGAGGCACCTAATGCTGCTGATGTTTCTATCAATTACGAACAAGAGACTTTAGAGAATAAAGCTTCCTGCGATCTGGAGTATGCTGCTTCTAAGGATGCACAGTCATGGACAACGATAAGACAGGGTGGTATGGTTCGTCTGACAGGGCTGCTGAATAACATTCGTGAAAATGGTGGGTCTGTACCAATCTATATTCGCAGGAAAGCATCCTCGTCCATGTCAGCCAGTGAAGCGGTTTTGGTGGCGGATTTGCAAACACAGGCGATTCCGGAAGAATCGAACAAGCCGAATATTGATTATCGGAAGGAAGAAATCACAATTTCCTCATCTTTACAGTATGTGATTGTAAACGGAACCAATACCTCTCCAAACTGGACATCTGCAAAAATGGGCAGTGGATCAGGAATTTCGATTACAGACATCATTTCTTCCGATCATGAGAGTACGGTTTATTATCGGTATGCTGCAAGCAACACAGATAAGAAATTTGCCGGAAAACCTGAAAGTATCACGATTCCTAAAAGAACGGAAGCACCGGCTGCAATAACTGAGGCAGAGGTGACCGCGGCCGGTACGACGATTACCATAAACAGAAGTAATCCTGAAAATGACATTGAGTATGGATACCGTGATGTAGATTCAGACGGAGCATTTACATGGATTGACGGTACGAGAATTCAGGGATTATATCCGGCACATGGATATCAGGTAACCAGCAGAATAAAGGCGAAAGAGAATGCATTTGCTTCTGAGAGAACGGAACCACTTTATGTCTCTACCAGGGATACACTGAGAATTGTAGGAAACGGAACACAAAAGTGGAATGCGAAGGGGACTTATGGGGTTTCACTTGCTAATATTCCGGTTTCCCTGGCTTCTGGTTATGGTGTGTATAATGGTGCAAATCAATTGGTAGCAGGAACCTGGAGCTGGGAACCGGAAAATAGTAGTTCAGCATCTGGTATTTATCCGAAGGTAAAAGATAACAAGGCTTATACCGTGAAATTTACACCGACAGATTCAAGTGCTTCATACGATGGGACATTAACAGCTTCCGTGTTACCGGAAATTTCTAAGTACCCACTGCAATTATCATCAGTTGCGGTAGAAGATAAGACCTATGATGGCACGACAACAGCAACTGTACAGCAACCACTCATGATAGACACTGGTGTGAAGACAGGTGCCGGAAATGAAAAACTGCAGATCACAGGCTTAACAGCCGCTTTTAAGAATGCAAATGCCGGAACCGATAAAGAGGTTGTGATCGATGCTTCGGAGGCTGTGATAACAGGAGCAGCAGCGAGCGGTGGCGGAGCAACAGCCGATCCGGATAACTACCAGGTCAACATTCCTTCCAGTGCAACCGCAACGATCAAAAAAGCAGCATCTTCGATCACGATCAATGATACAGAGTGGCCGGGAACGAAAACATATGGCGATCCTGATTTTTCATTGACTGGAGTTACCACCGTTGGAGACGGAGCGGTGACCAAGACAAGCGACTCTGAGAATGTACTGACGGTCGATGCAGATGGCCGGGCAACGATCCATGGCGCAGGTACGGCAACGGTAACGATAAGTGTGGCAAGTGGCACCAATTACACGGCAGGTAATAATTCCAAACCGATCACCGTTCAGAAGGGAAGAATTTCCCTGAATTTGAAAGCCGGAAAGAAAACAGATCTGATGCAGAGACTCCGGGCTGCTCTTGGAAATGTGGAAGATACTTATGTTCTGACTCTGGAAGCGAAGGGAGCTTATCAGGATGTTCTGACCGGAACGGTAATATTTTATGAAAATGGACAGTCGCTCAATCAGACGCCGATCACATTGACCAATGGAACCGCATTCATGGAATATTCAGGTCCTTCTGCTGGTACGCATGAAATTTCGGCAGAATATGTGCTTCCGGCCGATGGCCCAGAGAAGGAAAATTACAATGATCCTGCACAGGTAAGCTGCAGCTTCGAGGTCGAAAAAGCAGATGAGGATCAGATTCAGATCAAAGAAGTAGACGGGAAGCTCTACGGTGATGATCCATTCGAACTGGAACTTACCGGACAGAAGGGAACCGGAGCTGTGAAATTCTCCGTTCCTGACGGAAATGGAGTTCTGGAGTTATCCGAAGTGAACGGAAAAACAGAGGCGAAGATCATCGGAGCCGGAACGGTCCTTGTGACGGCTGAGGTTGCCGGGGATAGTGACTACAATGGAACGACGGTGACCAGGGAAATTACTGTTGGAAAAGCACAGGCACCGGAGATCTCCGTGGCAGAGCCGAAGATTGCACCGGTTCCGGCAGATGCACCGGAGGAGGTAAAAGAGATTGCTAACCTCTTGGAAGAGAAGACCCCGGAGATTACCGGACTGGATACTGTGGCAGCAGATCTGATCCGGGAAACGGAAAACGGGGATGTGATCGTAAAAACAGGAGAAGATCAGACGATTTCCGGAGCGGAAGCGAAGGAAAAACTTAAGAAGGAAGGAATTGTTACCACCGAAAAGAAGGTAAGACTGGTGGTTGAGCCGTATATGTCGGTGGAAGTAAAGGGTGTGACCGAAAAACAGGGAGTGAATGTGATCACTTTTGAAATCACTGCATTATACAATGTAAAAGCCACAACAGCCGGAAAGAATGAGACCATGCAGGAGGAAGGGACTGGTAGAAATACCGTTCTGATCGGCACAGCAATCCCACAGAAGGTTGGAACCCCGGTTACGATCACCCTGCCGCTCCCGGCAGATTATCCGACCGAAGATCTCTTTATCCGGCATCTGTTACATAGCGGAAAAATTGCTTATTATCCGGTAACAGTAAAGAAAACGCAGGGAAGTGTCATGGCTGAATTTGTCAACAAGGATGGCTTTAGTACCTTTGAGCTGCTCTCAGACAGCCGAAAGGGGACGGTTGCATTTGATAATGGAGTCGGAGAGCGGAGCTATACCCTGGAGCAGATGGATGAAACACTTCCGACGGTCATCAAGGATGGAGCTGTGTTCAAGGGCTGGAAGATCAATGGTACTTTGTATACAACTGTGAACGAAGCACTCCTGGATGCGCTGGATCAGGCAGAAGGACACCGTGTGACGGCGCAGGCAGTACTGGAAAGCAGAGACTCCGGCAGCCAGAAGGGAGACAGCATCTCCGGCTCTGACAGCGACGGAGATGCCGACTGGAATGTGACCAAAAATGTATGGGAAACAAAGAATGTCAATGGCGTAGTCAGATGGAGATACTATGGCAGTGATGGACGATGTGTATCCAATGCATGGAAACAGCTTCCGTACAAGGAAACCATGTTCTGGTATCACTTTGGTGCGGACGGGTACATGGATACCGGCTGGCTGAAAGATGCGAATGGAAACTGGTATTATCTGAATCCGGTAGCCGACGGCACGCAGGGTGCGATGAGGATCGGCTGGTTTAAGGATGTGGATGGAACATGGTATTATCTGAATCCGGTAGCCGATGGTACCCAGGGAGCGATGAAGACCGGCTGGTTTAAGGATGTGGATGGAAACTGGTATTATCTGAATCCGGCATCCGACGGTACGCAGGGAGCGATGAAGACCGGCTGGTTTACAGATCCGCAGGATGGACATCTCTATTATCTGGATCCAAAAACCGGTGCAATGGTGACCGGAAACGTACAGAACGATAACGTGTGATCCTGTTTCAAGGGGATCCATCAACTTTTTGTGGTTGATGGATCCCTGCTTTTATCTCATCGGCAAAATCGGCGACCACAACGGTATCATACGGAATTTTCAGTTCAGAAAATTCCTACCCGTGAAAAGCAGGAGCTGACAATGTTCCTTGGAGAAACCATCAGCATTCTTGATACAAAGGCGCGGAACGAAGAAAAGGAAATTTTCTATCACGGAATATTGATCGGCATTCTGAAAAATTATTCCGGATGGGCAGTGAAATCGAACAAAGAATCCGGAGATGGGTTTGCAGATATTCTCCTCAAGCCGAAAAATCCGGATGCAGGAATCATAATCGAATTGAAATATGCCCGTTCCATGAATGAGCTTGACAATGCCTGCGAAAGAGCACTTGAACAGATCAGGGAACGTCGGTATGATGCAGAACTCCGGGAAGATGGACGGAGCGATATTCTGGCGTATGGAATCGCGTTCTGCAAAAAGCGCTGCAAGGTTGTGGTTGAAAAATTATAAGAAGTTTATAGATACACAGAAAAAAGACGGTACACTTGCTGGAACAGACCAGCTGATGTACCGTCTTTTTTATGTAACAGGAAATTTCGAGGAATTCCCTGTTACATAAAAAGGCACTGACGTGCCAATAATGCGCACTCGCGCGAAGATGTAGACTGTCGCAAGCGACCGCGCGAGGCGCGAGAATGTGCCAGGGCACCTTCTTTTTTATTTACGCGAACAACGAGCCAAAATCCGTGCTTGCGTGAGACCTTGGCGGCTGTCGCGATAACAAGGGGAAACTCGCGAAGTGTGTTTTTACTTGTTCCCATTCGTTCGTAAGAAGGTGAAATCTATAAAATTTCGCTGCGTACTCAGATCACGTAGTCATCGCCTGGCTGTCCGTTCTGTATGAGGTCGGCGATCGTGATGCCATCCAGATATTCATTGATGACTTTATCAAGTCCCTGCCAGAGCGGGAGTGTCTTGCAGCTTCCCATCCGCGGGCAGTCGGCGCTTCCGGCTTCCAGGCATGCGACCGGTGCCATGGAGTTTTCCGTGAGGCGTAAGATACTTCCGACGGTATACTGCTCCGGTGCTTTTGTGAGACGGTAGCCACCGCCTTTTCCGCGGACACCTTCTAAGAGTTTCGCTTTTACGAGGACTTTAATGATCCCCTCGAGATATTTTTCAGAAATTTCCTGTCTTGCCGCCGTATCTTTTAATGGAATATAGCCGTCGGTCTGGTGCTCCGCAAGATCGATTAGGACGCGGAGAGCGTAGCGGCCTTTTGTTGAAACCATCATAATCTGTATCCTCCCATGTTGCTGTGTGCTGCTGAATATTTTTGATCGTAATGTAAGTTTAACATTATTCCTATTATAATACAAGGTTTAAGGGAAATAAAGGGAATAAATACAACGCCGTTGTGCAATATGCAGAGAAAATGAGAAAAAGTGCCATAAATAGTTTAAAGATTGACATACTTCATAGATATGTGTAGAATTTGATTAGTCATAACTAACTTAGTCACGACTAACTAAAACGATCAGGAGGCAATATGAAAAAGAAAATCAATCGAGTATCTGTTTGTGCAGTGGCAGCAGCAGCCAGCCTGTTTACAACGAGCTTTAGTGCAATGGGTGCTGGAGCAGGTGTCGGCGGATGGCGACAGGAGAATGAGAAGTGGAAATATTATGATGCATCCGGGATCTTGCTGACCGGCTGGGTCAAAAACGGAAATGACTGGTATTATATTGATCCGTCAACTGGAGAGATGGTAACAGGATGGCTCCATACGGCGGATGGACATTGGTACTTCCTGAATAATCTAAGTGATGGATTTAAGGGGCGTATGGTAACAGGCTGGCAGTGGATCGATGGACGGTGCTACTATTTTGAACCAGGCACCAACGGTCAGGGCAGTCTTTATACGGGCGGAAAGACACCGGATGGATACCTGGTCAATGCGGATGGCCAGTGGATCGATAAGAATGGAGAGATTCATGTTTCTGTAAATAAAGGATTTAAGACAAAAGAGGAGTCAGTAAAGGCAAGCACCGTGAAAACGAGATATAGCGGCAGTTCTGGACGTTCCAACAGCGGATGGTCTGACAGCGATGACGATGACAGTGATGACAGAGATACTAGGCCAGTACAAACGGGAAGCAATGCGACCCCGGACAAGCCGGAAATTCCGGATAAACCGGATACCCCAGACAAACCAGACACTCCAGAGCAGCCAGATACTCCGGATAAACCGGATACTCCGGATAAACCGGATACCCCAGACAAACCAGACACCCCGGATAAACCGGATACCCCAGACAAGCCAGACACCCCGGATAAACCGGATACTCCAGACAAACCAGACACCCCAGATCAGCCGGGTACCCCAGAAGAAATAACAGTAGTGGGATACGAAAATCTGAAGGAAGTCAATGCGGAATATGGTGAAGATTGGAACCAGGTCTTAGAACGCCTTCAGAAGCAGATCACGCTGAAATTAAGTAACGGGGAAACGAGAGACGTGGATGTAACATGGCCGTCATACCTGAACACATATCGTCCGGGAGAAGTAAAAATATATGGAAGATATGACCTGCCGGAAGATGTAAGGGGAGATAAACCGGAAGTTTCCCTCACGATTATCGTAGCAGAAAAGCCGGAGGTGCCGGAGATCATCACGGCAGTTGGTTACGAAGTAATCGACGCTGTAACTGTAAAATATGGAGAAAGCAAAAATGGTATTTTAGAGGCGCTTCCAAATACGATCACATTGCTGCTGAGCAACGAGGAACGCATTGGTGTGAATGTTGAGGATTGGAATACCTTGAAAGTGAATACATGGGCAGCAGGTACATATTACGCTGAGGCACAGTACGAACTTCCGGAGAATGTTACAGGAGATAAGCCGGAAGTAAAAGCTGAGGTCATTGTAGAGGAAAAGAAAACTCCGGACATGGCACTGGATCAGCAGGATTACTACTATGACGAAAATCCGGTCATTACTTTAAAAAATATGAATTTCCCGGAAAAAGTGACAGTGACATATCTCGGCGATTATTCTGATAAAGAATATACAGATGGAGTGGAGTACCGTTATGATAAGGAGAATGGAACGATTACTCTGTTTACACAGCAGATCTTAAAGAGAGACAGCGGAAGCTTATCTTCAGCTGAGTGGGTATATCTGAAAGTAAATGCAGGCGATCATTCAAAGAATATTACAGTAAGTTATAAAGCGAGCAAATCCGTATATGCTTATCCGACTGAATATGAAGATATCGAGACTGGTGCAACAGTAAAAGCAAAAGTGATCGGTCTTGAAAAAGCAGATTATGATGCTCTGAAGCTGTATGCAGGTGATCAGGAACTTACAGGAATTGAAGTAACAGAAGAGCGTGTGGATGGTGAAATGTGCACATATATCAATATTCCGTATGCTGCTGTCAAAAACCGGCTGGATGAAAATGGTTCTGTTGCCCTGACAGGAAAGGTTCCTGGAGCAAAGACATTTACGCTTACTTTATCCTACAAGCACGAAACAGAAGCAAAAACATTAAATGCTGAAATTTCGGAAACAGAAGACGGCACGAAGTATGGTTATCCGATTTATCCGTACGGTGAGTACAGCAGCATAAAGATCAATATCAATGACAGTGAGCTGACCCTTGACAAGATTAAAAAAGAACTTCAGATCAATATGCAGAGCGAAGGGGAAGAGCGTTTTACAGTGCCGTCACCGATCGACAAGGAGACAGATTCTTCTAAGTATGGATATTGGAGTGTACAGAAAACAGCAGATGGTTTTAGAGTCCTTCTCCCGACAGATCAGTCAGAGGGAACGTTAAAATGGCAGATCAAGCCGGGAACAGATTATGACCGGTATGTGACAACGATCTATCTGAAACTTCCAGGGTATACAGAGACAGAACTACATGTTGTACTGATGCCGTAAGTAGGGGAACAATAACAAAAAAGAGGGCTATTATGATAAAAAAGATAAAAGGGCTGACGTGCAAAGCACTTGTACTTTCTATGCTTGCATCTACAGTACTTCCGGGATTCTCCGGAAGTGCTTACGGTGCATACGGGGAAAAAGCTGCAGCTGATTCCGAGAAAACAGAGTATGTATTGTCAGAAATTGAAAGCCTGCTGAAGGGCAGTGCACCGTACGATATACTGATCAAGTGTACATATTCCGATGATGGTACGGGGCTTTCCAGAAAGGAAAAGGCAAACAAAGCACAGAGGGAGCTACTGGAACTACTGGAACAGAAAACAAAGGATCAGTCTGTGACGGAGTATCAATCCTATTACATTGTAAATGCGGTTCATGCGGTCATCACATCGAAGGAATTGATAAAGCAGATCGCAGAACTTCCGAATGTGGAAAAGATCACACCGAACAATAAAATTGAATTGGTCGAGCCGGTCGAAGATGACGAGGAACCTGAAACGGCATCATATTCAGTTCGGAATTCAATTTTTGAACCGGATGAAAAGAACATTGAATGGGGAGTATCCATGGTCCACGCGGATAAAGTGTGGGACGATTTCCATATCAATGGAGAAGGCGTTACCGTAGGAATCATCGATACCGGTGTTAATTACAATCTTCCGGCAATTCAAAAGGCGTTTAAAGGTTATGATGAATCGACGGGAAAGATCGATAACCGCTACTATAAGGATTTTATAGACGATCTCCCGGAACCGGAGGCATCTTCTGTCAACGATCATGGAACGCATGTAGCCGGAACGATCTGCGGACGTGAAGGCGACAACCTGAACCAGATCGGTGTAGCGCCCGGGGCCAAATATATCAGTGCGAGGGCTCTGAATGATGAAGGCGGAGAAGTCGCGAATCTTCTGGAAGCAGCAGAGTGGATGCTGGAGCAAAAGCCGGACGTTATCAATAACTCCTGGGGGGGAGACAATGATGACGATGACTGGTTTTCTGAGATCACAGAAGCATGGATCGAAGAAGGAATCGTTCCGGTATTTGCTGCCGGAAACCAGTCTTCTGGAGATCCGACACCCGGGTCGATCGCAAACCCGGGAAATCTTCTGGAGGTACTTTCTGTAGGTGCTGTGGACAGAAATAAGAATCTTGGAAAGTTTTCCCTGGTGGGACCGTCGGCGTTTGATGAGACAGGAAAAATTATTAAACCGGAGATTGTAGCACCTGGCGTACAGGTTAGAAGTGTGGATGCAACAGGAAATTATGTAAGCTGGAATGGTACAAGTATGGCAACACCGCATGTGACTGGTGTAGTTGCACTTCTGAAACAGGCTGCTCCGGGACTTTCTGTCCGGGAAATCAAAAATGTGATCACGGAGACTGCAGAGCCGATGACAGATCGGAAATATCAGGAAACACCCAATATGGGGTATGGATATGGTCTGATCAATGCATATGATGCAGTTGCACGTTTGAAGGGAAAGACGATCGGTTCTATTTCTGGAACAGTAAAGAAGCTGGGTACGGATACAGGAGCCAGCAGTGCAGAGTTCATTGGCGATGATTCTGGATATCTGGGAAGAGATGTCGAAGTGTCTGTAAAGGTAAAAGAGGATGTTTCTATTAAGAAGGCAGCCCTGTATTATCAGATTGGACAAGACGGTGATGAGATAGAAATTCCCCTGAAACTGACAGACGGAGAACAGAATGATGGAATCTATGGAGCAGTTCTGGACGCAGATATCCTGGAAGAAGGAGAATTGAATCTCAGAGCTGAGATTACGGATTATGCGGATAATATCACAAAAATCGAAAAGACGATGCAGATTCTTCCCGGTATTAAAGTTCCGTGGAAACAGGATTTTGAGGAAGATATGCAGGGATTTCTGATCGAAGGAAACTGGAAGTTATCCCATCGCGAGTCAGCAGCTGAACCGGAAATGCCGGATGATGGAAATACATATATTGGAATTGATGGCGGACAGAGTACGTTTGAAAAGCGTGTGGACAGCTATTTATATCTTCCGCCGGTTGACCTTTCTGATATGAACGAGGGGGATTCGGTATTCCTCTCAGCAGATATGTATGTGGGATTTACGGGAATCAGCCTTTCTGAGATCCAGGCATCTTATACAGGAGATGAGGATGACTGGGAAGTTGTCTATAATCTGACAAAACGACCGGATATTACGGAACGGAAATGGGAGCACAATACATATTCCCTTTCTAAATATGCTGGAAATTCCAAACCGTTATTGTTGAGATTTTATTTCTTTGGACATGATGCGGACAGTGGTGTGGGCTGGTATCTGGATAATCTGGAACTTGACACCGCTGGAAGTGAGATTCCGGAGAAAGTTACCGGACTGAAAGCTGTGGTAGATCAGAAGGGACTTTGCATAAGCTTTGTAAAAGTAGAAGAACCGGATGTAGAGAATTACCGGATCGAGCGAAGAAGCGCAGACAGCGAATTTGAAGAAGTCGCAGTGCTGGACAAAGATGCAAAAGAAGAATTCATCAATAACGGAGTAGATAAAACTCACTACCGGATCCTCTGGTATGATGATACCGCAGAGGCAGGAGAAACATATTGGTATCGTGTCCAGGCTGTCGACCTTGGTGGGCAGGAAGGGCCATGGTCAGATGAGATAAAAGTGAAGGTATCATCATATGAAACATCTGTATCATATGAGTTTGATGAGAATGACGGGGGATTTACCTCCGAGATCCTTTCTGGGGAAGCAGATGACTGGGAATGGAGCCATCCGGAAAGACCGGACGATGAATACATGGATTTCATTCTCAAACAGGTATGGGAAAACCTGGAAAAGAACGGCTCCGGAATGTGGGGAACCACAGCGAATGGACTCCTTTCCAAAAAGCAGGATTCCTGCCTGCTTATGCCGGAATTTGAGGTTTCTGAAGGGGATTATTTCTATTTTGATTCTCTTACTACGGAAAGTATTGTGGGTTCCAACCGCATGACGGTAGAGATCAGGGAAGCTGATACGGATGAGTGGTTTACTTTGTTTACAAGAGAAGAGGTGCAGAAAAGAGAGCAGCAGCATGAATGGCAGACACTTTCAAAGAATCTGTCAAAGTATGCAGGCAAAACTGTACAGGTAAGATTCCGCGTGTCAACAGGCACAGATCTTGTTTCTTCTTACGATCTTGGCTGGTTTATTGACAACATTTTTGTGAGCAAAGCGCGTTCAGAATTTTCAAGAAGCAAAGCGTCAAAGTTGATTGCAACAGGTGGAAATGCTGTAAGAAAATATAATACGGCAACCAGATCAAATGCAATCAGAAAAAAAACTGCTGTTTTCGGTGGACAGGAAAATATCTCTGTGCAGGGAGAAGTGACAAAAATTCCGCTGAAGGCAAAAGTGACAGTACTGGAGACAGGAAAGTACACATATGCCAGTGAGATCGATGGAACTTATCATCTGGATCATGCGGTAAATGTGGAGAAACCATATACACTGGAAGTTTCTGCATATGGGTTTGAAACTCAGAGGATCTCTGTAGATCTGAATCAGGATCCGCATCCAAATATTGACTTTGTTCTCAAAGAAGCACCAAAGGCAGTCATTAATGGTATTGTTGAGGATGAAGCAGGAAATCCGTTGGAAAACGCAAAAGTCCGCGTCCTGGAAAATGACAGTATTCCGCTCTTTGAGACGGGTAAAAATGGATCCTATACCGGAAATGGTGTATATGCCGGAAACTGTACACTTCGTGTGTTTAAAACAGGCTATATTCCGCAGGAAGTGAATGTAACCTTGACTGAAGGTGAAAATCAGGTGGATTCAGTACGCTTAAAAGAAATCGGAGACTTTGCCGAAGAAGAAGCGGATTACGGTTTTGTAGTGGAAGAAACCGAAGGAAGCTATCAAACTGTACACTTTACAAGTGGAATGAAAGGCGCAGCTGTATGGTTCCAGTCACCGCATAAAGGAGGAATTCTAAAGAGTGCTGATATTTTCCTCGTTAATAATAATTATTATGGTGGGGAGCATGTGGAGATTGGGGTTCTTGGATATGATAAGCAGGGACGTTTAAGAGAACTTGCACCGTTCAGAGAATATGAAAATCTTGTTCCGAATGCATGGAATAAGATTGATCTGACAGAATATTGGATCCAGAGGGATGAACCGGTTTATATTGCAGTTCAGTATGAAAAGGAACTGGCTTCCTGCATGGGTGTATTTTACGACGTGAAAGCTTCAGATAAGGCGAAAGAAAGATCGTTTGTCTATGATGGGGCGTTCACAAAGACAACGGCACTTTCTGTTCCGGGAGCTTATGCGATGAAAGCATCCTGGTATTATCCGAAAAATGCGGAGAAGAATCCAGAATCCAGTGTAGATGGAGGAAACTCTGGTGGGGATACAGGAAATGTTAAACCGACGGATGAAGAAGAGTTTGTATTTGATCCGGAAACCCAGACGATCACAGAGTACAAGGGGGAGAAAACTTCCGTTGTTGTACCAGCGAAGATCAAGGGTGTTCCGGTGAAGAGAATCGGAAATGAGGCATTTAAAGGAGACGGAAGGGATGCTGATAAGCGGCTCCGTACTGTTCGAATTTCTGAGGGAATCGAAGAAATCGGTAAGGATGCCTTTAAAAACAATAATCTTCAGAAAATCTATCTTCCGGATAGCCTGAATGTTCTGGAAGAGGGGGCATTTAAATATCAGTGGAAGACAGGTATGGATGACGATTCTTTGACAGTACGTCTGCCGGAGAACATTCATATTGTAGAGAAATCCGTATTTGAAAGTGCAGGAAGCCCGCTTAAAGTAGAAATGCCCGGAGTTCTAACAATCAGGACAGGAGCGTTTGCAGGAAATAAGTCAGTGGAAGTACAGGCGGATGTTCTGGAAGAGATTGAAGATGGAGCATTCGGAAATACCTCCAGTGTACAGTTTGAATATGCAAAGGTGTATACAGGAGAAAACTCCGTGCTTGAATCAAAAGATGGACAGTATCTGATCAATCCGGCAGTCGTGGAACTGAATATGATCAATGCTAAGGATAAGGAGGATGTCATTAAAATCGGATTAAAGTATGGAACAGAAAATCCATATGGAATGACAAGAAATTATCCGGCATCTGATTTCTATAGAATCGGGCAGACGGTCACAGTAAATGCACCTTCGTTCAGAGATAACGGAAAAGTATATGTAAGTAAAGACAAATCGCAGACGTTAACTCTGAAAGAGAAAAATACGCTTGACTTTTACTATTATCTTCTTGAAGCACAGATCAGAATGCCGGTTCTGGAAGGAGATAAGGAAACTGTTGGATTTGTACTTCCGGGTGCTGAGGTGCAGGTGACAGCAGGAGGCTACACCGGAAAAACAGTGGCAGATGAAGCAGGATACTTTTATCTGGAACTTCCGGCAATAAAAGAGGGCGATCCGCTCTCCTTCACAGTCAATGGACAGGAAGCAGGAAGTACAGCCGCAGAGAAGGCCGGAAATGGTCGATTCGTTGTAAAAAATCATGTTCTTCTCCGGTATGTCGGCGCGGATGAGAATGTAGAGATCCCGAACTCAATTGGAAACAGCGGAGCAATCACAAAGATTGGTGATTTTGCCTTTTTCGGTAAAAAAATTAATAAAGTAACTCTGCCGGATCAGGTTGAGACTGTTGGTGCCGGTGCATTTATGGGAACAGGACTTCAGGAATTTGGTTGGAATTTAAATGATATCAACAAGGCAGGTTTAAGGATCATTGAGGAGTATGCATTTAAAGATAACGAACTTTCTTCTGTGAAGTTCCCTGAATTAATGCATGCGGTGAGAACTGGTGCGTTTGAAAATAATCAGATCAAAACTCTGGAACTTGGAAAATACACTGGACATATCGGTGACCGCGCATTCAAGAACAACCAGCTGAAGAATCTTATTCTGACAGGCAAGACAGAAGAGATCGGAAAAGAAGCATTTATGAACAATCAGCTGGAAACTCTGGAATTTGCGGCGAGAGTAGCAGGAGCGGAAGAGACATTTGAACTTCCGGAATACAGCTTTGCTGGAAATCGTCTGAGTGAAATTACTCTTCCAGAACTTGTGTCAGGAGTAGAAGAGAGTGCTTTTGCAGATAATGAGGGAGGAAAAGTAACACTCAGGACAGATGTTGAAAGCATTCAGCCGACAAAGACATATGATGTTTTGAGAAGCAATGGAACAAGGCTGACACTGGATCCGGGAACAGATAAGCCGGGAACAGATAAGCCGGGGTCAGACAAACCAGGAACAGACAAACCGGGGTCAGACAAACCAGGAACAGACAAACCGGGGTCAGACAAACCAGGAACAGATGATCCGGGAACAGATAAACCAGGAACAGATGATCCGAGCACAGATAAGCCAGATCCCGGAAATGGAGGCAATACTGGAGGCGGCGGACATTCCGGCAGCAGAGGAAACAGCTATTCCAGACAAAGTGCAAAATCGGCAGTTCCAGCTGGATATACCGGAGCAGTGCAGACGATACACGGATACATTCTTCCTGCAGGTGTGATGGAAGGAACGTGGCGAAAAGAAAGTGGAACACCATACTGGAACTTATTGGATCGGTTCGGTAATCAGTGTGTTGGAGGCTGGAGACTTGTATATCTGTCTGCGTCATCTGCAAATGGTCAGACAATGCCGTATGGATGGTTCTGGTTTGATGGAAATGGAAGAATGGCAACAGGCTGGATGACAGATGCGTCAGGAAATACATTTTATCTGAATACAGAACAAAATTCCTTAGAGGGCATGATGATAACTGGCTGGCAGAAAATCGGAGAAAACTGGTATTACTTTAAGACAGAGTTTGGTCCGGATATGGGAAAACTTTTGAAGAATACAGTGACTCCGGATGGCTATACAGTGACCTCTGATGGACGATGGAACGGTATGCCGGCAGTGCATTAGGTATTGAAAGACTTCGTGAGTCATAAAACTTATGGCGCGCGGAGTCTTTTTAGTATTGACAAATCCGTATATTTACAATATAATCCCATTAACATATATGAAAGGTAGGTAATAACTTATGGCAAATATCTACACATCTGCGGATCAGCTGATCGGAAAGACCCCGCTTTTAGAGCTTACACATATTGAAAAATCAGAAGGATTGAACGCAAAGATCCTTGCAAAGCTGGAATATTTCAATCCGGCCGGATCGGTCAAGGACCGTATTGCGAAGGCGATGATCGATGATGCGGAGGCAAAGGGAATCTTAAAGACAGGTTCCACAATTATCGAGCCAACTTCCGGAAATACAGGAATCGGCCTTGCGTCGGTTGCGGCAGCGCGCGGCTACCGGATCATTATCGTAATGCCGGAGACGATGAGCGTTGAGAGACGCCAGCTGATGAAAGCTTACGGCGCAGAGCTTGTCCTGACAGAGGGCGCAAAGGGCATGAAGGGAGCGATCGCGAAAGCAGAAGAACTCGCAAAAGAGATCCCTGGAAGCTTTATCCCTGGACAGTTCGTAAATCCGGCAAACCCGGATATCCATGAGAAGACAACAGGACCGGAGATCTGGGAAGATACCGACGGAAAGGTTGATATTTTCGTTGCAGGTGTCGGCACCGGCGGAACGATCACAGGAACCGGAAGATACTTAAAGAAACAGAACCCGAACGTGAAGGTTGTTGCTGTGGAGCCGGCAAGCTCCCCGGTACTCAGCAAAGGCGTCGCAGGTTCCCACAAGATCCAGGGAATCGGAGCCGGATTTGTGCCGGATGTTCTTGACACAAAGATCTACGATGAGGTTATCGCAGTCGAGAATGACGATGCATTTGCAGCAGGAAAGTTAGTCGGAAAGAAAGAGGGCATTCTTGTCGGGATTTCCTCCGGAGCGTCGATCTGGGCAGCGATCGAGCTTGCAAAACGTCCGGAAAATGCTGGAAAGACGATCGTAGCGCTGCTTCCAGATACCGGTGACAGATACCTCTCCACACCGTTATTTGCAGACTAGTACGTTAAAAAATTGTATCATGGATGAAGAAAAGACTGCAGGATCATGCGAAAAGGCGCGCGATCCCGCAGTTTTTTGCGTTGCCATGTATCTGTAAAGAGTTACCGGCGGCAGGTTTTGCAGGTGACTGAAAATAAGGAGAGATACTTTGGAACATGCCAGGCGGATATCGCTAAAAAGGTTGTGACAGGTTGAAAGCCGGAGACAGTGGGGGAGGCCGGAATGTCGTATCTGTGGAACCACCAAGCTTCTTGTTTTCATGAATATGAAAACAAGAAGATGTAATGGCTGAACTGTAACGAAAAACAAAATAGGAATAATTACTATTATTGACTTTTGAAACGAGATGTGATAGAATACAGACATGAGGAAAACAACGGATGACCGTTGAAAAAAAGTACGGATAAACAGAAGAAAAGAAAGGCAGACTGAATACGGGAATGCCGAAAATAAAAATTAAGATCTGAAAGGAGACCAGTCTTATGAGCAAATACGCAGGAACAAAAACAGAGAAAAATCTTGAGGCCGCTTTCGCCGGAGAATCCCAGGCAAGAAACAAATATACCTACTTTGCATCCGTAGCAAAGAAAGAGGGATATGAGCAGATCTCCGCATTATTCTTAAAGACTGCTGACAACGAGAAAGAACACGCAAAAATGTGGTTCAAGGAATTAGAAGGGATTGGCGATACCGCAGCAAACCTTGCGGCAGCAGCAGACGGCGAAAACTACGAGTGGACCGATATGTATGATGAGTTCGCAAAGACCGCTGATGAGGAAGGTTTCCATGCACTGGCAGCAAAATTCCGTATGGTCGGCGAGATCGAGAAACATCACGAAGAGCGTTATCGTGCTCTCCTGAAAAATGTAGAGACAGCTTCCGTATTCGAGAAGAGCGAAGTAAAGGTATGGGAGTGCCGCAACTGCGGACATATCGTGATCGGAACAAAAGCACCGCAGGTATGTCCGGTCTGCAATCACCCGCAGAGCTATTTTGAGGTTCACGCAGAGAACTATTAAAAATACGGACCAGTTGAAAATAAAAGTCGATAAAAAAGTGGCCTTCATCCCAGAATCGGATGAAGACCATTTTTTATGTAACAGGAAATTCCCCGGAATTTCCTGTTACATAAAAAGGCACTGACGTGCCAAAGATGCGCACTCGCGCGAAGATGTAGACTGTCGCAAGCGACCGCGCGAGGCGCGAGAATGTGCCAAGGCACATTCTTTTATCGTTGGGGAATTCCCATGGGATTTTTGCCTTCAAGTCAATGTCATCTTACGGTCAGCGCAGTAAATGCGCAGGCCTGCTGAATAGTTACATCATTTTTATAACTTCTATTTCTGGTAAGCAGCCCGCTCTCCGCCGATATATTTGAGTCTTGTTCTCGCGCATACGACATGGGCGGAGCCGATGGACTGGATCTTCGTGCGGACCGGAACGGCAACATGGCGAAGGTGCATGCCGATCAGGGTATCGCCGATATCGATCCCGGCGTGTGCCTGAATGTATTCCACGGCGCACGGAGATTCAAAACCGTTCCATGCGGCGGTGGAGAAGGAACCACCTGCTTTTAATTGCGGTTTTACATTCACCATCTCAAGGCCATATTTCTCGGCACATTCTTCCTCGACGATCAGAGCGCGGTTTAAGTGCTCACAGCACTGGGCGGCGAGGTAGAGGCCGTGTTTCTTTGTCACATGGGAAAGGGCGGTGAAGACAGCCTGTCCGACTTCGCTGCTGGAGTAGCAGCCGATCGCGTGGGCAGCGATCTCACTGGATGAGCAGCCCACCACCAGGATCTGCCCCGGTTTCATTGCGGCGGTATTGATCAGCTCCTCGGCGATCGCTTTTGTCTGTTCATAAATTAAGTCAAGGTCCACATCGACGGATGTGGCGATATCTGTTGCGCTCATAGTATTTCCTTCTTTTTGCAGAATGCCCGGAGATTGAAAATACTCCGGGCGGTATATGGTTTCATGGTTAAATGGATCCGGCGGTGCATGCCGCTGTCATGAGGAACGTGTTAACTGGAGTTTACTCGAAATGATATTTGTCGAGCAGCTCATGTTTCATATCCCAAAGAGGCTTAGAGAGATCCACATGGACCTCATGCGGGTTTACGAGACGTTTTGTCTCATCCCACAAGGTATTCAGTTCCTCTTTACAGTACTTCTGGATGTCCATGACCTTCGGGGAGTGGTAAATACACTCGCCGTCCTTAAATACCTGGACCGGAAGTTCCCGCATCGTGTAGGTTCCCGGAGCGAGAAGTGTCTTTTTCCAGGTCGCGATCGGGTCAAAGAGCAACAGCGGCTCGTCCTCGTTGAAGGTCTCACCGACGAGGCAGATAATGTCTGCGATGACCTTGTGGCTGTCCTTTCCGTAGATACGGTAGGTTGTCTTATTGCCCGGGTTTGTGATCTTCTCCTCGTTCTCGGAAAGCTTGATCTTCGGGATAAATTTGCCGGTCTTCTTGTCCATGATCGCAGCGAGCTTATAAACGCCGCCGAAGGACGGGCAGTCTTTGGAAGTGATCAGGTTTGTTCCGACACCCCAGGAGTTGATGGTTGCGCCCTGGTTCTTTAAGCTTGTGATCAGGGTCTCATCGAGATCGTTGGATGCGGAGATCACAGCATCCGTGAAGCCCTCTGCATCCAGCATCTTTTTCGCTTCCTTGGAGAGGTAGGCGAGGTCGCCGCTGTCCATACGGATCCCGTAGAAGGTAAGCGGGATTCCGGCTTCGCGCATCTCCTTGAATACCTGGATCGCATGCGGGATACCGGAATTTAAGGTATCGTAAGTATCAACTAGAAGAATGCAGGCGGTCGGGTAGAGCTTTGCGTAGGTACGGAACGCGGTGAGTTCGTCCGGGAAGCTCATGATCCAGCTGTGGGCATGGGTCCCCTTTACCGGGACATCGAACATCTGGCCGCAGAGAACGTTGGAGGTTCCGATACATCCGGCGATCATAGCGGCTCTCGCACCATAGATCCCGGCATCCGGTCCCTGTGCACGTCTTAATCCGAACTCCATAACTCCGTCCCCGCGGGCTGCATGAACGATCCGGGAAGTCTTTGTTGCGATCAGGCTCTGATGGTTGATGATGTTTAAGATCGCGGTCTCAACGAGCTGGGCCTGCATGATCGGAGCGATGACTTTTACGAGAGGTTCCCGCGGGAACACAACGGTTCCTTCCGGGATCGCGTAGATATCACCCGTGAATTTGAAGTCTGCCAGATATTCCAGGAAATCTTCCCCAAAAAGTCCTGTGGTGCGGAGATAATCGATATCTTCCTTATCAAAATGTAAATTTTCAATGTATTCGACAACCTGCTCTAAGCCGGCCGCGATGGCAAATCCGTTTCCGTCCGGATTTGTGCGGTAGAATGCGTCGAAGATGACGGTCTCATTTGCATCCTTTGCATGAAAGTAACCCTGCATCATGGTCAGCTCGTAGAGATCTGTAAGCAGCGTCAGGTTTCGTTCGCTCATAATGTTTCTCCTTAAATTTCTCCGCGGTAAGTGTCAGCGGAATATTAAATGAAGCAGTCCGGCGCGTATAAAATGCCGGACGATAACGACAGCTTAAGTGCGGTTCACCCCAAAAGAACCGGGCGGCTGTCAAACGTGTTGTGGTTGATTATATCAGTTCTTGTGCGAAAAGGCAAATTGTGTGTTAAAAAAGTAACGAACACTTCAAAAGAACGTAAAATGTGCCTAAAAAGTTAAGAAAGAAAACAGGAAGACGGCATCAATGTGGAAAGATTTCGCAACTCCAGAGGGATTCCCTTGACTTTTAAATACCTTATTATTATAATTATTTTGATTGTGGGAGCACGTAGTGCGAAACAATCCGGTATCAAAGGGGGCAAAAGACCTTTTGACCCCACATCATTATTTTGTCTGAATGTAAAAAAGACGTAACCATGAACAGATTCGATAGCTGCATTCAGACGATCCATAGAAAAAAGCCATGACGGAGACAGTAGGTTCACAAGCAGAAAGCCAAAGCGAGCCGGGGACGATGGAAGCCCGGTGCTTTTTCGTGAAAGGAAGATCACTCCCGAGCTGGAAGCCGAACCCCGGGAATAAATGTTCTCCGGACAGTAAGTGTACCCGGTACTTTCTGCCGTTAACGGAAACTCATATGTCAGTATGCAGCAATAGGTGGTTAAAAGCGTTATTTTCGCCCTGTTCTCATTGGAACAGGGCTTTTTTATTTCTTTATTACCAACCGACGGCACCGGAAAGGCGCCGGGCGGACCTGACATACGACACACAAAAACACGAAGAGCGCGGCAGGGGACCGTCTGCGGAGAGTGCAGAGGGAAGCCGAGGCAACGAGAAAGCCCCGCGCGAAAAAAAGAATTGGAGGAAATGTGTCATGTACGAGAAAGTATCAACAGACCTGAACTTTGTGGACAGGGAAAAACAGGTTGAGAAATTCTGGAAAGACGAAAAGATCTTTGAAAAGAGTATCGACAGCCGCAGAAAAGGAACCCCTTACGTATTCTATGACGGACCGCCTACCGCAAACGGAAAACCGCATATCGGACACGTACTTACCCGTGTTATCAAGGATATGATCCCGAGATACCGCACCATGAAGGGCTATATGGTTCCGCGTAAGGCCGGATGGGATACCCACGGACTTCCGGTAGAGCTTGAGGTTGAGAAGCTTCTTGGACTCGACGGAAAAGAGCAGATTGAGGAGTACGGTGTTGAGCCGTTCATCGAGAAATGTAAAGAGAGTGTCTGGAAATACAAAGGAATGTGGGAGGATTTCTCCAGCACCGTTGGTTTCTGGGCTGATATGGATAACCCGTATGTTACTTACCATGATGACTATATCGAGTCCGAATGGTGGGCATTAAAGCAGATCTGGGATAAGGGACTTTTATATAAGGGCTTTAAGATCGTTCCGTACTGCCCGCGCTGCGGCACACCGCTTTCCAGCCACGAGGTCGCACAGGGATATAAGGATGTAAAGGAAAAATCCGCCATCGCCCGCTTCAAGGTGAAAGGCGAGGACGCGTACTTCCTTGCATGGACCACAACACCGTGGACACTTCCGAGCAACGTGGCTCTCTGCGTAAATCCGAAGGAGACCTACGCAAAGGTAAAGGCTGCAGACGGCTATACCTACTATATGGCAGAAGCCCTGCTTGATGCCGTTCTCGGAAAGCTTGCGGATAAGGAAAATGGAACTCCGGCATATGAAGTTCTTGAGACCTGCACCGGTAAGGATCTTGAGTACAAGGAATACGAGCCGTTATTTGACTGCGCAGTTGAGATCTGCGAGAAACAGCACAAGAAAGCATACTTCGTGACATGCGCAGATTATGTTACCCTGACAGACGGTACCGGCGTGGTACACATCGCACCGGCCTTTGGTGAGGACGATGCCCAGGTAGGCCGCCGTTATGATCTCCCGTTTGTACAGCTTGTAGACGCAAAGGGCGACATGACAAAGGAGACTCCGTATGCAGGCGTATTCGTGAAGAAGGCGGATCCGATGGTCTTAAAAGACTTAAAGGAAAAAGGCCTGTTATTCGAGGCACCGGCCTTCGAGCACAGCTACCCGTTCTGCTGGCGCTGTGACACACCGCTTATCTACTACGCGCGGGAGTCCTGGTTCATCAAGATGACAGCGGTGAAGGATGATCTGATCCGCAACAACAATAAAATCAACTGGATCCCGGAATCCATCGGTAAGGGACGCTTCGGCGACTGGCTGGAGAACGTTCAGGACTGGGGAATCTCCAGAAACCGTTACTGGGGCACACCTCTTCCGGTATGGCAGTGTGAGTGCGGAAAGATGCACTGCATCGGCAGCCGTGAAGAATTAAAGAAGATGAGCCCGAACTATCAGGATGTTGTTAAGAAATACAGCAAGGAGATGGACGGAGACAAGGGAGAGGTTGAGCTTCACCGTCCGTTTATCGATGATGTAGTGATCACCTGCCCGGACTGCGGAAAAGAAATGCACCGTGTACCGGAGGTTATTGACTGCTGGTTCGACTCCGGTGCAATGCCGTTCGCGCAGCATCACTATCCGTTTGAAAACCAGGAGCTTTTCCACAAACAGTTCCCGGCACAGTTTATCTCTGAGGCCGTTGACCAGACAAGAGGATGGTTCTACTCCCTGCTCGCTGAGTCCACGCTGCTCTTTAATGAGCCGCCGTACCAGAACGTTATCGTTCTCGGTCACGTTCAGGATGAGAACGGACAGAAGATGAGTAAGTCCAAAGGAAACGCGGTCGATCCGTTTGACGCCCTGAAGACATATGGTGCCGACGCGATCCGCTGGTACTTCTACATCAACAGCGCACCGTGGCTGCCGAACCGCTTCCATGGAAAGGCCGTTATGGAAGGACAGAGAAAGTTCATGGGTACTCTCTGGAACACCTATGCATTCTTCGTTCTCTATGCGAATATTGATAACTTTGACGCGACCAAGTACACACTGGAGTACGATAAGCTTCCGGTTATGGATAAATGGCTGTTATCCAAGTTGAATTCTACGGTAAAGGCCGTGGATGATGACCTTGCGAACTACCGCATCCCGGAGGCAGCAAGAGCACTTCAGGAGTTTGTGGATGACATGAGTAACTGGTATGTCAGAAGAAGCCGTGAGCGTTTCTGGGCAAAGGGCATGGAGCAGGATAAGATCAACGCTTACATGACTCTCTACACAGCTCTCGTGACGATCAGTAAGGCAGCAGCTCCGATGATCCCGTTCATGACGGAGGAGATCTACCAGAACCTTGTAAGATCCATCGATAAGACAGCTCCGGAGAGCATCCACCTCTGCGACTTCCCGGCCGTTGATGAGGCACATATCGATGCCGAGCTGGAAGCAAAGATGGATGAAGTCTTAAAGATCGTTGTGATGGGACGTGCGGCAAGAAATACCGCAAACATCAAGAACCGTCAGCCGATTGCAAAGATGTTCGTAAAGGCACCGGAGAAGCTTCCGGAGTTCTATCAGGAGATCATCGAGGACGAGTTAAATGTGAAGTCCGTAGAGTTCACAGACGATGTGAGAAGCTTTACCTCCTACACCTTCAAGCCGCAGCTTAAGACGGTAGGACCGAAGTACGGAAAACAGCTCGGAAATATCAAGAAAGCCCTGACGGAGCTTGACGGAAATGCTGCGATGGATACCTTAAACGAGAAGGGCGCTCTGACCTTCAACTTTGACGGAAATGAAGTTGTTCTCACAAAGGATGACCTTCTGATCGATATGGCACAGACAGAAGGTTATGTATCCGAGGCAGACAACACCGTGACCGTTGTTCTCGATACAACACTGACACCGGAGCTTCTCGAGGAAGGCTTCTACCGCGAGATCGTCAGCAAGATCCAGACCATGCGTAAAGAGGCCGGATTTGAGGTTATGGACCACATCTACGTTTACGCGGACAAGAATGAGAAGATCGCAGATCTGATCAAGAAGTACGCGGATGAGTTAAAGAGCGAGGTCATGGCAGACAACATTATGCTCGGCGAGATGGCAGGCTACACGAAGGAATGGAACATCAACGGCGAGGATGTTGTATTCGGCGTAGCGAAAGTGACAAAATAGACGGATGACAACAGGAAAAAGTTCCGCAGCGCGGGGATTTCATGAACAATATTTATGGACAGACCCGCAATGCGGAACCTTCCTGTAAATAAGGGGTTCACATTGACCGGATCACAGACGCGGCCCAAAGCGGCATGGCGCTGGATCCGGCCATTAAGAGAGTATAAAGGAGGACTTTAGGGGTGAGTCAGACAATTAACAAGGATGAACTGAAGAAGACCATTGTGTTCAACGTAAAGAGCATCTACCGCAAAACGATCGACGAGGCGACTCCGGCTATGGTTTACCAGGCTGTCGCACTTGCAGTCAAGGACATGATCATCGACCGCTGGATCGCGACTCATAAAGAGTACGACAAACAGGATGCGAAGATCGTTTACTACATGTCCATGGAGTTTTTGACCGGTCGTTTCCTCGGCAACAACATCATCAGCCTCTGTGAGCAGAAGGAGATCGAGGAGGCACTCTCTGAACTGGGATTTGACCTGAATTCCATTGAGGATCAGGAACGGGATCCGGCACTCGGAAACGGCGGTCTTGGACGTCTTGCGGCATGCTTTTTGGATTCCCTTGCATCTTTAGGCTATCCAGCATATGGCTGCGGCATTCGTTATCGTTATGGAATGTTCAAACAGCAGATCCGTGACGGATATCAGATCGAGGTTCCGGATGAGTGGTTAAAGGATGGCTATCCGTTTGAGATCCGCCGCGCAGAGTACGCGACGGAGGTCAAGTTCGGCGGTTATGTGGAGACCGAGTGGGACGGAAAGAGAAACCATTTCGTACAGAAGGGCTACCAGTCCGTTATGGCAGTTCCGTATGATATTCCGATCGTGGGATACGGCAACAATGTCGTAAACTCCTTGAGAATCTGGGATGCACAGCCTGTGAACACCTTTAACTTAAGCGAGTTCGACAAAGGTGACTACCAGAAAGCCGTTGAGCAGGAGAATCTGGCAAAGACCATCGTTGAGGTCCTTTATCCGAATGATAACCATTATTCCGGAAAAGAGCTTCGCTTAAAACAGCAGTATTTCTTTATTTCTGCAAGTGTTCAGCGTGCCATCAAAAAGTACAAGGAAAAGCATGACGATATCCATAAATTCTATGAGAAGGCATCCTTCCAGTTAAACGATACACATCCGACCGTTGCGGTTGCCGAGCTTATGCGTATCTTACTTGACGAGGAGAACTTAGAGTGGGATGAGGCTTGGGAGATCACAACAAAGACCTGTGCGTACACAAACCACACCATCATGGCTGAGGCTCTTGAAAAATGGCCGATCGAGCTGTTCTCCCGTCTGCTTCCGCGTGTTTACCAGATCGTTGAGGAGATCAACCGCCGCTTTGTAGCTCAGATCCAGCAGAGATATCCGGGCGACAACGATAAGATCCGCAGAATGGCGATCATCTACGACGGACAGGTCCGCATGGCTTACCTTGCGATCGTCGGCAGCTTCTCCGTAAACGGCGTTGCGAAGCTCCACACAGAGATCCTTGAGAAACAGGAACTGCGTGACTTCTATGAGATGATGCCGGAGAAGTTCAACAACAAGACGAACGGTATCACCCAGAGACGTTTCCTGCTTCACGGAAACCCGCTCCTTGCAGACTGGGTAACCGACAAGATCGGAAACGAGTGGATCACAGATCTCTCCAATATTAAGAAGCTTTCTGTCTATGTGGATGATGAGAAGTGCCAGCAGGAATTCATGAACATTAAGTACCAGAACAAGATCCGTCTTGCGAAGTACATCAAGGAGCACAACGGCATCGATGTCGACCCGCGTTCCATCTTCGATGTTCAGGTAAAACGCCTGCATGAGTACAAGAGACAGCTCATGAACATCCTTCATGTGATGTATCTCTATAATCAGTTAAAAGATAACCCGAATATGGACATTGTTCCGAGAACCTTCATCTTCGGTGCGAAAGCAGCAGCCGGATACAAGCGTGCGAAGCTGACCATCAAGCTCATCAACAATGTGGCTGACGTGATCAACAACGATAAGTCTATCGGCGGCAAATTAAAGGTCGTATTCATTGAGGACTACCGTGTATCCAACGCAGAGCTGATCTTCTCCGCCGCTGATGTCAGCGAGCAGATCTCCACAGCAAGTAAGGAAGCGTCCGGTACCGGCAACATGAAGTTCATGTTAAACGGCGCTCTGACGATCGGAACCATGGACGGTGCGAACGTCGAGATGGCAGAGGAAGTCGGCAAGGACAATATGTTCATCTTCGGTGCGTCCGCAGATGAGATCATCAACCTTGAGAATAACGGTGGCTACAACCCGATGGATATCTTCAACAATGATCAGGATATCCGCCGCGTGCTGATGCAGCTCATCAACGGCTACTATTCTCCGCAGGATCCGGAGCTGTTCCGCGATATCTACAACTCCCTGCTCAACACCCAGAGCAGCGACCGCGCAGATACCTACTTTATCTTAAAGGACTTCCGTTCCTATGCGGAAGCTCATAAGAAGATCGACCAGGCATACCGCGACGAGAAGTGGTGGGCGAGAACTGCGATGCTCAACACCGCATCCGCAGGAAAGTTCTCCTCTGACCGTACGATCGAAGAGTATGTAAGGGATATCTGGCATCTTGAGAAGATCAAGGTAGAGCTGTAATCCGACACTTAAAATATTACGTAACTGTTCAGTACCCTCACACATACAGAAACCTCCCCCGGAGATTTCCTTCGGATGCATGGCAAGTTACGAGCAAAAATCCATTCCAGATCGGCTTCGCCGATGGGATTTTTGCCTTCCGTCCCATGTTTTATTACGGTCAGCGCAGCAAGTGCGCAGACCTACTGAATAGTTACAATATTACTAACATAAAAGAATCACCCGCTTCATACACTGGAAATATCACGGTGTATGAGGCGGGTACTTTTTATGAAACGATTTTTTATGCTCCTGTTCGCGATGGTCATGATCCCCTATGTGACGACTCTCGCGTGGACAGGCAGGATCCGGACGGATGTGGGGGAGAGCATTCCGACAGAGGAGTTTCTCGTGGGGATGGTGGCGGCGGAGATCCCGGCGGAATATGGGATCGAGACAATGAAGGCGCAGGCCGTGCTCGCAAGGACGTATGTGTACCGGATCGTGGATCCCGGGATCGGTGGGGAAAACACGGACGATCCGGGAAGTGCGGATCCGGGAACAGACAGCGGCGCCGGAGCTGCGGAATGGGGAAAACGGAGCAGGACTCTGGACCGGGACCTTATGGAGGAAGAGCTGGATATCGACTGCCTGAGTGTACGGGAGATGGAGAAAAAGTGGGGAAACGAACATTTTGAGGAGTACTATGAGAAGGTCCGCAGGGCGGTTAGGGAGACGGAAGGACTTGTCGCGGAGTATGACGGGGAACTGATCGAGCCGTTCTATTGTCTCGCGTCGGCAGGAAAGACGAGAGAGCTGGCGGCGTATCCGTATCTTTCTTCTGTGGAGAGTCCGGGGGATCTGGAAACGGATGGATTTTTATATGTCCGGACGTTCACGGAAAGCGAGTTTGCGGACAGGATCGGGCGGATCGGCGGACCGCAGCCGGCTGCGGACGGAATCGCGGAGAAGATCCAGATCATCGAGCGGGACAGCGCCGGATATGTAAAAAGGGCGCAGATCGGAAATATGGACTATACGGGAGATGAGGTCCGGGATTCCCTGGGGCTTTCGTCATCATGCTTTTATTTTTCCTCCGCGGACGGAAAGATCCGGGTATCCTCGAAAGGGATCGGCGGCGGATACGGATTTTCGCAGGCTGGGGCGGACGCCATGGAGAGAGAGCAGGGGGGTACGTTTCAGGAACTGCTGAAATATTATTTCCAGGGGATCGAAATCGTGAAGATCGCGGAGTAGAGGATCTGGCATGAATGACTCTGCTCCTTTTTATCAGGATTGCGTGCTGCTGGCACGATGTGCTAATGATGCGTGTTTGCGCGAAGCTGAAGAATGCTGAAAACGACTGTGCCCAGTGCAGGAATGTGCCGGGGCATATGTTCTGTTGTGAGCTTTGTGCGGTCTGTCCGGCAAATGTGCAGATTTGCTGAATTATCGCAGAATTTTTTGCTTTTGTGAATAACTTTATCATCACGGGTAAAAATATAACCGAGGTGATAAACGTGAAAGAAAAAGGAAATCAGCTGTTCAGGGACAAATTTGTCCTTGTCATGCTCGTGCTCGGCCTGCTGACTATTGTTGCGGCAGCAGGAGTTGTGAGGATCCAGAAGGGGAGAGAAAATATCGAAAAGAGTCCCTATCTGGAGATCGAAGATCCGGAACATGTGATCGCGGGGGATTCCAACGCAGGCGCAGAGTCCGGAGGGGATACTTTGGCCGGGGAACTGGCGGCATCAAAAGATGAAACCGGAAACGTGGAAAATACCGGAGATGGCAGAAATGCTGCGCTTGCGGCAAATGAGGCGGGAACAGGCACGGATCTTGCTGCAGCTGCCCCGGGCGTTTCTGAGGATACCGGTCTTGCGGATGCGGCAGGCGGAGCCGGGGCTGCATCGGATCGTTCCATGGCGGAAGCCGGAGCTGCCGTCACGGAGTCCCTGGTGCTCGACTTTGCCGATACGGACAAGCTCGCCTGGCCTGTAAACGGGAACATCGTTCTCGGCTACAGCATGGACACCACGACATATTTTCCGACGCTGGACCAGTATAAAGTCAACCCTGCAAATGTGATCCAGAGCGAGGTGAGCACCCCGGTATCGGCCCCTGCGGACGCCAGGATCGTCTCTGTGGGGACGAATGAGGAGATCGGAAACTATGTCGATCTCGACTTTGGAAACGGCTACACAGCCGTCTGCGGTCAGTTAAAGGAGATCCCGGTCGTGGAAAACGAGTATGTCCACCGGGGCGACCTTTTAGGCTATGTCGCGGAGCCGACGAAATACTATACGGTGGAAGGAACGAATGTGTTCTTCGAATTCTTAAAAGACGGCGTGCCGGTGGATGCGCTGGATTTTCTGGAGTGAGCGGGATGGATCACCCCGGTCAGTGTCATACCTATGCCCACGAATTAATCCGGTTATGAATGCGCAGGGAAGAGACAGTGTGCGGCAATAAAATAAAGAGGAGTTTTGTGGAAGAGCTTTCAGGGAGAAATTTCTGAAGGCTCTTTTTCGCAGCGGAAAGATCCCATTTTTGATTCTGTGCATACCATAATATCAGAACAAAGAAAGGAGACATCCGCATATGAATTGCAGAAATTCTGATCTGCCGGATACCGCCCGGACTTCTCCCTGCGGCTGCGGCAGACTTCCATCTGATATTTCCGGCCCGGGACCTGTTGTGCGTCCGGTGGCCAACTTTTGTTTTGACGACAATGATCCAAGATTTCCGATAGGAATGGGATATGTTCCGATGCAGATGTGGGGGACCATATATCCGTTAGCCAGAGGTTTTGTCCGGGGAACGATCTTCCCGTCCCTGGATCTTCCATTTGCGATGGGGAGGTGCAGAAGATGAAAGAATTCTATCGATGCAGTATGATGCCGGGAATGCCGGCAGAACCGATCCGTGATCCGCGCCTGTCTGCGCAGAATGTCGTGCCGGCGTGCGGCAGCTGTCAGGGCGGTGGAGACATGATATTTCAGGATAAAGAGGCACTGATGCGCCAGATCATGGAGGCAGGATTTGCGATGGATGATGTGGTCCTGTTCCTGGACACTCATCCGGAAAATCAGGATGCACTCCGCTATTACCAGGCTGTCCGCGACATGCGAAATCAGGCCATTGCCGCCTATGAAAGCCAGTTTGGACCATTGAGATATGCCGATGTGACATCCTCATCCTGGAACTGGGTAACTGAAAAATGGCCGTGGGAAGGAGGATGTTAAGATGTGGGTCTATGAAAAAAGACTGCAGTTTCCGGTGAATATTAAGGAGCCGAATGCGAAGATGGCACAGTTTATCATGAGCCAGTACGGTGGACCTGACGGCGAAATGGGCGCGTCCATGCGCTATCTCTCCCAGCGCTACTCAATGCCGTATGGGGAGCAGAAAGCGGTTCTGACGGATATCGGAACGGAGGAGCTCGCCCATCTGGAGATCGTCGCGGCGATCGTTCACCAGCTCACGAGAAACTTAACAGCGGAGGAGCTGGAAGCGCAGGGATTCGGCCCGTACTATATCGACCATACCACGGGGATCTGGCCCCAGGCAGCCGGCGGCGTGCCGTTTAATGCCTGCGAATTCCAGTCGAAGGGCGATCCGATCACCGATCTGTTTGAGGACCTTGCTGCAGAACAGAAAGCCCGGAGCACCTACGATAACATCCTTCGTGTCGTGACAGATCCAGATGTCTGCGAACCGATCCGCTTCCTCAGAAAACGCGAGATCGTCCATTTCCAGCGCTTCGGAGAAGCCCTCCGCGGTCTCCAGGACCGGCTCGATTCCAGAAATTTCTATGCGTTCAATCCGAGCTTCGATCCGGCACCGGTGAGGGCAGGAAATTCACGGTAGAAGAATAGAAAAAGAGATCCCGTTCCTTTTCCATAAAATTTATGGGAGGAAGGGATCTCTCTTCTCGTCAAGGGTCAGACAGGACTACATCTTGCACTGGAAGGAATCACAGTCGGTACATTCCTTTTTTGTAGGATTGAGCTCATGCGTTCCTACATGGATGCGGTCTAAGGTGCAGTAATCCACATTTTCCGCATGATGCACGCAGTTATGGATCGAGCACTGGATGCTGTCGTTCTTTTCCTGATTCATCATTTCTCACCACCTTTTTCTGGGATGGTATCAGTATAACCGGACGGCAGAAAATGATGCTGGAAGAAAATGACAGGAATTTATGCGACAGTCTGGAAAAAGCCATTTGAACCGGAATCCAATAACTTAAGCATTTCCTGTTTTCTTATAGGAACCGGAAAAATATTTCATGATATCACGTCTCGTGATAATTCCGATAAAGGATTTATTGTCATCGAGTACCGGGACAAAGTTCTGCTGCATCGCCTTGTCCAGCAGATCTTCCATTTTCGCACCGGCATTTACCGGGCTGTTGTCCTGACGGCGCTTTACTTCCATGATGGAGATCAGCTCCATATCCTTTAAACTCTGGTTCATATGGCTCTTCATGTACCAGAGCAGGTCGCCCTCCGTCAGCGTTCCGGCATATCGTCCCTGCTTCGTAAGGATCGGCAGGGCGGAGTAGCGGTGCGCTTCCATCAGATCGATCGCTTCTCTCAGGTTCGCGTCAGAATAGATAAATGCCACATCACTCTTTGGTGTCAGAAAAAACAGAATATTCATGTGTCTCTCCTTTAATATCCAAGATCTTCATTGATAAATACCATTTCAACTTCCATTCCGGTACAGGGGCGTTCTAAGATCAGGATCGCGTTACAGATCCTCTCCGGACTGTTGCAGTCATAGCACTTTTTGTCATCGGACACAACGCAAGGAGTCTTCTTGTTAAAACGCGCCGCGTTCTTTGGACAGGCGATATTTCGCGCGCGATCCATTGCGGAGGACAGATCCGGCGCGATTTTATTTTTCCCGATCACATAGTATACTCGTTTCGGTCCAAATAAGCTCTCGGAAAGACGGTTTCCGGTCCCGTCGATGTTGATGATCTGGCCGGTCGCGGCAGCGGCGTTGGCACTCAGGATATATACGGTGGAATCTTTCGCCTTGATCCTTGCATCCGGTCCCTGTTCCCAGTGCCAGATCACTTCGTTGTCTTTTCCGAGGAGCTCAAAGAGATTCATCTCTTTTGCGGTGATAGAGCCGCCAAAGCCGACCTTCTCGCCCTTGATCTGGTTACTCAGATAAGCGGCAGCTTCCTCCTTTGTCTCGAAATATGATGTATGAAAACGATGGTTTTCAAAGTTCTTTTTTAATACTGCGTAATCCATAGGTTCTCGATGTTCCTCCTTCGGGTACAGGCGGCAGCCGCCGCCGGGTCAGTAGCGCAAAAACCGGTCCAAAAGCAGCAGTGGATCAGTTTTTTCTTGCGTAAATAGAGTCATGATACTTCACCATGACTCGTCTATTGACATTATAGCATAAATTGTAACAAAAAGAGGGAAGAAAACATGAATTATTTGTGAAAAATTCGAAAAGAGTCATAGTATATGAAAAAAGGTTCCTGCCTGGAGTTCTTTGGATGGGTGATTTTGATATCATATTGACATTAAAAAAAAAGAATATGATGTAGGCAGCTAAGAAATGTGGTGAACTTTTCTCATGCGACGCAAAAACCCCAGAGGTGGCAGCCTCTGGGGGTTCCTGCATCATGATGATGCAATATGTAGGTTGGTTGTCGTATTTATTTCCGTCCAACCATTTGCAGATAAAGTATGAGACAATACCTGCCATAACGGAAATTATAAATGAAATAAAATAATCCACAAGTTTCACCTCCTTTCTGTGTCAGAATGGAGAAGACAACAGGGTGAGTATAGCATATATAATTTTTTATGGTTTATTTTTCGACAAAACATTTAAC
>OGFL01000068.1_pt1 | contig 110453 bp, 105 predicted proteins | sample 1570911 | NCBI WGS metagenome assembly OGFL01 (sample SAMEA2582050, study PRJEB24529) | metagenome | biome: Human gut stool | place: China | collected 2011 | reverse complement strand
CGGTTTCCAGAAGCCAATGCCATAACGGGAAGATACATCACGGAGGAAGTCGTATCCTTTTCACATACGGTTTTACAACTACAATTTTCTTATTCTGTGTTCCCCGAACACTGCTTTTTGTCTTAGCCATATCTCTGGCTCCTTTCTTGAAACCAGAGGTACTTCAACTGGTAAAAGCGCCTCCTATGATTAACTAGTTCTTTTTTGTGGGTTCTGGTCCCGGACCAACCCAAAAACGGAACGCTCTTTTACCGTGATCCTTAGCGTAAATTCGCTGACCGTCTTTGGTAGTCATCCATGCACGAAAAATGTACATGAACATCGCCTCCTTCCGCAATTTCCCCTTGCGGAAGAGCATCCACCGTGTTATAATTCGATTGTCTAGAAAGAATTATAAACCAGTTGGACGGTGGAAACGCCTCCAGCAAGAGCCAAGCATCTCCCGGTGCTTGGTTTTTTCTATGTAAAGGATTTCTCCATTACATCAATGATATTTTCTGTATTGGATAGATGCTGCTGTCATTGACATTCCACATTTTTCTGAAATTTCTTCAACACTCATATTTTTAACTAAATCATACGGAGCCATCAATTCTCCAGCAAAAGCATTAGCTTGCCACTCCGGATCCATATACGCAGGCACAACTCCTCGAGCAAATGTAACACGTTCTGGAAGATGGATCAAATAATGTCCCAATTCATGACATAATGTAAAACGATCTCGCGGATTTCCTTTTATCGCTCCTACATAAACATCTTCCCGTATTTTCATTGTTTCCGTTCCAGGATTTGTAACGCCATATGCTTGCGGCATATCAGAAATAGAAACTATTTCTAACTCTAATCCTAACTGCCCTAAAACCCATTCTATAAATGGAACTACAGGAAAATACAATACTTTTTCTAAATGAAAAATTTCTCTAAACTTTTTTGCCAAACACCTAATATCACTTCTAGACATTGGCGCAACAGAAAGATTATTCAAACATTATCATCTCCTATTCTTGATTCTTCAGCCATTTACTTAGTTTCTTTTTTTTCTCATCGTCCCATGATTCCATTGCTCGCGCAAAGGATATCATCATATCTCTATCAGATGCCTTAAATGTTGACATATCAATGCTTCTTTGATTTCTGGCTTCAAACATAGCTCTATCCAATTCTTCTATTTCGCCATCATTCAAGTTATATTCATTGATAAGAATATCTCTCCATTCTACCGGAGGTTTCCCTTTTCCATTCTCCACTTTTGACAGAAATGCTGATGATACACCTAACTGGTTCGCCATATCATAAAGTAATTTATTATTGTCAATTCTTATCTTTCGACAAAACTTGCCAAAACTATTTAACATGACTTCATCCTCCTATTCCTTCCTCCGTTTCCTTTAAGATGATCATCTTCATCTTTATTATTAACTTTTTTAGTTAATTTGTCAACCTTTTTTGGAAATTTATTTTACTCTATATTGCAAAAGAAAAGCACCCATCTCTCGATAGGCGCTTTTCAAGGGGGATATTATGAATTTAAGTAACGCACCAGGACTCGAGCCAACGGCTCATGTCCCATCCTCTCCGTGGAGATGCCCTGCATACCTGGAATGTCTGGGTGGAGAATCCCGAAACCAGGCAAATTGCGGAGACTGGATTTGAACCAGTCAGTATCATCGTTTTAATAATGCTGCAATTTTCTTAAGTTCGTAAGGAGCTGCCCAAACAATCGTGCTAATACACGAATTGTTCCGCGGCGCTTCAATCCTAAGACATGCAACCTTATTCGCCCTAAAACTTTTCATATCCAAAAGATAAGATTTATTAATCTGGCTGCACCAAATAGCTATATAATCCACAACACCTTTATAGGAATCCTTTTGAGTTTTCTTATAGGTTCTCTTGTGGGTTATTTCAGCTACAACGCAACCGTTCTTATAGATTCCATGTTTGACTTGCACTGACTTAAATCCATCTTTCGTGTCTATAACAAAATCATATGGCTCATTACGACCAAAAGGAATGCTTACAGGAATCTCCATTTTCTGGAATTCTGACAAAACAACACTTTCTGTCATATTCCCGATTGTATTGGTATTCATCCGTAGCACCACCTTTCTTAATTTTACTGACGAGCTTCCAGACTGCTCTACTCCGCGAACCAGGACGGAAGGCCTTGCACCCTCGACACGCTGATTAAATATCAGCTGCTCTGCTTACTGAGCTACGCCCTGATAATTGGCGACCGCTCTGCCTAACGGCCGCCCACGTATACCTTCACTTGAGGAGGATGTAGGAAGCCGCCGGCTGTATGCCCTTGGCTTCAAGCACGATACCATAATATCACGAAAGTACCCCCTCGTAGTTACCCACTTTTTACATCTCTTTCTTTTTCCTTGCCCGCTCATCGCGAATTCCATGGGTGCGTCCTAAGTTATAAAACAATGATGCTGCAAATGCTCCGCTTGCATCGGCTCCTTTTAATCGCCAATATTCTACCATTGCCTCATATAAGTCTCCCATCTCTGAACCTTTTAAGAATGAGACTGGCTGATAATTAGAGATTCTTAATTCCTCCTGAATGTTCATCATGCCACCTCCCCGTAAACAACCTTGCATTTATTGCTGTCGCCATTGGAAAGCTCCAGCTTAATTACGGTCGGGTAATCATTCTCGATCAGCCATTCTCTGACCTTTTCCAGGACGCTGCCTTTATACTGGACCGTGACGCCGTCATGCCCATTTCGGCTGTATGCAGTTCTCACAATCTCGTCTGTGAAGAGATCCAGTTTCTGGATGATTGCGCTGACAGCCTTATCATGCGGTCTGCCATTCTCCGAATATATTCCCAGATTCTTTGCGATACTGGTGCAGTCCCAAAGCTCTGGAACATCAGAAATCAATTTTGTCTTTACCGGATAGCCGGAGTCGGAATAGATCCGCACCACTTCTGCAGCTATGTACTTGGAATCCACACCAGCGTCATGCAAGGCTTCCTTGATGTTCTTTACCATCATGTTTACGGAAGGCAGTTTCTCTTTCTTCGGCTTGTCCTGTTTTGGCATCTCGTAAGAGCCGGTCTTACGGAGAGTCGGGAGAACCTCATCTGCGATCCAGTCTGTGAAAGCTTCTGCATTTGGCTTGTGACTCTTAAATACCAGCTTATATACGCCGCTTTCGGTGAGAAAATTCTCGCCTGTGTTATGTAATTTTCTAAAATCGGTTTTACCGACTTTAGAATTTGTCAGCTTTACAACCTGTTTTGCATTCATTCTTGAGATATTATCATTCACATTCTTAATACCCAAGATTTCAGCCACATGCTTCGGGTTAAATAATACCTGTCCATTCAGTTCAAATACTTCTACATCGTGTCCTTCAAAGACCATTAAATTCTGCATTGCAAATTCCTCCTTGCAATTTCTGACGGAATCCCTTACAATACAAGGTGATTCCTGGGTTTACAGGTTTCAGGTTTTGGAGCAATCACGTAGGTCGCCAAACTCAGCGTGACTGCTCTTTTTTGTTACCTAAATCTTTTTTGATTAGATCCACAACATACTGTATGAATGATTTATCTTCCATGACTGCTTTAATTTTAGCTGACTTATGCAATTCATCATCCAATTTTATTGTGACCTGTTTCATGTACTCATCTCCTTTCGGTACATTTTTTCTGTACATCAATAATCATAGTATATGTTTAATGTATTGTCAATTATGAATTACACTTTTTCTGTACTTTTTTTAAAAAATGTTTTATACTACCTATAAAGGAGGTAATCTTATGATTGGTGAACGCATTAAGATCTTGCGCACAGAACGAAATCTCACTCAAGCAGCACTTGCTCATGCGTTGGGCATTGCAAAAACAACTTTAGCTGCTTATGAACAAGATAAAAATGAACCCAGTAACGAAACCTTTATAAAAATTGCTAATTATTTTAATGTATCAGCTGATTATTTACTTGGTCTTACAGATGTAAAATCCGCTGACGCAAATATCGCATCCATAGCAAATTATTTAGGACTTACCGAACGAACCATTGTCGCATTACATTCATATCATGACATTGCTGAAAAACACCACAATGCACATATGGTTCAAAAACTTAGAATTTTAAACATGCTCTTCGAACCAGGCTGTGAGCTTCTCGAGCACATAACCGACTATATCTGCTTTTCAGCGACACATTTTAAAAATTTCAACGATGAAAGCAATGACTCGTTAACACCCATATCTGATTTGGAATTATGGGATGACTCACAAAAAGTCGGTTATTCTGATGATTGGGATCTGTGGTCAAAAGCTTTACTTTTGATTGTTGAAGAAGAACTAATGCTTTTGCGAAAGCAATTTCTCAAAGATAAAAAAGTCACTTCTGCGATTCCAAAGAAACGGATCCGGGCTGTTTACAGGCCAGCCGCCCCTAAGTAGGCGGCTTTTTCTTGTTTTAAATTCAGGTGTCAATAGTATTGACATCCCAAAACACCGTCTCTTTCCTGCACCTTATCACAACCATCTCGACTTGTAAATCCCCCCTCAAGCCCTTGCAACTTCTCTTTTCTGTACCAAATAATAATTTGAGTCGCTTTCAAAATTGAAATTTTCAACTAGTTTAAATTTTGCGTTATGTAAACCATATCCAAATTATTATTTGGTTCACAAAAAAGTCTAATTATAAAATTTTTATAAACTATCTTTTTTGTGCCAGCAGATAAAAGAAATACCTTCGATACTCATAAAATTGCCGCCGCCCTACCGGAACATTCATCCACTCATATGGTGTTCCTTCAGTCACGTTCTTTAAAATCCACTTGTGGATCGAGGGAGCTGCTTTCTTAGCTGTCTCCTCTATCAACCTTAAATCCTCTTGAAGCATCACATTGCGCACTGCTTCCTGTGCCGTCGTATCCCCAGATAGATTTCCCTTCGGCATTCCGTCATTCACAGTTGCTCTCAGTCCATAAGCGCTCTCAAGCTTCTGCTTTTTCTCAGCATACTGGATGCAGAAATACTTTAGTTCGTTGTATTTTGCTCGCGATATGTTATAATCGCTTAATTTCATGTTTCTAAGACTGTCCTGCCTACTTTGCATTCGTGATATCACCTCCTCGTTGGCTCAGATCCGGACAAAGGTTCGTTCCTGCATATATCGGGCGCAGACCTCCGTCCGGCTAAGTTCTGTGCTACGCTTCCTTGCTGGCACGATTTCTCCACCTCTCTATCTTTTCCTCGTATGTGCCTTTGCCATGCTTTAGGCCGCCCAGAACCATCTTCCGGATACAATCCCAATGCATACAAAGTTCGGGTGTCCAAATGCCTTCATCGCCTTCTTCATACAAGTCCACTTTCCATATGCTGTCGCGGATCGTCCCTCTCTGCCAGTATTTATTGACCTGTTGAGACGGGATTCCTGTAATGCGGTATACTTCACCGGCTGTAAGATCCGCGCATATGATCTCTCCAGTTTGAATATCTCTCAAGGTGTACCTGTGTTTTCCACTCTTCTCCATATCAGCTTCCCGCCTTCATCAACAGCTCATAGGCCCGGAGCATCATTCTGTGTTTTGTATAATACTGCGGCTGAGACTTGATCCAATATTCTTTCATGATATACAGTTTCTGCCGTACTTCCCTGATCATGCCGTCTAATATCTCCTGATCATACTCAATCAGTTCTTGTTTCTCAGGTTCTTCCTTCGCATTATGTATTTTCTCGATCTCGACATTGGTGCATTCCTCCTGCTGCTTTTCGACAGCAGCTTCACCACCATTTGGTAGCGCCGTCGGTTCTTTCTGTTGCGACGTCGCAACACATTTTTTCGAGATCTGGCAGGCATACGCACACGGGTTTGCGCACTGCTGGCAGCATGGGACCGGCTCATCGGTTCCTACTTTACGTTCCGCAAGGTCCAGATTCACAAACTGGCAGCTCTCTCCGATTTCCTGCCTCAGAGTCTCCACCATTCCGGATCCGACCATTGCACACGGAAACGGATTTCCCATTGTGGCCTCCACACAGTAACAATATTCCTGCCGGATTCCACACTCCATATGGCAGTTAAAACAGCTGTATCCCCGGCCATCACCGTTACAGCCCGGAGTAGATATGAGGCTGTCCGGCGGATAAACTGTTTTCGGCAGTCCATACGCGGATATCACTTCTTCCGGCTCCCCGATCAGGTCCTCAGCACTGACCGTAAATGCCGTGGTTGAGGTCACCGCTTCTGTCGGTGCTGAATTCTCCACTTCCGGATCTTCCGTTTCTGCATCATCCAGCTCCGGAAAGTCTGACAGGCTCAGCTGCCCCGGGATCTCAAAGTACGGGATCTCCTTCGGCCTTCGGAGTTCACGGATCTCACGCACCGTCATGTCCGGTGTCACTGCGCTCATCTGCTCCGCATCCAGGGACAGCATCTCCTGCAGCTGTGCCTTGCTGTATTCCCGGAATTCCTCCGCGAGAACCGGACTGTTTCCACCTACGGAGAACTTGTCATTCCGGGTCATGTACCGGCTCGCCGTCGATTTACTGAAGCCAAACCTCTCCGCGGCATAATCCCAGATGCTCTCGTATCCAGCTTCCCGGTACAGCTCCTTATCCCGGATCACCTTGAGGTAATGTCCTGTGGCAATCACGTTCCGGGCCGCGTCTCTTAAGCAGGCATGAATGTTATTCTCCGCCTCTTCAAGACTCACATCCAGATAATAACTTTTCCCCGAAAGCTCCATTTCTTCCGGCATTCTTGTGTTCTCTACATCCTCCATCTTCTCACTCCTCTATGCTCCCATGACTGATTTCAGGAAATCCCCCGATGCCCGCGCCGCGATCTTCTGACGGACACGTACTTCCGGCATCGGCAGCGGGACCGTCATCGCTTCGATCCGGTCCGCGATCCGCTCATCGCAGTCTAACTTCGACGCCTCACAGTTACTGGTAAAAATCACCGGTCTCCTCTCCCGGTACCGGTAATCGATCAGCCGGAAGATCGCCTCGTTGATCCACGCCTGTCCACCATCGTGGGCGCCAATATCGTCCAGGATCAGCAACCGGCACGCATAAAGTCCTTCCAGCGTCTGGCGGTCAAGCTCGTCTTTACTCTTCACCAGCTCAATCAGATCTGGCAGTGTGATGAACTTCATCGAGAACGGACGTCTTGCCGTGATCTCGTTCGCCAGGATACATGCCAGGAAGGTCTTTCCAGATCCCTTGCACTTTGAGTAAATATAAAGCCCGCGGCCGGACTGTTCAAACTCCGCAAATCGCTTCACAAACGCATTGACGATCTTCTTCTGCGGCTCAATATTCTCCTCGTACAACGTCCAGTCAAACGCTGCTCCGGTCTTTCCCATGTACTCCGACGGCATCATGCTCCTGGATATTCTCTTTGTCGGATCCTGAAGATACGGGGATTCCTTTCCCACCGGCATCATGAATGGCTGTGTATATCCATATCCCGGTACGAAATACGTCACCAGAAGGCACCGCCCCGCGCCCTCACCGAATGCCTTTATCTCCGACACCGTCCCCTGCACCTGGCAGGAACTGCTTGTAGAAATCCGATGCTGGTCTCCGATCTGCATGCTCCTCACTCTCCTTTGCGGCGGATCCCCGGTTCACATAATTGCCATCCAGGACCTTCGCCATGTTGGCATCTGCTGTCAGCCAGTCAAACGTGGCCGACCAGTTCCGACCATTCTTGCCCTTCAGGAAATCACTCGCTTCTGCCATCTCAAAAAGCCGTTGGAAGTCCTCCACGGTATACCCGGCTCTCAGTCTGGCACGGATCGCCCTCTTTCTTGCCTCAGACATCTTCTCCAGGCGGGGATACGACCCGCAAACGGAATTGTATAATTCTCGAATCGTGGCGATCTGTCCGGCAAAGGGCTCCGGCTTTTCTGTTACTGCGTCAGCAGTACTCTTTTCGTTTCGTTTTTGTTTTTGTTTATGTTTATATAATGTGTCACTAATTTGCATACCAACTTGCACACCATCTTGCGTACTGTTTTGCACACCAATTTGCGTACTAACTTGCGTACTATTTGCTATAGTGATCTTATATCTGGTCGCTTTTGTTGCTTTTTCCTGAAAGTCAATGAGCCCTCTCTGCTTCAATTCGTTTCTCGCTTTCAGTATTCCTGACCTCGATAATCCCGTCAGTACCGAGAGCACCTGATTCGGCGCTGCAAACCACTCTGTCCAGTTGCTCCTGTTGCATACATGCAATAACGCAAAGTATAACGACACCTGCCCTGTAGACAACGGATTTGTTGTGGCCGAATCCCAGAACGCATTGATCTGGGCGATATAATTCATAAAGGCAGTCACCTACCTTTCTGCTTTCTCTTTTAAATCCTGTCCGGCTTCCCGCTCCCGAAAGAGGGTAAACCAGTCTTCCATACGCATGGTCACAAGCCATTCCGACCGGTCACGCCGGTGAAAGACCGCCGGGAGCTCATCATCCCTTGCATCTCTCAAAGACTGCCCGACTGCGTCCAGAAGATTTAACTTCTCAACTCGCTTACATTCCACATGGATCCCTGGAAGACCGATCACGTCGGCATCTCCGGACGCTCCGCAATACTGCTGTCCGCGTCTTGCGTCATATCCATGTTCCCGGAAGATCTTCGCAAGCTCCCGCTCTCCGCGGGCGCCTTTCTGTCTGCTGTTCATCCTTGCTCCTTCATTTCCCGATGCCGGCGGCCGGAGCACCGGGATTCCTGTGACATATATCAGAAAGAGGGATGGCCGCCTGTTTACATTTTTTATCCGATGATCACGATCCGGTTCTGGATCTCCTCCGGCATATCCGCAAGCGCTTTCTTGAAATATTCCTTAATGCGGCTCACTGCTTCGTTCTTCCAGACGCCGCCCTCCGCTTCGATCAGGGAGAAGGCCGGAGTCTGTTTGTCCGCCATCCGGAACACAAAGTTCGAGAAAGGCTGTTCGATTTCCTGGAAGGTGCGGTACGGTGCCAGGAGAACCGGATTCGGTACGATCACATCCGACTTTGACGCAACTCCAACGTTCATCGTAGCGACCTGAGTCTTTCCATCGTCCGAGAATGTTGCACTGTTCTTCTGCTCCACATTTCCCGCGAACTTGATCAGAACGTCACGGTCCGAACTCGGAACAAAATTGGACTGGATCTCGATCATGAAACGCTCCTGATCATACCAGTTATCAAAACGGAATTTCGAGATCTCTGCCTTGCAGGAGAACAGGCATTCTCTTTTTCTCTCGATGTTCAATTCAGAAATAAGATTTACCTCTTCCGGATCCTCGATCTGGATGATCATCCGACTTGTCGAGAATTCATTCGAAAGTGATTTAATGTAATCAACCAGTGCTGACAGGGATGACGCCTCAATTGCTGCCGCTCTCTTCGGTGCTCCGTAACGCTCCAGACGCTTATTTGCATAGGTCTCGCCGCAGATTTCCAGGACCTGGACCTTTTCCGCCTCATTGCCGACTCCGATCAGGTACTGCATCGCTTCTTTTAATCCTTCTAACATGGTTTTCTCCTCTCATTTACGCTCTTAAGTCAATCGGTCCTTTTCTCTCCTCGTCCAGGATCTCCCCGGTCTCCGGATCAAATGGTTTCTCTTCCGTCCGCTCCACTGCAGTGTACGCTGCCACCTGCGGACGGTTATTGCCATACTCGGACATCTCGATCCGGCCGGTCTTCGCATCCTGGCCGATCAGGAACAGGGATTTGCCCTTTCTGAATCCTGCAAGTTTTGTCTTGATATCGAACTCAACGTTGATCCCTCCGGACTCATTCGGTTTGAACTTCAGGTTGATCGTCATTCCTCTGGATGCATCCGGATCAGAGTTCGGGTCCATGATATTTCTGCCGATCTGAGCCAGTGCAACCCGGAAACGTTCTGCCAGCTCTCCGCCGGCGATCGATTCAAACGTGATCTTTGCCATCTTCCTCACCTCCTCCCTAAGCAGGCTGATCATTTATTGAAAAACGCAGCCGCCATATCCATCTGGGCATTTTCTGTCATCGGCTGTACCGGCGGTGTTGTAGGCTGTTCCTGTTCCGGGATCGCTGCCGGCCCCTGATCGGTTACAGGCATGTCCGGCGGTGTCAGGAAGCTCGTCTCCTCTGTTCCTGTCTCTTCCTCACTGTAGAGACCGGAGAAGTTCTCCGGGAACGCTTCTCTTAATGCCTGGACCAGAGCAACCTTGCGGATCATCGTCGCCGGCTTCTTTGACCACTGGCTGTTTAAGCTGCCATCTTTCTTTCTGGCCGCATACTCATCAAAGGAGACCTCCACGCGATAGGAATGGGTGCGGTCCCTCCGGAATACCTCCGCATAACCTCCCACAAGCTCCTCATCCGGCAGTTTCAGGGTTCCCTTCCGGTAGATCAGCTCCTCCCCGGATAAGACGATCACTCCCGCTTCGAAGCCGTCAAAGCCAGGAGTTTTCTCTGCGCGTTTCATGAACGCTTCCTTACCAACCACCATTGTCGCCGGCTCGCTCCCGTACTTGATGCAGTACGCTTCTTTTAACCACGGATTCAGTCCGGCATACTTGCAGAGGTTGATGAACATCACAACCTCCTGCATGGAGACACGCTCCTTATCACCGCTGACCAGGTAATCACGGACGATCTGCGGGGTCAGTGTGATCTTTTCTCCTGCTACTTCAAACTCCACTCGGTCTGAATTCTGTTTCTTTGCTGTTAAGCTGTTTCCTACTGCCATTGTTTTCTTCCTCCTTCTTACATCGGAATTTCTTCATAACGAATTCCGGAATCTTTTAAAAACTTCTGTAATTTTTGCATCTGGGACTCCGTCACATAGACGCGGAAGTCGAGGACACCAACCGGTTCGCTTTTCTTTTTCATCCCGGAAGTCTCTCCTGCTGCCGGCTCCGGAACTGCTGCCGTTACTTCTGCCTCTTTCTTTCCTGCCTGCACCAGTGCTTCCGCCTCTGCTTTCTCCCTTGCCTCACGCGCAGCCTTCTGTCTTGCGCGTTCTGCTTCATATTCCTGTCTCTTGCGTTCTGCCGCCTCCAGCCTGTTCTTTACCGCCAGAGCCGCGCCGATGTCATAAGTCTTTAAGAACTCTGCTTTCATATCGACCACATACGGACTGTCCGTATCGTTGAGAAGTGCAATGCCCTCAGACACCCTCTGGATCATTGCTGAGATCTCTTCCTTAATCGACTTCATTGATGTCGATACATTCAGATATGACGGCTTGATCACACGCTCAAACGGAAGATACTTCTCCAGGTCAAAGATGTTCGCATCATAGAACTCGCGGATCTTCGCTTCCTTCATCTTGCGCTGGCGGCTTTCGTAGTCTTTTACCTGACCATCGATGTTGCTGATCGCCTTATCGATCAGAACCGTCAGAGACTTGATCTCTGAGCTGAATATCTCATAAGGTTCCAGCATCTGTTTCCGGACCGATGACCGTTTCCCCTCCAGGGCATCCTTAAGCTTATTAAGCTTTGCCCGGTCATCCTTGGCATTCTTGATTGAATCATCATTGTAGACCGATGCCGCATATTCCGCAGTCCGGGTCTCGATCTCCGCCTTCAGATCCTCATAGTTCCAGTCGATTTTCTTGATAAACCCGTCTTCCACCGGGTTATAAATCTTTAATTCCACTCTATATCCTCCTTATATTGCCGGAAGGATCAGATCCGGACGTCGGCCTGTGACCACGCAGTCCCAGAACCTCTGCTCTGCGTCAAGCAGCTCCCGGATGTCCTCCTCAACTTCCTTCCGTTCGATAAAATAATGCCGGACTTCGATATGCAGCTCTCCGCCCCACTCGCTCTTGAGCTGTGCTTTCAGAACTGCGAAATCATATTCCGTCACTGCCAGATAGTGAAGCACCTGGCAGTAATAGTTGTCCGGGATCCTACCCTCCCAGTTTCTCCTCTGGGAGCTTTGTAAAATGTTCGTTGTCTTGATCTCCAGGATTCCATGCCGCCCCTGCCTGTCCATCAGTTCCCCGTCAAGAGATGCATGCATCCACGGGAAGTCCGGATTCAGGAACATATTGTTCTCGTCATAAAGAACCTGGTATTCCGGGAAGTCCAGGGCAAAGAGTCCACGGAGATACTTCTCCGCCTCAGTGCCGTACCGGACATATTCCTTATCAGAAATATCTTCCGGAAGTACCAACCCCATTTTCTCTTCCCAGAGCTGCACGTTATCCTTGTGCGGGCTCCTCCCAACACATGCTGCGGCATCCGATCCGCCGATGTGGTTCTTTCTTGCCGCAAGCCAGGCGGCCCGGTCTGGAAGTATGTACTTCTCGGCAGGCATTAGGCTTTCCCCTTTGCAATCTGCTCTTCAAATTCCTTTTTCAAAGATTCTGCTACATCTTCCGAAATTCCGCAGAAGTCAATCCCTATACCTGTATATTTGGTTCCTACAAAGAGTACATTCCCGGCAATCGGATATCCATGCTTATCCGTTTCATACAGCCAGCTGCCAAGGATGTTCGACTCTAAAGACTTCAACAGTCCTTCTTCATCGACCAACATAACCATGCGATGACCTTCTTTTTCCATTTTCTTACCGATCTTCACTTTTGAATAAAGCCTTTTTGGGCTAACCGATTCGTACAAATCACAATCGTTTCCAATCAGCTTCCTCAGAGCTTTATTCTGTATCTGATAAGATCCTTCCGGATAATCGTGGATCGTCACCTGCAGATCCGTTGAAACTCTGACCAATTTTTTCATTGCTTTTCTCCTTTTTCTCCTCTAAAATAGAGGTGTAATGTTTTTACATGTGATCCCCTTGGAGTTGCCGCTCCGCTATGGGGATCTTTTTAAATTAAAATCCCGAATCTTGTAACCATACAGCCGAGGACATACACCATTCCCAGGCTTGCAAGTCCGCCGATCACACAGCCAGCCTTTTCCATCATGTTGTACAGTGTGTTCTGTCTCTCGATCCGGATGTGGATCTCCTTAAGGATCGCTCCCTCCTTGTGCATACTGGGCAGATATACTCCCCGTTGATCACTGCAAACCGGGATATATTCCAGATCCGGTTGCACCGCTGGCAGAGTGCCTGCCGTCCTTTTATTGATCTCATGCATCTGTTTCACCTCCTCTCACAGCAGGATAAATTCCTTGATTTCTTTTGACGTAAGTTCCCGGCCCAGGAGCACGGATGCTGCCTGAATCGGAGTAAATTTCAATACAGTTGCAATCTTCTGCATCTCATCCAGAGAATACGTCTCCGGCCGGTGATACTTATTCTGAATCGTCTTTTTCGTTACCCCGACCTTGACAGCCAGAGCGGCATCATCTATTGCCAACCGCTCCTTATTCCCCGCAATACATGCACGAACGATCCTGTTCCGTTCTTCCTGTATATTTGGTTTTAACTTCGGCATACTCTTTCACCCCTTCCGTGTCTTCTCTTGCTTCTCCTATCCCTTTCAATGCTTATCCTGGCTGTCATCAGCGCCACTTGCGGAGCCATCGCAGCCGTTACAAGTATTCTTGCTTATCTCAAATAACTTTTTCAGGTCTCTGATTTCGCGAATAACCTGACAGATAAGCATTACTGTATAGTTGTGATGCTTATCTGCTACCGCTTCAACTCTGTCAAGTCCCTCATCCGTTAATCTCATGGGTCCTCACTCTCCTTCTGATCTGCAATCTCCCGGTACGTTTCAACATCTTCCGGAGACATTAGCTGATCAGCCGCTTTTCTTAGATGGTCTTTGATCGTACTGGCCACCACATCCGCTGATACTTCAGGCGCTCTCAGGAATCCAAAACAAACTCGTTTTACTTTAACGTACATTGTTACCGTAAGCTTCGCTGGTTCTGATAAATCAGCGGAGTGTTCAAGCTTATACCCCACTACATTCTTGATTTCTTCACCGTCCAGAAAAATTCTTTCATTTGAATCTATGGAAACTGCTTTCAGTTCCATCTGTTCTCGCCCCCTTCTCGTCTTCTGTTGCGAACAGATAACCATTGCTCATCCCGTCCCTCTGATGTTATACTCTCTGTACAGGCTCCCGCCAGAGCCGAGTACAGAAGAAAGGAGATACGCCTATGTTCATTCAGTCAACTATTACTTGCGAGTGCGGATGTATTTTTGAATCAGAATTTCAGAATAGCACCGCTGATTCCGCACCAGTGTGTCCGCAGTGTAAGAAAGTCATGAATGCTGCTTCCTGGAAGCACTTACGTGCGATCATGGCAGATATCAATGACTTCAACACCGATGTTTTAAAATGGCATTCCGAACGCAATGAACCGCTCATGCAGGTACCTGCCATTACTGTACGAACCTTGAAAGATTAAGTCTTTCCATGTGCAATTCTTCAATTGCATAAATACATACATCAACGGCTATTCCTGCAGAATGCTCTATATTATTTCTTCTCAAGGCATCCTTAATATCATCTACCGCCTGAGTCAGTTTTCCATTCAATGCCTGGTTTAGCCGTTCTTTTTCTTGAACATGCTTTTCTGCGTGCATCGGCTCTCACACTCCCTTCTCATCCTCTTCTGCGAACAGATAGTCAAACTTGCATTTAAAAAGGCGGCATAATTTTTTGATTTCCCGTGTCGTAAATTTTCCTGTCTTTTTCTTGTTTTCATAGGACACACGAGAAATCTCTAAAATATCTGCAACTTTCTGGTTTGTAAGTCTCAGTCTTGCCTGCTCGGCTTCTAAATTTCTAAACAATCCGTCTCACCTCCTTGTATGTTTGCATTTCGCAAACTTTGATTATATGATAATTGCTTATCGCAAACTTGTCAATAGTTTTATTTACATTTTGCAAACTTTTTTATTGACATGTTTGCGTATGGTAGATATAATCAAATTATCGGAGGTACAAGACTATGGGAGAGCATTTCAATGAAAATTTAAGAGCTGCCAGAGAACGAAAAAACATGACTCAAAAAGACGTGGCAGATAATATAGGTGTGGCAAAGTCGACTTATTCACTTTACGAAAGTGGAAACAGGGAACCCAACGTGCAAACAATAAAAAAATTAGCAGATCTTCTTAATGTATCTGCTGACGACTTATTGGGATTGAATCAAGAACCCACCACCATCGCCGCCCACTTCGACGGGGACGAGTATACCGAGGATGAACTGGAAGATATCCGCGCTTATGCGGAATTTGTGAGAAACCGAAGAAACAAGAAATAGGAGCTGATGCTGGTGACTGCAGCTGAAAAACTAGAACAGGAAGCATACGAACAGAATGTACCTGTCGATTATGTGAAGTTTAAAAGTGACCGTCTCCACGGTCTTTATATAGATGGATCGATCGCGATCCGCTCCGGTCTGAGTTCCGTCCAGACTGCGGACACTCTCGCGGAAGAACTGGAACACCATTATACTTCCTATGGGAACATCCTGGATCAGAGTGATCCTGCCTGCCGAAAACAGGAACATCTCGCCCGTCTCCGCGCCTATGACCGCCGAGTCGGACTTTCCGGAATTATCTGTGGATACCGGAACCATTGCCATAACTTGCATGAATTAGCAGAATGTCTGGAAGTGTCAGAAGAATTTCTGAATGAAGCCTTGGAATGCTATCGGGAAAAATACGGCTGCTACACAGAGCTGGATGGATATGTGATCATGTTTGAACCACATCTGGCGGTGATGGAAAAGATATAGAGCATACTATGAGGGAGGTACACTATGACAATAGAAGACATTGTTTATAAATTTAATACGACTCCGTTTTTATTTATTGGATCTGGTATTTCCAGAAGATACCTAAATCTTCCTGATTGGAAGGGACTATAAAAACATTTTGCCGAACTCGTAAAACGGGACTTATGCCTAAGGTTGCTGAATTGATTCAAAAAGAATTCGACCAAAAATGGTTTCGAGATGCGTCTCTCCGAACTGTTGACTCATCTACTATTGAATTGATTCATAACGGTTTATCTCCCTTTAAAGCTGAATTATCCAACTATATACAGCAGAACTCCATCATTAACGATTCTTACAAAGAAGAAATAGATGCTTTATCAAAGTTATCAGAAAAAAGCATTTCCGGTGTAATTACAACTAACTATGATACATTCTTAGAAGATCATTTTTACGGATTTTCAAAGTATGTTGGGCAGTCTCAATTGATTTTCTCTGCGCTGCAGGAGTTTTCGGAGATTTACAAAATACACGGTTCTATTGAGCAGCCTGATAGTATCGTTATAAATGAAAAAGACTATATTCAGTTTGATGAAAAATGTTCCTACTTAGCAGCTAAGCTCATGACTATATTTATGGAATTTCCAATTATATTCATGGGATATTCTATCAGTGATAATAATATTCAGAATATTATTAAATCTATTGTGAACTGCCTCGATTCCGATCAATTACAGCTATTGGAAGAACGCTTCATATTCATCGAATATAAACCTGATGCTAATGGAACAGAAGTAACCCCTTACACGATCATGGTCGATGATCGACCTTTGGTCATGAAAAAAATCGTTCTTTCTGATTTCATGTTGCTTTATAGAGCACTCGATCTTAAGAAGACAAAATTACCTGTCCGAATGTTGCGTAAGTTCAAGCAGGAATTATATGAGTATACAATTACCGCATTGCCAACAGGTACTCTGCGCGTTGCATCAATTGAGGATACACGTATTGCTGATGAAGATCTTGTACTCGCAATCGGCAAAGCATCTGAATTTGGACTTAAAGGTTTAAGTGGACTGGACGGCAATGAATGGTATCGCAATATTGTTTTAGATGATCTGGACTTTTCTATAACAGATCTGTTGCAATATGCTTTTCCAAAGTTGATGCATCAAAATTCTGGAAAACTTCCTGCATATAAGTACTTGCACGAAGCTACTAAAAATTTCCCAGAATATGCGGAACAGATCAAAAAGCAAAACTTTGATTCCATTATTTCCAAGACCATAAAAAACAACCGTCAGGCCCTTGGAACATATACTTCCGTAATGCAGATATGGGAAAATGAAAATGAGAATTTGGAAAGAGCCACACGTTTAATTGCATACCTGCCAGAAGAACAATTTGATCTCAATGAGTTAGAAAGCATCTTAAAAGGTCTTTTTGAGAGTGATAAAAATATTTTACAAAATAGCGAAGCTGCTACTCGTACTCATATTCGGCGCTTAATACGAATTTATGATTACTTGAAATGGGGTAAAGTAAAAGAGCTTCCTGACTAAAGCATTTGTAAACAAATACCGTGCAGGAAACCCTTTATAAATCTCTCTTGTACCTCCAAGCTATAGCATCTATAAATAGATACCATACTCTATAGCACATTATTTTCTGACGTACAAGTTGATTATACAAAAAAAGATTACATTTGTAAACTACAAAATTATTAAAATGTAAAACCGCCCGGTGCTGGTAACACCGAACGGCTTTACATAGATTTTCTCTTGCCGGATGCTCCGGAAGATATAAATCAGACTTAGAACACCTGAATTATATCATTTTCCGAGCACCCTGGCAAGGGGTGTTCTTTTTATACCCAAAATCGGGCCGTTGCGACGTCGCAACATGGAAAGGAGAATTGATCATGGCTACCGCAAAAAAGCTTCCCTCCGGCTCCTGGAGGTGTCTGGTGTACAGTCACACTGAGCGTACATTCGACGCAAAATCAGGTACATGGAAGGATAAACGAATTTATGAATCATTTACCAGCGATGACCCATCAAGACGCGGGAAAGCGGATGCTGAGCGTCAGGCCGCCGAATTTCAACAGGATCGCGACACCAATGTCAGCCGGAAACGTCAAAAAAACGGAAACATTTTGCTGAAAGATGCAATGAAGAAGTACGTAGAAGCCATCGGTCCATCGCTCTCAGGTACCACCGTCCAGGGATATTCAAAAGAACAATATGACTCCTATGCTTTCCTGATGGAAAAGAAGCTTAAAGACATCACCACAGAGGACTTACAGAAAGCTGTTGATGACGATACGAAGCGCCCCTCAAAACGTTCAACAAAAACGAAAGCACCTATTTCGCCCAAGACTGTTCGAAACACTTACAGCTACATACGAAGTGTTATAAACTATTTTTATCCGAACGATAACTATGATGTAAGGCTGCCTAAGATACCTAAGAAAGTTAAAAATCTTATTCCTGCAAAAACTGTGCTGGAAATCATTAAAGATACGGAAATCGAACTGCCGTGTCTCCTGGCCTGCTGGCTCAGCTACTCTATGTCTGAGATCCGTGGAATCCGTGTTCGAGATATCTCTAACGGGTACATTACCCTGGACCGTGTTATCGTTGACATCGGACAGACTCCAACGGTAAAGGAAAGTGGTAAAGCGGAAGCCCGTCTGCGTAAGCATCACATCCCGAATTATATTCAGGCATTGATCGACAAGAATATCTCTGGGAAGAAACCAGATGATCCTTTGATCACCCTGAGCGGACATGCAATTTACATGCGTTGGGTATCTCTTTTAGAGCAGCATGACCTACCTCACATGACATTCCACGATCTGCGGCACCTTAATGCATCTGTAATGGCAATGCTCCGGATCCCGGATAAATATGCGCAGGAACGCGGCGGATGGTCTTCTGATCGGGTTATGAAAAACGTATACACACATACATTTTCAGAGGAACGGGAAAAGGTCGATGAGACCATAGACAATTATTTTGACTCGCTTCTGGACGGAAGTGCTTCAGAAAAAGAGAAGTCCGCCATTGAGATTATAAATGCACTTCGTGAAGCTGATCCGAACGGCTGGTACAAAGCCCTGCTAAATATGCAACACGAAATGCAACACAAAAACTAAAAAGCCGCGTAAATACGCGGCTTTTGTCGTGGACCTGAGGGGAATCGAACCCCTGTCCGAAAACCAATCCCCTGTTCTTCTACTATCATAGTCTGTTATTTAAAATTCCCTCCCGCGCCCGAAAGCAGACATCCTGACTCGTTTGGTAGCTTCATGATACGCCCGCGTGCGCAAAGCTTTGCACGTGTCGTTTCCTGCTTTAAATGATGCCGGTGACTTAAAATGCAGGTCTTCTAAGGCCGACAGCTGCCTAAATTAGGCTGCGTATGCTAATTCGTCGTTAGCGTTTATATTTAGGTTTGCCATTTAACGCATTGCATGCGGATAGCTTCACCAGCTTCAAAGTCCCCGTCGAAACCAGTACAAGCCCTTACTGGCACTCTCTTCGGAGTTAAGCTGTGGCAGAGTCTGTCTGCAGTCTCTGCCGCACGGCATTGTTTTTTCCGGGCGACCCCGGACCAGAAACTACACCCTTATGTAACCCAAATCCTATCATCATTTCTTCGAATTGTCAAGTGTATCTTTGCAAAGCCCCCCTGCAGTTGTCATCATGCACGGATATTTCCCGCCTGCACACTGCAGACAGATCCTGACGGTTCTTTCTATTATAGAGTCGCAGGATCTGTCCTCAGCCGCATCTTTCAGCATTTACAATTCAGAAAATTTTCTGTCCATCAAGATCCGCTGCCGCTGCCGTACGCATTTACATGCACTCCATCAGGATCTGATAGATTTCTTCACGATCCAGTTCACGCGGATTTGTCTTTATGATATTGCAGGTATCAAAGAGCTGCACCTTCCTGTACCTTCGCATATGTAGGATTCGGCATGATCCCGGAAAAATCCACGATCTCCTTCCCTGCTTCCGTGAGCAGAGATCTCATTTCGTCGTAAACTCCCGATTTTTTGATCGAACCTCCGCCGTATGCAAGCATCACAGTCTTTCCAAACCTTCCAAGTTCTGCCGCGATCGCCTTTCTTGCCGCACCTTCCCCAAAATATACCTTCATTGGATACGAATAAACAAACTCCTTCATGATAGTTTCCTCCTTCATATTGTCTGATCCGATTACTTTTTTGCAGCCGTATACTCTTATGGATCTTCCGCTCCTGTCCCTGCTGCCGGATGCAAATCTCCCGGCGCACAGAACACGCCCGATTTACGATCCTGTGATCCGATTGTTTCTATCGGTTGTTACCATTGATTATAGGATCCGGTTGTAACTACCGGTCAAGGGGTTTTTCGAAATTTTTTTACATAAACCACTTACATAAACCACCAGAATCCGCAACTGCATGATACAGGTTCTTCAGCCCGGAAAATTCCGTTTACAAAAAATAGCGGTTGATTCTTATAAATATTTTCTTATATATTAGCGCATCTTATTTATAAATATTAGTACAACTTTTAAATATTTCTGCAAATACCTGTAAAATCATTCCAGTTATTTCTCTTCCAAAACATTTTCACTTTCATATGTAAATATTGTGCAAATTTAATATTGACAGGAACCGTCATTTAATGGTACTTTTACAGTAAATTCGCTCAGCGCTTCCATAATGCGGAAATGCTGGAAACCAAAATATAATGAAGAGGTGTAGACATGCAGGAATTAAAACCGATCAAAGAAGGAAAAGTACGCGAAATTTATGACAATGGCGACAGCCTGATCATGGTTGCTACCGACCGTATCAGCTGTTTCGACGTGATCCTTCACAATGAGGTTACCTCCAAAGGTGCTGTTCTGACCCAGATGTCCAAATTCTGGTTTGACCTGACAAAAGATATTGTTCCGAACCATATGATCTCCGTCGACACAAAGGATATGCCGGAGTTCTTCCAGCAGAAAAAATTTGAGGGCAAAACCATGATGTGCCGCAAATTACATATGCTCCCGATCGAGTGCATCGTCCGCGGTTATATCACGGGAAGCGGCTGGGCAAGCTACAAGGAAAACGGTACCGTCTGCGGAATCCGTCTTCCGGAAGGTTTAAAGGAATCCGACAAGCTCCCGGAGCCGATCTACACCCCGTCCACAAAAGCTGAGATCGGTGACCACGACGAGAATATCTCCTTCGAGCAGAGCATTGATCATCTCGAGAAATATTTCCCGGGAAAGGGCCGTGAATATGCAGAGCTCCTTCGCGACACAACGATCGCTTTATATAAGAAATGTGCAGAATATGCACTTACCAGAGGCATCATCATTGCTGATACAAAATTCGAATTCGGTCTCGATGACGAGGGCAATCTCGTGATCGGCGACGAGATGCTCACACCGGACAGCTCCCGCTTCTGGCCGGCAAAAGGCTATGAGCCGGGTCACGGTCAGCCGTCCTTCGACAAGCAGTTCGCCCGCGACTGGCTCACTTCCCATCCGGGCAATGACTGGACACTTCCGCAGGAGATCGTCGATAAGACTATCGCGAAATATCTGGAAGCATATGAGATGATCACCGGGAAAAAATTAGAGGCATAACCCCCACAAATCTCCGCCTCTGAGTTTTCCTATTTAGTTCCTCATTTTTACGAAAAAAGCGTCCGGAATCCATCTCTATGGATCCGAACGCTTTTTTCTGTTGTTCTGTCTTCACCTGCCTGAGGGACACTGCCGCATTCGGGTCCCTGGGATCTTCTTATTTTAAAATATCCTGTCTGCAGATATGGCGGATCTTTTCCGCGTCAAGTCCCCGGATCACTTCCACAGCAAGATCTGCTGCCGCTTCAAGGTCGGACTTCGCGCAGAAATTATAATGGGTATGAACATACCGGCTCGGGACGCCGAGAACCAGAACCGGAACTGCCTTTGCTGTCAGGCTGATCTTTCCCGCGTTCGTGCTTCCGCCGCGGCGGACTGTCTCCTGAAATGGAATTCCGAATTTCTTCGCAAGCTCCTCCGCATACTCGATAAACACCGGATTCGAAATATAGCTCTTATCCATCCTGCGGATCTGGACACCGCCCCGCATGTGCCCCTGGGTCTGGGCAGCACTGAAATAAAAATCATCCGACGGGGATCCCTCAAAAACAATCGCCAGGTCCGGACGGACAATCTGGGATGTAACTGTGGCACCTCTTGTTCCAACTTCCTCCTGAGCCGCAAACGCTCCGGTCACCCGTACCGCCAGCTGATCCTTCTCCCCGCACAGACGGGTCATGGTGTCGATAATGCATGCACATCCTGCACGGTTGTCAAACGCTTTTCCAAAGCAGAGGTCACGTTCCTCATCGTAGGAAAATGAAACTTCCGGGACTGCCGGATCTCCGATGGAAATGCCGAATACTTCTGTCACTTCTTTCCTGCTCACCGCGCCGACATCCACGATCAGCGTCTCAATACTCAACGACTGGGAGGCCCGCTCTGCCTCATTCATAAAATGAATCGGCTTGGACGAAATAATTCCCCGTACAAGCTTCCCGCTTCTGGTCCGGATCATCACTGTGTGAGCCGGAAGGTTCGTAAGGATCACGCCGCCGAGCATGAGGATCTCCAGGCTTCCGTTTTCTCTGATGCTCTGTACCATAAATCCACACTCATCCGTATGGGCATCCAGCATCACGACCGGTTTCTCCGGATCCTCACCGGGCATACGCGCATAAAGGTTATTCATCGCGTCATTTTCCAGCTCCAGTCCTTTACAGTACTTTGCAACCGTGCGGATTACATCCTCCTCAAAACCACTCGGTCCAAACGCATCACAGATCTCCCCAAACATCTTTACATTCATACTGATTCCTCCTGTATTTTTATTTTAATTCTTACCTTTTCCATTGGCAGACTCCACCGGCTTGCTTTTTCAGGATTCCGATTATTTTTCCTGTATCTCCGATGGAGCAACGCCCACAATTTTTTTAAATGTGTTAGAAAAATACGCAATATCTTTATATCCGACTTTTTCTGCCACCTCGTACACCTTGTTCCGGTGATCCAAAAGCAATTCCACTGCCTTTTTCATCCGATACCGCGTGAGCCACCCCATCACCGTATATCCCGTCTCTTTCTTGAAGCAGTGGCTCAGGTGGCCTTCGCTGATTCCCACCGCACCTGCGATCTTCGCCACATTGATCGTACTTTCCCCGTAATGAGATGCCATATAAAGCACCGCGTCCCGGACGTATCCGGTAAGACCTGCGGTATTCTCATCAAATGGCAGACAGAGCCGGATCACCGTGGCATTGCTCTCCGGTCCGTCACTTTCCAAAGCTCCAGGATATTGCTCCCTTTCCGGTGCTTTATCCGGGACAGATCTGCTCAGACCGGTACCGCTTCTCTTCTCCCGATCCGTCTCGATCCGCTCTTTTGCCCTGAGGATCGCGTTCTCCAGTTCCCCGTCCTCAAAAGGCTTTAACAGATAATCAAATGCGTAAAGCTTCAACGCCTCTCTGGCGTAAGAAAACTCGCTGTACGCGGTCAGAAAGATCACCTGTACCGGATTTTTTTCTTCCCGAAGCTTCTTTAACATCTCAAGACCGTTCATCTTAGGCATCCGGATATCGCAGATCATCAGCTCCGGATTCTTTTCATGGACCAGCTCCAGCGCGTCCAACCCGTTTTCCGCCTCACCGACGACCTCGCATCCCAGCGAGGTCCAGTCCGTCTCACCGACAATTCCCATTCGGACGAACCGCTCGTCATCTACAACAATCACCTTTATCACAACAGCTCCCCCCTTCCTTTTTTCCTTTCCCCATTGATCATCAGGATCTGTTTTCCATACCGGGATCCGGCTGTCCATAGCCATTCATCGGTATTCTTATCGTTACCTTTGTTCCTCCTGCAGCCAGCCGCTCTGCCCTAAGACCGTAGTCTTTTCCATAATGAAGCCGGATGATCGTATCCACATTGTAAAAGCCGATGTGGCCATTCTTCTGTTCCTTGTCCAGGTTTCCGAGCCGTCGGATCACTTCATCACTGATCCCGCATCCGTCATCTGAAACCTCGATCACAAGCTCCTTCCTTTCCAGATACGCCCTGACAAAAATATGCCCCTCATCCGCATCCGCCAGCCCATGAATCACCGCATTCTCCACGATGGGCTGAACGATGAGCTTTGGAACCAGGATCTCCTCCGTCTCAGGATCGATCTCATAGTGGAAATCAAACTTTCCGTTAAACCGGATCTTCTGGATCTTTGCATAGCTTTCCACCAATGTCATCTCTTCCCGCAGCGTGATAAACTGGGCGCTTGAGATGCTGGTCCTTAAGATCTTCGCAAGCTTTGCCGCCAGCGTCGCGATCTCTGGAATATGGTTCGCCTTCGCTACCCACTTCATCGTATCAAGCGTATTGTAGAGAAAATGCGGGTTTAACTGGGACTGCATCATGGCGATCTGGGTCTCGTTCAGCTCCTTTTCACGCCGCACACGCTCCTCCATGTAGGATGAGATCCTCTTTGTCATGATATTAAAATTTTCCGCCAGCTCCCCAAACTCGTCCTGACGTTCCATGTCCACATGGGTATCCAGATTTCCCTCCTGAACCTCATCCATGGCATCATGAAGCACATGGATCGGCTTGGAAAGAAAGGAGCTGATCCCGATCGCGACACCAACACTTAAAAGAAAGCTTCCCGCGGCCATGAAAAGAAGAACTGTATACATGGATCTCGTGGTATCACTTGTAAAAACATGGGGACGGATCAGAACGCTGTAAAGCCCTGTATCCCCTAACTTTGAGACGTAAATACTGTTGTTGTTCCAAATCTCCGTCAGAGGTTCCCCCTGTAAAAAACGGTTTCTCAGAACATCTCCGACCGTCTCCCCCGATGCCGTGCCTACGCTGTACACAGTCTCCAGAAATCCATTGAGGATACAGATTCCGTCCTGACCGCTGTATGTACCGGAGAGCGCCTTCGCGAAATGCTCCGCCGTCATTGTGGCCACAAAATATCCGGAACATTCCTCCGAATTTCCGGTCACCGCTCTGGCAAACCGCAGGACCTCATCACCGCCAATCTCCAGATCACTCCGGATGATCAGGTCATTCGGGTGGGCATGAGCCTCTCTCAGGATCCCCCAGTATACCGGCAGCATCTGTCCGTAGGTACGGTTTCCCGTAGAATACAGGCAGGAGCCGTCCGCATTGTAGAGATGAAATCCCGCCATCTCACGGCATGCAGCGGTCGCCCCGTACAGGCTGCGGTACACTTCATTTTTCTTTCCAAAGCTCTCCTTTTCCAGTGCCTCGGCGACCAGCGGATCCGTACACAGTTCCTCCGCCGCGTCATGGTAAGCGTCAAACAGCGTCATCAGCTGCTGCTCTACCGCACCGGCAAGCTCCATATCCTTTTTCTCAAAATCTCTTCCGACCTTCACCTTAAACATCTGAATCAGAAACACACAGCACACGATCAGTGGAAGAACAGACACAGCGAGAAAACTCACAAGAAGCTCACGCCGGAAAGATCTCTGGATAAAGTTCTTCATGATCCACCTCCGTTTCCTGCCATGAGCGCCGCCCATGTTTCCAAAATGGATTTCTGGTTTTTCACCGCCCATCCAAGATCGAAGTCCATGATCGAGCCCTCTTCCTTCTGATCCGGGGTAATATCATCGCGGACCGTCCGTCTGTAAAGCTTCTCGACAGCCAGTCTCTGGACATCAGGACTCACGATAAAATCCACAAAAAGCTTCGCGTTTTCTTCATGCTCCGCACCCTTGATCACCGCGCATCCGTCTGCCACCGCGCTGGTTCCCTCCCGTGGATAGACGATCGAGATCGCCGCGCCGCGGTCGATATACTTTTTCGCAGTTTCCTCCAAAGTCAGACCAACCAGATATGTTCCCTCTGACACCTCATCGAGCACGGCGCCTGACCCCGCCGCCATCCGGCGGCCGAGCACTCTGGCAAACTGTTCCAGAACCTCGTTTTCACGCATCGGCAGGACTTGGATCATCGTCTCCAGCATCGTGCAGCTGCTGCCGGATCTTCCTGGATCCGCAAAGGACACCTTTCCGTCCCAGTTCCCGTCAAACAGATCCTCAAATCCCCGCGGGGCGGAAGCCGCGTCCACCAGCTTATTGTTGTAGATTAAAACAATGGGAAGCTCCGTAAACGGAGTCCAGACATGATCCTCAGTCCGGTATATACTCTCGATATGATCGCTCTGGGTACTCTCGTATGACACGAAGCAGTCCTTAAAGACCTCATAGCTCTCCACACCTCCGCCAAACATCACGTCACAGGATCCCTTTTCCCCCTCTTCCCTGATCCGCTCCAGAAGCTCCGTCGTTCCCCCGGGAACCACTTCTACCCAGATTCCGGTCCGCTCCTCAAACTCCTTTATGATCGGCGCATAGACCTCCTGCTTGTGGGAAGTATACACCGTAAGCCTCTTCTCCTCACTCACCTTCTCCGGTCCCTGTCCGCTGCTCTCCCCTGCGACACATCCCGCCGCACTCATCGCCGCAACTGCAATTCCAAGGAATACCGCCCATACGTTTCTCTTTCCCTTCACTCCCCGAAATCCCCCTTTTGATTTCGATCCGATTGAATTTCTATCGATAACCCTTTTCCTGTAATCCCATTCTGTTTCGTCGCTCTTTTCAGTCTATTCTAACATATTTTCCCGAAAGAAACCATAACTTTTGTATAATAAAAAAACCGCCGCACCTCCACGATCTCCCCAAAAGGAAATCATGTTCGGTACGGCGGTTTTTCGCCTGACTCCGCGTGAACACTAAGAAACAGGAACGCCTGCCCCTATTTATTATGAATTATTTACTTTCTCATCTCAAGAACATCTGCAAATGCCTCGATAGCAGTTGCAGCCTGTCCGAAGTCTCTCATCTGCTGGTCAACACCAAGCTTGATGTGCGGGATACCTGCGTTGTCGAGAGCTTTCTTGAGGTACGGATACTCCATCTCCTCCGGATCGCAGAACTGCTGCATGAAGAGTACAAGACCCTGAGCGCCGCTCTTCTTAACCATGTCAGCTACGAACTCGCCACGGCGGTTCTTGGAAGACTGCGGATCATAAAGAAGGATATCGTAATCCATGTTTGCAAACTGTTTTGCAAGAGCTCTGAGAGCATCCTGCTCGTCCTCCGGAACATCTGTACGGAAGGAACGGCTCTCATGAGCAACATCATCAGCTGCGATCGCGATGTTGTTGTTCTCGAAGATCTCAAGAAGCTTCGGGTTGTCAACGATGATACCGGATGTAACAACCTTTGTTCCCTTCCAGTCACATACCGGAAGAGCTGCAAGCTCTTTGTTTAACTCCTCAAGTTTTGCAGTGTATTCCGGTTTCTCCATGAAGAAGAATGCCTTTAATACTGCGGAACGCTTTGTAGGAGTTACAACGTCGCAGTGCTCGTTAGCGAGTTTTACGAACTCACGGCGGGCTGCACGGCTCTTGTTGTAAACCTTAATAGCATCAAGGATCGCATCGTTGGTGATCTCGTGGCCACATACTTCCTCGAGATCAGCCTTAACGTTTGCGTACTCCTCCTCACAGAACTTAAGTCCGAACTCTTCGAAACGGTTCTGCGGATGAGCAAGAAAGATAACTTTCATCTTGTCGCCCATAGCAACACGGAAGTTCTGGCTCATCGGACGTAATGTATCACAGATTGTTGGTGTGATGATTCCGTCTAACTGATCCATTGTTCCGTCAAGGAGCATCTCAAGTGCGAGCTGAGCGATTGTGCAGTAGAAGGTTGCACAGTACTCTTTTGCACGGCTGATTGTCTTGTTGTTGGAACCCCAGATTCCCATCGGAACCATGCCTGCAGCATATACAAGCTCTTCCGGAGCGTAGTACGGGAGAACGCCGATGACCTTCTTGCCCTGTGCTTTATATTCAGCAAGCTGCTGTTTCGGAGTTGCAGCTTTTACTTTAAATTCGTCTAATAATGCGTTGATACTCATGGTCTATTTAGCCTCCTTTGCCTGGATGTTTGCTTCCATAGCCTCAACAAGACCCTGTACTCTAGTCTCGTACTGAGCGGCATTGAAGTTACGCGGGTCAGCCTGGTCACCATCGAATCCTGCGCACGGGATGCCAAGATCCTTAGTGAAGCGACGCTGCATCTCAGCCATGTAACCGGACCACGGCTTACAGCTTCTGTTGTAGTGAACGAGAACGCCATCTACCTTGTTGTCGCGGCAGATGCCTTCACGCCATGCAACACCCTGCTCGATACATACAGAGTTCGGTGCTTTGTAGTAAGCACGAGCCATCTCATCCAGACCATTGTATACGAAACCGAATGCCGGTGCATATACAACTGCTGTTACGTTCACGCCGTTAGCCTTTAACGGTTTGAACAGAGCCGGAAGCTTCGGCCAGCACGGAATACCCTCGAACATTACACGGTATTTCTCCGGGAACGGAGTTGTTGTCTCACCCTTAGCGATCGTCTCGTCAAGGTCTTTTGCTAACTGCTCGAATGCATCAGCAGCCTCAACTCTTGCACGTGCAGTTACGACGTCAGCCATATGGTTGAACAGGTCGAAACCACTGTACGGAGCCGGTTTGTACTGTAAGTAATCACAGACTTTTAACCATGCTTTTGCTGTACGGTTTGCGTTCTCACATGCATGCTCGAACTTCTTCTCGTCGAACTTCTTGCCTGTAAGCTCCTCTAACTGCTTGATTGCCTTGTCGAACTGTCCGCGAACATAGCGAACGTTCTGATCAGCAACTTCAACAGTGTTGTTGTACGGGATATCGATCATGATAAGCGGAACGTTGCACATACGGGCAATGTTCTCATACCACTTTGTCATACAGTTACAGATGTTGTTGCAGCAGAGAACGAAATCCGGCTGCGGGATCTGCATCTGACGGATCGGGGAGATCGCTGCAATACGACGCTCTTTGTCCGGTCCATCCGGAAGTTTCTCAAGCTCAAGAAGGTTTACAAGCTCAAGATACGGAGTCTGAGTCTTCGGATCTTTTTTCGGCTTGCCTGTTGCCTCATCGATCACTACGTTTCCGTCTGCGTCCTTTAACGGCTTACCTGTGCTCGGGTCGATGATGTACTCACCTGTCTCCGGGTCAAACTTACGCGCTACACGGACACCGGCTGCGTAAGCAAGGCTGATACGTGCGTATCCGCAGATATCGTTGTCGTAACCAAGATCCTCAGCTGCCTGGCACATAAGCTCACCGTAACGGTTTGCTGCGATACCAGCTGCCTGGTTCTCCGGGTACATAACATTTAAATCAAATGCTGCTGCGAGCTCGCACGGGAATTTGGAAGAAGACCAACCAACTAACTCGCCTCTCTTTTTGGCTTCGCGCGCGTCTTTATGAACGTCATCTACGACTTTACGCAGCGCAAGAACACCAGGGCTAACCTGCTTTGCCATAATAAATATCCTCCATTTCTTATCAATCATGACCGACCGCGGCTGCGGGACAGGCCCACAGCTGTTTTTCAGCCATAAAATTGCATAACCTAATTCTGTTTAACAGATCCATGCAGATTCACATGGACGATAAACGTCAAACTGTTTTATGCGCGGCGGCTTGCTGCCTGATATGCATATAAGGCTGCACCAAGCGCACCGTTATACTGTGTCAGAGGAGATCTGTGGATCTCACATCCAAGCTCATTCTGAAGAGCTTTGACTACACCCTCGTTCTGAGCGACACCGCCAGTCATGACGAGTGCCGGAACAACTCCGATCCTATGGGCGAGTCCAGTGACACGGTGAGCCACGGAGCGGTGGATTCCTGCGATAATATCGCACTTATCGGTTCCCATCGACAGCTGGCTGATAACCTCACTCTCCGCAAATACGGTACATGTGGAGCTGATCTCGACTCTCTTCTTGGAGAGGGAATCAAGATGACCAAGATCCTGGACCTTTACTTCGAGAACGCCCGCCATTACGTCGAGGAATCTTCCGGTTCCTGCAGCGCATTTGTCGTTCATCTGGAAGTTGGTCATTGCACCGTTGTCAATATGAAGGACCTTAACGTCCTGACCGCCGATATCAATGACGGTGTGAACGTCAGGGAACAGGAAGTAAGCTCCCCTTGCGTGGCAGGATAACTCACTCATCTGTTTGTCTGCAAAATTCATTAAAGAGTTACGGCCGTATCCTGTTGCCAGGGTAAATGCCACATCCTCTTTTTTCATACCTGCGTTTTCCAGCACTGCATCGATCGCACGCTGTGGGCCGCTGGTACCTGCACCTACATCGATCAGGGATTTCGCTACGATCTCCTGGCCATCCTTAAGCATAATGCATTTGGAAGCCGTGGATCCAACGTCAATTCCCAGGGTGTAAATTGCACTCATAATAACCTCCGGGTATACTGAAAATGTAAAATGAAACTGGCTTTGTTATACCAGTATATCCAGGCCAGAGAAAGTACTCCCCTGGCCTGGATACGTATCATTTTACTCTATCCTTCAGTCAGAATCAAGCTTTTTTAAATGTGTTCCACTCACGGATCGCACGCGGTGTTACCATCTGATGGAACGGGCAGATAGACTCCGGATTCTGGTAAGCAGACTCTGTAAATGCCTGGATGTACGGACGGATCTCTGTAAGATCAACGATCTCGTCAGCCATACCCTTGATTGTGCAGTATTTCGGACGTGACTTGTCGTGGTACATCTGGATCATGTCGTTCATCTTGTCGATGATCGGCTGGAGATCCTCACCGGCCTTCTTAGCCTTAACAAGTTTTCTGGAGTACATAGCGTTTGCTGCTGTCTCACCCGGCATTACATAGTACTCGGAAGCGCCTGTTGCAAGGGAGAATACGTTTGTATCATTGCCCTGCGGCCCGCCAAGTACGTAGTGAGCAGCTGCGGATGCCTTACGAAGTGTAACCTCTAAGGACGGAAGCTTGGAGTTCTGGATGGAGTAGATCAGAGACTGACCAAGACCAAGAAGCTCAGCCTTCTCAGCGTCATCACCTACATCGATACCAGTTGTATCCTGTAACCAGATCAGCGGGATTCTGTCACGAGCGCAAAGTGTTACGAACTCGTTCATCTTGATCAGGCCCTGACGATATAACTTTCCGCCGATACCAACAGAGTTCTGTTTGTACTCCGGATAGTTCATAAGGAGACCCTGAACGTTTGCCACAACACCAACAAGAAGTCCGTTTACTTTAGCAAGACCTGTTACAACCTCCGGGCCGTAACCGTTCTTGTACTCAGCGAACTCACTGCCGTCGAAAAGACGACCGATTACATCGTAGATGTCGTACGGACGCTTCTGGTTCATCGGGATGATGCTGTAAAGGTCCTCAGCCGGAAGAGCCGGTGCCTTCGGATCATCAACACGGAAGAACTCGAGGTTGTATGCCGGAAGGTAGCTAACGTACTTCTTGATACCCTCGATTACGCCGTAATCGTTCTCATATACTTCACGGAAGAAACCAGTCTCATCGTAGTGAACCGGAACGGAACCCGGAGCCGGAACGTGCTTCTTGCCGTTTTCGATCTGTGCTGCGATGATCTGCTCAGCAGACTCTTCGTCAATATACCCCTTCGGGTTCATACCGGAAAGAATACCAGCGCCGCCTACTGCCATGTTTGCCTGGCTGTGTGCGATAAGGATTGTCGGGGAAATGCTGTGGTATCCGCCGCCTGCTGGGTTTGTTCCGTAGATACCTACGATAACCGGAACACCAAGCTGGTTTAACTCAGCATTGCGGAAGAACGGTGTACCGCCGCCGCGTCTGTTCGGGTAAACCTTATCCTGGTTCGGGAACTCAACGCCGGAGCAGTTTAACAGATATACGAGCGGAAGGTGGAGCATCTTAGCTGCATCGGAAGCACGCAGAAGGTTGTCTGCCTGTCCCGGTACCCATGCGCCGGCCATCTTCTTGTTATCGGAAGCGATGATATAAACCCATTTTCCGTTTACACGGCCAAGTCCGTTAAGAATGTTTGTTGTACCGAACTTGTTGCCTTCCGGGTTGTAAAGGCTGTTTAACGGGCACCATGTTCCCTCATCAATGAGAGCGTTGATACGCTGCATTGCGGAGAGCTGTCCGCGCTCGTTTAACTTCTCTTCTGTTGTGATACCAGCTGCAAGAGCTTTCTCGATGGACTCATGGATGTCAGCCTCTACGGCTTTGATCTCTTTTGCGTTCTCGTCATTTACATTTACCAGCTCTTTACCAACAGTAGGCATTTCCTGGAAATATTTCGGCATGGAAAAGTAACCCATGTTCTTCCTCCTTATATATACGCGATCGCTGCGGTCAGCGGTTTTTGCCAGTCACTGACCGCGGCATGATTATATTTTAAATGATCGTTTCGATTACTTTGTTTCCTTCGGAACTTTAATGAAAGCCTGACCTGGGTCGATCTCTTCACGAATAACGCGAATGATCTCCGGATCCGGACCTTCCATAAGCTGTGCTCTGGAAGTATCGATCTCGAAACCTGTGTTCTCCTGAACCATTTCCGGAGAGGAGAATGGATAGTAGTAAGCAAGGTACATTCTCTTGGTCTCTTCGTCGAACTTCATGATACCAAGATCTGTAACTACCATCTGCGGTCCGCGGTTGCCCGGAAGACCTGCTCTCTCACGTCCGCCAGGGCCGTCCATCCAGCCACAGCTTGTGATGTAATCAACATGCTCCATGAATCTTCTCTTCTGGTGCTGCATCATGATGATGGTGTTGCAGAATGTAGCGATACCGTTAGCTCCGCCGGAACCTGTGAAACGGGTTGTCGGCTGAACGTAGTCGCCCTTACCGAAGATACATGTGGAGTTTACGTTACCGTACGGGTCGATCTGAGCGCCGCCGATGAAAGCGATCATACGGTCAGCGTCATGAAGCCACTCGTTAGCCTCGAAACCTACGAAGCGAACGTTCGGCCACTGTACTGCACAGTGAGCCATGAAACGGTTATCACCTACGGAACGCGGTACCTCTACCGGTGAGCAGTCCATAAGTCCGCTCTCTACGATCGGATGGCAGCTCGGGCAAACCACACGCTTCGCAAGAGAAGCGCCGATTAACGGAAGACCGGTACCAACGATAACGATCTGATTTTCTTTAATATTTTTTGCGATGGCATAAGCCTGCATTTCCTGCTTTGTATACTTTGTATAATCAGCCATTTTTGAATTTCCCTCCCTCAATTAGTGTCTGGTAGAATAGCCAAGATGCGGCTCATTCTTAAGGTTCATGAGGCGAGCGCCGCCAAGGACATTAAGAAGATCATCCTGATCCTTGCAGCCGTATACATATTTCTGGAGGTAATCCTTGAAGGTCTCCGGAATCTTTGTGCCATTAGCAGCATCCTCTGCAGCCTGTTTTGCAACTTCTGCAGCCTTTGCAAGCTTCTCGTCTTCCGGTTTAGCAGCAGCAGCCTTCTCAGCCTTTGCAGCAGCCTTTGCGAGCTGTGCCTTAGCATCCTCAGCATCAAGGTACTTGGAAGCCTTATCGTACTCCTTAAGTCCCTTATCATCATCATCATAGTAGCCATAGCACTGTGCCGGCCATGCACCGTACGGAGCACGAACAACAGCGTCTACGCACTCGCCGAAGATTCTTGTCTTTGTAGGATCACGGCGGATGTACTCGTCACTTACGATCTCCTCGCATGTAACGATCGTGCGTTTTGCAGCGATAGCGATATCAACATCGTGGAACTCATCACCATCGATAATGCAGGTTCCATCCGGAGATGCCTGCTGTACATGGATGATCGCACAGTCAAGCTTCGGAACCGGAACAGCAAGAAGTTTCTCGCCCGGCTCAAACGGGTTCTCGATATCTACGCATTTGAGGTTGTCAACACCTTCCATTGTTTTTCTCTTCTCTTCGCTGATGCCCCAGAATTTAACAAGGCCGGAACCCTGCATCATTCTTACCGGGAGATACGGAAGACCAAGAGAAGCTGCATGAAGCTGTAACATAAGAACGTCCTGAGAGTAGTCCTCGTATGTAAGCTCACCTTTCTCGATTGCAGCACGGAAACGACGTGCAACGTTTGTATAACCAGAGTTTGCTGTGTAGCAGTTGATGTAAGCTCTTACACGACCCTCACCGATTAATGAATCCCAGTCTCCACCTGCCGGTCCGGACCAGCCTACAAAACCAGTTTTACCCTGACGAAGGATCTCGTAAACAGCAGCATACGGTTTACGGTTTGTTGTGAATCCGCCGAGGCAGAGTACGTCGTTATCTTGTACGTACTTCTCTACGGCATCGTGTAATGACATAACTTTATTAGCCACAATAAAGCCTCCTTTATTTATATTTGCAGTAAAAAGGCCTGCCTGTTCTCCTCAGACAGGCCTGTACTGCTTTTTAGTTCCTGTAAAAATATACCATGTTATGAAACGAATTTCAACTTCGATTCCATTTCTGGAATGGATTTTATCAAGATTTGAACATCAGCATGAAGTAACCGGCTGCTACTGCAGAACCGATAACACCTGCTACGTTCGGGCCCATAGCGTGCATCAGAAGGAAGTTGGTCGGGTTCTCTTTCGCACCAACTGTCTGAGAAACACGGGCTGCCATCGGAACTGCGGATACGCCTGCGGAACCGATTAACGGGTTGATCTTACCGCCTGTGATCGCGCAGAGAACTTTACCAAGCAGGATACCACCGACTGTCGCGAAAGCGAAAGCAAGAAGACCCATAGCGATGATGGCAAGTGTCTGGACACGAAGGAAGATCTCACCATTTGCTGTAGCACCTACGGTTGTACCGAGCATGATTGTAACCATATTACAAAGTGCGTTCTGTGCAGTATCGGAAAGTCTTCCGGTAACGCCGGACTCACGGAACAGGTTACCGAGCATCAGCATACCAAGAAGCGGTGCTACGGACGGAAGAAGCAGGGAGCAGAACAGAACAACGAATACCGGGAAAACGACTTTCTCGACTTTGCTGACTTTTCTTAACTGCTTCATAACGATCTGACGCTCTTTCTTTGTTGTGAGGAGTTTCATGATCGGCGGCTGGATCAGCGGGATCAGAGCCATATAGGAATATGCGGCTACAGCGATCGGAGCTACAAGATCCGGAGCCAGGTTGTTTGCGATATAGATCGCGGTCGGGCCATCGGCACCACCGATGATACCGATTGCTGCGCACTCACCCGGTGTGAAAAGTCCGGTTGCATTTGCAAGTGTAAATGCAACGTAGATACCGAACTGAGCGGCTGCACCAAGAAGAAGGCTGACCGGGTTTGCGATAAGCGGACCGAAGTCTGTCATCGCGCCGACTGCCATGAAGATCAGGCACGGGAATAAGCTGGACTTAACACCCATGTACATGATTCTCAGTACACCGGACTGATACCAGTGATCTGCTTCATTCATAAGACCTGCAAGCGGAAGGTTCGCAAGGAACATACCGAATGCGATCGGGAGCAGAAGAAGCGGCTCGAACTGCTTCTTGATTGCAAGATATAATAAAACGAAGGATACAAGGAGCATAACGCCCTGCTGCCAGGTGATTGCGGCGAAACCTGACTGAGCGAGGAGCTCCGAGAAAACTGAAAGTATATTCACGTGTGGCACCTCCCGCTTAGTTTAAGGTAACCAGAACTGCACCTGTCTCAACGGAATCGCCTGTGCTTACATTGATAGCTGCAACAGTTCCTGCTGCCGGAGCAACGATCTCTGTTTCCATCTTCATAGCTTCCATAACGATTACGCACTGACCGTAGCTTACTGCGTCACCGACTTTAACCTTGATGTCAAGGATCTTACCTGGCATCGGAGCTTCTACTGTCTGTCCACCTGCGGACGGAGCTGCTGCCGGTGCTGGAGCCGGAGCCGGTGCTGGTGCCGGAGCTGCCTTCGGTGCCGGTGCTGCTGCCGGAGCCGGAGCTGCCTTCGGTGCCGGTGCTGCTGCGAGGATCGGTGCCGGTGCGCTTACCTGCGCGCCTCTGTCAAGCGGTCTGTACTCGTCTACTCTCTCGATCTCAACTTCATACTTTTTTCCGTTTAATGTTGCAACGTATTTCATTTCTTTTAATACATCCTTTCCTTTTTTTGCGTGCAGCTGATTCATATTCGCATAGCTGCTTTTGCTTTTACATTTGGGTCTTTTACAGTTCCTTGATACTTACTACACGGAACTCTTCCCCGGACAATCTTGCTTCCTCACTGACTGCCGCGAGAAGCACTGCATAGGATTCTTCATCGATGGCCGGAGCCGGTGCTGCAACTGCCGCAGCTGCCTTTGGCGCACTGGTCTTAAATAAAGCACCGATGATCTTGGAGATAATAATAACCGCAACTGCGAGCACTGCAAGTGCTGAGAAAACGACTAACAATCCAACGAGTGAAATGACAATCGAATCCGCAACGGTCATACCGCCTGTCCACATATACTTACCGCACCTCCTTCGTTTCGTTTCATTTAAGAAACTTTTGTTGGTTAGTTATTCCGTATTGTGAAATGCATTCCACATTTTTCTCAGCACATAAGGGTACTTGACAAATCAGCACCCATAATCACTTTGTTTCTATGCAGTTTTCACAATATCGTAATTTGAGTATATCAGCTTTCTGCGCAAATGTCAACAAAGCCGATTGAAAAAAATTTATCAAATATACTAATTCAACGAGATATAAAGACAAGTACAGCTTATGTCCTTATATCGACAAACCTACTCTGTTAGTACTGTTTTCCAGTCCTGACCGTTCCGTTTTCACTGCTGTCCCGGCACATTCCTGCGCCGGAGTGCTTCGCTTGCGACAGTCTTCAGCCTCGTGGGAGTTCACAAAAACCGCCCGTCACCTCCTGCATGATATGCATGAATCGACGGGCGGTCACAGTCTCAGATATGGTTCCCGATTTACGGCTGTTTTCCAATATAAGCAAGGATTCCGCCGTCGACGTAGAGGATATGTCCGTTCACGAAATCAGATGCCTCAGATGCGAGGAATACCGCCGGTCCCTTTAAGTCCTCGACAGTCCCCCATCTCGCTGCCGGTGTCTTCGCGATGATGAACTGGTCAAACGGGTGGCGGGAGCCGTCCGCCTGGCGCTCTCTTAGCGGCGCCGTCTGGGATGTCGCGATATAGCCAGGTCCGATGCCGTTGCACTGGATGTTGTATTCTCCGTACTCGGAGGCGATGTTCTTTGTGAGCATCTTTAATCCGCCCTTTGCAGCCGCATATGCGGATACAGTCTCTCTTCCGAGTTCGGACATCATGGAGCAGATGTTGATGATCTTGCCGGATCTCTTTTTCATCATCGACGGGAGAACCGCCTTCGCCATGATAAACGGTGCGTTCAGGTCGACATCAACGACCTTGCGGAACTCTTCCGCACTCATCTCATGCATCGGGATCCTCCGGATCATTCCCGCATTGTTTACAAGAATGTCCACAGTACCGATCTTCTCCTCGATGTCAGCGATCATCTTCTTTACCGCTTCCTCGTCCGTGACGTCGCAGACATATCCGTGGGCATCGATGCCTTTTTCTTTGTATGCGGCAAGTCCGCGCTTTAAGGACTCCTCATTGCTGCAGTTAAACACTACGGTCGCTCCCGCTTCCGCATAGCTCTCCGCGATCGCGAAACCGATCCCGTGTGCCCCGCCTGTTACCAGAGCAATCTTTCCTTCCAGGGAAAACATGTTTTTCTTATCCATTTTGTCTGTTTCCTTTCTCTCTAATAATAAGGTATCGATCATCCTGCCGTCATCCGTTCTTTCGTTCAGGATATCTTATTTTAAATCTGTCGGAGTGATCGTGTCCATATCGTCAAACTCCTGGTTCTCTCCGCCCATCGCCCAGATGAAGGTGTAGTTGGAGGTTCCGGCTCCGCAGTGGATGCTCCATGACGGGCTGATCACCGCCTCCTCATTCTTCATGACGATGTGTCTCGTCTCCGTCGGCTCACCCATGAAATGCATGACCACCTGGTTCTCCGGAACTTCAAAATACATATAGATCTCCATGCGGCGCTCATGTGTGTGGCACGGCATGCTGTTCCAGACACTGCCCGGTTCCAGGGTCGTCATTCCCATGGACAGCTGGCATGTTTTTAAAACGTCCGGATGGATAAACTGGTTGATGACTCTCTTATTGGACGTGTTGGAGTCACCAAGCGGACGTTTCGCAGCATCCTTTAAGGTGATGAGTCTCGTCTCGTAAGATGTGTGGGCCGGCGCACTCACCATATAGAATTTTGCCGGAGCATTTTCATTGTCGCTGGCAAAGATTACTTTTTTCGTTCCTTTTGTGATGTAAAGGCAGTCTTTATAATCAAGATGGTACTCCACCCCATCGGCTGTGATCGATCCGGAACCGCCGATGTTGAAGATCCCGATCTCACGGCGCTCAAGGAAGTAATGAGTCCCGAAGTTTTTCCAGCAATCGATCCCTTTTTCGATGGAAACATGTTCTTTCACCGGCATGCAGCCCAGTGTCACCATGCGGTCTACATGAGAGTAGACAGATACCACCTCGTCCGGGCGGTAGAGATCCTGGATCAGGAACTCATTTCTCAGTTCTTCTGTCGTGTAGCGTTTTACATCTCTCTGATTTGCGGAATAGCGAATATCCATATGTTCTATACCCCTTTTTATATGATATTGTGGTCAGAAGTCCGCTCCTATCTCCGCAGACAGACCTACAGAAAGCATCGGAACTTCTGATCCTGACAGCATTCTATGCAGAACGACAAATTTTGTCATCCTATCTGACTATCTGACTTTTTTCACGGCGTACCGGAGTGCTCCGACGCCAAAAAGTGCCAGAAGGAAAGCGTCCAGCACCAGGAACATGATCGCCGCCTGGAAGCCCAGCTTGTCCGCAAGGACTCCGATCACCTGCGGGGTCAGGATCCCGCCTAGGGAACCAATCCCCGTAAACACCGACATTCCAAACGGGGAATTTCCCATGAGATCGCCGGTAAAGGCCGTCGTTGTCGGGAATGCGCCCGCCATGCCAAGACCGAGAAGAACCAGGGCTGCCACTGCCATCGCCGTATTGCCTGCGAATACAAGGATCAGCACCGAGGCAAACTGAAGAACGGAGATCACAGCCAGGATCTTTGCCGGCGGCACATTCTTCGAGATCGAAGCGATCACGATCCTGCCGATCATGATCATGATCCAGGTTACAGACACCATAACGGTCGCGAGACTTGCGGACATAAATCCGGTGCTCTTTAAATAGGTAACAAACCACCCGTTTACGGAGTTTTCAAGTCCCATATAGAAGAACAGTGCGCCGACTGCCAGGAGAAATCCTGTATTTTTTAAGAACCAGAACTTGTCCTTCTGTCCTGATGCCGGACCATTCTCCTCTCCTGCCGGTTTCTTTTCTTCCTTTTCGATCTTGCGGTAATCCATCGTCGCATAAGAAACAACGATGAGAACCGTGAGGACTGCAAGAAGCTGTAAGATCGTCTTCCAGTTCATCCCCGCACCCATAAGGATCATGGTGACAAACGGGGACAGGAACGCGCCCACCGCATACCACATGTGGAGTAGGTTTAAATATTTGTTGGAGCTCCCCGTCACCTGACGGATCGCGTGGTTATTGATGATCGTGATCATTCCCTTTGTAATACCGATGAGAAAGATCATCGCATAGAGAACCGGGACCGGAAGTCCGAATGTAAATAAAAGCAGGCAGACCGGATACGGGATCGCGAGGACCACGACCGCCATCTTCTGGGACATCATCCCGCAGAATACCGGGTAGACCAGGCTGGAACATAAGTTTCCGATCGCCAGAAACGACAGCAGACCGCCCGCCGCCGTAAAGCTCAGGTTTCTCTCTTCGATCAGGTTTGGCAGGATGACTCCGAAGATCAGGATGACCATTCCGCTGATAAAATAAGCCAGATAACAGTGATCGATCACCGACCGCCTGTCTTCTCTCGTGATTTCCATCATATGTGTTCTCCCCCACAAAGCTTCTGAAAGGCGCCGCAGTGACCGGATCCTCTCCGCTTTATTGTTAATTTTTCTCCATACTTTTCCATCATATCACCTTTTTTCCATCAAGACAAGGAGGATTTCCCCTGATATTCCATCCTGTGGAATTTTTATACTATTATTTTGTAAGAATTTTCCACTCCGAAAATTCCGCAGGATACTTTTCGCTGTGGATTTTCTGGTCTGAAAATCCGTAATTCGTTGACACTCTCCCCGACTTACTATACAATAAGAGGAAACAGTGTCTGCCGCCTGCCATTTCCGGCAGTTTCCGGCAGTTTCTCCCGTCTCTGCGGAGAGGGGGCAAAATAAGGAGGATAAAAGGTATTATGAAGGACATAAAGAAGGTGACGTTGATCGGTCTCGGCGCGATGGGGGTATTTTTTGCGCCGCGTATTTCAGAAAAACTTGGGGCTGATTTCCGGATCCTCGCGGATGGTGCGAGAAAAGAGCGCCTGGAGCGAAAAGGTGTGACCGTCAACACGATCAATTATCGCTTTCCGATCATCACCCCGGATGTAGAGGGAGATCCGGCAGATCTCGTCATCATCGCGGTAAAAGGATATGATCTGGAGCAGGCGATCAAAGATATCAGAAATCAGGTCGGAAAGGACACGATCATCCTCTCCGTATTAAACGGCGTCGAGAGTGAAAAGCAGGTTGCAGCTGTCTATGGAGAAGAACATGTCCTGTATTCCTACATGCGGATCAGCATTGTCATGAAGGACGGAAAGACAGAGTTCGATCCTCACAAAGGTTCGATCCACTTCGGGGATCTGAAGAATGATCCGGAACACTATTCCGAGAATGTTCTCGCAGTAAAGAATCTGTTCGATCTCTGCGGGATCGACTATAAGGTCGATGCAGACATGTTAAAAGGCATCTGGTTCAAATTCATGTGCAATGTCGCCGAAAATATGACCTGTGCGATGTTCGGCGTTCCGTTCGGCTCTTTCCAGAAGAGCGATGACGCCAATTATTTCCGTCACAAAGCCATGTGGGAAGTGATCCATGTTGCCAATAAACTTGGAATCGACATTGGTCAGAACGAGATCGACCGCCAGGAGCACACGATCGGACGTCTTCCATATGAAAATAAGCCGTCCACACTCCAGGATCTGGAAGCCGCAAAGCATACGGAAGTCGATATGTTTGCCGGTACCGTTGTACGTCTCGGGAAAGAACTCGGCGTTGAGACTCCGGTCTGCGAGTGTTTCCTTCATGGGATCCATCTGATCGAGGACCGGATGTTCGGAGTTATCTAAGTCTCATACTTCTGCAAGTTTAAAGCTGTCCGCTGTTTGTTTCTGCGGACAGCTTTTCTTTTTGTTTTTCTCTTTTCTGCTTCTTTTTCATCCTGTTTTCCCGGCAAAACCTTATTTTATTAGTTCTTTGGGCAATACTGAAAACAACCTTGCATTTCCCGGCAGGCTGTATTATATTAAACATATGAACGATGGTTCATATGTTTATGTATAAATAGATCGCAAATATAATTCTTAGGAGGTCGACTCTATGGATGAATTAGAAAGAACCAAGCAGGAACCGGATGAGCATGAAGCTGAAGAATGCTGCTGCGGACACCATCATCACCACGATGAGGACCACGAACACGGCGAGCATCATGACGCGCATCACGACGAGCACCATGAACATGAACACTGCGGCTGCGGACACCACCATCACCACGATGGCGAGGACCACTGCTGCGATGATGACGATGATGACGATTGCTGCGGACATGAGCACGGTGAGCACCATGAACATGAACACTGCAGCTGCGGACACCACCATCACCACGATGGCGAGGACCACTGCTGCGATGATGACAATGATGACGATTGCTGCGGACATGAGCACGGCGAGCACCACGAAGGTCACGAGGAACATCACCACTCCTCCGCTCCGAAATCCGAGTGCATCGTCTACGTGATGAAAAACATCGACTGCGCAAACTGCTCCGCAAAGATCGAGAAAAAGATCCAGGAACTCCCGGAAGTCGATGACTGTATCCTGACGTTTGCGACAAGGCAGCTCCGTGTCTACTCTTCCGAGGGCACCAAACTTCTCCCGAAAATGCAGGCGATCGCCGATCAGATCGAACCTGGAACCATCATCGAGGTCCGCCCGAAGAATCCAAAGGCTGTCTGCACAGTCTATGTGATGAAAAACATCGACTGCGCGAACTGTTCCGCAAAGATCGAGAAAAAGATCCAGGAACTCCCGGAAGTCGACGATTGTATCCTGACGTTCGCGACAAGACAGCTCCGTGTCTACTCTTCCGAGGGGACAAAGCTTCTCCCGAAGATGCAGGCGATCGCTGATCAGATCGAACCTGGAACCGTCATCGAGATCCGTGAGGAAGGAAAGCCGTCCTCCGACACCCACGATGACAAACACGACCACGATATTCCGGAGCTGCTCGCCGGAGCTGCTTTATTTATCATCGGTGAGCTTCTCTCCCATTCGATGCCGCCGGTATCGATCGGCTGTTTTGTGATCGCCTATCTGATCCTCGGACGCGAAGTCCTCCTCACCGCACTCAAGAATATGAAGTCCGGCCATGTCATGGACGAAAACTTCTTGATGAGTGTTGCAACGATCGGTGCGTTCGCGATCGGTGAATTTGGCGAGGCGGTCGGCGTTATGCTCTTCTACCGCGTCGGTGAAGCGTTCGAGCACCGCGCAGTCGAGAAGAGCCGCAGTCAGATCATGGAAGCCGTCGATCTCCGCCCGGAGACTGTTCTTCTTGACGAGAACGGCGCTGTCCGGGAGATCCCGGCCGGTTCTGCCGCCGTTGGAAATATCGTGCAGATCCGCCCCGGCGACCGCATCCCGCTCGACGGAGTCGTTATCGAGGGCGAGAGCCGCATCGATACCTCCCCGATCACCGGAGAGCCGGTTCCGGTATCCGTAACGATCGGAAGCACCCTGACCTCCGGCTGTGTCAATACCTCCGGTCTCTTAAAGATGCGCGTGGAAAAAGAGCTCTCCGAGTCCATGGTCACAAGGATCCTGGATTCTGTAGAGAATGCTGCAGCCAGCAAGCCGCAGGCAGAACGCTTTATCACAAAATTTGCACGGGTATACACCCCGTTCGTCGTTGCTCTCGCAGCCGCGACCGCGATCATTCCGTCCCTGATCACCGGAAACTGGTCCCACTGGATCTACACAGCGCTTACCTTCCTGGTAATCAGCTGTCCATGTGCCCTCGTTTTAAGCGTACCGCTCGCATTCTTCTCCGGGATCGGCGCCGGATCCAGAAAAGGGATCCTCTTTAAAGGCGGGATCGCCCTGGAAACACTGAAAAATGTAAAGACCGTCGTCATGGATAAGACAGGAACCATCACAAAGGGCAATTTCATTGTCCAGGACATTGTTCCTTCCGCAAATTACACAGCAGTTGAAGTCCTTCAGGCTGCAGCTGCATGCGAGACCGTTTCCACCCACCCGATCGGCACAAGCATCCTTCTCGCAGCAAAAGAGCAGGATCTGAACCTCGAAACCCCGGCACAGCTTGAAGAGATTTCCGGAAAGGGCATTCATGCCAGACTTTCCTGCGGAGATGTCCTCTGCGGAAACAGAAAGCTCCTGACCGAGTTCAACGTGGACTGCGGTTCTTACGATGAAAACGGAGCCGTCACCACCGTTTATGTAGCGATCAATGGTACTTTCGCCGGAACGATCCAGATCTCCGACACGATCAAGCCGGAGGCAAAGGATGCGATCAGGACATTAAAATCCATGGGGATCCGCTCAGCAATGCTCACCGGTGACGGGGAAGCCGCTGCCGAAGCTGTTGCGGATGCTGTCGGGATCGACCATGTTTATGCAAAGCTTCTCCCTGCCGACAAGCTGGAAATCCTGCAGAAACTCCGCGCCGAGAGCGGCAGCGCGATGTTCGTCGGCGATGGGATCAATGACGCACCGGTTCTCGCAGGCGCCGATGTCGGAGCTGCGATGGGCAGTGGTGCGGATGCCGCGATCGAAGCTGCTGATGTCGTATTTATGACTTCCAGCATGGATGCGATCCCGACCGCGATCAGGATCGCAAAGAGCACCGGCGCGATCTCCAACCAGAACGTTGTGTTCGCACTCGCAGTAAAGGCACTCGTCATGGTACTGGGACTCATGGGAATCGCCTCCATGTGGCTCGCCGTGTTCGCCGATACAGGAGTGGCGATCCTCTGCGTATTGAATTCCATCCGGATCCTGTACAAAAAATAGATTCTTCAACCGAAATCACGATTTCAAAGATCCGGCTGACAACCTACATCAAAAGCATTCTTTCATTTAAGCAGGAAATTCCATCTGGATTTCCCCCTAATCATTAAAAAGCTCTGAAGAACCTTTTCACATTGTTCTTCAGAGCTTTTTCTTATGCCCGATCATATTTTCACATCTTCGTCTGGTTTCAGGCAGATATCTTTCACGGTCCGGACTTTTTTCACGCAGCCCCCGCTTCTTCGCCCGGATCTGTGCTCTTCTATTTCAGCATTCCCATCACCACGACTGCCACAAACAACACGCACATGCATCCGATAAAGATATCGATCGTCCGGACCGACACGTTGATCTTATCGTACATGCGCTCCTTGATGGATCTGTTTTTCAGCCTCTCATTCTCCTCCTGAAGCCGTTTATTTTCTTCAGCGAATTCTTCCAGGCTCTTTTCCTTCAAGGTCTCCACAGCCTCTTTGGCGGCCTCAGCCACAGTCTCAGCCTCTCCCATCTTCTCCATCTCTTCTTCCATCCTCTCACCTCCAGCTTTTTCCGGATTCACACAACAGCAACAAGTGAAAACACGCTTTGCGAGTTTCCCCTTGTTATCGCGACAGTCGCCAAGGTCCCGCGCAAGCGTGGACTTTGGCTCGTTGTTCGCGTAAACAAAGAACGGGCTTCGGAACTCATCCGCCGCCCGTTCTCTCAAACTGCCTAACAACAGTTTCTTTATTACTTCTTTGCAATGTACTTTCTGATATCGAGTGCGATCGCAACTACGATAACGATACCCTGTGCAATGTACTGGTAGTTTGTATCTACTCCTAAGTACTGTAAGCAGGTCTTTAAGATCTCGAATACAAGAACGCCGATCAGGACACCGGAGATACGTCCGATACCACCGTTTACGGATACACCGCCGATGGTGCAGGCTGCAATCGCCTCAAGCTCCCAGCCCTGTCCCATGTTAACGGAGGAACCACCGGATTTTGCTCCTACAAGGAAGCCGCCGAGTGCATAGAGAGCTGCTGCTGTCATGTAGATGATGATCTTTGTCTTCTTTGTGTTTACACCGGAAACCTCTGCGGACTGCTCGTTGCCGCCGATCGCATACATATATTTTCCATGAGGAGTCATGTTATAGATGAACCACATAACAAGACCAACCGCAAGGGCGATCAGGAACAGGAACGGGATCGCGCCAAAGAGTTTTCCTTTTGCTACTGCTGTGTATGCGTTATGATAACCACCGATCGGAGTCGCGTTTGTGTAAACAAGGCAGACACCGTAAACGATAAGCTGCATACCAAGTGTTCCGATGAAGGCCGGAACCTGTAAGTAAGAAATTACGATGCCATTGATGAAACCAAAGATACAGCAAATTGCCACACAGATCAGAAGAACCGCGAGAACCCATAAGCCCCAGGCATTTCCGAAATCCGGAAGGTTCTGGAAGAACTTGCCGCTGTAATCCGGCTTCTGAAGTAAGGTACCTGCTAAGCAGGCAGAAAGACCAACCATACGTCCTGCGGAAAGGTCTGTACCTTTTGTAATTAAGCATCCGGATACACCGCAGGCGATGATGAATCGCGGAGCTACGTTTAATGCGATGTTGATTAAGTTGCCGCGTGAAAAGAATGTAGGCTGCTTGATCGCAGTAAATACTGCAAGTAATAAAAGAACGACGATGATTCCATTATTGATAAGGAAATCTTTTGCACTTACTTTTTTCGCTGTCATGACTGAACCTCCCTGTAATCTACTTGTTTTCCTTGCCGCTTAAAGTGAATTTTGTGGCAAAGGACATGATCTTCTCCTGAGTTGCGTCTTCTCCTTCCACCTCACCGGTGATGTGACCGTTGCACATTACGATGATTCGGTTGGACATACCGATCAACTCCGGCATTTCCGACGAGATCATAATGATGGATTTGCCCTGTTTTACGAGATCGATCATGATCTGATAAATCTCGTATTTGGCTCCGACGTCGATACCACGGGTCGGCTCATCCATGATCAGGATATCAGGATTGTTTGCAAGCCATCTTGCGATAATTACTTTCTGCTGGTTGCCACCGGAGAGAGACTGGATCAGCGTCTTTCCGCTCGGTGTCTTGATCTTTAATTTCGCAATGCTGTCCTTTACGACCGCATCGACTTCTTTTTTGTTGATCTTACCCATATGGGTGTAATTCTTGTAGGAAGCGATCGCAGTATTGTCATCGATGCTCAGGCATCCGAAGATACCGTTTCCGCGTCGATCCTCTGTGATCATTCCGACGGAGCTGTTGATCGCATCCTGCGGTCTCTTGATGTGAGTCTCTTTTCCGAGGATCTCCACGGTACCGCTCTCAATGTGGCGCATTCCAAAGATCGCTTCCATAAGCTCGGTTCTCTGCGCTCCTACCAGTCCGCCAAAGCCCAGGATCTCACCTTTCTTTAATTCAAAAGAGCAGTCCTTGAAGGAATTCGGCAGAATACTTGTCAGGTGGCTGACCTTTAAGACCGTCTCATCCGTCCGGTAATCATCCTTCGGCGGATAGACGTTGTTCAACTCACGTCCAACCATCTGTTTTACGATCTCCTCATCGGAGATATCCTCGATCGCCCAGGTTCCAACGTATGTACCGTCACGCATGATCGTGATATCGTCGGAGATCTGGCGGATCTCAGCCATCTTATGGCTGATATATATCATAGAAACACCTCTGGATTTCAGGTCTCTGATGATCCGGAATAATGCTTCTACCTCGTTATCAGTCAGTGAGGAGGTCGGCTCATCCAGAATTACAAGGTTTGCACTCTGGCTGACCGCTTTCGCGATCTCTACTGACTGCATCTGTCCGATTGATAATGTGCCAAGCTTTGCTTTCGGGTCAAAATCCATCTTTACATCCCGGAGCCATTTCTCAGCTTCACTGTTCATCTTCGCATGATCCACCACCTTGATCGGTCCGAAGTTTTTCATCGGATACCTTCCAAGATACATGTTCTCAGCGATCGAGCGTTCAGGAATCGGCTGAAGCTCCTGATGAACCATGGCAAGTCCTTTTTTCAGCGCGTCATCCGGGTTTGCGATCTCCGTCTTGACGCCGTCGATATAGACCTCGCCTTCATCCATTTTATAGATTCCGAAAAGACATTTCATCAGTGTCGATTTTCCGGCACCGTTCTCTCCCATCAGTGCGTGGACCGTTCCGGGGCGAACCCGTAAGTTAACTCCGTCAAGCGCTTTTACGCCCGGGAAAGTTTTTTTGACTCCTCTCATTTCGAGTCTGTACTGTTCTGCCATCCCAAAACTCCTTTCAGTTACACTCCCCCGCATTTCCGGGTGGCATATTTTAATCAACGAACCGGATGTGTTAGACAACACACCCGGTTCTCATTTGTTACAGTATCAATTACTTTAACATATCAAGGATTTCCTGAGCGTTATCCTTTGTAACCTTCTCGTAGTTAACCATGTTGACTGCGTCAACTTTCTCACCGCTTAAGAACTTAACAGCGATATCGCTTGCTGCCTGAGCCTGTGCGAAGTGGTTGTTGAATACAGTACCTGTCTGCTTGCCGTCGATTACGTTCTGAACAGCCTCTGTCAGAGCGTCAACGCCTACAAGGTAGATATCCTCGTTAACTTTACGTCCTGCTGCTTCGATTGCCTGTAATGCACCAAGTGCCATTGCATCGTTGTTGCAGAAGATTACTTCGATCTTGTCGCCGTACTGGTTTAAAGCATCCTGAGCGATCTGCTGAGCTTTTGCCTGATCCCAGTCACCACGCTGCTTTAAGAGTTCCTCAACTTCTACGCCTGCATCTGTAAGAGCTTTTACAGAGAACTCTGTTCTGTACTGAGCATCTACGTTCTCCGGGTCGCCCTGGATCATGATGTAGGAAACTTTGCCGTCGCCGTTGATATCGCCCTTGTTCGCAGTCTCAAGGATCTCTTCGCCCTGGTATGTACCAGACTGTCTTGCGTCACATCCTACGTATGTAGCGTTAAGACCTTCAGATTCCCATCTCTCTTCTTCTGCTGCGTCCGGCTCACGGTTGATGTAAACAACCGGGATACCAGCTTCTTTACACATATCTGTGATCTCCGGTGCGGAAGAAGCCTGTACAAGGTTTAAGATCAGAACGTCATATTTCTGTGTGATGAAGTTCTGGATCTGGTTTGTCTGCTCTGCCTGATCGCCCTTACCATCCTGAACGACTACGTTCTCAGCCTTGAATCCAAGGTCTTCGGTTAAGTAGCGAACTAACTCTGTTCTGTAAAGAGTCATGAAGTTATCATCGAACTTGTAGATACTGATGCCGACTTTCTTGTCTGCTACATCTGTGGTTCCTGTTGCCTCAGCTGCTGTTGTTGCTGCTTCGGATGCTGCTGCAGCTGCGGTTGTCGCTGCCTCAGTAGCTGCTGCTGTTGTTGCTGTTGTGGAAGAGCTTCCGCATCCTGCTAAAGACAGGGCCATCATGGAAGCCAGTGCCATTGCTGTTACTTTCTTTGTCATTCTCATGTTTTTGAATCCTCCCATTCAAAAAATAATTTTGACCGTTTAGGCATTTTCCCTTAACGACAAGTTGATTATAGCTTGTCTTTGTGCATTTTTCCATACTTTTTTTTATGATAAATTATTGAAATTCTTTGATTTATGTAAAAAAACTACAATTTTTTGTCATATCACGGCAGAAAAACGCTTAATTGGCACTACCAGTCCCGGATCCAGGGCTGCTTTTCCATCAACTTTTACAAATGGATCCGGATCAGTTTGCGACCATATGCTGCGGGCACCAGAAGTATTTTTCCTGTGTGACCTCTTTTCCCATCGCCAGTTCCTCCGCCGTGTCAAAGATCCGCTTCGCATAAGCCTCCCTGTCCGATTCCACCGTTCCGAAAAGTTTTCCCTCGCGGAATGCCTCCTGACCGGCCGGAGTCCCGTCGATCCCGACGAGTTTGAGCGTCCCGGCCATGATCCCCTCCCGCTCGATCGCATCGATCGCCCCGAGCGCCATATCATCGTTGTTGCAGATCACAAGTTCGATCTCATCCCCGTAATCGGAAAGCCATTCTTCCATGAGTGCAGACGCCTGGTTTCTCTCCCAGTTCGCGATCCCGCTCGTGATCCTCCGGATCGGGACACCGCCGTCCTTTAAGGTCTGGACCGACCACTCCGTCCGGATCAGGGAATCCTGGTGGTTCGTCTCCCCCTCAAGAAGGACGTATGAGACGACCCCGTCCCCATTCCGGTCAAGGGATGCCGGATTCTTCCGGTAGGCATCAACGAGGATCTGCCCCTCAAGGACCGCCGACTCTTTCGCATCCGCCCCAACATAATAGAGTTTTTCCCAGCGGTTCATATCCTCCGACACAGGTTCCCGGTTGAAGAATACGATCGGGATATCCGCCTCCATCGCTTTGTCGATGACACCGGAAGCTGCCGAGCGGTCAACCATGTTCACACAGAGCACATCACAGTTTAAGCCGATCATCCGCTCCGCCTGGCTGTTCTGGGTCATCTGGTTTCTCTTCGCATCCCGGACATCCAGGGTTACCCGGATCCCCGTCTCCTGTTCATACTCCTTTGCATCCTGCTCCATGGAACTCCGGAGTGTCCCGATAAAGGTATCATCTCCGCGGTACAGGAGAACCCCGATCCGGAGAGAAGTCTTTTTTTCTTCCTGCGCACCGTTTTCCAGAGCGGCCCGCCACACGGTGATCCCAAGCAGTGCTGCCGCCGCAAGCGCGACCGTCATGACCGGAAATCTGTTCTTTTTCATTCTGGCATCCTCCTATTCCATCGGATACAGCAGTTTCTCATAGGTCCCGCTCTTTAAGATCCCATCATCGATATATTCCGGCGTCAGCGTGATCTGTTTCTCGTTCCACTCTCCGCCTGCCGCCTGTACGGCTTTTTCCACGCTTAAGTATCCTTCATCAAAGCGGTTCCACGCCATAAGACCGGTGACAATCCCCTTGTCCATCTGGTTTAACAGTTTTGTCGTACTTCCGATCCCGTAAAGTGCTGTTACATGTTCCCGGTACACGCCGCTTCCCTCCAGAATATCCGCGAGATCCGACAGCGCGCCTACATCCATGCCGACTGCCATAAATTTTCCGTTTTCCGGGTACACGGTCTCCTCGATCGTTTTCCGGTAAGTGTCCTCATTTCTCTTCTCGATCAGACTGACTGAAAAGCCGGCCTGGTCGAGCACGGAACGAAGTCCGTCATATGTATCGGTATTTCCCGTGTAGGAAAGTCCTTCCGTAAACAGACAGACCGGAATCTCCGGTGTCTCATTTTCCACGATCTTCTCGCCGAGGCTCCGCCCCATTTCGTAGCGGTCCACCGAGATCGAACATGCGACCGAACTGCTGATCGTCGAGGCGCCGAGAAAGATCACCGGGCAGCCAGGCGAAATTTCATCCAGCTGCATGACCGCGTGATCTTCCCGCACCGGGGCGAGGATGATCGCGTTCGTTCCGTCCTTCACTTCACGTACGATGAGTTCATCCTGCTGTCTCTCATCGTTTTCCGCGTACAACGTGATAAAATTCACATCTGCCTGATATTTTTTTTCCGCCATATCCATACCTTCGCGGAAATTTCCGTAATAATTGTCGTTCACCTGTTCGATGATCACCGCGACCCGGCGGATCTCCTTTTTCTTCTCTTTGATGATCAGATCCGTCGAGGACAGCAGATACAGGACCACCAGCAGGACTATTCCGCCGTACCAGCCGATCTTCCCTTTATTTGACATTGATCTTTTCCCCCTCTGCTGTCTCCGCGTACGGGATCGCCTTCATATGAATCGTCACCGTCGTCCCCTCGTCAAGTTCCGACTCGATCGAGAGACCGTAATCCATGCCAAAATACAGGCGGATCCGCTCGTTTACATTCCGGACGCCGATCCCGGAACCACTCTTCGACGCCACATGTTTCCGGTCGGAGAACATTTTTTCGATCTGCTCCGTTGTCATCCCAAGCCCGTTGTCGGAAACCTTCATATAAAGATCATCGCCGTCCCGGTATACACGGATCCGGATCTCCCCGTCACCGTCCATAAACTCCATTCCATGATAGATCGCATTTTCCACTAACGGCTGCAGGATCAGTTTTACACTTGCAAGATCCATGACCTCTTCGTCTGCCTCAATTTCATAGGTGAACCGGTTTTTAAACCGCATATGCTGGATCGTCAGGTAGTTTCTCACATGCTCGATCTCATCCCGCACGGTGATGATGCTCTTTCCGCGGCTTAAACTGATCCGGAAGAATCTCGCCAGCGCCGTCACGACCTTCACAGCGTCCGCCTGTTTTTCATTCTCGATCATCCAGACGATGATGTCCAGCGTATTGTAAAGGAAGTGCGGGTTGATCTGGGACTGCAGGACGTCGAACTCATTCTTCCGCTTTGATTCATGCTCCGCGACGATGTCATCCATCAGCCGCCGGATCTGGGTCGCCATGTTCTGAATGGATGTGCCGAGATGGCGGATCTCATAAGAGCCGCCCACATAGACATCCGCATTCAGGTTTCCCGCCTCGATCTCGTTCACGGACTTCTCCAGCGCTTCGATCGGGGTCGTGATTCTCGTGGAGATATAGGCATTGATCACTGCGAGAAGGAAGGCAACAAATACCACGATAAACGTGATCAGGAGACGCGTCTTCAACGCATTCAGGGTGACTCCGCCCATCGGCGCCGCCCCGATAATCTTCCATCCGGTGTATCCGACCGTCTTGACAGTCACCGCCCGCTTTTTCCCCTGGAACATCTCCTCGTGGATCCCGTCGCGGTAGCCGGCCGCCGCCTCGAGGTTTTCCTCTTCCAGCCCGGAATACAAAAGCTGGGCTTCCGGATGGTAGATCAGCTCTCCGTCCGTTCCCATGAGATAGACATAGCCGCCGTTCCCGAGCGTGATCTCATCAAACAACTGTTCCAGACTGTCATAGCGGATATCGATCAAAAGTACGCCCTGTTCCGTGGAGGAACCTTCCGTGATCTCGACCACGCGGGCCGCCGAGATCACCCAGCGGTACTGGTTTTCGCTCACATCAAAGACCCGCTGGACGTGGGGAACCGAAAAATGAAGGTTCTCCGTCTTGCTCAGTGCCGCCCGGAACCACGATTCCTCCGTCGGATCCACACCGGTCTTCAGGCGGGAAGCGGGAACTGCCTCCAGAAGCTCCCCGCTTCTGGAAAACAGGGCGATATTCTCCACATTATCCTGGTTATTGTCGTAGAGCAGCATCATCTCCCGGTTGACGCGCTCGTTCTCCAGATCCGCATTTTTGATCACGTCGTAATACAGGGAATCGGAAAGCTTCATGATGCCGCGGAGCCACACATCCACCGAGCGGTTCACCTGGTCGATCAGGATCTGATTTTCCTCCTGCATCGTGTCGGACATCTGTTTTGACATCCGGCTGTACAATGACAGTCCGATAAAGATGCTGGCCGCAAGTGCCGTCACCGTAAAGTACACGAAGATCATATAGCGGATGCTGATCCGTTTCAGAAATCCGTTCTCGCTTTCTGGTTTCATACTGCTCTCCCCTGTTTTTATTCACCGCCCTTTAATTTCCGGGTCTGCTTCCCCTGAATTTTGTCGGTGAGACGCCGAATTTCTTTTTAAAGACGTAACTGAAGTAATTCTGCTCCTGATATCCGACCTTCGCGGCGATCACATATGTCTTGTCATCCGTCATGTTCAGAAGCTCCACCGCCTTGTTGAGCCGGACGTCCGTCAGATATCCAATGTACGTCTGTCCGGTTGCCTTCTTGAACATCGTTGAAAAATACGCCGGGCTCATATGAAGGATCCGGCAGATCTGTTCGACTGAGAGATCAGGATCCTGGTAATTTTCCATAATATACTGCTTGGCGCGTTCCATGCTCTGTCTCGTCGTGTTGTCGCGCTCCTTATTCATCGCGCCGTTGATCTTTAACGCTGCCCCGAGGAGCCATTTTGAGAACATCTCCCGGTTCATGACCTGCTGGATGATCGTAAACGGATCCGACCCCACCTTTGAATCGGCAAAAAGCTCATCCATCTCCAGATCATACTGCTGGATCAGCTGGACCAGGCAGTTTGCGACGCTCAAAATGTAAGTCTGGTATTGTCTCGCGTGGACCCTCGCGTCCGACATCCGTCCGATGATCCGCGCGGTCACTTCCCGGATCTTTTCCTCCGGCCCGAATTTGACTGCCTGGATCAGTGCTGACTCATCTTCCGAAGTGAACTGAAGTTTTCCGGTGTTCATCGGCTCCACGTCGTTGATATAGATCGTACTGCCGACACCGACGATCGCGCGGTATCCAAGCGCGTCGAGTGCTGACTGGAAAGATTCACAGATCAGTCCAAGCTCCGTCCGGCTGTGACCGATCCCGATCGTGACCGGAATCATTAAGATCTTCCGGATCTCCTTGCAGATGTCGCTCAGGATATCGATCAGTCCGGTCTGGGAGTTTGTCTCATCCACCGCGACGATCCCTGCGATCTCCGCATCCGCCGCCCCCGAGAACGAAAACAGGGAAAAGCGGCAGTAATTTTTCAGATTTTCCTCCAGGATCTGCATCACAGAGATCGGGATCAGATCCCGCTCTTCATGAAGCGGCAGGATCACCTCGCCGGAGACAGCAGAAAGCTCCACCTTGACTGCGATCGAGATCCATTTTTTCGCACTGGCCAGCGGGATATCATACTGTTCCAGGCGCTCCGCCACCGTCATCTCATCCATCTGTCGGCTCACAAGATCCTTTAAAAACTGCTCCCTGAGGATCGGCAGACTGCGCTTGTAATTTTCCCGCAGAAGACTCACATCCCGCTTCTGCTCGATCTCCTCGTCGAGACTCGCCTGGATCTTCTTTAAGATCGCCGTCAGCTCCTCCACATTCACCGGCTTTAAGATATATTCCGTCACATTTAACTTGATCGCCCGCTTCGCGTACTCGAAATCGTCATATCCGGAAAAGATCACGATCTTCATCGACGGATATTTCTGGCGGATCTTCTCCGCAAGCGTAAGACCATCCATATACGGCATCCGGATATCCGTGAGAACAACGTCCGGCTCAAGATTCTCGATCTTCTCCAAAGCATCCTCCCCGTTCTCAGCATCACCGACCACGGTAAAGCCTACCGACTGCCAGTCGATCTTTCGGATAATGCTCTTTCGCACTTCTTCCTCGTCATCCACAAGGATAATTCTGTATAAATCCATTTCCTGCTGCTCCTATCTGAACCGGCGGGATTCTTGCGCCGGGTCGTTTTCATGCCTGTTTTCATTTTACTATAGATCCGCACTGTTTGCAAATGGTTCGCTCCCTGCCAGCGCAGCCGGGATCTGTTTCTTTTTCGTTTTAGTTCAGACTGGACAGAGATCTCATGACAAGGTCAATATCCTTATTTTCCAGTTCCTGAATAATATGCAGGTATGTCTTCTGCGTTGTTGTCATACTCGAATGGCCAAGTCTTCTCGCCACACTTGCGATCGAGACACCGGTAAACAACAATAGTGAGGCATGTGTATGGCGCAGACCATGGATCGATATGACCGGGATCTTACACTTTTTGCAATGCCTGCTCAGGATATCATTTACCGTTGAATTGTACACCTTTGTTTTTGCGAAGATCGGCTGATCCTCCGGTAAATTTTTTACCAGCTCTGAGAACTGGATCACCGTCTGCCAGTCGATCTGGATCTTCCGGACAGATGATTTGTTCTTTGTCGGCTGGAATCCGCCGTCACCCTTATAATTCCATGTTTTGCTGATCGACAGTGTCTGATGGGAAAAATCAAAATCCTTCGGGGTCAGGGCAAGTGCCTCCGAAAAACGCATCCCTGTCTTTGCGACCAAAAGAATAAAATAATCCCAGTTGACCTGGTCCTTCAGATCCAGCGAAACAAGCAGCGTATGCAATTCAAACTGATTCAGATACTTGATCTTTTTTACCGAGGGCCCCTTTCCCTTTATAATTGCTTTTCTGGTCGGGTCCCGGTCGATCAGACCTTCATCCACCGCATCCAGGATGGAGCCCTTCAACTGATGATGGAAGTCCATGGTTGTCTGTCTTTCATGATATTCCGCATAATCATTCAGCAGCTGCTGATAGGCAATGCGGTTCATATCACATATTTTCAGTTCCGGGATCAGCTTTTCCAGCCATTTCTGCGTCATCAGATATTTATCCATGGTAACTTTGCGGATTGCTCCCTTTTTGTATACCATGATCCATCTGGCATAATATTCGCAGAATAAGTCTTCTTTTTTCATTTCACTTAACATTGCTCGCGTTCCTCCACTTTTTCCAGAGCGGCGCGCGTTGGCAAAGAACGTCGATACAACTATAAATTTTCCAGATCGAAGCCGCCTTTGATAATAAAGGAGCGTAAAAACTGATCTGTTTTCATATTTACTTTCGGAGGAATCAGCCTGCATTTTTCTTTTTTCTCAAAAAATGCCTTTGCTTTCGACTTATCCACCGTCTTTTTCAGCTCATCAAACCGACCGAACTCCCGGATGTTTTTTTCATTCAGTCCCAGCTTCATCAGATTTCGCAGTTTTTCTTCGTCCAGTCCAAAGATTTCCGCACACCGGTGAATCTGGTCATTCTTTGCGCGATACTGATATTCCGTGATATAATCCCGCAGAGTCTTTCCCGGTTCCGGGATCACATCCCCGCGTTCAGTATCATGCAGAAAAATGTTGGCATACTTTTGTTCTTCCTGCGTCAGGGTTGCAAATGTCTTATGCAGCTCCGCCTTTGCCTGCTCGATCAGTTCTCCTGGTGTCCCCTGCTGCCGGATCATCTTTAAATACTTAACAAAACGGCTGTTCATATAGTCTGCATCGATCACTCCGGTGTCAATTTCAACCAGATATCCGGACAGATCATACATCATGTCCTCATGACCGCCCGGTTCATCCGATGCAGAAGAGGCCAGCTCTTTATAGCGCTGCGCAAGAGTCAGAAAGTCGTTCTCATCGAATGACATGATCACATGATCTCCTGTCTTTCTGCCCGCTTCATCACAAAATTCATACTCTTTCTTTGTCCATTGGAAGCCCTGAACTTTTGCCGCTTCCAGATAGCTGTTAAAATCCCGGAACAAAAGCGCAAATTTCGCTCTCACCGGTTTCTCATCCGGAAGTTTTGCAAAATCCGCAGCTCCCGCATTCGTAAATAATTCTGAAATTTCTCCGTACACGTCATTCAGCTTTTTCAGATTATGGGGCAGTTTTTCTGCAAACAAACCGATCGGTTTATCCCCGGAATACAATTTTACTGCACGAAGGACATTCTGCTCCATCGTATGTGGTTTCCGGTAATAGCGGATGATCCCAAACGGCTTGTCCGGTCCGAACAGACGGTTTGTGCGTGAGAATGCCTGGATAATATTCTCATATTCCAGCACCTTATCCAGATAAAGTGTATTCACCCATTTTGAGTCAAATCCCGTCAGCATCTGGTCGACAACGATCAGAAGATCCAACTGTTTTTCCGGCGTTTTCTCTATGTATTTATACTGTTCCTTATGTGCAAGGCGGGAGGAAAGATCTTTTTTAAAGGCCGCGTGGGAAGCGATACCAAACTCCTGACCGTATCTCGCATTATAATCCTTTAAGATCTCGATCAGTCCATCTTCCTTCTCAAGTTCACTGCTCCCATCATTGTCAATACTGGCATCAAACAGACAGGTAGTCTTTAAATCCGGCATCTCCTTTTTGATCAGACGATAATACCGGATGGATTCCGGAATGCTGCTCGTCGCAAAAATTGCATGAAATTTTCCATTATGACTCAACGTGATCCAGTTTTCTTTCATGTCCTTTACTACCTGGTTCTGATGTTCCTCTGATCGATACTGGCTGTTTGGAAGGTAATCTTCGATCCCGCGGATCCATTTTCCGTCTTCTCCTTCATACCCTGCCATCCGGATTTTTGAGGGATCCAGATAATCATAAAAAATTTTTGCTTTTTCCGGATCCGAAACAGCCTCTGCCTCTGTGTCAGCCTTTACCTGATCCAGGGCAACCACTTTGCGGACATCGCGGTCGCGGAACGTCAGAACCTTGTATGGGTCAAAGCCCAGCACATTTTTATCCCGGATCCCGTCGGCAATGCTGTACCGGTGCAATTCATTTCCAAAGACATCCGTCTGTGCATTCCGTTTCTTTGCATTTTCCTCAAAAACAGGAGTTCCTGTAAAACCAAAGAAAATCGCTCGCGGGAATGTCTCTTTGATCACAGCCAGCATTTCCCCAAACGTGGACCGGTGTGCCTCATCGACGATAAAGACAATCCGTTTCCTTCCAATGATCTCCATGTCATTTGCATTTCGCCCGCCTTCTTCGTCTCGGATATTGCTCATTTTTTGGATGGAAGTGACGATCAGGGTGTCTTTGGACTCATCGCTCTTTAACTTAGTCAGCAGCACATATGTATTCTCCGTCGCCTGTACCGACTCATTCGCATCGGCAAATGCGCGGTATTCTTTTAAGGACTGTGTGCCAAGTTCAATCCGGTCCGTCAGAAATACAACTTTATCCGCATCATCCGAATTTGAGATCAATTGTGCCGACTTAAACGATGTCATGGTCTTTCCGGATCCGGTTGTGTGCCAGATGTATCCTCCGCGCTGCTTTCCGCTGTCCCATTTTGTTTTTGAGACAACATCCGAGATCGCATTCGCCGCATAGTACTGATAACTACGCATAACCTTTAAAATTCCGTCCGCGTCATCTGCAACCGTATAAAAACCGATCAGCTGATGTGCCATAGGGATCGAGAGCAATGACGATGCGATGAGCTTCCAGTCGTTGATCGGTTCGTTGTTGAAGTCCGCCCAGTGAAAATAGTAATCCGGATTGAATCTTCCATCTGGTCCCGGATTTGCAAAGTACAATGTCTCATCCGGATTCATCGCGACAAATACCTGGACAAGGGAAAATAATCCCGTAAATACGCCCTCGTGTGCATATTTTTCAATCTGATTGCATGCCTGGCTCACCGGAACACCGCTGCGTTTTAATTCGATATGGATCACAGGCATCCCGTTGATCAGAAGGAGAATATCCCCCCGCCTGTCATTCAACAGTTTGGATTTTCCACGGAATACCGGCTGTTCAACGATCTGATACCGGCTCTGTCCCGCTGCAATCTCCAGACGATCGTAAATTTTCAGGCTGATCTCTTTTCCAAAATGTACCTTGTCCTCCGGGTTATCCCGTTTTATGGATACTGTTTTTCCGTTGATAAACCCGTTCAGTTTCAGTGGTGTCCGCAGTTCCGTGATCTGCTCGATGATCTGCTGCATTTCCCCATCTGTCAATGGACAGTCTCCCAGCCGGTCAATCCCACGGTTATTGTCAAAAAGGATTTTTGCCCAGTTTTTTAACAGATCCTCCTCGGTCGGATACTTTAAGATCTGATCCTCCCATCCTTTTGTAGTCAGAATCTGGATCAGGGCATTCTCAAAATCTGATTCTCGTTGAAACATCATCGTTTTTTGCCTCCTTTTTGCGTGTGTTTGGTCGGGAAAAACAGGGATTTGGGGGATGGGGAGTGGGACTTACGCTGATGAAGGGTGATAAGGTGGTCGAGGTTGGAAAAGTATTCTCCAATTCTCTGTTGTTCTTCCTCTGATGGAATCATAAATTCCATTTTTGAAAACATATAACCAGTTATCTGGTTAATAGTCGCTCCCATATTCTTCGCAATCTCATTCTCAAATGCCGATGTATCAAGTAATGCATTTATAAAAGAAGAATGTCCAGAACGAATTCCACTCATAAACGCTCCAATTACTGTATTTGGCATGGAAGCCTTTATTTGCGCGTGTTTTCCAATGAGTGCACGAGAACCATTTCTTACAACAACGATAATATCCCCTTCTTGCACATTCTCGGATGTAACAACTTTATCACTTACATACACATTATCAGCATCTACAATTTCTCCATTTTTGACATTAGAAGATCTTAACACCAAGGTTCCTGTTTCTTGAACATCGTCTGGTGTATAGGTCAAACCATTAAAAAATGAAACAAATTCAGGAAGCTTACGCTGTTCCCAATCATCACAAAATCCCTTAAATCGAATTGCCGGTTTTTTCTTATTTTCCATGATTATTCCCCCAACAGCAACGATTTAAACTCGCGGAGTCCCTTGAGATCGTACTCGCTTCCATCCAGATCATCCATCATCTTTGCAAGTTCCTTCTCGGTCTCCCGGATCTCGTTTTCCAGGTCGAAGAACGTAGTCTCGTACTTACTCTGCAGTTTCTGGATTTTTCTGACCAGTTCATCTACGATCGAATCCGGCAGACAGGAAAGTTTTTCCGTGAGCGGATCGATCCACTTTAACTCAAGAAGTTCCAGAACTTCTTCCTCTGTCAGAGCTTCAATTTTCTCTTTCGTCCTGATCTCCAGTTCTGCTCTTCCCGTTTTGATCACATCCCTGAGTTTTTTCTCCTGTTTTCCGGTATTTTCCGCTTCCGAGAAGATCTTTCGAACTCTCCGGCTGTCCTCCGCATCATCCTTCTTTAACTCTTTCAGCTTTTTGCTGACCTCCTTCAGGACAAACGCATCGCCTTCTTCCGAAAAGCATTCTTTAAATGTTTCCTTGTCCTCCTCCGTCAGCTCCTCAAGAAGTGTCTCGTACTCGCCCGGGATCTCAGCAAGGCTGCTTTCCAGTGCCTTCAGAGCATCTGCCTCCGCTTTCAGGTACGTCTTTTGTACCAGCTCAAACGGGATCACATGTCCGACCCAGCCATCCTGAATTTCCTGTTCCTCATTTCCCTTCTTTTTGATGATCAAGTGCGGATCTACCTGCTTTGCCGCCGCAAATCCTTCCGTCTGGATAATCTCAAGGTCAAGGGAAATTCCCTGCCACTGGTCATCGAGCAGCTGATAAGCCTCATATCGGTCGATCAGCGGAATTGCAGTCAGGCGTTGAAACATATCATCACTCAGAATCTTCTCTGTCCTGGCGATCTCCAACGTTTCCATCTGTCCGATCAGGATTTCTTTCAGATATCCCGGAAATGATGCAAACGCATTCCGGTATTTCTCCTCAAATTCACAGATGTCTAAATTTGATTTGATCGCAGACCGGATTTCAGATACAGCCACTTCGACATAAGGAGAATCATGATCCGTAAAAAGCTCTCTTCTCAGCTCCGGAAATGCATCCCAGTATTCCTTCATTTCATCCAGCTCTGTCTTCGGGATTCCCCCAAACATGGACGCATAGACATCCCAGTGTTCTGCCGCGTCAGAAGAATCGATATACCGCGGGATATTCAGGTTGTAATCATTGTTCCGGATCTCCTCGCGGCTGACGTTTCTTGAAAATTTCGGAACATCCATACGTCCGGTAAATGTGTCTGCAATACGTTTGATATCGGATGCCCTTAATTTATTGTTTTTTCCCTCTTTTGTAAATCCTTTCGATGCATCCACGATCAGCACATCCGTATGCTCTCTTTTTTGACGGAGCACCATAATGATCGTCGGGATCCCGGTCCCATAGAAAATATTCGCCGGCAGACCGATGATCGCATCGATATGGTTGTTTTCGATCAGGTTTTTGCGGATTTCTCCTTCTTCTCCTCCGCGGAACAGGACTCCGTGCGGAAGTACGATCGTCATGATCCCATCCGGTTTTACATGGAACAGGTCATGCAGCAGGAATGCATAATCTGCCTTGCTCTTCGGTGCAACTCCAAAACGGGAATATCTCGGATCATTCTCCTTATTGGTCGGATCCCATGCCTGTGAATACGGCGGATTGGAGACAACTGCATCGACATACAGCGGGTCGTACGTATTGACCGGATCATTATCATCAAAGTACGGCCAGTCTTCCTCCAGGGTATCTCCATTTCTGGTGATAATGTTTGACGGATCAATTCCGCGCATCACAAGGTTCATTCTCGTCAGGTTGTAGGTGTTCTCCTTCAGTTCCTGCGCATAATATTTGATTCTTTTGGAATCGGCCATATATTTTGCTGCACTCTGACCAATATTGATCAGCAGGGAACCGGACCCGCTCGTCGGATCATAGATCCGGATCTCCTCTTTTCCTCTGAGATGGCTCGCGACAATTTCCGACATCAGCAGGGAGACTTCATGCGGAGTGTAGAATTCTCCCGCCTTTTTCCCCGCATTTGCCGCAAATTTTTCGATCAGGTATTCATAGATAAATCCAAGAACATCATATCCCTGTTTTCCGTCCATCGGGATGTCCTTGATCAGACCAAGGAGTCCGCTGATTGCTTTTGTCTGCGTTCCGGAACTGTCTCCAAGCTTTGAGAGTCCCGTCTGCAGTGTATCAAAAATCTTGTCAAACACGTTTTTATGCGTTGCAGAGATCAGACGGCTGAACGCAGAGAGTGCGTCTCTCACATTGGAGACATCAAAATTTTTTCCCATTTTCAGCCATGTGGAAAAAAGGTTTTCATATGAGATAAAATATCCAATATTCTCCTGCACCCATTCCACCGTCTCCGGATCATCTTCCGACAATGTTTTTAAATATTCGTCATCACAATCGTTTTCCTTTAAGAACTGGACTTCTTTATCGGAAAGATATTTATAAAAAATAAAACCGAGGATAAAGTCCTTATATTCTCCGGCCTCGATCTTCGACCGCATCTGGTTTGCGGAAGCCCAGATTTTCTGGGCGAGCTGCTGTTTATTCATAATGTCGATTCATCCCTTTCTCTCACTCCCAGTAAGAGTGCAGACTGCTGTGTCCAGTATACCATACGAGCGAAAATATTCCAAATAAAAAGAATATGCCTCGACACATCAAAAAAGTTGAGCAGAAAATGCCCCCGTAAAGTTCGGACTTACGCATTTCGCTGCTCAACTTGGTTTTAATCTTATCAGGAAAATATGTTCATTTCGTGAAAACTTTTACACTTTTTTGTGTCCGCTTTTATTCTCCGGACCGTCGGATAGCTCTGTTTCATATTTACCGTTCGTTTCCCACAGCAGGGAACGAAAGAACCTGGAAACTCACCTCTTCCGCATCCGTCGTTTTTTAGAATGAACTTCCTATTCGATCATCACACTGTTCAGGACCGCGTCTCCTTCGCTTCCGGGTTCAATGCTGACCTCGGAGATCAGGAGTGACAGCCATCCGCCGCCAGGCAGCTCTCCGTAGTACTCGGTCCACTCCATGCCTACATATTTGTAGGTACGCCCTGACAGTTCGATTCCTCCCACCGTGCGAGGAGCGATTTCCTGCAGATTCTCGAATTTATCCTTATACCTATCGATCGTCTCCATCGATTCCTTCAGATAAAATTCGATTCTCGGATCCCCTGAGAACAGATACGTCGGATCCGTTAGTTACACACTGGATCCGGAAAAAGGGCTCCTCCATGTGGATGCCTCCGGCAGCTACGATCCGGATACCTCCGGCGATTATTACCCGGCACCGCGCATGACCTGCTGGAAATCTTCCGGAAATGGAACATGGTTTTTCTATGATGCCAGAGGAAATAAACTGATCAACGGGATCTCCACAGACGGCTGGTATACCGGCGCAGATGGCCAATGGCGCCAGGAACTCGGTATGGCCTGCTTTGCTCCAGGTATTTATCGGAGTTTTTATGTAAACGAGAACACAGAAAATGAAAAATGGGAATTCAGTGTCTATACCAGTATGAGCTGGGAGGAGTGGACGCTTCACGGTCCCTCCGACAAACGGGAGAATCAGTTTGTCCGGGAAAAAATAAGCCGCACAGTCCTGTATTTCAGGACCATGCGGCTTATAAACGTCTGTATCGGAATACAAACTTTTATTATTTGCCCATCTGTTTAGCAACTTCCTCAGCGAAGTTCTCTTCCTTCTTCTCAAGACCTTCACCAGTCTCGAAACGAACGAAGCTCTTGAGCTCGATGTTAGCGCCATTCTCTTTTGCAACCTGTGCTACGTACTGAGCTACAGACTGCTTGCCGTCCTCTGCTTTTACGTAAACCTGGTCTAAGAGGCAGATTTCTTTCATCTCTTTGTTGATACGTCCCTGGATCATACCCTGGATAACCTTCTCCGGCTTGGAAGCTTCCTTCGGATCGTTCTGGATCTGAGCCATAAGGATGGATTTCTCATGCTCGATGAAGTCTGCGCTTACCTCGTTACGGCTTGTGTATTTCGGATTAAGAGCTGCAACCTGCATGCAGACGTTCTTAGCCATCTCTTTAACAGCGTCGTTTACAACGTCTGTCTGAACGTCAAGAAGAACACCGATTCTTCCGCCGGCATGGATATAGGAAGCAACGAAACCGTTCTCCTCTGTAACCTGTTTGAAACGACGGATGCTCATGTTCTCGCCGATGATGGAGATCTGGGAGGAAAGAGCTTCCTTAACAGTAAGGCTCTCGTCTGCTGCCCACTTCTCATCCATGAATGCGTCCATATCTGCTGCTGTTGTTGTAAGAGCCTGAGCTGCAACCTGAGCAACGTATGCCTGGAACTTTGCGTTCTTTGCAACGAAGTCTGTCTCAGCATTAACCTCAACGATAACAGCTTTCTTCTCGTCTGCTGTCATAGCTGTGTCAACGATACCCTCAGCTGCGATACGTCCAGCCTTCTTCTCTGCGCCTGCAAGTCCTTTTTCTCTTAAGAACTCAACAGCCTTGTCCATGTCGCCGTCTGTAGCTGCAAGAGCCTTCTTGCAGTCCATCATTCCAGCGCCTGTCATTTCTCTTAAATCTTTTACCATTTTAGCTGTAACTGCTGCCATGTTTCATTTCCTCCGAATCATATTAAAGAATCAAAATAAAACGTGTCTTTTCAGAAGAAGGTGCTGCCACTGACAGCACCTTCCGGATTCCTTATAACAACTTAAGCCTCTGCGTTCTCCTCAGCTGCTTCTGCTGCCTCAGCCTCGCCCTGCTTAGCCTCGATGACAGCGTCTGCCATCTTGGAAACGATAAGCTTAACGGCTCTGATAGCGTCGTCGTTACCCGGAATTACATAGTCAAGTTCTTCCGGATCGCAGTTTGTATCAGCGATACCGATCAGAGTGATTCCAAGTGTGTGAGCTTCCTGAACACAGATTCTTTCCTTCTTCGGATCTACGATAAAGATAGCGTCCGGGATCTTCTTCATTTCCTTGATACCGCCAAGGTTCTTCTCAAGCTTCTCCCACTCTTTCTTTAACTCGATAACTTCCTTCTTCGGAAGAACGTCGAAAGTTCCGTCCTCAGACATCTTCTCGATTGCTTTTAATCTAGCGATTCTGGACTGGATGGTCTTGAAGTTTGTAAGCATACCGCCAAGCCATCTCTCGTTTACATAGTACATTCCGCAACGCTCAGCCTCAGCCTTGATTGCATCCTGAGCCTGTTTCTTTGTACCAACGAAAAGGATTGTGCCGCCCTCAGCTGCGATATCAGCAACTGCCTTGTAAGCCTCATCAACTTTACCTACAGATTTCTGAAGGTCGATGATGTAGATACCGTTTCTCTCTGTGTAGATGTACGGTGCCATTTTCGGGTTCCATCTTCTTGTCTGGTGACCGAAATGTACGCCGGCTTCCAGAAGCTGTTTCATTGAAATTACGCTCATGTTATTTTCCTCCATTTGGTTATTTACTTCCGCCTGCATCTCACTTCCACAACCACCTGAAAAACTCAGGCACCACTTGCAGAATCCGCAGACGTGCATAATATCAGCTTTTTCACTATATCATAAGTCAATTTTCCCTGCAAGTACTTTTTTATTATTTTTCCAACTTTTTTGTTTCCCGCGTTACCCAGCGGTAAACTTCCGAACAGATCCACATGAACCCAGAAATCTTCTTTCCTCCTCCCCAGATCACTGCACCAAAGCAACATCTCCTCTATATCTCTCGCGTTACCCAGCGGTGAGCTTCCGGACTGGTGTGCATGATCCGGGGATCTGGCTTCCTCTTAGCGCGCGGGTGACTGCGTTGAAGAACAGGCAGCACTTGTCTGAGCGCAGCGAGTTGTGCTGCCTGTTCTTCGCCCTTAGCAGTCTCCCGGACGCTTAGAGGAACCATCCCCGCATCCCAAGCACACCAGCCCGGAAGCTCACCGCGTACCCTCGCCAACACCTCCATAAAGCCACTCTCCCCTATTCCACCCAAAAAAGAGGCGCAGCCCTAAATCCCGCCGCACCTCTTTTTACATCTTCTTCAATTACAACCAAAACCACTTCTATCAGCTATTTCGCATTAACCGCCTTCAACGCCTTCAGCTCATCAAACACAACATCATTCAAAACTTTAATGTATGTTCCCTTCATACCCGAAGACCTCGACTCGATAACACCCGCACTCTCAAACTTCCGGAGCGCATTCACGATAACGGATCTTGTAATACCAACCCGGTCTGCGATCTTGCTGGCAACAAGAATTCCCTCGTTTCCGTCAAGCTCCTCGAAGATATGGGTAATTGCCTCCAGCTCGGAGAACGATAACGTGCTGATCGCAGATTTCACGATCTGTACCTTTCTTGTCTCCTCCGCGTTCTCCTCATTTACAGAACGCATCATCTCAAGGCCGACAACCGTAGTACCGTATTCGCAGAGAATAATATCATCGATATCGTACTGCTCGTCGGATTTGTACATAAATAAAGTTCCAAGACGCTCTCCCGCAATATCGATCGGAGCGATGATCGCCTGGTATTTCTTCACGTTCTCCTCAGCGAAACCGAGAGTCGCAAGATTTACATTTTCCTTTGTGGAAAGGACACTTAAGAGGCGTTCGTTAAACATTTTATCGACATAGCCGCCAACTTTGTCCTCAATCAACTCATGGATCTCATCGACACCAGGACAGATGCTTACACCCAGGACTTTTCCTTTCTTGCTGATCACGAGAATGTTCGACAGCAAAATTTCGCTTAAAACTTTACAGATGTCGTTAAATACGACCTTGTGCGAATTGTTGTTGTGGAGCAGTTTGTTTATTTTTCTGGTCTTATCCAATAATTCAACACTCATTTCCGAAAACCTCCTTTACTTTCTGATATCGTACGAATAATATTTGATCGATTAAATTGTAACACGATATTTCCAGAATTTCAAGACTTTTTCGGATAATTAGGATAAATCGAAATAAATTGTCAAGTCCTTATCAATTTTTTGAAGTTCAAACTGTCTGAATTGTATCATTTGTAGCGATAATTATGCAGTTCAGTGCATTTATCGGCAAATTTCACTGTCAGAAGAGACATTTCACTTTTCCACACCAGCTGACCCGATGCCTGCATCTTCTTCCAAACATCCGCCGTATGCAGGTTTGATTCACAGCTCTTACAAGAAACATCCGGCAAATGTGTCTCGCACATCCCGCCGGAGCCTTTTTATCACTGCCGTTCATCCTGTAACCGGCAGCAGATTATTCAGCTGCAGTCTTTTCCTCTTCCTTTTCCTTCATCGGCATCACAAAACCGCACTGCTCATTTGCGCAGACGAGTTTGTTTCCTTTTTCCACCATGTAGCTTCCGCATTCCGGACATTTCTCAGTGGACGGTTTCTGCCAGGACATGAAATCACAGTCCGGGTTGGCCTCACAGCCGTAATACTTTCTGCCTTTTTTCGTCTTCTTGATGATGACTTCTTTTCCGCACTTCGGACACGGGATGCCGGTCTTCTCCAGATACGGCTTCGTATTCCGGCACTCCGGGAATCCCGGACATGCGAGGAACTTACCGTGAGGACCGTACTTGATGACCATCCGTCTTCCGCAGACCTCACAGATCTCATCCGATTCCTCATCCGCGATATGAACCGTCTCAAGCGTTCTCTGGGCCTCATCCACCGCTGCCATGAGATCCGGGTAGAAGTTTCTGACGATCGTCTTCCACGGAGTCAGTCCCTCTCCGACGCTGTCTAACAGGAACTCCAGATTCGCCGTGAAAGCGATATCCACGATGCTCGGGAAGCACTGCTTCATGATCCGGTTGACAACCTCGCCGAGCTCAGTCACATAAATATTTTTATTTTCCTTCACCACATACCGGCGTGCAAGGATCGTTGTGATCGTCGGAGCGTAGGTACTCGGACGTCCGATGCCCTGTTCCTCCATCGCCTTTACAAGCGATGCCTCCGTATAGTGGGCCGGCGGCTGAGTAAAGTGCTGGGCATTTACAAGATCGGCAAGCTCCAGCTCCTCGCCCTTTTCCAGCTTCGAGAGTATCTGATTCTTCTCTTCCTTCTCATCCGCCTCGATATAGACAGACATGAAGCCGTCAAATTTCAGTCTGGACGCTGTCATCGTAAATTCATTTCCGCCCGCCATGATCTTAACAGAAGTCGTCTCATAGACAGCTGCAGACATCCGGCTCGCGGTAAACCGCTTCCAGATCAGCTGGTAAAGACGGAACTGGTCTCTCGAAAGAGATTCCTTCACCTTGACAGGTGTCAGAGAAAGATTCGTCGGACGGATCGCCTCGTGCGCATCCTGGATCTTTCCGTTATTCTTCTTTGAATTCTCTCCCGTTGACAGATATGCTTCCCCATAGTTCTCAGCGATGAATTCGCCTGCCATCTTCTCCGCTTCCTCCGCGACACGGGTGGAATCGGTACGCAGGTAAGTGATCAGACCGACCGTGCCGTGTCCTTTCACATCAACGCCCTCATAGAGCTGCTGTGCGAGACGCATCGTCTTCTGGGTGGAGAAGTTTAACGCCTTGGACGCCTCCTGCTGCATGGTACTCGTTGTAAACGGAAGCGGCGGCTTCTTCGTGCGCTCACCGTTCCTGATATCATTTACGATAAATTTCTGTCCCTTTAAGGACTCTAACAGGGCATCCAGCTCGGCACGGCTCCTGATCTCTGTCTTTCCATCCTTATCTTTATGGAAATGGGCCGCTGCCGGCTTCTTTGTCCCCGGTGCTTTCAACATCGCATCGAGACTCCAGTACTCCTCCGGAATAAACGCGGAGATCTCCTCTTCACGGTCACAGATCATTCGGAGTGCCACCGACTGGACACGGCCGGCACTCAGTCCGCGTTTTACCTTTTCCCAGAGGATCGGGCTGATCTTATAGCCCACGATACGGTCCAGAATACGCCGCGTCTGCTGGGCATCCACAAGATTCATATCGATATCTCTCGGCGCCTTTAAGGACGCCTTTACCGCGTTTTTCGTGATCTCATTGAAGCTGATCCGGTATACTTTTTTATCTTTTACCTCATCGAGCTTCAGCGCTTTCATCAAATGCCAGGAAATCGCCTCTCCCTCACGGTCAGGGTCAGTTGCGAGATAGATCTTATCTGCTTTTTTCACTTCTTTCCGGAGTTTCGCAAGGATATCGCCCTTGCCCCGGATCGTGATATATTTCGGTTCATAATCATTTTCCACATCAATTCCGAGCTGGCTCTTCGGAAGATCTCTTACGTGTCCGTTGGACGCGTCCACCTCATATGTGCTTCCCAGGAATTTTTTAATTGTTTTAACCTTTGCAGGAGACTCCACAATCACAAGACTGTTCGCCATATTTTTCACATCCTTCTGCAATCATTCCGCTTTATAATATTGATTCCCGGTTCCAAAAACAAGTCCCGCAAGCTCCAGCTTTAAAAGGGCTTCCATACATTCTGTCACAGAGAGTCCGCTCAATGCGGCGACCTCTTCCAGATGTCTGGGGCGCGAATCAACCGAAGCATACACCAAATTTTCGTTCTTGGCAAGCCTATTTTGTGAAAATTTATGAATCGTTAATTTTCTTTCGTATTTCATCCCGAGGAATTCCAGCACATCCGACGGGCTTAAAAGCAGGCTCGCACCGCCCTGGATCAGGCGGTTGCAGCCCCCGCTCAACGGGTCATTTGCACGTCCCGGAAGGGCGAAAACCTCCTTTCCCTGCTCCAACGCAAAATCCGCTGTGATCAGCGATCCGCTCTTCTCCCTCGCTTCTATTATTATGACCGCATCAGCGAGAGCGCTGATGATCCGGTTTCTCAGCGGAAAGTTCATTGCCACAGGGCGGGTCCCCGGGACGAACTCTGAGAGGATGCCTCCGTTTTCCTCCATGGCATGAAAAATTTTGTAATTTTCCCGCGGATAACAGATATTTACCCCGCATCCCAGAACCGCGTAGGTGGGTTTTCCGCGCTCGATCGCGCCCCTGTGGGCACAGCCATCCACTCCCGCCGCCATGCCGCTGATAATGTTGACTCCCGCATTGGCAAGTTCCCCGGCATAAAATCCGGCCGCCTCCTTCCCATATTCCGTGCAGGCTCTGGCGCCGACAATGGCAACCGCCGGGACCTCGTTTTCCGGAAGATTTCCCTTTACGAAAACCGCCGCCGGGCGGTCTTTATATGGAAGGAAACGTTCCGGATAGTCTGTGTCTCCTTCCGCGATAAAGCGGATCCCCGTCCGTTCCAGCCCATAAAATTCCTTCAGCCATGCAGTTTCCTGCTCTCTTGCCTGCAAAAAGACCATCACGCGCTTCTCTGTGAGAACTCCCGCTTTTTGTATTTCCTGTTCCTTTGCCGTCCAGACCGCCTGATATGTTCCGAACCTTTCCCTTAACTTCCCGATCGTCGCACTGCCGAACCCCGGGACATGGCAGAGGCAGTAAAACGCTTCCCGCTCGGTAAGTGTGTTGTAAGCCATGATCTTATGTACCCCTTTCCTTCCATTCATAGAACTGTTCCGCACCCAAAAAGTTCCGGGCAAGCTTCGTTTTCAGGCATTAATTCCCCCAGAACTTCTCCCGGCTTTTTACATAGGACACCGCCTCGCACAGATCTGAAAGCCGGATTTTACTCTCACCCGCAAGATCCGCCGTCGTTCTTGCGACTTTTAAGATCCTGTCATGCATTCTGGCGGAAAGCGCAAGCTTTTCAAAGATCTCCTCCATAAAGGTCTCCTCCTCCTTCCCCAGCACGCAGTATTTCCGGATATGCCGCCCCGCCATCTCCCCGTTGCAGCGGATGTTTTCCTCCATAAACCGCTCTTTCTGGATCTCTCTCGCCTGCTCCACCCGCGCCCGGATTGCGCCGGAGGCTTCATTTTCTCCGCCGCCTCTGACGTCCCCGTAAGTAACCGGGGATGCCTCCACACAGAGATCGATCCTGTCCAGCAGTGGTCCCGATATCTTCTGTAGATACCGCGTGATCTGTCCCTCCGTGCACCGGCACCTCGCAAGGTCCGGAAAATGACCGCAGGGACATGGGTTCATCGCAGCCACAAGCTGAAAGTTGGCCGGATATGTCACCGTGGCCTCCACTCTCGAGACTGTCACCTCCCTGTCTTCGAGCGGCTGTCGGAGTGTCTCGAGTGCCGCTCTGGAAAACTCCGGCAATTCATCGAGGAACAGGATCCCGCCGGTGGCAAGCGAGATCTCCCCCGGCTTCGGTCTCCTCCCGCCTCCCGTCAGTGCCTGGACCGATACTGTGTGGTGGGGTGCACGGAACGGCCTGATCTTTACAAGCGGCTCTTTCTCCGTCAGAAGTCCGCTCACACTGTAGATCTTCGAGATCTCGATGCTCTCCTCCACGTCCATCCCCGGCATGATCGTCGGCATTCTCCTCGCAAGCATGGTCTTTCCGGCCCCCGCAGGCCCCACTACCAGAAGGTTGTGCTTTCCGGCGGCTGCCACCTCCGCCGCCCGCCTAAGGAGCGGCTGTCCCGATAATTCCGCGAAATCCACATCATAGCGGTTCATCGTATCCTGCAGATCCTTCATGTTTACCGGCGGTTCCGGGCATATCGGCCGTTTTCCGGACAACATATCCACCAGATGTTTCAGATCCCGGACACCGTAGAGCGAAATCCCGCCGATAAAGGATGCCTCCTTCACGTTCTCAGCCGGAAGAAATACCCGTCGGAATCCGCTCTCCCGTGCCTGTGCCGTGAGCGCCATAACGCCCGGGATCCCCCGCACAGTCCCATCCAGCCCCAGTTCCCCGAAGAATACCGCATCCTCCAGGTCCTTTGCCTGGAATCCTCCGTATGATGACAGGATCGCCGCGGCGATTGCCAGGTCAAAGCCGGTCCCTTCCTTTCTGAAATCTGCCGGAGACAGATTGACCGTGATCTTCTTTGGCGGCAGGGAGAGTCCAAGATTCTTGATCGCCGTCCGCACCCGTTCTCCGCCCTCCCGGACCTCCGAGGCCAGATATCCCACAAGGATCAGCCCCGGAAGTCCGTCGCTGACGTCCGCCTCCACGGTCACGTTTTTCCCCTCCATTCCGAGGAGATATATGCTGTTGATCTTGCTGAACAAAAAATACTCCTTTCCAGTCTTTGGTTGTCATCTCACCACCTATAGAGATAGGAGAATCCTTGATGTTGTTAGTTGAAATCATCCCTGAAATCGAGAATATTTTCACCGTTTTTGATAAAATAGATATGGTTTAAGAATTTTAAGAATTTAGACTGCGAACCCTGTATCCGTTCCCCTCTCACGCCTGCAGAAGAGAGCGGATTCCCTCTCGAATATGGGGCGTCCGGCGGAGGATTCCTTCCTATTTCCGCCAGCCCCATATGCATCGTCCTCCCACCGCGCGGGCAAACACCCGCCGCGTGGCCTTACCATTTGAGCTTTCATCCATGTTTTCGCCGTCATTGACAGGAATCAGCCCTCATGCTCCCCGATCCACTCCAGGATATCCGCGGATACCTGGTCGCGGTTGAGTTCGTTTAAAAGTTCATGTCTCGCATCTTCATAGAAGCCGATGGAGAGATCCTTCGCTCCTGCCTTGTCGTATCGCTCATAGACGCGGCGCACGCCTTTTGTCTCCTCTCCCACCGGGTCTTTGCTTCCGGACAGGATCAGGATCGGGAGATCTGTCCGCATTTTTCCGGCTTTTTCAAGCTTTGCCGTTTTTAAGATCACCTCAAAGAAGTCACGGTACGCCCCGGCTGTGAAGATAAAATCTGTCAGCGGATCGTCTCCGAAATCCCGGTCTTTCTTTTCATCCCTGGAGAGCCAGTCATACGGCGTCTTCACAGGTTTAAATTTCCTGTTGTAATTTCCGAGGGACATCTCATAGAGCAGTTTGCTCCGGCAGCGTGTTCCTCTCTGTCTGCAGATCGTGTCCGCCAGCAGATAGCCAAGCCGGACCTCCGCGTCCTTCGGAGCTCCGGTCCCGAGTAAGATCACTCCGTCGATCCCGTCTTTATAGACAGTCAGATATCGTCTCGCGAAAAAAGATCCCATACTGTGTCCCAGAAGGAAGATCGGCACACCCGGATATTTTCTCTGTGCGTGAACCGTCACGCGGCGCATATCACGGATCACCGAGACGGCTCCGCCATGCTCCCCGAAGTATCCGCGGTCTTCTGCCGCCGCTGCGGTCTTTCCGTGTCCAAGATGATCATTTCCAAGGACATAGATCCCGTGTCCCGCTAAAAATTCCGCAAACTCCCGGTATCTTCCGACATGTTCCATCATTCCGTGGGCGATCTGAACGATCGCTTTCACCTCACCGCTCGGGATCCACTCCATACAGTGAAGATTCGCGATCCCACTGCTGGACGGAATATAAAATTCATGAATTTCCATTTTTCTCCCTCCTCACACCAGATCTTTTTTCCGTCGGCAGGATCCGCAGACGGGATCCGGTCTCCGGTCAGGATCAATGCCTCGCCAGTTTTCATACGTGTTCAGCTTGTCTATAAGTATAACACGCATACCGTATTTTCCCCAGGAAACATCTGTTAAAATTTCATAAAGTTTATATAAACCTAAAAAAGAATGTGCCTCGGCACATTCTCGCGCCGAGCGTGGTCGCTCGCGACGATCTTCATCTTCGCGCGAGTGCGCATCATTGGCACGTAGTGCCTTTTTGTTCAACAGGGAAGTTCCATCGAACTTTCCTGTTGAACAAAAAATCCCCCGCAGGTACTCCCGCACCCACAGGGAACTTTCTGATTTTTATTTTTCTGCTCAGTCTTTCTTCATCAGCTTGACCATAACAGCCTTCTGTGCATGAAGACGGTTCTCCGCCTCGTTGAAGATCTCGTCGGCATGTTCCTCGAAGACTTCCTCTGTGATCTCCTGTCCGCGGTAAGCCGGGAGGCAGTGCTGGACCATCGCACCTGCATTTGCGGCTGCGAGGAGCTGTTTGTTGACCTGGTAATCCTTAAATACTTTCTTTCTCTCCTCTTTCTCCGCTTCCTCACCCATGGAAGTCCATGTGTCCGTGATCACGATATCCGCGCCGGATGCTGCCATGAACGGGTCTGTCTCCAGGGCAAATTTATCTGCGTAGCCCTTTGTGAACTCAAGGACTTCTCCGGCCGGCTTATAACCGTCCGGTGTCGCAACTGCAACGTTCATGCCGACCTTTAAGCCGCCGACGATCAGGGAGTTTGCCATGTTGTTGCCATCGCCGATGTAGCACATCTTAAGACCTGTGAAGCTTCCGAATTTCTCACGGATCGTCATAAGGTCCGCAAGTACCTGGCAGGGATGGCAGAAATCAGTCAGACCGTTGATGACCGGGATGGAGCCGAATTTTGCGAGATCCTCTACTTCCTTCTGTTCGAAGGTACGGATCATGATGCCATCAAGGTAGCGGGATAATACACGCGCTGTATCCTGAACCGGCTCTCCGCGGCCGATCTGCAAATCTTTTGATGAGAGGAACAGGGCATGTCCGCCCAGCTGATACATTCCTGTCTCGAAGGAAACTCTCGTTCTTGTGGAAGACTTCTGGAAGATCATTCCCAGAGTCTGTCCCTCTAAGTGTCTGTGCGGAATGTTGTGCTTTCTCTCATATTTTAACTGGTCCGCGAGATCCAGGATCCCGGTGATCTCCTCCGTACTCAGATCCAGTAATTTTAATAAATGATTCATAATTTAAAATACCTCCTTCATGGCCTCAAGTGCCTTATCGATCTCTTCATATGTAATGACTAACGGCGGGAGCAGACGGATCGCGTCCGTTCCGGCTGTCAGCACGAGAATGCCCTTTTCCATGAGCTTTGAAACGTATCCGGCACGCTTTTCCGGATCTACGATGATGCCGAGCATGAGTCCCATGCCGCGGACATTTTTGACTGCCGGGGAGTGGAATCCCAGGACTTTTTCCTTGATGTAAGCGCCTTTTTCCTGAACTTCTTTTAAGAATTCCGGATCATTCACCGTGTCGAGAACGACATTTGCGGACGCTGCACTCACCGGGTTTCCTCCGAATGTGGATCCATGGGTTCCAGGTCCCATCACGTCGGCACACGCTGCAGATGTGAGCACGCCGCCGATCGGAAGTCCGCCGCCGAGTCCTTTCGCCATCGTCACGATGTCCGGGGAAATCCCGTACTGCTCGTATGCAAAAAGACTTCCGCATCTTCCGATGCCGGTCTGGACCTCATCCACGATGAGAAGGATGTCATGTTCCTTACAGAACTTTGCAACCCCCTGGACGAACTCTTTGTCGAGCGGGAGAACACCGCCCTCGCCCTGGATCATCTCCATCATGACCGCGCAGCAGGTCTTGTCCGCTTTTTCGGTTACATCCGCCAGGTCATTTGCCTTCGCATAGTCAAAACCTTCCGTGAACGGGAAGAAATACTGGTGGAACTTCTCCTGTCCGGTTGCCTTTAAGGTCGTCACGGTTCTTCCATGGAAGGACTGGATCAGTGTCACGATCTTGTTTCTCCCTGCCCCGTATTTATCGAAGGAATACTTTCTCGCAACCTTGATCGCGCCCTCGTTCGCCTCTGCTCCGGAGTTCGCGAAGAAGATCTTTCCCATGCCGGTTGCCGTCACAAGCTTCTCAGCAGCACTCACCATCGGCTCCGTGTAGTAGAGATTTGACGCATGCATGAGCTTTTCCGCCTGTTTTGTGATCGCACCGACGATCTTCTCATTTCCATGTCCCAGGCTGTTGACGCCGATCCCGGACGTGAGGTCCACATACTCTTTTCCGTCTGCGTCCCAGAGCGTCGCACCTTTTCCGTGGTCAAGGACGATGTCAAACCGTCCGTAGGTATGCATGATATATTCTGAATCTTTTTTCTTGATCTCTTCTGCAGTCATTCCTTGTTCCTCCTATGAAAACATGGTTCCAACGCCTTCGTTTGTGAGCAGCTCGATTAAGATCGAGTGCGGCACACGGCCGTCCTGGATGTTCGCACGCTCTACGCCCTGACGGACGCACTCCATGCAGCAGTTGACCTTCGGGATCATGCCGCCCTTGATGACGCCCTCCTTGACCAGGGACGGAACATCCGAAACTTTCAGGCGCTTGATAAGTGTCGTGTCATCGGACGGATCTCTTAACAGTCCGCGCACGTCAGTCAGCATGATCAGCTTTTTCGCCTTCAGCGCGATCGCCAGTTTCTCCGCCGCCGTATCCGCGTTGATATTGTAGTTGCAGGTGTCATCGATTCCCGCTGCAACGCAGGTGACAACCGGAATGTAGCCTTTTTCCAGCATGTCGAGAACGATCTGCGGGTTTGTCTTTACAATATCGCCCACATAGCCGTACTCGGTGCCGTCCGGATCATTTAATTTGACTGCCTCAAATAATCCGCCGTCCATGCCGCTTAAGCCGACGCCTTTTCCTCCGGCATTTTTTAAGAGCGTCACAAGGTTCTTATTGAGCTTTCCGCAGAGGACCATCTGGACTGCCTCCATGGTCTCCTGGTCGGTGTAACGGAGTCCCTTGATGAATTTGGACTCTTTTCCTGTCTTCTTTAAGAGTTCCCCGATCTCCGGACCGCCGCCGTGAACCAGAACGACCTTGATGCCGACCAGATTTAAAAGAACAATGTCGCGGATGACCGCCTGTTTTAATTCTTCATTGATCATGGCATTTCCGCCGTATTTGACGACCACGATCTTTCCATAATAATCCTGAAGGTATGGGAGCGCCTCAACGAGAACGCCAGCTCTTGTTTCCGGTTTCAGATTTTCCATAACGTTTTTCTCCCCTCTTATCATCTATATCACGTTTCTGACTGTTTCGGACTCGCCTGCATCTTTTCTTTCTGCAGACAGCCATTCCTTTTTACAGATTTAATCCTGCCGTCTCCTCAAATCCGAGCATCAGGTTCATGTTCTCGACAGCTGCACCGGATGCGCCTTTTCCGAGATTGTCAAACAGCGCCGTGATGATCGTCTGATCCTCATGTCCATTGACCACGATTTCCATGCTGTCCTTTCCGGCCATAGTCCCCGCCGCGATCATCGGATCGTCCCAGCCGAACGGATGGACTTTTACAACGTTCTTTCCATCATAATGAGCTGCAAGTGCCTCATGGATATCCTTTGCAGTCGGATTTCCCTTTAACATCGAGTTCTGCAGCATCACGGTGACTGCCATTCCTTTATAGTAGTCATCCACGATCGGGCAGAACACCGGCGGAACATCAAGTCCGCAGATCTTCTGCATCTCCGGCAGGTGTTTATGTTTCAGGCTTAAGCCGTAGATCCTCGGGGTATTGTAGAGCGCCGGTTTCTCCGGAGATTCATATTCCGCGATCATCTTTTTTCCGCCTCCGGAGTAGCCGGTCAGGGAGAATACAGTGAGCGGTGTCTCCTTCGGGATGATCCCCGCCGCAACGAGCGGATAGACCGGGATCACAAATCCCGATGCATGGCAGCCCGGATTTGCCGTATATTTCGCGTGAACGATCGCATCCTTATGTGCGTCGGAAAGTTCCGGAATTCCGTATGCCCAGCCGGGAGCTGTCCGGTGTGCCGTCGATGCATCGATGATCCTTGCGGAATCTTTTTCCACAAAACTCACCGCCTCCTTCGCCGCCGCATCCGGCAGGCAGAGGAATGTGATATCCGCCGCGTTGATGAGTTTCTTTCTCTCATCCGGGTCTTTCCTCTTTGTTTCATCAATTAACAGGAGTTCAATATCGTCTCTTGATGCAAGTCTGTCGTAGATCTGGAGTCCTGTGGTTCCTTCTTTTCCGTCAATGTATACCTTTGGCTTCATAATTATTCTCCTCTCGCTCATAGATTGTTCTGGATTCCAGGTTCGTCTCCATCCGCCTGAATGTGTGGGGTGCGGATGGAGACCGTGAATATTTTTGAATAATTTTGCATAATTATAACTCAATATGTATAATTATGCAAGTGCTTTTTCATATATCATTCAAGTCTAACATCCGTGAGACTTGGCGCGTGATTCTGGTCAGTGTAAGATTACTTATTCCTATCAGAATCACTGCGCATCCTCGCGGAGCGTTTCTCTTAGTCGGAGATTTGACTCCCACTGAGACAAATTTTTTATTACTCACCGCCTAAAAGAGATAGAATTCTCCTCGACTAAGATAAAACAGAGGTCTCACGCTCCCTGTTCGGGTGTCATTCGTGAGACCTCTGCTTTTTTATGTGTTATTCCTGATCGTCTGAAATAAACGCATTATTCATTTTTTTCTTCTGCCTCTGTGATCTCCGGCTCATCTGCAGATACGGATGTATCAGTATCTGTTTCTTCCTGAACATCTTCTTCCTGCTCTGCAGAATCCCCGGCGCTATCTTCAGATTTCTGAACTTTCTCCTCATTGGAAGGATCTTCAGATGCATTAACAATTTCTTTCCCGGCAGAATCAGAGTTCTGATCCTTTACCTGATCTTCCTGCTTTGCTTCTTCGGCAGCCGCTTTTGCTCCGGTGCTTACAAACTCGAAAGAAACGGTAAGTGATCCTCCCAATTCCTCGTATGCTTTATACTCCGGAAGCCGGATCTGGATATAAGTTGCCCGGATGATTCCAAGATTGTGCTCCAGCACAACATCGTCTGCATTATACACAGTTACTTCTAACTGATCCAGATGGCCTTTATAAGTTTCCGGAAGCTTTACGTTGGACTTTGTCACATATCCATTGCCGTTTTTCAGATCGTTCTCGGAAATCAGGACTTCTGCAAGATCTGTTCCGTTTTCTGAGAATACGACTCTTGCCGGTGCCTGATCCGTATCTTCTTTCTCGATCGGATCGCCCGTTGCCTGGAATGTGATCATAATATAGCCGCCATAGTCCAGATCAGCGTCCTTATAGTCTGGAAGATTGACGCGAAGCATGTTCGATTTTTGAACAACATTGGTGTTGAGAAGTTTTCCAGCGCTGTTAAATACTTCAATTCTAAAGTCTTTCCAACTGTCCTTATAGCTGGAGGAGATCACCTCGTTCCTCAGGATCAGATGCCCCTGTTTCTCCACAAAAGCATCCTGATCGACTTCAATTTCTTTGGCTACCTGATCACCGCTATACAGTACGATCTTTGCCGGTGTCTGATCCACTGCTTCTGCTTCTGTCACTTTCACCGCAAAGCTTTTCTTTACGGTTTCTCCTTTGAGCACGATCGATATTGTAATCGTTTTTGTTCCAATATCTTCCGCAGTAAACTCGTAGCCACTCGCGAGATCACTCTTAAATCCATTGTTTTCCAGCTCATTCCAGGAGTAAAACTGCTTCTTATTGCCTTTTTCTGTTGTGACGAGCGCCTTCAGCCCGCTAAGATCCAGCTTTTCACCTACAGAATATTTTTTCTGTACTTCATCCGTATCGATATCAGCGCTTACAAAAGCAGAATTGTCTGCCTCCATCTGGACAATAAGTTTGTACGTGTTGTACTTCCAGCCTCCATTGTACATATCACCCGCATTTACGGAACTCAGATCCATTCTCCACTCATTTGTGACAGAATCATATGTGGCGGAAACAAGTTTCTCTTCATTGTCATAAAGATCAACTGCATCTATGCTCTTTTCTGTCTTCATTTTATAGCGGAAATCTTCCTGATTCAGATCTACCCGCTCTGTTGTCTGATCTGAATGGGTGATCTGCATATGTGTCGGATAACGATAATCAAATTTTTTCTCTGTATGTACATACGCCGGAATTGCTGTCAGCGATTCTTCATGCTGATACAGAACCTCTACCGCTACCCCGACCTCCGGAATCGTGCTGCCATTCTCCGGAGTTGTTGTGATTCCATACTTCTCAAACTCATTAAATGCTACAATCTTTGTACTGCCATCTGACAAATGTACTTTCAGAACAGAAGCACTTAAATCAAGCCTTGCGCTGTCGGACTTGGAATTCGGGCGTTTTTCAAATTCCATATACTGAACACTCTGCTCGATTCCGTCTTTCTGATATTTTGCAGAACGGTTTAATGCATTCTCCAACGCGCTTAGCTGACTCTTTGCCGTCTCAGTCGCACCGCTGACAGCATCATAAGCTGTCCCCTTGTTCTTTACAAGCTGATCTTTCAAATCTGCAAGATCATCAAGTCCGACTGCTGCATCCAGGATCTTGGTTCCTCTGCGGTATGCCTGGTCCTCTTTGTAAATTACAGATTCCACAGACTCGATCTTTCCATCCCTGATCACCGCTTTTACAGTGTCCGGCCCTTCCTGCTTATAGTAGAAGCTATCCGTTGCAGTACCATACCATGTTCCATCTGCCAGCTTCGCCGTGCCGGCGTTTTCTGATCCCACCTCTGCTTCCACGGACGGATATCCGTCTGCTTCCAGCTTCAGTTTGTAGCTTCCGTCTGCACCGTTCTTAAACGGTTTGATCGTTTTGCTTCCTTTCTTGTATTCCAGAGTGAAATTGATGGAGCCATCTGCAAGGATCAGCTGTTCTCCAGGGGCGCCCTTCATCAGTGCTCCGTCCACATACACAGCAGTAATGGCTTTTCTATATTCATCTACCGTCACTCCGCTTTCACCAGAAATTACAAGATGGTTATTTTTAAGTGCAATATCTTCTGTTTTCAGCGAACTCTTTACCTGGAATTTCGCCCGAACACTCTCATAGCCTTTCTTTGCTTCTTCTCCATCGCGGAAAGTTACCGTATAAGCACCAGGTTTTGCGCTTCCTGCCTTTATGGTCAGAATGCCATCTGCATATGTATATGCATCTGCTTCCAATTCTGTCTTGCCGATCTTGACTCCCGCGATCTGCGGGTCATAAGCTTCCGGAAGCTTCATTGTGATCTTCACGCTCATATCCTGATCTGCTTGGTAGGAGATATCCTCTGCTTCGATTCCCTGTCCGTCGCTTAAAAGGTTCGGGCAGTAAAGGTTTACAGGAATCTCAAGTGCTTTGTAATTGCGAAGCAGATATACAATGCTCTCGATCGTCTTGCCTTGCATGGTAGAATATCTGAGATAGCTGATCTTATTGCCATGGGACTCAACTCCATCTTTGGCTGCGATTGCCAGTTCATCTGCATCTTTCCAGATATTTTCCAGATGCTCAAGACCATAGATATCGCTCATCTGATTTCCTGTCTTGACAAGGACTCCCAGCACATTGTCATTGCCCTTGACTTCCTCCGGAAGATTTTTAAGCTCGATCAGGTAATTGCCGTACTTGCTCTTGTCGTCAAGGACTGCTGTGACACCGTCTGCACTCAGTTCCTGTGCATCTTCCCTGTACTGCATTTTTGAAAGCATGCCATCACAATACATGATCTTGTAAGCATCCGGTTCCTTCGATGTCAGCTCACGTCCATCCCTGTTCATGCTGTTTAAAATGCTGAAGGTATTGCCCTGGCTGCTGACTCCGACTTCGGAAAGGATCCTTGCCCTCACAAAGAGATCTGCATCGATTCCCACATTTGCAAGTACGCCATTGATCTTATATCCATTTTCTGTTTCTTCACTGTAGGAGCAGGAACTGTACATGCCATACTTTGTTGTAGTTGCCGAGCTGACCGCATCGTAACCGCCGTTTCGCATGGTAGAATTAAACATATGTTCCCCGGTGCTGATATCTGCGGAAGATGACCATGGGCCTGTATATCCTGTCTTTTCTCCTGCATAAAACTCTGCGTAGGGAACATCGGCAAGGCCATAGACCTTTCCTGTCAGTTTCTGATCGTCCTCCGCATAGTAATAAGCTTTCCCGCTGTAATTTGCACGGATCATTTTCGCCTTGGCCGTTACATCTTCGCCGTTTACGATTAACGTTGGAGTCTCAAGCGGCACGTATGCGGCATAATAGTAGGTATGCGGAACTCCGTCCACAACGATCTTTACCGTACTCATGTTTGTGTTTTCCGGTTTTTCTTCCTCCGGAAGTGCATTCTGCACTGCCTTCTTGATCGCATTGGAGGACAGTGTTGCACTGGAAACTTTATCTACTGTTCCTACTTCAGCTCTTGTCTTACCGATAAATCTGAAAAGGATTCCGTTGACTGCATTCTGCCAGAATGTTGCATTAGTGCCAGGTTCTGTTCCGTTGTCCTCGACCTTGACGATCTTTCCAGTCTCTGCATCATACGTTACCTTTACTTTTGCTTCATATCCAAAAGTCTCCACTATTGCAGATCCCTCTGCGACGGTTCCTTCCGGCTTCGGAGCTTCCCCTGCGACCATCTTAAATGTCAGGTTTTTCTTATATCCTGCCGCCTCAACTTCGAGTTCATATGTTTCGCCATTTACGAAGACATTTTCTTCTCCGTTCTTGGCATCTGTATCGATGACGCCTGTATGCGGATCGATGATCTTCACGGAATTGCGTCCGCTTGCTGCATACTTCTTGCCATTTACAGTAACAGATGTGATGGAAGCCAGATAAGAAGCTGCTGCAGCTTCAGACGCATCTTCTGCCGCCTTCAAAGCCCAAACTCCATCTTTGTCAACAACTGCCTGTACCGGGATACTCTCTGTTGAAAGAGTAAATTCTGCGGAAATCTCTGCATATTTTCCGGATCTGTCTTTTACAGTCAGAGTATATCTACCTGCTGCCGCATTTCCATTCCAGCTTATGATTCCGTCTGCAATAGTAAAGCCATCTGCTTCTTTTCCATCCGGGCCTGTCAGCACATATTCCGCATCAAAATCTGTCGGAATTGCATCAAGACCTGTCATTTCTGTCCTGCCAGATTCTGCTGCAGCTTCTTTGATGCCAAATTCTGCATGTTTGAATTTATAGGGAACGTAAACTTCAGTATCCAGTGTGATCTCCTGTACGCCGTTATTTGTATAGTACGTCAGGCCTGTGATCGTCTTACCCATCATCGACTGATAGTGTGCCGGAGCAAGTGTATTTCCATGCGTTGTTGTCACAAATCCAGCCGACCATGCCAGATTTGTCTTCAACCAGATATTTTCAAGGTGACGCAAACCATAGTCCTCGCCTTCTTCCGTATGAAGAACTACACCATAAACTTCAGAAGCCTCTCTGACAGAGGATGGGAGACCGTCGAAGCTGATCTGATAGTCGCCATAACTGCTCTCCGTCTGCAGTTTCGCTTTTACACCATTTTCAATATTTTCTTTCTCTGTCTGGACAATACCGAAGGAAAGATTTCCGTCTGCACCAATCGTCAGTTCTTTGTAGTAATCCGGTGTTCCGGAGAGAATATAATAGGAGTGATCCTCGCTCTGGAACAGGGCATCTTTTCCTTTATATTCCTTTTTATTTTCTTTTCCGCGGTTTGTTACTGTGATCGTCACAGAATCATCATCTGTGATCTGTCTGAAGCTACTTAAGTCTGTTCCTTTTTTGATTCTGACCGGATAGATCACGCCATTAATCTTTGTTCCTTCTGGATCAGAATGATAGGAACCTCCCACAAGGCTGCCTGTTCTTGTTTTCTGCTTTGTTGCAGAAGAAACACTGTCTACAGGCATCTCATTCCCCGCGATCTCCGCCTCATAGAATTCCCCATAGGGAATATTCATGAGCACATATTGATACTCCACCGGGGTATCAGGAGTATCCGGCTTGTCTGGAGTCTCTGGTTTGTCTGGTTTGTCCGGTTTGTCTGGAGTTTCGGGATTATCCGGCTTGTCTGGAGTCCCGGGTTTACCCGGTTTGTTCGGTTTATTGCTTCCCCCCGAGCTGCTTCCACCTGAACCGCTTCCACCGTCAGAATCGCTGTCCGATTCTCTGCCGCCAGTGTTAGTCTTTGTCGTATTCTTTGCCGTATCCTGTGTGGTAAATCCGGCATCTGTCCGCTGCATGACTATACGTCCCTGTGTCCACTGACCGTTCTCATTTGTCAGATAACCATCTGGTGTCTTTCTTCCCGCGTACATGGCACCTTGTTCCACAGATTCTGTGGAGAAATAGTAACAATATCCGTCGATCCATTGCCAGCCGGTCAACATCTGACCCTCCTGTGTATTTCCACTTTTATTATTAAAGAAATACCATTTATGATCTGGTGACTGGTACCAGCCGATATGCATTCTTCCTTCAATGCCTTCTGATGTCGAGTCAAAATAATACCAGTATCCCTCGATGTTCTTCCAACCGACTGCCATTTTCTCATCTGCCGGATCCAGGTAATACCATCCATTTGCTGTCTTTATCCAGCCGGTATACGCTTTTTGATCCGGACTGTAGAATTTCCAGGCGCCATTCTCGTTCTTCCAGTTTCCTGTCACAGTTGATTCTGCAAATCCCGGAAAACCAGTCTGTGCTGCAATCGCTGCCGAGAGCATCACAAGTGCCGCCTGCTTTTTCAATGCCTTTTTCATGTTGTCCTCCTTTGATAGTCCTCAAGTCTGATAATGTTTCGACTTACGGCTCATAGTTAGCTTTCGCTAACTTTTGTTTCATGTTAGCAATCCCTAACTTAATTGTCAATATTTTCTATCACGTTGATTTTGACTTTTTTTTTCACTTTCCACTTCTTGACAAGATTGGTTAGTTGATGCTAACATTTATCTGTTGTCAAAACATGTAAAATTAATAAAAACGCTGAGGATATTTTTGTGAAGAAGAACAACATTAAATACATCAAACAGACTGCTGCTGTTTTATGTGCCGCAGTCCTCATGTGCGGATGCTCCGCCCCTACCGCGGACCAGGGATCTGGTGCTACAGCTGTTAATGAAACCTCCGTATCTGATACCACAGACGAAGCAGATCCTGATAGTCAGGGAAATGATGCCTCAGATCCTTCAGGATCAATTACAGCAGACGAGCAGGAAAGCTTAAGCAGTGAACTTTACGCGATGGATACAGTAATGTCCCTGACTGCTTACGGTGCGCATGCGAAAGAGGCACTGGAAGCAGCCGAAACCGAGATCAGCCGACTTGATAAATTGCTCTCCATTTCCAGTGAAAGCAGTGATATTTATCAGGTGAATCAAAATGGATCCGGAGAACTGTCCGAAGATACCAAAGAGCTTCTTGCCAGTGCTTTAGAATTTTTTCAGGAGACAGATGGTGTTTTTGACTGTACCATCGAGCCGATCATGGAGGCGTGGGGATTTACTACGCATGATTACCGCGTTCCTGATTCTTCCGAGCTGTCAGGGCTTCTCCCCCTCGTCGATGCATCGGCGGTCTCTTTAAACGGTGATCAGGTGAATCTTCCTTCCGGTGTCCGTCTTGATCTTGGCGGTATCGCAAAAGGATTTACTTCATCGCGTGTCATGGATATATTCGCCCAAAACGGGGTTACGTCCGGTATCATCTCTCTGGGCGGAAATGTTCAGACTCTTGGTAGGAAACCGGACGGCTCGTTATGGCGCGTTGGCATCCAGGATCCCGGTGACTTAAATTCCATGTTTGCGGTCGTGAAAGTCGCCGACGAAGCTGTCATCACTTCCGGCGCCTATCAGCGTTACTTTGAGCAGGACGAGGTCCGTTATCACCATATCATCGATCCCAGGACGGGATATCCTGCTGACAGCGGACTGACTTCTGTGACGATCATCAGCCCGGATGGCACGCTTGCGGATGCTCTTTCCACTTCCCTGTTCATCATGGGACCGGAAAAAGCAGCAGCTTTCTGGCAGCAGCATAAAGACAAGTTTGACGCAATCATGATGACTGACGATGGCACGGTCCTTGTTACATCCGGTCTGGCCGATCGCTGCCAGATTACCAGCAGTGGAAAAGTAGAGGTGGTTTCTTGAAACAGAAAATATGGATCCGCATATGCCTGATATCTGCATTCATTTGCATCTGCTGTTTTTTTGCATGGATGTTCCTACGCCAGAAGGGAACATCTCAGACAACTGCACAGATCATTTACCAGGGGGATGTTATCCGCACTGTTGATCTATCTGCCGTCAAAAAGAAAGAATCCTTTACGGTAGGAGAACCAGGAAACCAAAATACCATTCAGATTTCTCCGGACGGGATCGGGATCATCTCGGCCGACTGCCGTGATCAGATCTGTGTCCGCCAGGGAATCCGTTCCCATGGTCCTGAGCCGATCGTCTGCCTTCCTCACAGGCTGAGTATCCGCTTTACCGATCCCACCCCTGATGGCAGTGTCTCCGATGCAGCTGCGCTTGACGCAGTGACCGGACAATGAGCGGGCGCAGTTCTGGGACGCTTCGTCTGACAAACCTGGCACTTCTGACGACTGTCGCTCTCATTATTTTTGTGATCGAGGCCAATTTCCCACCTCTGACTTCCATTCCCGGAATAAAAATGGGACTCGCCAATATTGTCACTCTTTCTGTTTTTTATCTCTTCAGCCAGAAAGATGCATTGATGGTACTTCTCGTCCGTGTGATCCTGGGGGCTCTTGCCAGCGGGCAGATCATGACTCTCCCTTATAGCTTAAGCGGTGGACTTTTATGTTTTTGTGTCTGCGCCCTGCTCCTTCCTCTGTTCCCATTAAAGCGGCTCTGGCTTCTGAGTGTGATCGGAGCAATATTTCACAATATCGGACAGATCATTGTCGCGGTCGTCCTTACCGGAACGCCGGAGATCATATGGTATCTCCCTGTTTTACTGATATCAGGTACCATCAGTGGATTTTTTACCGGATATGCCGCGCAGTCTCTTTTGATCCATATAGATCTGCTACAAATCAAAAAGCAGTGATGAACTTTCATCATACACAAAACACCTGTCTCTCTGTACGATTGATCTCTTGTCTGGCAGACATGAGGTCGATCAGTGTTCAGAGACAGGTGTTTTTATTTTCCAGGCTTTGTTCAATTCCTTCTCGTCTGGATTTGGATCACATTCTTATAGTTGTTTCTCAGGGTTGCCGGGGATTCAATGTGTTCATCAGCTTTCCAATTCCGCACTTTCCGTGGATCGCTATTTTTTTCATTTGTTCTGTTTTTTCCTATGATATGGCATTTACGCTGCAGATGTTCTTCTGACCGCAGCCATTCCTCTACGCATATAAAATCTCTTCCAGCTCATCCGGCTTCAGGAGATAGATCTCCCCGTTCCGCAGTGCGATGAGTCCCTGCTTTGTCAGCCCCGCAAGCTCCCTGAAAAGGGAAGCGCGGCTGATCCCGAGGATCGATGCCAGTTCGTCCCTGGACACGTTTTTCCCAAACCGCCCGCCTTTTCCCGGTACTTCCAATAAATACTGCACAAGCTTCTTCTTTCCGGACTGCATGGTCAGAAACTCGATCCGGCGGATCAGAAACTGCATTTTTTTATTGCAGAATCCGGCGTACCGGAGCGCCAGTTCGCTGTTCTTTTCCATCGCCGACAGCAGCTGGCATTTTGGTATGATCACAAGTGTGGTGTCTGTCCTGCACCGGAGCACCGTTGGGAGTTCCGTCTTTGTCAAAAGGTTTACGACCCCAAAGCAGTCTCCTTTTTCCAGCTGGGAAAGCAGGATCTCTCTCCCGTCAAGGGCGATGCTGTAGACGTCCATGCTGCCGTCCATGATCAGTCCTAATATCTCCTCATTCTTTTGTCTGTCGCTCACGATCTGACCTTTATGACAGTATTTTACCTGCATACCTGAAGCCGGTAGATTGCAGCCGCCAAGCAGAGGGGACGCCTCGACAGCCGCCTTTATCTCTTCTACTCTCATTATGCATATCTCCTATAGTCCTTTATTGGTTAGCTTTATCTAACTCAAATGGTATCACAGCCGTCATCCTTTTACAAGTCCCAAAATATACCGCAGGCAGTCTCATCTGATACTGACGGAAATCACTGGGCTCTGCTATGCTTTTTATATATTGTAAAACGTACTGTCCGGCCAGGACAGACAAAGGAGTTATAATGCCAAAGCATGTATTTTTATTTTCCGGATCGTCTGCAGTGGGAAAAACCTCCATCCTGCGGTACCTGATCCCCCTCTTGGAAAATGGAGGCATGAAGACAGCCATCTGCAAGATCGACTGCCTGTCCTCCAACGATGAGACGGTCTATAAGAACCTTAAGATCCCCACAGTGACAGGACTCAGCCACGATATCTGCCCGGACCACTTTCTCATCTCAAACCTCCCGGAACTCTGGGACTGGTGCGACAATCTCGGGCGGGACTGTCTCCTCATCGAGACTGCCGGGCTCTGCCACCGATGCTCCCCGGCAACGGAGCTCTGCACCGCCGGATGTGTCTTAGACTGCACCGCCAGCAGCCACTCGCCGGAGCGCCTTGGTCCCATGGTCTCCGGTGCTGATTTCATTATCCTCACAAAGATCGATATGGTCTCACAGGCGGAGCTCGAGATCATCGAGTGGCAGTTAAAGAAGTTAAATCCAGACGCACAGATTTTTCCGGCGGACGGTCTCGCCGGGTATGGGACAGAATTTTTAAGCAGCTGGCTCTTAGAGCGCCCGGCAATCAATTCTCTCAAAGAAGACCGGCTCCGCCACACCATGCCCGCCGGAGTCTGCTCCTACTGCGTCGGTGAACAGCGGGTGGGATCCGCCTACCAGCAGGGTGTCGTCGGCAAGATCTTTCAAGGAGGTATCCACAGATGAACTTTGAATCTTTGACGATTCTACCAGGAACCAACAAAGCCGGGGAACCGGAACATTTTGCCCCGGTCACACTCCATCCCGGCGAGCTCTGTGCCATCGCCGGAAACACAGGGGCTGGAAAAAGCCGTCTCATAAAAGACATTGAGCAGCTTGTAAACGGTGACGGAATCAGCAGGCGGGGCATCCTCATAAACGATGTCCCGGTCACCCTGGCAGACCGCTCCAGCCTCTCGAAGGAACTCATCGCCCATCTCTCCCAGAGCATGCGCTTCGTCCTGGATCTCAGCGTCCGGGAATTTTTAAAGCTCCACTGCCAGTGCCGGAACCATCCGGAGATCTCCCCGGATGATGTGTTAGCCATGGCGAACCAGATCACGCCGGAGCCGGTTCTACCGGAAGAAAGTTTAAACCTCCTAAGCGGCGGCCAGACCCGGGCACTTATGATCGCCGACCTTGCCTGCATCTGTGACAGCCCTATCGTCCTCATCGACGAGATAGAAAACGCGGGAATCGACAAAAAAGCGGCGCTGCGGCTCCTCACCGACCAGAGCAAGCTTGTCCTCATCGTCACTCATGATCCCCACACTGCCCTGATGGCATCCACACGCCTCGCAATGAAAGGTGGGGAGGTCTGCCGGATCAGAAAGCGGACAGAGGCGGAAAAAACGCTTTATGCAGAGCTGGATGCTGCCTACGAGCGTCAGAAACATCTTCAGGAATTACTTCGGCAAGGAGAAGAACTTTTATGACAACCATCAGACTTTACTGGAACAATATCTGCGTCCTGCACCGGCAGGAGCTGCAATTTTTAAATGAGATCCGGGAGGAACTCAGAAAGGATAACATCGACCTTGATATCACCTGCTTCGGTCTCGGATATGGCCGCCATATGTCCGACTATCTGAGGGAGGAAGATTCCGTCCTTCCAGATCTCGTGGTCTCCACGGACCTGGAAGTATTTGAGGATGAGCGGATCTGGAACCGTTTTAGAGAGCATGGACTTCTTCCATTAAAAGAGTTCTTCCCGGTAAAAGATATTCCGGAGCTTGGCGGACTCAAAAAAGCTTCCGCTCTCCTTCCCTATCTTGCGATTCCTCTCGTGTTTTACTCCGACGTGGAGCTTCTACGCCAGACCAGCATGGATGCCAGTAGCATTAACGCTAATTTTTTCACAGGAACCGATGCAGACAGTGAGCAAAGTATTTCTCTTAACCGGCTCGTTGAATCATCCTTTCCCCTCTCCTATGGCGGCATCAACAACTCTGCCGTAAAGACTGTCGCGAAGCTCACATGGGAATCCTTCGGTATGGAAACAGCAAAACATTTTCTTACTGCATCAAATGTTTTCGACATGCCGATCCAGGCCTTTCATCAGGTTTCCATCGGTGCGTCACCTCTCGCCCTGGTTCCGTCCGTCTATGCGCTCCGGGCTGACGGCAAAAAAAATAAGGCCTATTGGCCTCTGGAGGGCGCTCCGGCAATCCCCTCCTATATCTGTGCGGGCACCTCGGTCCCGGAAGATGCCCTTTTCGCCGTCATAGAAAAGCTGCGCGGCCCGAGATTCAGCCACTTTTACACAACGAATGGATGCCTTTACAGCTGCGCTCCTGCCGATCCGCTGCCGGACCTCTCGTTCCTGGAAGGAAGCCGGACGAACCGGGGACTTCTCGTTCCGTCCGAATCATTCTTAAACTCCCTTCCCGCAGAAACTTTCTACAAAATGTATCACAGGGTGTTCCCGGCAGGCTCATAAAACGCTTCCCGCATATGCCCCACCGCCCGTTTTTCGATCCTCGACACATAGGACCGGGAGATCCCGAGCTTTTCCGCGATCTCCCGCTGTGTGTGTTCCTTTGTCCCGAACAGTCCATATCTCATGCGGATCACGGTCTGCTCCATCTCCGTGAGATTCTCCCTGTAAGCTTCATAAAGACACCTCACATCCTGCTTGATAATCACGGTCTCAAGAACTTCCCGGTCCGTCGCCTCAAGGACATCCAGGAGACTCACGGTCTCCCCGTCCTTATCCGCTCCGATGGGATCGTAGATGGAGACTTCCCTGGAAAACTTTTTTCCGGACCGGAACATCATTAGGATTTCATTCGCTATCCTCTCCCAACGGATACATAGGTTGATCAACAGGGGAAAAATCCGCCTCTCCATCCTCCGCAAAGAGGTAAACATAGGCATTTTTGCCGTCCCAGACCACCTTTTTGACGATGGTGCGCAGCAGGCGGCGTTTTTCCTCCAGCGTGGCAGAATCCACCGCGCTGGCGAAGGATTCGATCATCTCCTGATGGAAGGCGAACTCCTGATGGAGCATCCGGCTCTGCTCGGTGAGGACTTCCAGCTCGGCGAGGCGCAGCTGCTGTGTCTCGCTCTCCTGATGGAGCGCGTCGATTTGCTCCATGACGTACTTCGCGGAGGTGTCGCTGGCAACGGACAGGGACTCCACCAACCGCTTGATGCGCTCTTCCGTCTCGGCGTGCTTTTCCCGGAGCAGCGCAAGCTCTGCGTCGTAGCCCTCCTTGCTGCCGCTGATGACCTTCTTGGTCTGTGCCAGCAGCCGGGCAAGGGTCTCCTTGTCGGCAGACAGCTTGCGGATCTCCTCGACGATCTTGGAGTCCAGCGTGTTGCCGTTGCAGTTCTTCATGGCGCAGACGGTGCCGTGGCTGCGCTCCTTGGTGGAGCACATATAGGTGTAGATCAGCTCACCGTCCGCCGTGCGGCGGTTGGTGAGCTTCGGGCGCATATAGTCGCCGCATTCGCCGCACCGCAGAAGCCCAGACAGCAGCGCCACGTTGCTACGGGGCCTGCGGTAGCTCTTAGATTTGTTGACATCCAGCATGGCCTGCACCCGCACCCAATCGCTGCCCGCGATGATGCCCGGATGCTTGCCCACCGCCACGATCCATTCCTCCATGGGACGGATCTGATTCGCCTTGCCGGGGCGCTGGAGGGTGCGGTTATAGGCCATGACGCCGTGCTCGCCGTCGAATTCCGAACGCTCAGCAAACAGGTCAACATTGTTTTCTTTCAGATACTGATACGCCGTCTCATCGGCAATCATGTAAACCGGGTTCGTGAGAATGCCCCGGATGGCAAAGCGGGTGAACTGCTTGCCGCGCTTCGTGACGCAGCGGTGCTCCAAAAGATACTGGTCGGTCTTGCTGAGAGAGCCGGTTTCCATGAACACGGAGAAGATCGTCTTGACCAGCTGGATTTCCTCCGGAATGGGTTTGAGCTTGCAGGCTTTCTTCACCTTGCCGTCCACCGTCACGCTGGACAGGCTCTCCGAGGCGTAGCCCGTGGGCGTTGTGCCGCCCAGCCAGCGCCCGGTCTTGGACAGCTCATGCATATTGTCCCGGATGCGCTCGGCAATGGTCTCCCGCTCCAGCTGAGAGAACACCGACGCAATGTACATCATGGCGCGGCCCATGGGCGAGGACGTATCGAACTGCTCACGGATGGAGATGAAGTCAATGTGCCGGTCGCCCAGATCCTCGATGAGCTTTGCAAAGTCACCGATGTTGCGGCTGATACGGTCGAGGCGATAGACCACGATGGCCGCGAACTCAATTTTTTGCGAGTCCTTCATCATCTTCTTGAACTGCGGGCGCTCCAGATTGCCGCCGGAAAAGCCCTCGTCCTCGTAAACCAGCACGTTTTCCGCCGCTTCCTCGCCAAAGTGCATGGCGATGTACTGGCGGCACAGCTCAATCTGGTTCTCGATACTCTCGCCCTTCCCGGTAAATTTGGATTTGCGGGAATAGATAATATATTGCTTCTCCTGTGGCTTGTCTTTCATTTTCATATCGGCACCTCACGTTATTCGTTAGGATGTTAGATATATTATGACGGATTGGAATCCATTAGAAAGGGGGGCTATAGAAGAATATGAAAATATTTCTGAGAAAATGTTCTCTTTCTCCGGTTTTGAGCAAGAATCATGTTCTTGCGCGCCGTCAGCGTACGCTTCCACATTCTGGTGTCAATAAAGCAACGGCCACTGCCGTCATTCTTCGCGACGAGCTAATAAAAATATAGGTAACTCCATGACCAGCATGAGACGACAGAACAATATCCGCAGGCATATCAATCACGTGGTAAATCGACTCACAATAAATCTATCTCATATTTCCAGGAAAATCGCTCCAAGACACGTCACTGTCCGTCAGGGTTTCTTCACCAAAACCACGGTGGATGCCGCAAAGGAGTTTTTCTCCGGATGATGTTTTGGGAAACGGGGCGATCCCCAACAATTTGCATATGTGATTCGGCATTTACTGATTTCGGCAATATACATAGATGGCACGGGATGTCAAAAAAGAGCATCCCCCCCGAAACACTACGGTTTCGGGGGGGATGACTGTGCCAACAACTCTTTTTAAATTCAACAAATCACAGAACAATTTTTTGTTCTAATTAAAACGCTGGGAACATGGTCATTGCTATCGCAGTACCAAGCACGCCACGAATTATACCGTGAACAATACCAGCCTTAAACACTGTCTTTGCGCTGTAGCCGCCGGCGTTCATCGCCATGGGAACTACAGCAGTGGACAAAGGCGTGATAAGGGAGGACATAGAGGCCAGGGCACACAGGATCACAGGGCCTCTGGGATCACAGCCCATCGCACCGCAGGTGATGACCGCCAGTGGAACCAGGACAGTGCTGACAGCACGGTTATACAGTAAAGACGTCATGATATAACCAACCGCATAAAACGCAAACCCTATAATATAACCGTTTGTCACACCGCTCAGCACTCCAGCCAGCCAATTGCCAAGCTGTTCCGCCGCGCCGGTTTCCGCCAGGGCGGAACCCAAAACGGTGACACCGATGTAGAGCAAAATCGTACTCATATTCAGGTTATCGATTGCTTCCCTCTCTGTCAGAACGCCGGAAATTACAACTACCACAGCACCAGCCAGAGTGATCTGCCAAGAGGGGAGCCCAGCCATCAGACCAATGATCACTGCGATAAATACACCATACCCCAGCACCTCGCGCATCGGACTAAGGGGTTCTTTCTCCTGCATTTTCCGCGCTGTGACATTGCCCAGGGCCGTCTCAGGATTGTCAGGCAACATTTTGGGAGTGATGAAAACAGCAACCAACAGTGTAACAATGCCTACCGGCAGAAAGACCAGTGTTTCGCTCCACATGCCAAGCTGACTGGCGGTCCAGCCATAAGATTCCAGATAGCCGTTTTGGGTGACATACCAGGCGGCATAGGGGCCGATAGGTTCAATAATAAAACTTGTGGACACACAGGCAACGGCAATAGGGTACATCATCTTGGATGGGCTAATATTCATGCGGTCACACATATTCTGTACCAAGGGATACACCAGCGCAAAGAGGGCCACAATGCTGGGCACAAACTGACCCAGAATACAGGTGATGACCATATATGTAGCCAGCACCTTGGTAAAGGAGCCGTCCGTCACCTTATACAGCAGCTGGGATATCCGATTGATCATCTGAGTACGGGTCAGACCCGCAGCTACCACGAACATAGAAGCCATAGTGACAACCGTTGAGTTGCCAAAAGAACTCAGCGCAGTTTTGGACTCTACGCATCCAGTCACCACCAACAGCACCACAATCAGCATTGCGCTGAACGACATGGGGATCTTCTTGATGAAAAACAGTACGATCATCAGGGCGAAGAGCAGCAGACAAAGTGTCATTTGATTCATAGATATTCCTCCTGTTAAAATATTCGTGAAACCCGTCAAGAGATATGAGGTTTTACATCGTCTGGGATTGGGGAATCATATTTCCGGCCTCCGGTGCGCCTGTACAGTTCCTCCTGGGCTCTCCGGAGGATGTCCTGATTCTCCAATACATCAATGGCAGAACCAGCCATCACCTTTGCAGCGTAGAGCATCCCTTTCTTGGCCATCGAGCTTTTCCCCACAGCCACCATCTGCCAGGAGTGCATTGCCACCCCGGCGGGCATGGTCGCCGCATTGATCTGGGCGACCGGGCAGTTCCAGCTTACATCACCCACATCAGAGGAAACAAAGCCCTGCCGCTCCCGTGCCAGAGGCAGGGGGACTGCATGGATCAGGGAATCCATATCCGCCTGAAAGCGCTTTTGATCCTCTGGATCCGTTGCCTCTGCCGCCAGTGCATCAAAATAAGTGCTGGTTTTCGTTAACGTCGCCCGGAACTGTCGGGCCTGTTCCAAATCCGCATCGTCAAAAGCCTGCGGAGGTATCTGCTCCAGATTATGCTGCATGACATGATTGAGCTCTGTGTTGATAATCGAATTTGAACACGCTTTGATGAATTCAATATCCACTGTAGTTTCCGTCATCAAGGCCGCCCCCTGGGCTATGTTGTTTACCCGTCTGTAAAGCTCCTTGACCTGGGGGAGCTGTCGTGCCCGCAGAAGATAAAGCCCTTCCGCATAGGCCTGTACTGTTCCAGGAGCGTTTCCCCCGGAATTTGTAATGGCGTAATGGATCCGGGTGTCCGTGGGAACATGCTCCCGGAGATACTGTACGCCAGTATTCATCAACTCCAGAGCATCCAGCGCACTGCGGCCCAATTCAGGGGTCATGGCCGCATGGGAGGACACTCCGTGGAAGTGGTAGCAGATCTGGTAATTGGCCATGGTGCTTTCCGTGGCCACGCTATTGACTTCGCCGGGATGCCAGCAAAAAGCCGCGTCCACCCCATCAAATACACCGTCCCGCGCCATAAACCCTTTTCCGGAACCGCCCTCCTCAGCCGGACACCCAAAAAACTTTACAGTACCTGGCAGTTCATTATCCTCCAGATACTTTTTTACGCCAAGCGCCGCAGCCAGCGCGCCTACACCCAACAGGTTATGTCCACAGCCGTGGCCTGGTCCGCCCTCCGTTACAGGGCACATTCTGGTAATATTGGCCTGCTGACTCAAACCGGGCAGCGCATCAAATTCGCCCAAGAAACCAATGACAGGTTTTCCGCTTCCATAAGTGCCAGAGAATGCAGTTTCAATGCCCGCTAGTCCCTGTTCCACTTGGAATCCCAGTTTCTCCAGCATGCGGCAGTATAAGCGGGCAGCAAAATGCTCATGATAGCCCGTTTCCGGATGATCCCACAGCGCATCACTCATGGACTCCAGCAACTCCTTGCAGGCATCAATGTTTTCCAGCGCTGATTGTTTTTTCAACTCCATTCAATTGCTCCTTTCCCATTTTATTTACTGCACATTTTTATATAATTAAAGACATATTTCGGAAACAACATAATTATATAATTTCTGTCTAATTTTAGCAAGATCGAATATATACCATTTTTATTTTCTCTGTTTTATATAAATATTAGACTTTATTATTGTATAAAACGACATATTAAGGTCTAATTATGGTCACATTTCAGTCATATAAGGCTTTGGTAGTAATTTGCGACATATTTTCCGACACTCTCTTGCCCCTGAGGACTTTATCAGATATAATATAAATTAGAATTTATGATCCCGCTGGGATTTTTCGATTCCCGGCAGGCAAAAGGAGATAATATATGTATTCCGTTGGTGTATTCACTACAGAGCGATCCCTGCGCCACATCATGCTTATCGACCAGAAAATGCAAGAGCACAGCAATATTACCTATCTGCCCTACTCATCCCCTGAACACCTCAAATATCTCTATGAGCAGAACAGCAACCGTTTTGATGGATTCCTGTTTACAGGTTCTTACCCATATAATGTTTTGTGCAAAGAATTTGGCCCGCTGAGCAAGCCTCATGCACATTGCAATGTCTCTGACCGGGATTATTATAAGCTCATCGCCCAGATGGCCGTCCAGCAACCTGGTTTGGACTTTTCCAGGGTCTATTTTGACCGTCCAGAAATCCCTGTTGATTTCCATCATATTTTTCTAAAGCAGGGGGTTCCACTGCTGGGTAGCGCTCCAATCGACTGGAATACGGTAGCCGCCACAGATTGGTACGTCCCCCTAAAGGATTATTATCTGAGCGTATGGAACAGCGGAAAGGTTGATCTTCTGGTTACACGTTTTGGAAGTATGGATGATTATTTTCGCCAGCATCAAATCAACTTCCGATATCTGGCTCCCTCTCCGGAATCAATGTTGGAAGCCTTTCACGGCCTTCTCATGCAACTTCAGGCCGGTGAGATGCATGACGCCTCTGCATGTCTTGGATTGGTTCGTTCCCCCCATGCGTTATCAAACGAACAGCATAGCGCTTTGGAGATCCAACTTCAAAATTGTAACAAGCTGTTTAGTATGCCGTTTTTAGTCTATGAACATGGCGACCACTTTGAACTGACCGCAAATGTCTCCGTATTAAAGGATATCTCTCAGCAGTATACTGTCTGCCCTGTCACCGCTTTTTTGGAAAGCAGGCTGGATTTTGACGTTTGTATAGGGTGGGGATGTTCCAGCAATGTAATTGATGCCCATCGAAACGCCCAGCGCGCTGTGAAAGAAGCGCTGCTGTGCAAAAGCTCATCTGCTTTTATTGTTATGGACGATAACAGGATCATTGGCCCATTGTCCAGCCCCCGACGCATCGACTACAGCGACGCACCCAGTCAGCCTCTCTCTAAGCTTGCTGACCGTTTGTCTATCTCTCCGCTATACTTGAGCAAAATATCCGCTGTCCTCTCACAGCGGGGAGACGATACACTGTCCGCCGAAGAACTGGCCTATTTCCTCAATGTCACATCCCGCAGTGCCTCCCGCATTTTATCCAAGCTTGAGGCTGGAGGATTAGCTGTTGTGCAGTATCATCGCCAGCTTAATTTACGTGGACGTCCCGCCAAAATCTATAAAATATACCTGCAGGATATTCCGCAAATATAAGAGTCATTCCCTTGCCCCTTACTATTGTGGACGTTATCAGCAGATGTGTATGGCTATGAAAATCCGTCCAAAAAGTGTGCCACTGTATCCAAGGCAAGTAATCAAACTTCGTGTGCACTCCACCTTGGAAATTACGGAGTTCTACTAGCTAAAATAACTTACGGTAAGCAAAGGGCTTCAGAGCAAAACTGATTCCCAACGGTGCTATCGGCTGTTCCAAACACCTTATGCAAGCCTTCGCAGATATTCTTCCATGTTCAGATACTCAATGTCATCTACCACATAGCTCTCCCCTCGATAGAGGACGAACATTCCGGTGAGCAGACCGTAGCGGTGCTCCACCTGGGCGCAAGCACCGCTGCGGATCAGCGCGCCTGAGCATAACGCAAACCTGGCTGCACAGGTTACAACCACCACCTCGATGATATGAGTGGTGGTTTAATATTATTAGCCCTCCTAAGGTCTATGCCACTGCTCGCCCCGAAGGGCGGTATCGCAAGCACTATTACCGGCTCTACTATAAAGCGATGCTGCCGGAAACTTCTCTTCCCGATTCTTCTGCTTGCTCTTTATATATTTCCGTACGTTTTCCTCTGTTATATTGCCGATTGTCTCTACATAGTATCCTCTTGCCCAGAATGCTTTATTCCACCTATTTCGTAGCTTTGAATGTCTGTCATAAATTCTTTTTCCTCAATCGTTTTCCTTTATAAACACAGAAGTACATTCTCCATCAACCACTGTTCGCAAGCGGCAATATGATTGCCCATATAAATAAGAAAACAGGCTCTATCTGTCTACATACATATTGGAAATCACGCATAGATTGAAGCAGCAAATGCTCTGGAAAGGATGGCTGCGATGGAAGTGTTTCTGATTTTCCCCAAATCACAGCAGGCAAAGCAGGAGCTGGTAAAGGAACTGGCGAAGTTTCAGTCCGGGCAGATACTGAAAAATGTACAGAAGCTGCCCTGCTCCACGGAGCAGAAGCTGGAATTGGTAGATGCGGCGATGAAGCACCTGAAGGGACAGAGGTGATACATACGCAAATAGCTTTGATTTACTTCTTCGTATCTTAGCCCCGTCCTGCTTCTTCATAATGAATGTAAGTGCTGCGGTCGATGTCTGCATAGTCTGCCACACTGCTCTGGCGAAGTCCTCTCTGATAGCGATACCACCGCAGATTATCCGCGATTTCTATGATCTCGGATGTATCTGAAAACCGCGGATTGAACCTCCCGGCATCCAAAAACTTGTGAGGGAGAACGACCGGGAACTTGAGAATTCGGAGCGGCGCAGCTTTTAACGAACCTGCAGCATTTGCTGCCAATATATAGCTGCAGACCTTCAGGCGGCAGAACATAGCTCCATTTTGCACCAAAAGTTTCATGATTTTCCACTTGAAACTCCCGATTGTTCCGTTACGTTAGCATAGCATTTGCTATCCTCCCCCCAATGCGTTTTTGATGCACTGAGGGGATTAGTTTTTCCCAGGCGGTCATCCTCCGTATCATCATCTTCGTAATCTACATCGGAAAATGCCACCAATTCATCATTATCGTCCTCATCGTCTGTATTATCAGAAGCAGCAGAAGCGATTTCCGGGTATTCGATTTCATCGTCCTGCACACCGAACAGAACCACATGGGCATTGACTCCGTCCCAGATAACCTTACGCACGATGGTGCGGATGGCTGCTCGTTTCTGTTCTATGGTCATTTCATCAATGCCGTCCTTAAAGACAGTCAGCAGCTGGCGCATCAAGTCAAATTCAACATCACTGAGAGCGTGCTGCGTAGTCAGTCCTTCCAGCTCCTGAATACGTTTTTCAAGGGACTGGTATTCTTCGTTCAGTTGCTCAATTCGCTTTGTTACATGAGCCTTGGCAGGGCTGTCACCCATTTCCACGAGAGAATCCACCAGTGAATTGATTTTCTTCTCTGTTTCTGCCTTCTCTTTTCTCATATCGGAAATCCGCTGTTCGTAGTCCATGCGATTGCCGGTATAGAATTTTCGGCTCTGCTCCAACTGACTGACAAAAGTCTCCTTATCATCTGCAAGCATTTTTACCTGTTCGATGATTGCCATATCCAGTGTATTGCCGTTTGCGTTTTTGCTGTTGCACACGGTACGCTGGCTGCGCTCTTTCATTTTGCACACATAGGTGTAAATCACCTTGCCGTCAGCAGTTTTTCGCTTGCTCATCTTCGGATACATACGCTCACCGCAGCTGCAGAACAGCAGACCGGTCAGCAACGCTTCGTTACTGCGTGGTTTTCTGAAAGACTTGGACTTGTTGCGTTCCAATGACTCTTGAACCTGCACCCACACCTTGCCGGGAATTAGTCCGGGATGTTTGCCAACGGACACAATCCATTCACTCGGCGGTAACGAGATACTCGCTCTGCCTTTTTCCTGATCGGTACGATTATATGCCATCATGCCGTGAACACCGTCAAAGGCATCATGCTCGGAGAACAGGTCTGTATCATTCTTTATAAAGAAATCATACGCCTCTTGGTCAGCGACCATGTAGACCGGATTCTGCAAAATCGCTTTGACCGAGAAACGGGTAAAATATTTTCCGTTCTTTGTCTTGAACCCTTGCTTAATCAACGCCGCTTCTGTCAAAGTCAAAGAATCCGTTTCCACATACAAATCAAAAATCGTTTTGACTATATCTGCTTCTTCCGGAACAAGTTTCAACTTGCAGGCTTTCTTTGTCTTTCCGTCCACTGTAATGCTTTTTATAGCTTCGGATTCAAAGCCGGTAGGGGTTGTACCACCTAACCAGCGTCCGGTCTTTGCCAGCTCATGCATATTGTCACGGATACGCTCGGCAATGGTTTCACGCTCCAACTGAGAAAAAACAGATGCAATATACATCATGGCTCGTCCCATCGGGGTGCTGGTGTCAAACTGCTCCTTGATGGAAATAAAAGAAATATCCAAACGGGCAAGTTCTTCAATCAATCCAGAGAAGTCGCTGACATTACGGCTGATACGGTCAAGACGATAGACAATGATTGCCTTAAACTGTCGCTTTTTTGCTGCATCCATCATTCGTTTGAATGCCGGACGGTTCAGATTCCCTCCGGAAAATCCCTCATCTTCATATACTACGATTTTATCTACAGCGGCATCACCAAAATGCACACGAACATACTCTTTGCCAAGTTCAACCTGATTGCCAATACTCTCGCCTTTCCCTGTAAATTTTGATTTACGGGAATAGAGGGCGATAACATCTTCATTTTGTCGCATCTGCTTTTCCTCCTTCTCTTGCTATGTGATGTATCATGTGCTATTATAACATAAAGTAAGCACCAAGTAAACATGACAGGAGGGTTTTCTATGAAATCGATTTTTGAAGAATTAGGCGGCACCTACACTTTAGGCGAGGACGGAATGTATTATCCGAACCTGGAGCTTCCGGTTGAAGAAGAACCACATTACGGTAAGTATGGTCGTATGCGAATGAATTACATAAAAGAGCATCGCCCGGGGTTGTATACGGAGCTTTTGTTCGACGGAAAGCTGGTATCACACTTGAACGACATTGATGATACGGCTCGTCAACGGATGGAGCTGCTGACTCGACAAATGCAGGAGCAGCATGGTGTAAACGAGGAATTAAAAGCTCTTGATCAGATGATCTGGGTAGGTGCCTGCAATAACATCCGCAATGCTGCGGAGGAAATTGTTTTGAATGAACTAATATATTGCTAACGCCAAGGGAGAGAGCTTGTACACATCATGGGTACAAGTTCTCTCTTTTCCCTTGAATCCGAGTTGGACAGAAGTTGTTTTGACATCCCACCAGCTTGTCGGAAAGTTAGAAAATGCAGAAACCCAAATACTTGTGAAACTATTATGAACATGACTGTTTCCTATTGACATTCCAGTTTATTGAGAGTAAACTATAATTAGTTTATTGACTATCAACTGGAAGGAGAAATCTTTATGGCTGAGATTAAAATGGGCGTAGTGGAATCCCACTTCGCTGATATTATTTGGGCGAATGAGCCTTTGCACTCCAGAGATTTGGTAAAGCTCTGTGAGAAGGAACTGAATTGGAACCGTTCTACCACTTATACCGTGTTACGCAAACTCTGTGAGCGTGGGATTTTCCAAAACAACGGAGGAACTGTTTCCTCTGTGCTGACCAAGAACGAGTTCTATGCTGTTCAGAGCGAGCAGTTTGTAGATGAAACCTTTGAAGGCTCCCTCCCTGCTTTCATTGCGGCTTTTACACAAAGGAAGGGTATTTCTCAACAGGAAGCTGCGGAGATTCGACACATGATTGATGCAGCCGCCGGAAAGGAGTAATCTATGAGTTCACTCTTTTTGAAAATTGTAAATATGAGTATCGCCGCATCTTGGCTGATCCTTGCGGTCGTACTTTTGCGTGTAGTTTTGAGAGAGGCACCTAAGTGGATCAATGTTCTGCTTTGGGGTGCTGTTGCAATTCGACTCTTATGCCCGATTACCATCGAAAGCAATTTGAGCATGGTGCCAAGCGCAGAGGTTTTTCCGAATGAGGTCGTTTCCGGACCATCCTTTGATGTGAATACAGGTTTCAATATCGTAGATACACAAATCAATGATTACCTTGGCGACCGCTACTTTGAAGGTGTGACGGTTCCTGCAAACAACGGAGCTAACATAACAACGATTCTCAGTGTTGCATGGATAGTTGGCATTTTCACTTTTGCTGTATTTGCTCTTGTGAGCTACCGAAAAATCCACAACAAGGTTCGTCCATCGTTAAATGTGCGGGACAACATTTGGATTTGCGATGATATCCAAACACCATTTATCCTAGGCTGCTTTAAGCCAAAAATCTACATTCCGTCCGGAACGGATGAAGTGCAGCTTCCCCATATCATCGCCCATGAGAACGCTCATTTAAAACGCTGTGACCACTGGTGGAAGCCGCTGGGGTATCTGGTTTTAGCAATCCATTGGTTCAATCCGCTTGTATGGATTGCGTATATTTTACTTTGCAGAGATATTGAGTTGGCTTGCGACGAGAAAGTCATTCGAGAATTAAATCAGAGCGAGTCTATTTCCTATTCCGAAACATTACTCTCTTGTAGCGTAAATAGAAGAACGATTTTGGTTTGCCCGCTTGCCTTTGGCGAGGTTGGCGTAAAAGAAAGGGTGAAGCGTGTGTTGAATTATAAAAAGCCTGCGTTCTGGATTGTTGTCGTAGCAATAATTGCTGCTATCGTTACGGCGGTTTGTTTCCTGACAAATCCCAAAACGATTGGTGATTCTATAACACTTGTTGAACAGTCTACACCCGGAAATGGTAATACTTTTACCTATGATACTACCTTTGGTCAAAGTGTAATGAGCGGCACTGTTTATGCCGAGCAGTGGAGTAATGGCACTTGCACAAAATCTACGCCTGCCGTATTAACGAGTGAAGTCGATGAGATAAACATCTTATTGGATGTTCGTCGTGAAAACGGTCATTCAGTAGGTGTTGATATTCAAGTCGATACCAACGAACATGGTGGTTCCTTCATCACATATTTTGCATTCCCTGAGAATTATTCCATCCTCGGATGGAGCTGCAACGGTTATGAGTTGAATAAACCTATTCTAATCCAATCCGAGGCGGAAAAAATTTTGGCAGCTATGGTATTTGATGTGGGAAATGGAGTGAGGGTATTTAGTCCCGAAGTGCTTGTCAATGAACCTGAAAGATTGGAAAATGTAGATTATGCAATCGTGATTCGTGCTTCATTTGATAGTACCAACTTGGGCAATGAAAATTCGGAACATACTTCTCACTCAGCAGATAGTGGTGCTGTGATTCCGATGGTTATGGTGAATGACACACTCTATCTGTACACAGGATTTGAAAATACAGATGCTCACCACGATGTGATGAATGGCAAGATCACATCCTCTGTTCACGGGAACACCAAGCCTACCGTAAATGATCAATCGAATTTTGGCGAGGGATACGCATATCAGTACGGTGCTGCCGAAGGAACCATTGAAATCTACATGGATGGTAAATGGTGCATCTTTGCTACTGAAGAAGTGCGACAGGATATTCAATTTCCTGTTGCTGATGGAGATGTTAACGGATCAAACGGAGCTGAGTCGGGAGAAACTACATCAGTAGTGGCAGGAGTTTCAATGGTGGATGCTTCTAAGATTGCCAGCATTGCTGTAACCAACGGCAATACCGGAGAACAGAAAACAGTTACTGGAAAAAAGGCATATAGCGATGAATACCTTGCCTAACGTGACTATGATGATGGAAAAGTATAAATCCCGGGAAGGCGATATTGAAATTTCAAATCAAAGTGGAAAAGGACTGAAAACCTGGGAATGGTATGATATTCAGAAGTGGGAAAACGGTGAATGACACAGGCTGGATCAGCTGACGGATGGATTGTGGACAGATACTCTATACCAGATTCCAGCGGGAGAAATTACGGCTTTTTCTACGAATTGGAAAACGTGGTATGGCGACTTGTCAGACGGTAAATATCGCATCATAAAGAAAATATATGAAACGATAGAAGATGAAATCCATACTCATTATCTGGCAGTAGAATTTGAAATTCGATAACTGTCCAAGTACAATGTCAAATATAATTATTGCATCCTTAGTAAAGGAATACCATCGCAGATACTTCCAAAGTAGCAGCGATGGTATTTTTTCTGTTGAAAATACTGTGTAGTACGATATGTACACAGGAAGGACAGTATATTTTTCACTGGCTCAGATATATTGTAGAGCAGCAATCCACCACTACCATTCCAAAATCGGAGTGGTAATGGTGGATTTTGTTATCATCGCTCGTAATCTTTTTGCTTTCTTTTGGGAGGTTTTTGCATCTGTGATTCTGGTTCTTTGCGCTGAAGCATTTGAGTAATAGAAGGCTTTCTGGTAACTTCCCCAAGCATTTTCTTCACTTCCAGCTTGCTCTGACGCATCATATCATAATCATATTTAACGCCGTAGATTTTTTGAAGCTGACTGGCTGCGGATAGCTCTTTGCCAGTGCGAAGCTCCATTCTGGTGTCGGTCAATTCGCCTGCATCCACATCGGCAACGGTTTTTTCCAAATCCCTGTATCTCTCCAGTGTTCTGTCCAGTTCGGCAGTGAATTTATTTTCTGCCTGTTCCAGTGCGTCCATCTGTGTATCAAGATTCTTGACTTCCTTTTTGAATTTGGAGAAGGCTGCATCATCCGCACATTCCATACTATTCAGAAGCATGGACTTTTCGGATTTCAATTCCTCCAAATCCTCAGTCAGCGTAGCAACCTGCTCCGACAATTTCTGATGCTTTATCACATGAATAAAGGGTAGAGAATCCTGTTCTGCACGGAGCTGCTTTCGCTCTGTGTTTTTCTCTTTGATTTCCTGTTTGATTTCCGTATATCGTTCCACGACCGGTTTTACAGCATCCACATAGTCAGAGATTTTCTGCTTGCTGATACGGATATGGCTGATGCGGTACATAAGAACAATCATATTCTCACGCAGGGATTCCAGTGCATTTGCCAGCTCCGGAATCGAAGTTTTTACTGCAGCAGCCAGCTTTTTGACCTTCGCTTTCAGCTCCCGGAGAAGGGCGTTGTCCGCTTTGATCTGGCGATTAATTTCGCAGCGGTCAGAAACGATACCCATCGCTTCCAGCTTTCGTGCGTGATAGCCCTCGTGGATGGTTGGCAGTTCATCCAATCCCCGTGCGGCGTGACTGCGGTGATCGATCCGGGCATCTATCTCCGGATACCGTGCCAAATGCCGATTGGTAACGGTTGCCCATTTTTCCCGCCAGATGAGTAGCTGTTCATCGCTGTTCCAACGCTGAGAAATTGGATTCTGTCTGCCATACTTTGTACTTTTGGGATACTTGTTGGCTCGTTCATAACCTTGCTTCTCAGCTTCTGAAGGTGCCATATACACCTTTCGCTCGCCAACCAGATATTGATACTGTTTCTCCCAGCCCTCCGCCTGTGCGATCTTATATTCAGCAGAGGTAAATCCCCATTCTGCGCCATCCCTCACGCACAGATATTCTTTTTCGGTTTTATGCTGCCATTTACCGTTTTCCTGTAAGGGGCGAATCGTCAGCATAATGTGGGCGTGTGGATTGTGTCCGGGCGGATATGGGTCATGGATTGCAACATCCGCACACATTCCCTCGGCCACAAAATTGTCCTGAATAAATTCTGTGAGAAGGCTCTGCCAGTCTGTCTTTCCCAGTTCTATGGGAAGTGCTACCACAAATTCACGGGCAAGGCGGCTGTCCTTGGTCTTTTCGTTTTCCTCCACCGCATTCCACAGAATGCTTCGGTCACTCCACGCAGCCGGAGCGATTGGCGGAAGAAATACTTCCTGCCAGACAAGCCCTCGTTTTCTGGTGTAATCATGCTGAATCCCATCGTAGTCGTTGTATATCTGTGAACAGCTCAGATATGCGGAAGCCGCCACAGCGGAGCGCCCGGCTCCACGGCTGATGACCTTTGCTTCCAGATGATAGATTGCCATTCTTCATCACCGTCCTTTCGCTTTTGTTTTTGTTGCTTTTTAGAAAAAGCAAATGGGGCTTGGCAACAATGCCCATCTCTGCAACAAAGCTGCCGGTGGCAGGTTTTTGCAGACAGTTGGTGGAATACCGTCGGTTAAAGCGACGGTATTTTTTATAGGTGGTAACACCGACCACCAGCTGCGTGGACAATGACAGCAAGCTCGCAGGATTGTGGCATTGTCCATAAGGCTCCCGCAGGAGCCGCATCCGCCTCGCAGAGCGCACGGCCCCGAAGGGGATACCACCGCCCGATGTTATCGGGTGGTGAGTAAGTGCGCCCTTCGGGAATAGAGATACTTTCGTACCTCAATGTTTTTCCGTAACTTCTGCACTTAATCGTCTTTCCAGCTCCATTTTTAGATTATCCAAGTCCATTATCTGTGCTTCCGGGAATACGTTTTCCAGAATAGCTCCCTGCTGAATCAATCTTCTTGTGCGCTGTTTTCTCTCTTTCTGACGGTTTCTGGCTTCAACCGCTTCCTGTCTGTGTTTCGCCTGCAATAATTTCTTTTCATCCTCGGTCATATTTACGTCCTTTCTGACCATATCCGGTCTAACTGATTTTTATTTGGTACTTGTTTTAGAAAAGAATGGTGCCGGGATTGTTGCTGCATGAGCGGAATTATCAATGCACCGCTGATTAGGAGACAATCCGGCACCGCCGGTCTTACGTTCCAGTACCGCTTTCCAGTATTTTCCGTGCTTCTTTCATGCTTTCAGCGGCATTTCTCTGCCGGATATTCTGATTGTTGATTCTCAGCGGCACACACCGTTCCAATACTCGGTCATAGATACGGGAGCGAGTCAGATCCTGCGGATTTTTCAGTTCCTCCAAGGTCATATTAGTTGTCACAATCAGTGGCAATTTGCTGCGATATCGGCTATCAATGACATTGAATACCTGTTCCAAGGCAAACTCCGTACTGCGCTCAATTCCCAGGTCATCAATAATCAGCAGACTGTACTGGTTCAGGCTGTCGATATATTGGTTCTTCTCCTCGGAATACAGCCCGGACAGGGCGTTGAGAATCCGGGAGAAATTGGTCATCAGCACCGGAACACCCTGCTCCAGCAGAGCGTTGGCGATACATCCGGCAAAAAAGGATTTTCCGGTTCCCACATCGCCCCAGAGAAGCAAGCCGATGGATTTTGCCTTCATTTCGCTCCAATGGACAACATAGTCATGGGCTTTCTGCATTTCCGGGTTGTAACCCTTATCATTGGCAAAGGTGTATTCCCGCAGGGACTTGTCCTGTAAGCCGTTGGCTTTCAGACGGGACACCTGATCCAGAAATTCACGGTGCTTTCTCTCCGCTTCCTCTTTATCCTGGACTTCCTGCTGACAGCGGCAGCGAATGGGAACCACCATTTCCTTTCCAAGAACAACCACATGGTGCTGCCTGGGTGTTTTACATTTGGCGCAGTGGATGAGGTTGTCTGATTCATTGCGGTATTCATCTTCCTGCAAAGGGCGGTCAGAAAAGATATTCTGAATGGTGCCAGTGATTTGGTTCATAGGCTTTCATCCTCCTTACATTCATAGCTGCGTCTTACGGGAGCCGGGTGATCCTGCGTATACCAGCTGTGAATCGTAGCAGCGTGGTCTTGATACCGCTTCCCGCTGGAACGTATATAGCCAGACAGCTTTTCGATATATTCCCGGTATAATGGTATTTCCTTTTGAAGCTGTGCCAGCTCCTTTTCATTCAGGAAAACATTTTGATATTTTCCGTAAGCGGTGCGGTCAGCCTTACTCCCTTGTTTCTTTATCTTGTTATTGTTCTTTTCATTATTACTTCCGGACACTTTTCTTTCCCTTACAGAGACAGTTTCCTGTCCGTCAGACGGATAGGTTTCTGTCTGTATCAGGGAAAGATTTCTGTCCGTCTGCACCAGATATTCCGGTGGGACTTTTACATAGATTTTGTTTGGCAATCCCGGTCCCTGACGCTTGCGGAAAATCAAATCCGTTTTTTCCAGAACTGCCAGAGCGGTCTTAACAGACATTTCGCTTTTGTGCATGGTTTCTGCCAAATCCTTGATTGGAAAGAATATGAACGCACGCCCACGCTCATCTACCCAGCCTTCGTTTTTCTGTGAAAGTCTTGCTCTATCCAACAAAAGTACATACAGTATTTTTGCGGTTTCACTCAGCTGCTCCATATCCAGTAAAAATCGTGGAAATGCCATATACGGCGGTATCAGGGTATCCTTTATTAGAAACTGTGTCATGCGTTCACCTCCTTCCGTTGTCAGAATAGATACCGGTTATTCCCCAAGAAAATCCCAGTCAAGGTCTGCATCTTCCGGTTCGGATGCTGCAACAGCTACCTGCGGTGTAATCTGAGCAATACCAACCATACAGCCTGCCAAATATACCGGTAGGGTCCTGTTCATGGCATTTTCCACCGCTGTTACAATCTGCTCCACGAAGCGTTCCTCACGCTCTCTGGTTTCCAGATACGGCTCATCTTGCTTCTTGTAGTAACGGTCAAAGTAGTCCACCAGAGAAATGGCGATAATCTGGCTGTAGGATTTGAATTTCTTTTTATCCATCGTTTGCAGATACTGCCACGCCCGGTTCTGCACATCCTTGTCCAGATTGAAACGAAGATTTGTGCTGCGGATATTCTCACTCATGCTTACTCCTTCCTGCGAAGGCTGGCATGGGCGAGATATTCATATCCCTTAGCAGTCGCACAAATATCATCCAGAATGGTTACACGGGTTTCATCGTACTGCCCGAAGTTTCTGACCAGACAGCCACCACCGCCAACAATATACAGTCGCATCAGTTCCGGATTGTATTCATAGCGGCGGAGTGTGGCGAAAATATCCGCTACATACCTTTTCGCAATGGCAGTGATACAGTCCAGATAAGGCTTGCCGATGTCCGCTGTTCCATAGCGAAGCACCTGCTCAATGGTGACTTCTTCGATTTTGACACCAAAGCTGTCCAGCACGGCATTTTTAGCAGCGATCATACACTGGTTCACACCAAACTTCTCTGTCCAACAACGGCTCTCCACCGCCTTTTTATTGTTGATATAGAGAATGTTCATGGTGCCGTTTCCGATGTCTGCAAGGAGATTGGTTCCCTTGAAATCGCCCAATCTGCTGACAATAGCGGGATAACCTTGAGGGAACAAACTGCATCCGACAAAATGGAGCTTGTACTCCTTACCATTGAAATGGAAAGATACATATTCATTGCGGAGCAGGTAAGTTCGGAAATCTTCACGCTGTTTGCGAACCCAGGTCAGCGGCAGACCGGCAGCCAGATGAACATCTGCTTCACGGATGCCATACGCATTCAGCTCTCTGGCAACTGCCATCAGAGTCAAAAGATAATAGTCCTCATCCATGGCTTTGTCCGGAATAAATTCCTTGTGTCCCTCTCCGATGCGGTAATAGGTGCCGTTGTATTCCAGAATGTTACCGGAGAAAATCGGTTCTGTGTCATAGGCAGTAATGCCGGTAGGGGTGACGGTGTTTGCTGTTTTGATGTTGCCGTAGCCATGATCTACGGCGATAATTTTGATGCTTTTCAGTTCTTTCATTTGCTTAATTCCTCCTCAAAAAATTTGATAGTCATAAAAAATGCCCTCTTTTCAGTAGATTTGCTTTGAAGTGGCACCGGATTTTTGAATTTGGTGCTGTTTTCATTGCAATTTCATTCTACTGGAAAGAGGGCAAAAGCACATTGAGCGTGGATTGAGTGGAAATTGAGCAAAAAAAGAAGCAGCCACACACCGTAGTGCATGACTGCTATACAAAATCATTTTTCCTTTTATTCTTTTGGCAAATAACTTTTGTCTATTGAAAGATTAACACAAGTTGCTACTGCAATATAGATTACTAAAATAATAGCCTCTAATACCAAAGTATTATACGGACGAGGGTAGAATCCTGCCGCAACACTTACGATAAATCTAATCGGGAAATAAAGTCCCAACCAAGCAGAAATTTTGTAAAACTTTCTACGGAAGTTCTTTGTTTTTTCTGTTGCACTGGATACTTTCTTCTGATACGCATATTCAAACCCGCCAATGGCTGCAACAAACGGCAGGAAACTTAGAAATGCAAAAAACACATTTTGAAGAATGAACATTGTCATAAACTGCATCAAAAGTATCATCACTTCAAGTGTCACCAGATAGATCATAATCTGACCGAGATTATCGTTTTGAACTTCTTTTATCTTCGGCAAGTCATTATCACTTTGGTAATCATCGTTCAGTAAGTAATCTGTTGTAACATCAAACAGCTTGCTAAGTTGAAGAATGTTATTTGCATCAGGCATCGCAGCTCCTGATTCCCAACGAGAAATAGCTTGTCTTGATACATCCAGTTTTTCAGCCAAATCCTCCTGAGACATTCCATTGGACTTTCTCAGTCCTACAATTTTATCAGATAGTTTCATATGAAATCCTCCTTTGCTTGGTGACTTCATTGTACTTAAAATCACTATAATTCACCACCACACCGACTTTGCATATCCGCAACAAGAGTTTACATTGTACTATTTTTCAAGAATTTGCGGGTCAAGAAGGAAATCATAGATATTCACGGTCAAAATACCATAGTTATCATAGTACGGCTGTACAATATCTTTTGTAATAACAATCTTCTTGAAAGAATCGTCTATCTTTCTAAACGGTCTGATTTCCTGAGTACGTTTCGCTTCATCAGGTAATGAATAAGCTGACTGGATATAATATCTGGAAGAACCGAGATTGCATACAAAATCAACTTCCAGCTGTTTACGGGTTACCTTTCCTTCTTGGTCTTTTTCCGCAATAATAACAACACCAACGTCCACGCTGTATCCACGCATACGCAGTTCGTTATAAATCACATTTTCCATGGAATGTGTCTGCTCAAACTGACGGAAGTTAATCCTTGCGTTGCGAAGCCCAAGATCAGAGAAATAGTATTTCTTTGGAGTTTCAATATATGCCTTACCCTTGATGTCATATCTCTGTGCTGATTCAATCAGGAAAGAATCCTCAAAACAATCCAGATATTTCTTGATCGTTTTTGAAGTGATTTTAGATTTTTTTACAGTCTTAAAGGTATTCTTTAACTTCTCAGGATTGGTCAGAGAACCAATAGCAGAGGAAAGGATATTCAGCAGGTCTTCCAGTTCTCCAATATTTTTAATCCGGTTACGTTTGAAAATATCTCGAATATAAATTTCGCTAAACAGGTTTTGCAATGCTGCCGCCTTATCGCTGCTACTTTCACGAAGAACGACCAGCGGGATGCCTCCGTAAAGCATATATTCAGACAATCCCATATACTTGTCGCCTTTGAAAACCGACATAAATTCCGAAAAACTCAGTGGATACATATGGACTTCATCTCCACGTCCGGCAAACTCCGTAACAATATCTTTGGACAGGAATTTTGCATTACTTCCGGTTACGAATACATCCATATTATCTTTGCGAAGATAACCATTCAATACAGATTCAAAGCAGTCCATCAGCTGAACTTCATCCAAAAGCAGATAATACATTCCATCCGTGGTAACTTGGGAACGGATATATGCCATAAATTTCTCCGGATCAACTCCACGTTTTTCTTTTTCAATTTTGATAAGGCTTTCTCCAATCAAATAC
>OGFL01000061.1_pt1 | contig 114495 bp, 109 predicted proteins | sample 1570911 | NCBI WGS metagenome assembly OGFL01 (sample SAMEA2582050, study PRJEB24529) | metagenome | biome: Human gut stool | place: China | collected 2011 | reverse complement strand
CAGGAGTAAATTCCACCGCATAAGCGGGCAGTGGAATTTACTTTTGAAAGTTTCAACGCTGATGTGCGTCAGCAGTCTGATTGATAAGATATAAGAAATATGCTATAATGAAATGCAGCTTGCAGAGAGGAGACAGCTATGAGAAAGACGTATTTGTACATGACAGCAGTAGTAATGAGCGCAGCTTTGGCGACCGGATGCCAGAAGGCAGAACCGGTGGAGACAACTGCGGCAGCAGAGACAGTGGCTGAGTCAACCGGGACAGGGACGGCAGAGAATGAGTCTTCTGAAACCAGTGGAACAGCGGCGCAGGACGATGAGAGGCTTGCGGATTATCACCTGCTTCAGGGGATCGTGACGGGGACGAATGACGAAAAAGGAACGTTTACGCTCAAAGCAGATGACGGTGGAGAATATGTGATCACGACAGGGAATATCGGTGACGTGGAGACCGAGATCGCGGATGACAGTCTTGTTGTGATCGGCTATATCGGCGTCGAGATCCATGACAATATGGATCTGGAGAAAGTCAATATGGTGATCGCGGCACCGGGAGATGATGACTGGACGATCGCATACGCAGAAGGAACGACGACGGCCAATGCGATGAGCACGTTTATGATGGTGACGGCGGATGGAACTGAGATGGGGTTCATGAAGGATGGCTGTCCAATGGATGAAGATGCTCTGGGCGGAGACAGCGGAGCGAAGATCAGTGTTGTATATATAGATTCAGAGGATGTAAGTTTCCCGTTGGAGATTAAAAAATTGCAGTAAAAAATTTAAATATGGGAATCTTTCCCGGAAAATAGCTGGTGATAACGGCCTTCAGTTTGGCTGGCCGGGAATAGGGAATGGCGGCAGGAACAAATTTTAGAATAGAATTGAAGAGCCGTGGAATAGCATGGCTTTTGAGAATCATAACATATCAAGAAGGGAAAAGAGGTCTAAAAATGGCAGATTTATTTCACCGCGTAAGTATTAGAAAATTTAAAGATGAGGCTGTATCAAACGAAGATATCGGCTATATCCTGGAGGCAGCGATGGCAGCGCCGTCCGCGAAGAACCAGCAGCCGTGGGAGTTTTATGTAGTGGAAAACCGTGAAGTCTTAAAACAGCTCGGAGAGTCCAGTCCGTTCTCCGCCCCGGCAGGAAAAGCGCCGGTGGCGATCGTGACCGCATACCGTGAGGAGTGCGATCTACCGGAATTTGCACAGATCGATATGAGCATCATGATGGAAAACCTGTGGCTTGCAGCGGATGAGATCGGGCTTGGCGGCGTATGGCTCGGCGTAGCTCCGAGAGAGGAACGGATGAAAGATGTTGAAAAGATCGTCGGGATCCCGGCGGGACAGCGTGCATTCGGCGTATTTGCTCTCGGTTACCCGGATGAGGAGCGGACCCAGCAGGATCGGTTCGATCAGAGCAGGATTCATTATGTGAAATAGGACGGTCTTTTTCTGACAGATTCCATCGACGGAGTCGGTCTGGAATGAATTTTTCGTATTTCTGGGGGAGAAAAAGCAATAAAGGATCGGACAAAGGTAGATATTTCGACGGTGTTGACGACGCTGTTAGCAAAGAAGGCGATCGACGATATTACCGTGCGGGAGATCGTAGAGCTCTGCGAGATCCGGAGACAGACCTTCTATTATCATTTCGCGGATATTTATGCACTGATGGACTGGACGCTGGAATTATATGGAAAGCCGTGCCGGATCAGAATGTGGAAAAATGGTTGTCGGAATCCGACGAATAAACGGAAAAGAATATTCATTTGATGTAAATGGTGCGTGTCAGACCTTGTAAGGCACAGCCGGAGGATGAAAAACAAAGAGGAAAAAGGATCAGAATAAGTAACTGTTCAGTAGGTCTGCGCATTTACTGCGCTGACCGTAAGAAAACATAGGCGGGTAGGCAAAAATCCCATTGCCGCAGGCAATTTTTCATGGATTTTTGCTCGTGACTGTGAAGGTACTGAACAGTTACCAGAATAATAAAGAAGACGGCTCGATGCATAGGGATATGCGGAGCCGTCTTCTTGTGTAACAGGAAATTACGGGGAATTCCCTGTTATACAAAAGATACTGACATGCCAATGATGCGTACTTGCGCGAAGACGGATGTAAACTATAGATTTTTCCTGAAAAATTCTTCTGCGTTCCGGAACATGATTCCTTCTGCCAGATCCTTTGACATTCCCTTTTCCAGAAAATATTCGTAGAGATCAGCAGCCTTTGCCGGAGTGTTCAGGTATGTAGGAAGTGTCGCACCGTCGAAGTCGGAGCCGAGGGCGATGTTTTCATAGGCACCGAGGCTGAAAAAGTGCTCGATGTGGCGGTAGAGGTCGTCGGGAGAATCGCCGATGCCTCCATCGGTAATGAAACTCTTGCAGTAGTTCAGACCAATGAGGCAGTTCCGGCGGACCATCTCACGGATCATATCATCCGTCAGGTTCCGCTTGTGGGAACAGATGGCGCGCGCGTTGGAGTGGGTCGCTACGAACGGGCGACGGGCGGTCTCAAAGAGGTCGGCGTAGCCGGTGTCGTTTAAATGGGAGACATCAACGAGGATCCCGCGGTCTTCCATTTCATGGACTGCCTGCCGTCCGAAATCTGTCATTCCGTGAGTGGTGGCGTGTCCGGAACCAATCTCATTTTCGCCGTTCCAGGTAAGTGTCATGCAGCGGACTCCGTCATCTGCCAGTTTTTTTACGCGGGTGATATCACCGGCGAGAGCTGCTCCGCCCTCGATGGTCAGAAAAGCGGCCGTCTTTCCTGCCTCCCATGCAGCCTGCATATCGGAAGCGGAACGGCAGGGGGAGATGCGGTCATGGAATTTTTCCATCTGGCGGTTAAAATTGTCACGGTTTGTTTCGTAGTAATCGATGGCGGCCTGTCCGCGGTACTGATCCGGGATGAAGATGGCATAAAACTGTGCCCAGTGAACGTCAGACGGGATCGCGTTCAGGGAGAGCACACGGTCCGAATCATCAAGCGTGTCCGGGGTCAGCCCCTTATGGGTACAGTCTGTGAGTGTGTCACAGTGCAGATCGATCAAAGCATAGGGATTCATGGGAAATTCCTCCTAAAAATATATTTTGAATTTATTGTAACGGAACTGTTCAGACGTTTCCGTCAATTCTGTCTCCGGATCTCGCCTTTTAAGATCATCGGGTAGCGGATCAGGGAATCGGAATCAAGCGCCTCTTTTTTCATATCCACCGCCGTGATCTGATGATTTTCATAAGTTGTATAGTAATAAGTTCCGGTCTCCGCGCTGCAGCAGGAGGTGTAGATCGTGATCTCATATTTTCCTTCTGCAACCTCACAGCAGCCGCGCTGCTGGTCCACAGAGCCTAAGATATGGAAGAACTGGCTGACGCTTTCTTCTTCGCTGTCACCGGAGACAGAGTGTGCACGGGTAAACGCCACACGCGCAAAGCGGGACTGGGAGGAGAGATCCCCCGGGAGTCCGAGGGCACCCATGCCGCGGCTGTAGGTGGAAAGCGGTGCATCCGGCGCGAAGTGGTTCTCCGGCTGGCGCGGGGAGAGACTGAGGTAATTATTTAAATGGAACATCTGCATATCAAACGGCGGATTGTTTGTCAGAACTCCGACCGGATCGTCATGAACATGGAGTCCGTCTTTCATGGACTCGACAACGATCGCCTCGTCTTTGTCTGCGATGATCCAGTGAAGGCTGGCCGCCGGCAGCTGGGGATTAAACGGGGTCCCGACAAGGTTCATAACGGCGAGTTTTTCTTTCGCCTCGCTGACGGTCGCGCACTGGCTTAAGATCCACGGAATAAATTCGAACTGGGCGACATTTTCAACCCCGTCTTTCATATCCGCATATGCCGCATTGCCGACAAAGTTGAGTCCGGCCATGCCGAGCCCTTTTTCGTTCATGGCATCGTAATATAACGGATAATCCCCGGCGACATGTGCCATGCCGATGATCGCATAGTGGGAGTCGTGCGTGCCCATATGGCGGAACGGGATCGGGTAATTGCGCGGGGTGATCGTGATCTCTTCTCCATAGGAAAATTCATAGTCTAAGGTTCGTCCGAAGTAAAATCCTTTTGTTTTGTAAGTTGCTGCTGTACACATAAGAGAAAACCTCCATTCCTGTTGTGAACAAAGAACTGTCGTAACTGTGAGGGTACTGAGCAGTTACGAACTGCCAATAGAAGACTGCGCAGATGCCCGGACAGATACCGAACTGCCTGCCAAAGGTGCAGAATGGACTGCATGTCTTCTGAAATGAGTTTCGAATCAGTAAGAAATCGTCTGCAGCTGCTGATCCGCCTGGACTCGAACGCGAAATGACGGCAAAAGCGGCTGCACGTGTGGACAAAGAATGCCCGTACTGTAATAGTATACAGCATTCCCTGAAAAAATTCATTAAAAAGATCTTTACAAAAACACTTTAGTATGGTAACATGATAACACGATGAAAATAGAGAAACAAAATCGAATACAAAAACGCGACATTCAGTTTTAGGATAGGAAAAAAGTCAACGGAAACCGCCTGATCAAGGGCGGGCAGATATGAGGAGGACAATTATTATGAAGAAAAGATTATTAAGCGCAGTTATGGCATCCGCAATGGTACTTTCTCTCGCAGCATGCGGAGGAGCAAAGACAGAGACAACCGCAGCAGAGACATCTGCTGAGTCCAAAGAGGAGACAACCGCAGCTGATACATCCGCAGCAGAGGAGACAAAGCCAGCAGGCGGCACACTGATCGTTGGTTTTGACCAGGATTTCCCGCCAATGGGATTCGTTGGTGATGATGGAGAGTACACAGGATTCGACCTTGACCTTGCAAAGGAAGTTGCAAAACGTCTTGACTTAGAGTACAAGGCACAGCCGATCGCCTGGGACTCCAAGGATATGGAGCTTGAGTCCGGAAATATCGACTGCATCTGGAACGGATTTACGATTACAGGCCGTGAGGATGATTACACATGGACTGAGCCGTATATGGCAAACAAGCAGGTATTCATTGTAGCAAACGATTCTGATATCAAGAGCCAGGCTGATCTCGCCGGAAAGAATGTGGAGGTACAGGCAGATTCTTCCGCTGAGGCAGCATTAAAGGAAAATCCGGACCTCACAAACACCTTCGGACAGCTTTTAACAACGGCTGATTACAACACAGCGTTCATGGATCTGGAACAGGGCGCTGTTGATGCCGTAGCGATGGACGTTATCGTTGCAGGATATCAGATCAAACAGAGAAACGCAGATTTCAAGATCCTTGACGATTCCCTTTCCGAGGAAGAGTACGGTGTTGGCTTCAAGAAAGGCAACACAGAGTTAAGAGACAAGGTTCAGGCAACTTTAGAGGAGATGGCAGCAGACGGAACACTTGCAAAGATCTCTGATGAGTGGTTCGGTGAGGACGTTACAACGATCGGAAACAGGTAAAAACACGCTTTGCGAGTTTCCCCTTGTTATCGCGACAGTCGCCAAGGTCCCGCGTAAGCGCGGACTTTGGCTCGTTGTTCGCATAAATAAATGATATTTGACACATATGTCAATATCATATAAAATGAATGCAGGATTCAGATTACGGGAACCGGTTGACAGTTCCCGTAATTTGTCTTGTTAAAAAAGAAACTTTACAAAAGCACGGTCAGATGATATGGACCGTGAAACCATGAAGGAAAGCAGGTAAGATCGTATGGGTAAAATGACAATCGGGCAGATGATCGCTCAGCTCGGAAGCGGTATGCTGATCAGTACGCAGATCTTTGTGATCACGCTGCTGTTCTCCCTGCCGCTCGGGCTTGTTGTAGCGTTCGGGCGCATGTCGAAAAACCGCGTGATCAGCATGATCGTAAAATTTTATATCTCGATCATGCGTGGAACTCCGTTAATGCTGCAGCTGATGGTCGTTTATTTCGGACCATACTATCTGTTCCATATCAAAGTCGGGAGCAGTTATCGTCTGACAGCGACATTCATCGGCTTTGTGATCAACTACGCCGCGTATTTTGCGGAAATCTACCGCAGCGGCATCCAGTCCATGCCGGTGGGACAGTATGAGGCAGCACAGATCCTGGGCTACAATAAAGCACAGACATTTTTCAAGATCATTCTGCCGCAGGTCATCAAGCGGATCCTGCCGTCGATCACGAATGAGGTTATCACACTTGTGAAGGATACTTCTCTGGCGTTCACGCTGAGCGTTGCCGAGATGTTCTCGATCGCGAAGGCGCTGGCGGCTTCCCAGACAAACATGATCCCGTTTGTGGCAGCCGGAATCTTCTATTATGTGTTCAACCTGATCGTGGCGGTCGTTATGGAGTGGATCGAGAAGAAACTGGATTATTACCGGTAGGATGGAGGTGTTCGGATCATGAATCTGTTAGAATTAAATCATGTGGAAAAATCATTTGAAAATTTATCCGTGCTGAAAGATATCTCCATCAGCATCGGTGAGGGCGAGATCGTATCCATCATCGGACCATCCGGATCCGGAAAATCAACGCTGCTTCGCTGTGCGACGATGTTAGAAAAAATGGATGGCGGCGAGATCGTCTATCTTGGGAAAAAGGCTGCATGGACAGACAAGGACGGACGTGTCGTTTATGCGGACAAAAAGGAAATGAAGGAGATCCGGAGCCAGTATGGCCTCGTATTCCAGAACTTTAACCTGTTCCCGCATTATTCGGTCTTAAAGAACATCACGGACGCACCGATCCATGTTCAGAAGCGCGATAAGGAGACTGTATATAAGGAAGCGAGAGAGCTTTTAAAGAAGATGGGACTGTCGGATAAAGAAGATTATTATCCGTGCCAGCTGTCCGGCGGACAGTGCCAGCGTGTGGCGATCGCAAGAGCCCTGGCGCTGAACCCGAAGATCCTGTTCTTCGATGAGCCGACCTCTGCGCTCGATCCGGAGCTGACGGCGGAGGTGCTGAAGGTGATCCGTTCCCTGGCAGATTTAAATATCGCCATGGTGATCGTCACCCACGAGATGGCGTTTGCGAGAGATATCTCCCACCGCGTGATCTTCATGGAAGGCGGCGTGATCGTGGAGGAAGGAACGCCGGAGAAGGTATTCTCCTCTGACAATGAGAGAATGAAGAGTTTCCTCGGAAGATATGGGGAGATCCTGTAGGATCTTGCGATCGGGAATGTGAAACACTGAAAAATATGATTTACAACCGGAGATAGGTATTGTATAATCTTCGACGGGAATGAAGTTCTCCCATGGGAAACCAGAACCGCTTATGATGAGCTGATGACTTCTGTGATGATGGGCTGTCCGGGACGGCGCTTTTTAGCGTGTGCTGCGGGGCTTAAGTCACAGGAGAGTCAGCTCTTTTTTTGTGCAGCAGGAAATTCCGATGGAACTTCCTGCCGCGCAAAAAGGCACATTTTTTCGGGAAAATATTTTCTCGTTAATAAAATTGGGAGCAATCGTTTCGTATGGGATAGGAACTTTAAAAGTGGAATTTTGAGCATGGAACAGCTCCCTAAATAAAGGCAGAATCGTGGAAGGCACGTTTTTGCAGAAAAAAGGAGAAAAATTATGTTGACATCACTTGCACTGATCTTTCTGATGGGACTTTCCGCGGCGGCGATCTGCGGATATCTTCACCTGCCGCGTATTATCGGAATGCTGTTTACCGGCATCATCCTGGGACCGCATGTCCTGGGACTTCTCGATGATAAGATCTTAGCGATCTCCTCGGAACTTCGCCAGATCGCGCTGATCATCATCCTGTTAAAGGCAGGACTTTCCCTGAACCTTGCGGATCTGAAGAAAGTCGGGCGTCCGGCCGTCATGATGGCTTTTGTACCGGCGAGTTTTGAAATCTGTGGATATCTTCTCTGCGCTCCGATGATCCTGGGGATAACGAGAATTGAGTCTGCTGTCATGGGTGCGGTCCTCGCGGCTGTTTCCCCGGCGGTCGTTGTGCCGCGGATGGTACAGCTGATGGAAAATGGATATGGAACGGAAAAGAGTATCCCGCAGATGATCCTGGCCGGGGCATCGTGCGACGATATCTTCGTGATCGTCCTGTTTTCCACATTTGCTGGAATAGCACAGGGAGGAACGGCAGATTTTACGCAGTTTTTGAATATTCCGGTGTCCATTGTGCTCGGAATCCTGCTGGGCGCTGCTGTCGGGTATCTTCTCAGCCTTTTCTTTGAGACCGCTTATGCGAAGGAACATTATGTGAGAAACAGCATGAAAGTCATTGTGGTCCTCGGGCTTTCGTTTCTCCTGATGGCGGTGGAAACATGGGCAAAACCGTATGTCTCCGTCTCCGGACTTCTTGCGGTTGTCAGCATGGCATGCGTCCTCAAAATGAAATGTCCGAAATCAGTTTCCGGAAGACTCTCAGAGAAGTTTGGAAAACTTTGGATCGCAGCGGAGGTAGTCCTGTTTGTGATGGTCGGCGCTGCAGTGGATATCCGGTATACGGCGACTGCGGGAGGCGCGGCTGTGGTGATGATCCTGCTTGCACTTATTTTCCGGGCAGCCGGAGTCTGCGTGTGCATGGCGGGAACCGCGCTGAACAAGAAAGAGCGCCTGTTTACCGTGATCGCGTATCTGCCGAAGGCAACAGTCCAGGCGGCGATCGGTTCTGTTCCGATGGCGATGGGGCTTTCCTGCGGACAGATCGTTCTCTCAGTGGCGGTTCTCGCGATCCTGATCACGGCGCCGCTCGGGGCGATCGGGATGGATATGACGTATCGGAGACTGTTAAAAAGACAGGAATAGTAAAAACATCCAGAGAACATTTCAGGGTTCACAAAACGGGAATGATGAGATATAATGAATGGCACAAAGATAGTAGGAAAATAGATGTTCAGAAACTGACAGGAGGAGAACAATGGATTTCGAAAAATTATGTGCAGAGAGATATTCGCTTAGAAAGTTCAGCGACCGTCCGGTAGAAGCAGAAAAACTGGAGAAGGTTCTGGAGGCAGGCCACAATGCACCGACGGCTCATAACCTTCAGCCGCAGCGAATTCTCGTGATGCAGAGCAAAGAGGCACTGGAAAAAGCGGAAGAGTGCACCGCGTGCAAGTTCCACCCGCCGGTGATCCTGGTTGTCGCTTATGATCCGGCGAAGGCATGGAACCGTGAAGGCGATATGAAGAATCATGGCGAGATCGACGCAACGATCGCAGCGACCCAGATGATGCTGCAGGCTGCGGATCTCGGTCTTGGAACCTGCTATGTCGGCATGTTCAGCCAGGAAAAGCTTCATGAGACATTCCCGGAGATGAAGGGACTCGTTGCGACAGCGATGCTCCCGCTCGGTTATCCGGCGGAGACGGCACATCCGTCAAGACTTCACACAGATAGAATGCCGATCGATGAGATGGTGGTTCGCCTGTAGTTCTGATGTCCGGGATTCGCAGAATTGCAGAACGGTATTAGAATAAGAATACGAAGGAAAACAGGTCTGCAGGGTGAAAAGTGACAGACCTGCCTTTTCACCTGCGTGTGCGCGTGAAGAAAACTTTTATACGTATAAAAAATACGCAGGAGGAGCTTTTTGTGGTACACTGGCAGACAGCATAGAACGACTGCCCGTGTGTGCACACGGCAGGACATTCAAAAAATGGAGGAACACAGATATGGAATACAAAGTTTCCGAAAAGGTTCAGAAGAAATTTGACACCCTGACAAAGGATGCAAAGATCCAGAAAGCGTTACAGTTCATGGAAGAGGACCAGGATACCGTAATCGACAAACAGATCGAGCTGACATTGATCCCGGCTCCGACGAACCATGAGCAGAAGAAAGCTGCGAGACTTCTTGAGATGTTTAAGGAAGAAGGACTCACCGACTGCCATATCGACGAGTACGGCAACTGCGTTGGTATCCGGAAAGGTACCGGCGGCGGAAAGACAGTCCTTGTGGAAGGTCACATGGATACGGTATTCCCGCTTGACACGAAGCTTGAGATCGTCCGTGAAGACGGTTTTATCAAGTGCCCGGGCATCGTGGATGACACAAGAGGATGTGCGACGGTCCTCTCAACAATCCGTGCGCTGAACGCAGCCGGAATCCAGACAAAGGGAGATATCCAGTTCGTCGGAACGGTCCAGGAGGAAGGAACCGGCGCTTTAAAGGGAATGCAGTATTATGTAAACCATCATCCGGAGCTGGATGCCAGCATCTCCGTTGACGGACCGGGATTTGAGGAGATCACCTACGAGGCAACCGGAATCCAGACATATGAGATCAATTTCCATGGCGTCGGCGGACATGCATGCGGAGCTTTTGCAAAGGTTGCGAACCCGATCCATGCGGCAGGACGCGCGATCGCAAAGATCGCTGAGATCCAGGTTCCGAAGGAGCCGATGACCACGTTTGCGGTCACAACGATGCAGGCAGGCAGCTTTGAGGCTGTCCATGCGATCGTTCCGGTCGCACAGATCCGCTTCAACTTCCGCTCCAACTCCCAGGAAGAACTCGAGAAACTCCGCAAGAAGATCTTTGATGCAATCGATGAGGCATGCAAAGAGGAGACCGAGCGCTGGGGTATGGACACCATCACATATGACGTAAAACATATCTGTGATGTCAATGCCGGTCACCAGGATCCGCATGCACCGATCGTAGAGGGCGCGATGGCGGCAGCAGAGTACCTTGGATGTGCGGAGCCGAAGCTCGGAAACGGCGGTTCCACAAACTGCAACCGCGCACTGGAAGCGGGACTTCCGGCCGTCTGCCTCGGAATGGGCGCAGATTACGATATCCATGCGCATATGCTGTCTGAGCAGTTTAAAGTCGAGGGAGCTTATAAGGGTTGCCAGCAGACACTGCTCCTGGCACTTCTCTGCGCAGGAACGGATGTAGTGGAAAGTATCATCGAGAAATAAGATCGTAACTGTTCAGTACTCTCGCAGTTACATAAGAATGTCAGAAAAAGGTACGGAATTGTTATATTTTGATCGAAACAGCGCAGGTTTGTCCTATGTGGACGGACCTGCGTTTCGTTTTTACGGAACAGGAAATCCAGGGATTTGTTCTGCAATACGGAATGAACTTTAGAGCCGCACTTTTGCCGTAGAAAAGCAAGGAAAAAGCAAGAAATAATCACCTTGACACCATGTATAGGGTTGGATAAAATAGATGGTAACAGTTGGGATTGCGCAGATTTTTACCCGGAATTGTGTTGCAAGCTTGCTTGCATAAGCAATTCTGGGTGAAAAGCTGCATAAGCCCAATTGTAAAAATAATAAAGGCAGGACAGAAACATGAAAAAATTAAGAATGCTTTTTCCGACCGGCGCTGTGATCGGTATGCTGGCGGTGGGAACAGCGTTTCCTGCAATGGCGGCTGTTGTTGATATGGACACGGCCAAGTTTGTGCGCGGCACAACGATCAATGCGGTAGATGTGTCAAAGCAGACAGCGACACAGGCGAAAGGCTATCTTGAAGGCTACTTCAACGAGCATTACGAGATTAAAATACAGGACGCGGACGGAAATCTGGAGACCTTAAAGGGAACAGATGTTGGATATCATCTGGATGTCACCGGCAGCGTTGATGATATTTTAAAGGAGCAGAATGACGCAGGAAGAAAGACAGGGCCGGGCTCTGACCAGAGTTATACCGTGACTGTGAAGGCGACGGTCGACGATGAGAAGCTTGCCACAGCGCTTGCAAATCTGCACTGTGTAACGGCGGCAACACCGACCTCGAATGCGTATATCTCTGCTTATGAGGAAGGAAAACCGTTTACGATCGTTCAGGAAGTTCAGGGAAATGAGCTTGATATGGACAAGTTGAAAGCAGCTGTCAAGGATGCGCTTTTAAACCAGAAAAAGCAGATCAAACTGACAGATCATGACTGCTACAAAAAAGTCACGGTGAAGTCAGATGACGCAGCCCTGGTACAGCTCTGTGCGACCTTAAATGCGTATAAGGACATCAAGATCACTTATGATTTCGGTTCAAAGAAAGAGACTCTGGATGGTATGGAGCTGGCAAAATGGGTGACCGGGACAAATGGAAATGAGATTCAGGTGGACCGTGAAAAAGCCGCTGCATATGTGAAATCTTTAGCGGATAAGTATGACACTTACGGAAACCACAAATATAAGACGACATCCGGCCGCGATGTTGTCGTATATGGAAAATACGGCTGGAAGGTCAATCAGGCTGCAGAGACGGATGCGCTGGTAGCGGCTGTGAAAGCATGCCAGACGACCGAGCGGGAACCGATCTACGAGAGCCGCGGTGCGACCCACGACGGATATGACTTCGGACAGACCTATATCGAGGTGGATCTTGCGACCCAGCATCTCTATTTCTATAAGGACGGAAAAGTGATCATCGACAGCCCGTTCGTATCAGGAAACGTGTCAAAGAATTATACGACGCCTCCGGGACTGTTTGAGCTGTATTATAAGCAGACAGACCGCGTATTAAAGGGAGAAGATTACGCGACTCCTGTAAAATACTGGATGCCGTTCAACGGCGGGATCGGACTTCATGATGCGAACTGGAGAAGCAAGTTCGGCGGTACGATCTACCAGACAAATGGTTCTCATGGCTGCATCAATCTGCCGCCGAAAGTAGCAGCGCAGGTCTATGAGAATGCGTATAAGGGAATTCCGATCATCTGCTGTAACTAGGGAAATTTGCAGAGTATGAGAGAGTGAGTGGGGTTTGAACTGAGAAAGCGGATCCTGCGCATCTGGAATTCGAAAAAATAATAGAAAACTGTTGGGATAAACAGCAGGAATGAAAACACCGGAAGGGAAAACAAAAATGGATAAACAGCAGGTTTTAAATCAGTTAAGAAACGCGAAGGAGATCTATGTGATCATGTCTCTGTGCACAAGAATGCCGTATGTGGTATGCGACAAGGAGACATTTGATGATGAAGTCCTGATCTACTTCATGGAGGAAGATGTTAAGCGCGAAGGTAAGCGCCTGGTTGAAGAAAAGATCCCGGTACAGATCGCAAAAGTGGATGCGAACCAGATGCTCCACTTCTACGGAAACCTTTACACGATGGGCGTGAACTGCCTGATGGTGGACCAGTACATGGATAGCGAATGCCGGATCCAGCTTCCGGAACTCGTAAGCCGTCCTGGCCAGAATAAGCCGGATGCTCCGGAAGACGAGAAGAAGACATGGATCGAGAATCCGAGCCTTCATTTGACAGCCCTGTACTTCATGCAGGAGCTCCGCAGACAGAAATTTGAGACGATGCCGGAAGAATTAAAGGAAATGCAGGAGGAGATCCTTGCGGACTTCACCAAGGGAACCTATATTACCGCATTCCAGGAAGGCAGCGGCGTTCCGTTATTAAAACAGAAAAACGGCGATGCGTACCAGCCGATCTTTACAGATATCATCGAGTTCGGCAAATTCAATGCGAAAAACCAGTTTAAGGCGATCGCGGTTACAGCGAACAAGATCCCGAGCATCCTCGTAAAAGAGGCAAAGGGCGTTGTTGTAAACCCGTTCGGCGTAAACCTTCAGATGCCGATCACAAAGCGTACCGTGCCGAATCCGGAAGCGGCTGCACAGGCAGGCACACCGGAAGAGGTCCAGGCAACTCAGGTGGAAGTGAAGGCGGACAGCGAGAGAGCCGGAGCACAGGAAGAAGCCGAAGCTGAGAACAAGACTGAAAACTAAATAAAAGTAACGGTTCTGTTACGGGATCAGACTCCGGCGTGTTCGCGTCACTGGGAATAGTGCGCAGGATGCGGCGGAGTTTGTGATTGCGCGGGATGAGGAGGATGACAGCTGTGGAGAGCGACAGAAGGAAGATCGAAGAAGCATATTTAAAAGCGGTGGATATCGGTTATTCCTACCATCTGGCGAAAAAGATGGAGGAGTTTAAGAGCAATCCGGTCTTTGGTTACCGTACAGCGGGATCGAAAGCGGAATTTGATACCGGGGAATTTCTGAAAGAGGAAATGGAGCGGATCGGGCTTTCAGATATCCATAAAGATGAACTCTGCCTGGATTCCTGGGAGTTCGAGAAGGCAGTCCTGCGTTTTGCGGACCGGGATGGAAAGGAACATGAATTCCAGCTCGGTGCCTATCAGACGGAGTTTGTGACGGATGGATGGAAGGAATATCCACTGGTCTACGCAGGCCGCGGAAAGGAAGCGGACTACGACGGCGTGGATGTGACGGGATGTCTTGTGATGGTGGACATCAACCAGAGAGATGAGTGGTGGATCAACTATCCGGTCTATCAGGCTCATTTAAAGGGTGCAGCGGCGGTGATCGCAGTTCAGGATAACGGTTATGCGGAGATCGACAGCGAGGCGCTCAATGCCCAGGATATCGCGGGCCCAAAGGATGCCCCGGCATTTTCCATGTCAAAGAAAGATGCGGAGATCCTGAGGACTGCGTTAAAAGAGACTTCGCGGATTACAGTGCAGTTTGATGCAAAGTCTGTCGTGAAGGAAGATATGCCTGCCTACAATGTATGGGGAACGATCCCGGGAAAGTCGGACGATATGATCCTGCTCAGCGGTCACTATGATTCCTATTTTGACGGATTCCAGGATGACAACTGTGCGATCGCGCTGATGTTCGGGATCGCAAGGACGTTGTTGGAGATCGGTTATCAGCCGGAAAAGACCATTGTATTCTGCTGTATGGCGGCGGAAGAGTGGGGAATTGAAAACTCCAAGTACGACTGGTCGACGGGGGCATGGCAGCAGGTCTTTAAGATCCGGCCGGAATGGCAGGGAAAGGTGATCGCGGACCTGAATTTTGAGCTTCCGGCCTATGCGCATAATCCGTGGGATGCGATCCGGTCTACCTATGAATATGAGGATTTTCTGAAGGAATTTGTAAAAGAGTTTCCGGTGGACGCAAAAAAGGTCTACCCGGAAGGTCTCGGCGTCCAGTGCCCGATCGAGACCTGGTCGGATGATTTTTCCGTCGCGATCTCCGGAATTCCGTCGATGGTGAATGAATTCAGCAGCGCAGAGTTCATGGAGACACATTACCACTCCCAGTTTGATAATGACGAGTATTATAACGCGGATGTATTTCAGTTTCATCATGAACTCTACGGACTTCTCGTCATGGCGTTTGACCGGGTAAAAGTAGCTCCGGTGAATGTCGGACGGACACTTCAGGCGCTCCAGGAGAGCGTCAGACCGGTTACTGGCCGGGAAGATGAAAAGGGCATCAGGATCCTGCTGGAGCGGACGGCAGAGGCGAAGAAGATCGCGGATGCGGTATATAAAAGAGTGAAAGAGATTAATGAGATCTCCCGGGACGATGAATGCAATTTGCGGAACAAATATGCTGCGCTTCAGAGGCAGCTCCTGTATTTGTTCCGCAAATGTCAGGACTATTTTGTCCGTCTCAACTGGCACGATGAGGTCCTGTTCCCCCACGAGGCCGCCCAGAGCAATCTGCGCCATATCGGCGATGCAGTGCGCAGTCTGGAAAATAAGGACGTCAGAGGGGCTCTTGACGCCTTGTACCTGGTGGACAACAATCAGTATGCGTTCCAGTTTGACGATGAAGTATATCACTATTTTACGGAATATGTCCTGAACCAGGAAAAAGACCGGCTGCAGTGGGGAGCCGGACGGATCGTCCATCATGTGGATCTCTCGAAAGAGGTCAAGAGTCTCAAAAAGAAGATCGCCGAGGGCGGACATGACGTGACGGAAGAGCTTTGTGCACTGAAAAAAATGGAGGAAGAGCAGCTTGCCTGCTTTGACGATGACATAAGATATATGACCCAGGCCGTGGATACCCTGACGGATGGGTTAAAAAAAGCGAAAGAGGTGTTGGATTTTTAGTTATGGACAGCCAGATATTGTACCGGGTACAGAGAGAAGATCTGCCCCGGCTCCAGAAAATGCTGGTAGAATGTTTTGCCAGAGACCCGCTTTATGAGACTCTGATCCCGGATGCCGAGACGAGAAAGCGGCTGATGCCGGAACTTTTTGAGTGTGATCTGAACGAGTTTTATGAGACATGTGAAATTTTTGCGGATAGCCCGGAGTTAAACGGACTCCTGGTTGTCTCCGATGAGGCGGAGGAATATGATCCGGTCCGCTTTTACCTTACAGAAGCGTGGGCGTCCTTAAAGACAGATGAGTATCTGATCAAGGAGGACAAGAGCTTAAAGACGCTCTGGAACTTTATCAAGGGCCGCGACTACTTAAACTCCCATTGGACGGCCCAGCTTCACCAGGAAAACCGCTTACATATCATCTACCTTGCGGTGAGTCCGAGTGTACAGCATCACGGGGTTGCGGAAAAACTGATGGATGATGCGATCCGGTATGCCGGAGAACACCGGATGATGATCTCGTTGGAGACGCACAATGAGAAGAATGTGGCGTTTTACGCGCATTTCGGATTTAAGGTGTTCGGGATCGTGGAGAAAGGCATGGGACTGAAGCAGTATTGCCTGGTGAGAGAAATTCAGTAACCTGAAGAGGACTTATCCGGCCATGGCGGCTCTGCGGTGCACCGGAAACGGTCAGGAAATTTCATAACAGATAAAAAACAAGGACCTCAGCGATTGGCAGCCGCTGAGGTCCTTGTTTTTATGGTATATATTGAGGAATAAACTTGCCCTTATTGGCAAATTGGGCAACTATTTCATGATCGCATCACCCGATATACAGGTGATGCAGGATTAAAGATTTTGATTATCTCTGTACACGTCCGGATCCGTCGCCGCCAGCTAATTTCTTAACTTCGTCTACGGAAACCATGTTCATGTCGCCTTCGATGGAGTGCTTTAAGCAGGATGCAGCTACTGCGAACTCGATGATGCTCTGAGCATCCATGTCGCTTAAGCAAGCGTAGATCAGTCCGCCGCCGAAGCTGTCGCCGCCGCCTACACGGTCAACGATGTGCATAGCGTATTTCTTGCTGAAGTAGTAGTCCTTGCCATCGTATAACATAGCGGACCAGTTGTTGTCGTTAGCGGAGATGGACTCACGAAGCGTAATAGCAACCTTCTGGAAACCGAAACGGTCAGCAAGCTGTTTTGCAACGTCCTTGTAGCCCTCGTGGTTTACAGCGCCCTTTGTAACGTCTGTGTTGGAAGCTTTGATACCGAATACATCGGAAGCATCCTCTTCGTTTGCGATGCAGACATCAACATATTTGCAGAGCTCGCCCATAACTTCGCCTGCTTTTGCCTTTGTCCAGAGTTTGTTTCTGTAGTTTAAGTCGCAGGAAACAGTGATGCCGAGTTCTTTTGCTTTCTTACATGCTTCAAGGCAGATAGCAGCAACAGTGTCGTTTAATGCCGGTGTGATACCTGTGAAATGGAACCAGTCAGCGCCCTCGAAGATCTTAGCCCAGTCGAAATCTTCCGGAGTTGCCTCGGAGATTGCGGAATGTGCACGGTCGTAGATAACCTTGGACGGTCTCTGGGAAGCACCTTTCTCAAGGAAGTAGATACCTACACGGTCGCCGCCGCGGGTGATAGTGGAAGTATCAACGCCGTATCTTCTTAACTCGTTTACAGCTGCCTGGCCGATCTCGTGCTTCGGAAGCTTTGTAACGAATGCTGCGTCAAAACCGTAGTTTGCAAGGGAAACAGCTACGTTAGCCTCGCCGCCGCCGTATGTTGCGCCGAAGTTGTTAGCCTGAACGAAACGATAGTATCCCTCCGGAGCGAGACGGAGCATGATTTCACCAAATGTAATAACTCTCTTGGACATGAGGATTCTCCTTAAAATTAATATGATTTATAGTCATGGACCGCGCGGAGCAGGGAAAGCGGTTAGCAGAGTCCCTGGTTACGCGGTATAAATTACGATTTTTATAACGGAAGATGAAGCTTATTTCTGTACCAGATGTACTGCGAAGCCGCCGATCTCGTCTGCGAGATAGATTGCTGTCATCTTGTCGCCTTTGAACTTAGCGGACTCTTCGTTGAACTTGTAGCCCATCATCTCAAGGTAGTTCTTTGCTCTTACTACAGAGTTTGTAGCAACAGCGATGTGACCCTTTGCGCCAAGTCCTTTGGACTTCATAGCCTCAACAGCTTTTCCTGCGAATACAGAGCTGTTGCCAACTTTCTTTGTGAATCCGAACAGACCGTCAAATGCATCAGCAGTCTTTTCAGCTTCAGCTTCGCTGTCGCAGTTGATTCCGATGTGAGCAAGCTCAAAGCCGAGCATTGTCTGAACAGCTTCCTTTGTAAGATCGCGGATCTTATCGAACTCACCGGCAGCTACGAGGTCTTTCTTAACCATCCAGCTTCCGCCGCATGCAAGGATCTTGTCGAATGCAAGGTAGGAGTTGATGTTCTTAGCGTTGATTCCGCCTGTCGGCATGAATTTCATCTGTGTGTACGGAGCAGCCATAGCTTTGATCATGTTGATTCCGCCAGCAGCCTCAGCCGGGAAGAATTTAACAACATCAAGACCAAGGGAGATAGCCATCTCAACGTCGCTCGGGTTGGAAGTACCCGGAGTTACCGGAATTCCTTTATTTACACAGTATTTAACAACTTCCGGATTTAAGCCCGGGCTTACGATGAATTTTGCGCCGGCGTTTACTGCACGGTCAACCTGCTCTGTTGTAAGAACAGTACCAGCTCCGACTAACATCTCCGGGAACTCTTTTGCCATAATACGGATGGACTCTTCAGCAGCTGCTGTACGGAATGTAACCTCAGCGCACGGAAGACCGCCCTCGCAAAGTGCCTTTGCAAGCGGTGCTGCGTCCTTTGCATCGTCCAGAACTACAACCGGAACGATACCAATTTTCTGGATCTTCTCTAAAACTTCGTTCATGATTCCTGTCTCCTTTTGTTTTTATAAATTTAGGAAATTCAGTTTTAGTCAATAATTAAGTCATATTGAGTTTTAATACCGAGTTTCATAATGCGGAACCATGTTTCGCATTGCGGTATCATCTAAATTAGATTATACTCATGAGATTCGAATTGTCAATAGCGAAAAAGCCTAATTTTACTGGATTTTCTGAGTAAAACTGCCGAAAAACAAATCGCTTCATTTTATAATGGAAGTGTGGTAAACTATAAAAAGTAAAAAAGGCAGCTGCCTGATGGGTTTGTGTATTTAACACGCCGGCCAAAACAGCTGCGAGAGATGATGAGCAGGTTAGAAAGGAAAAAATAATAATATATGGATATACAGTTTCATAAGCTGAGCGCTGAGAATTTTGAGAAGCTCAGCAAGTATTACGGAAGACGCCACGACAATACATGCGACAGCGTGATGCTCGACAACTTCCTCTGGGCGGACTATTATCATGTCCACTTCTGCGAGAGAGACGACAGAGCAGTTCTCTGGACGATGAAGATCATGGGCAAGATGTATGCGTCTCTTCCGGTATGCGCGATCGAGGATATGCCCCACTATTTCAATGAGATCGAACGGTATTTCAATGAAAATCTTCATTTGCCGCTGGAGATCTATCTTGCGGATCAGGAAGCTGTGGACTATTTAAATCTCCCGGCTGAGCGATATTCCGTGACGGAACTCCCGGACGCGAAGGACTATCTTTACAGCGCTGAGGCGTTAAAGACACTGTCAGGAAAGGCACTCCACAAGAAGAAAAATAACCTGAACGCCTTTAAGAAGGCATATGACGGACGGTATGAATACAGGACTCTCTGCTGTTCCGACGGCTGTGAAGTATGGAAATTCCTGGACAAATGGAGAGAAGGAAAAGGACAGGAAGTCGAGGGACATCTGGATTATGAAGTGGAAGGGATCCATGAGATCCTGAGAAACTGTTCGATGTTATCGGTCCGCATGGGCGGGATCTATGTGGATGACCAGTTAGAGGCGTTCTCGATCGGAAGCTATAACAGTAAGGAAAAGATGGCGATCATTCATATTGAAAAGGCAAATCCGGAGATGCGGGGACTTTACCAGATGATCAACCAGCAGTTCCTGATCCATGAATTCCCGGACGCGGAGATCGTAAACCGTGAGGACGATATGGGTCTTCCGGGGCTCAGACAGGCAAAGATGTCCTATGTGCCGATGGGATTTGCGAGAAAGTATCGGATTAAGCAGCTCGATTATCAGGCAGGAAGCGCGGAGTAAACTATGATACGGTATTTGGAGACAGAAGAAAAGGGAAGATGTCTGGATCTCTGGAGAGAGGCATTCCCGGAAGATTCCACGGAATTTTGTGATTATTATTTTAAGGAAAAGATGAAGGACAACCGGGTCCTTGTACGGGAGGAAAACGGTGAGATCGTGTCTATGATCCACCGGAATCCGTACCGGATCTATATGCGGGGAAATGAGGCGGTCTGTGATTACATTGTCGGTGTCTCAACGCTGGTTTCTGAGCGCCACAAGGGATATATGAGAAGTCTCATGCTGGCGATGCTGCGGGATATGCAGGAAGAGCGCATGCCGTTTACCTTTCTGATGCCTGCAAGGGAATCCCTGTACCGCCCGTATGATTTCCGGTATATTTATGATCAGCCGCGCTGGGTCCTCAGATATAATCCCCATATCCACAAGGAGCCATGTGATCTGAAGACACTTGGGGCAGATCTTGCGGAATGGCAGACGGCGTGGTTAAAGAGACAATATGAGGTCTTTGCGATCCGTGATGAGGCATATTTACAGCGGATGGAGAAAGAACTTGCCAGCGAGAACGGAACCTGCACACTGCTCTACGATGATGACTGGTTTATCGGAATGCAGAGCGAGTGGGGCTTAAAGGAGCGGGAGATGCGATACCTCTATACCGGAGAGCACTACCGGAGTGAGGCGGGGCGGAAACCGGCGATCATGGCGAGGATCGTCTGCATGCCGGAGTTTGTGACAAATATCCACCTCTCAGAAGACTGCCCTCAGGACGAGGTGACAGTGGAGATCGGGATCAACGACCTCTTCGTTCCTCAGAATCAGGGGGCGTGGCTATGGCATCTGACGAAGTATGGTTCCAGGATGACGCAGGAATCCAGGTTTATCGCGAAAGGCAAGATGGAGGTCCTGACGATCTCGGAACTCACGGAGTGGTTGTTCGGATACCGGATGCCGGCTCAGGTAAAGAAGATCCCATATGGGGAATTTATCGAGCCGTTCCATGGAGTGTTCCTGGACGAAGTCGTGTGATACCGGCCGGAGCTTTTGCAAAGCAGGACACAGCCGGATATGTGAAATTGTGAACGGTTGATTGAGAATACTTTTATAATAGGAAGGAGAAGATCTGTCATGACAGAGCGGGAAACATTAAAAAAATGGCTGGATGAAAGCAGCAATATTGTATTTTTCGGTGGGGCCGGTGTGTCCACGGAGAGCCATATTCCGGATTTCAGGAGTACAGACGGACTGTACAACCAGGAATACGATTATCCGCCGGAGACGATCCTCAGCCATTCCTTCTATATGAGAAAGCCGGAAGAATTTTACCGGTTCTACCGGAATAAGATGCTGTTCCCGAACGCGGAGCCGAACCGGGCGCACAAAGCGTTGGCAAAGCTCGAGAAGATGGGAAAGCTGAAGGCAGTCGTAACGCAGAATATCGACGGACTCCATCAGAAGGCGGGAAGCAAAGAAGTTCTGGAACTTCACGGTTCTGTCCTCAGAAATCACTGCACCCGCTGCGGAAAATTTTACGGTCTGGATGCGATCTTAAATTCCACAGGTGTGCCGAAATGTACCTGCGGAGGAACAATCAAGCCGGATGTTGTGCTCTATGAAGAGGGACTGGATTCGGAGACGATCGAAAAGTCTGTAAATTATATCGCAAATGCGGATGTTCTGATTATCGGAGGAACTTCCCTGACTGTATATCCGGCGGCAGGACTGATTGATTATTACAGAGGACATAAGCTGATCCTGATCAACAAGTCAGTGACGCCGATGGACAGCCGCGCCGACCTTGTGATCAGCGGACCGATCGGGGAAGTGCTCGGGGATGCAGTCGGAGTCTGAGTATGGAAATCGGGTATACAAAAAATAAAGGACCTGAAAACAGGGACTGCAGGTGTTTATGATGGAATAGAAAAAGCCGGAAACATACATAAGGGATTCATCCGATGAAAGGAAAAGATATGGTCCGGCAGGAGACGGGGAGAAGACAGAATGTATCAGGCAGCAGAAGATCGTTATGATTTGATGGAATATAAGCGCTGTGGAAGAAGCGGGTTAAAACTCCCGCGGATCGCGCTGGGACTGTGGCAGAATTTTGGACTGGAGAAGACGATCGCAGACCAGGAGGAGATTCTGTGTCATGCGTTTGACTGCGGGATCACACACTTTGACCTCGCGAATAACTATGGTCATCCGGCAAATGGACTTGCGGAGAAAAACTTTGGCCAGGCGTTGAAGGACTGCCTCGGTACATACCGCGATGAGCTTGTGATCTCCACAAAAGCCGGCTATGATATGTGGCCGGGCCCGTATGGCAACTGGGGGTCCAGAAAGTATCTGATGGCGAGTCTTGACCAGAGCCTGAAACGCATGGGACTCGATTATGTGGATATTTTTTACCACCACAGACCGGATCCGGAGACGCCTCTTGAGGAGACGATGGGTGCGCTCAGCGATATTGTCCGCAGCGGAAAAGCACTTTATGTCGGACTTTCCAACTATAAAGAGGAAGAGACGAGAAGAGCGGTAAAGATCTTAAAGGAAAACGGAACCCCGTGTCTGATCCATCAGCCGCGCTACAATCTGCTGGAACGCTGGGTGGAGGACGGACTGCTGTCTGCACTTGATGAGAACGGCGTCGGCTGTATCTGCTTTTCCCCGCTGGCGCAGGGTGCGCTGACGGATAAATATCTGAAGGGGATCCCGGCGGACTCCCGCGCTTCGCGTGCAGGAACGACCGTCGCACAGAGATACCTTTCGGATGAACAATTAGAAAAAATCAAACAATTAAATCAATTTGCTGCAGAGCGTGGTCAGACACTGGCGCAGATGGCGATCTCATGGATCTTACGCCGTCCGGAGGTGACGACGGTCCTGGTCGGAGCGAGCCGGGTTTCCCAGCTGGACAACAGTCTTGCGGCGTTAAAAAATACAGCTTTCTCCGAGGATGAGCTGAAGAGGATTGACGAAATTCTGGCATAGGCTGCTGGTCGTTACTTTTCACGAGTAGGAATTTTCTGAACTGAAAATTCCGTATGATACCGTTTTGGTCGCGGATTTTGCCGATTCGGAAAAAAGATAGGAGACAGAATGATGGTATATGAGGTAGGAGATATTGTAAAATTAAAGAAACCGCATCCGTGCGGCAGTCAGGAGTGGGAGATCCTGCGTGTGGGCGCGGACTTCCGCCTGAAATGTATGGGCTGTGGCCACATGGTGATGATTACGAGACGATTGGTGGAGAAAAACACCAGAGGACTCCGGAAACCGGACGGGACGGAAGTGAAGTAAATGGAGACTGGAAGAGAAACACTAAAACAGCAGGCATACCGGATCATAAAAAATAAGATCTTATATTGCGAATATGCCCCAAATGAGGTCCTGAATGAAGAATTACTGCTTCAGGATACGGGATATAGCCGGGCGCCGATTCGAGACGCTCTGGGCCGGCTGGAACAGGAACATCTTCTGGTGATCATGCCTAAAAAGGGAATTCGCATCTCGGATGTGAATATGAATGATATCAGTTCTGTGTTTGAAATGCGATGCATGGTAGAACCATATGTGATCCGGATGTATGGAAACCGTCTGGATAAGGAAAAACTGAGGGAATATAAGAAAAAGTTCGAAACTGATATTACGCCGGAGAAAGTTATGGATGCGGCGAAAGAAAAACGATTGATCGAAATGTTTACTCTGGATGATGAATTCCATCAATATATTGTTCGGAACAGTCCTAATCCATATATGTGGATGTCGATGGAGCTGATCTATAATCAGAATACCCGTCTTCGCGTTCTTACAAGTCTTGACCTGAATCGATTGATGCAGTCAAAACCGGAACATGCGGAGATTATTGATGCTCTTCTTGAAGATCGATATGAAGATGCTGCAGATAAGATGAAAAATCATTTAAGAAAAGCAAAACAAGGATCTCTTGACACGTTTGCGTCATATGGAGACTGGCTCCGGAAGAAAGAGCAGGATCCTATCGGATTCAGACCATAAGAAATATTTTTTGAGACAAATCAGAAATGAAAGCGACTGCTGATCGGAATATACGATCGTGGTCGCTTTTTGCTTGACTGCATTTGTTTTGTGCATATCGCCAAATATGTAGACGAAAAATATGTAAATATGTCAAATTGACAAATACAAAATGTGAGAGTATGATGAAATTATCTGATACATGTAACAGAAAGACGACCTGAAGGAGTTCTGACGATGAGCAAAATGGAAGATGAAATGACAGCGTTTCAGATTGATGAGCGGGATAATGTGGCAACGGCTCTGAAAGTGCTGGAACCGGGGACCGTAAGACTTCTTGGCGACAGCCGGGAAAAAAAGCTTTCAGTCAGAGAAGAGATCCCTGCGGGACATAAGGTGGCATTGACAGATATTGTGGCTGGAGAAAATATCGTAAAATATGGGGTTGTGATCGGTCGTGCAACGAAAGATATCCGTCAGGGGACGTGGGTTCATCTGCATGTCATGTGCAGCATTTATGACCAGCGGTCCAGCCACCTTGATGTGCATACAGGAGCGCCGAAAGATACACGCTATGAATAATGGAGAACGGACATGAATCACACAGAAATTTTCTGGATGGGCTATAAGAGAAAAGACGGCAGAAAAGGGATCAGAAATCGTGTACTTGTGATCTATACAGTAAAATGTGCAGAGCATGTTGCAAGGAAAATCGTGGATGAAGTCCATCATCCGGAAGTGGAACTTTTAGGATTTGATGGTTGCACGGATAATCAGTATGCTGTAAATATGCTGATCAGTCTGATCCGTCATCCAAATGTAGGTGCGGTGCTTACGGTTGGACTCGGATGCGAATATGTTCAGCCGGAATGGCTGGAAAAGATCGCACTTCAGGAAGAGAAAATTTCATCCTGGATCCGGATCCAGGATGAAGGAGGAACGGTTCCGTCGATCAAAAAAGGAGTCGCCTGGGTTCGTGAGGCGCTGAAAGAGCTGGAGCATACTCCGAGAGTGCAGATGACGCTGCAGGATCTGGTAATCGGAGCAGAATGCGGCGGAAGTGATTATACGAGCGGACTTGCCGGAAATGTTGTAGTCGGCCGCCTTTTTGATCAACTTGTAAAAGCCGGAGGTACCGCGATCTTTGAGGAGATCGTTGAGGCAGTCGGCCTTGACTGGCTGCTGACATCCCGTGCGGCATCTGAGACCGCGAAAGAGGAAATCCAGTATACATACGACAAGGCACTGGAGTATTGTAAATCCGTGCGCCAGTATTCGGTGAGTCCCGGAAACTTTGCCGGCGGTCTTTCGACGATCGAAGAAAAGAGTATGGGAGCGGTGATCAAAAGCGGTTCCAGTCCGATCGAGGGAGTGATCAAAGTCTCGTGCCCGCCGAAAAGACATGGCCTTTGGCTTTTGGATTCGACACCGGATCCCTATTGGATGCAGTTTGGGATCACAAATCCGAATGACTCGGAAGGTCTGATGGATCTGATCAGCTGCGGCGCTCACATTGTCTTTTTAGTTACAGGAAGAGGAAATGTTGTTGGCAGCGCAATAAGTCCATGCATCAAGATCACGGGAAACCGGGAGACATTCCGACGAATGAATGGAGATATGGACTTTGACGCCAGTCCTGTTCTGTACGGAGAATGTACACAGGATGAACAGGCGGACCGGCTGATGGATTATGTGGTACAGGTAGCAAAGGGAAATCTATCTAAAGGTGAAGAATTGGGACATCGGGAATACTTTGTGCCATATAAGTATCAGGAAAAAGAAGTTGCATTTCGAAAATGTGAAATGACAGAAATATAGGGGATCTGGAGGAAATCATGGCAGCTTTTACAGAACAGCAGAAAACAGAATTTTCTATGCAGAAATGGTATGATCTTTCCGGAAAAACAGCAGTTGTGACGGGAGGAATCACCGGTCTGGGACTTGCGATCACAAGATGTCTGGTCAGTGCCGGTGCGAAAGTGATCGCTTTGAGCCGGACAGATGAGAAGAAGGGAAATGAGATCCTGAAGGAATTTGGCGGAAAAGCAGTTTTCTACCAGTTTGATATCACAGATACGGATCATGCACAGGAAATCGCAGACAGAATTCAGAAAGAACAGGGACCGGTTGATATTCTGGTGAATAATGCCGGAAATCACTGCAAGAAATATATTTGGGATATGAGCGTGGAGGACTATAAAAATGTCCTGGATGTTCATCTTGTCGGTGCATTTGCATTGACAAAGGCCTTTATCCCGCAGATGAAGGAACGGGGCTGGGGAAGAATTATTTTCCAGGCCAGCATGACAAGCTATATTGGACAGCCGCAGGTATGTGGCTATTCTACTGCAAAAGCAGGATATCTTGGTCTGATCCATACCTTGACAGCGGAGGTGGCGGAATACGGGATCACAGTGAATGCGATCGCACCTGGCTGGATCGATACTCCGATGTTCCACAAAGCCGTGGACAATGATCCGCCGCGTCTCGCGAAGATCCTGGGGCGTATTCCGGCAAAAAGTGTTGGAGATCCGATGGATGTCGGTATGTGCGCAGCATTCCTTTGCAGTGATGCGGCGAGATATATTTCCGGTACATGTATTCCGGTTGACGGCGGGGCACTGATCGGATTCTAAGATGATTTGCCCCTGTAACATATCAAGAAAAGGAGAAGAAGAGATGAAACTGAAGAAAATCACAGCACTCACAATGGCAGGAAGTATGGCAGCACTCAGTCTGACCGCATGCGGCGGCGGAACATCTACAACCGCAACAACAGCTGCAGCGGCAGCAGAGACAACCGCAGCGGCAGCAGATGCAACAACTGCAGCAGAGACCTCCAATTCGGATGCAATTGTTCTCCAGGTCGCATTTGAGAACTCTATTTCCGAGCCGATCGGACAGGGTATCGTAAAAGCACAGGAACTTCTGAAGGAAAAATCCGGCGGAACGATGGAAATCCAGATCTATCCGGATTCACAGCTGGGCGATAAGTCTTCCCTGATCGACTCCATGTTGTTGGGTGAAAATGTTTGTACCGTAGCAGATGGTGCATTCTATGCAGATTACGGGGTTCCGGATTTCGGTATCGTATTTGGACCGTTCCTCTTTGATTCCTGGGATCAGTGCTGGACATTGATCGAATCCGACTGGTACAAAGAGCAGTGCGATAAGCTGGAAGAAAAAGGTCTGAAGCTGGTTGCCTCCAACTGGATCTATGGAGAGCGTCATACTCTGACAACTGTTCCGGTCAATACCGTCGATGATTTAAAGGGACTTAAGATCCGTGTACCATCCAACGAAATTCAGTCCAAGGGTTTTGATGTTTTAGGAGCAACTTCCACAGGTATGGCACTTGGCGATGTTTATCAGGCTCTTCAGACAAAGACGATCGATGGTGCGGAGAACCCGCTTGCAACTCTGTACGGAAGAAAACTTCACGAAGTTGCTAAGTATTTAATCCTTGATGGACATGTAAAGAACTTCACAACATGGGTTGTATCTGCAGATTGGTTCCATGGTCTGACGGATGAACAGCAGGGCTGGGTTCTCGATTCCTTCAAGGAAGCAGGAGAATACAATAATGAAGTTCAGCAGGCAGCGGATGCAGATTATCTCCAGAAGATGAAAGATGAGGGAGTAACCGTTGTAGACCCGTCCGAGGACGTATTAAAGGCATTCAAGGAGAAAGCACAGCCGTTCTACGATTTAGGATCTGAGTTTGGCTGGAGCGATGGCCTTTACGATACAGTCAAGAAGGCTATGGGCGCTGAATAAAAATATCGATAGCAAGGGGAAACTCGCAAAGCGTGTTTTCACTTGTTCTGAGCGGAAAAAGAAGGAGAATCCGGAATTACCCCGGATCCTCCTTCTTTGTTTCTTATTTTAACAAATCTCGGATTTTTTCAGCCGCTTCGCCTGCCGTACCCGTGTTTTTAATATCAAATTTCGCATATTTGCGGTAAAGATCACGGCGAATGAGGTACATATCCTGAACTTCTTTTTTTGTATGATTCTTAAACAACGGCCGCTCCGGATGCTGTGCAAGATTGGAATAGCAGTCCTCAAATGGGCGGTCAATGTAGAAGATCATTCCGTTTTTGGCGAGAATCTCGCCATTCCGGTCAAAGGTCAGCATGCCGCCGCCGGTGGAGACGACGGATGGACCAAGTGTGCATACCCGGCGGGCGATCTCGTGTTCATAATCGCGGAAAAGTGTTTCGCCGCCTTTGGCAAAGATTTCCGGGATCGTCATCTGATAATGTTCGATCAGCATCTGGTCAGTATCGTAAAATGGAAGTCCAAGACGTTCGGAGAGCAGCTTTCCGATGGTGGTCTTTCCGCTGCTTGTAAAGCCGCATAAAATAATGGGACAGTTTTTTGTCATATCGAATCCTTTCATTATATAAGAACATATCACTTCAGCAGATCTCATAATTTCCAAACCGCTCATGTGAAAATGCAGATTGACCGTAAAATCAGTAAAAACACATATAAAATACCATAAAAACAGAGGAAACGCAACTTATGAGTCAGCACTGCAGCAGCTATTCCGCCTTCAGAAGTGGATGATGTCCCAGAAACTGCTGAAGAGCCAGATTCCCGGACGCTTTCTTCCAGGCGGCGATGATCTCGACGACTTCCTCCTCGCCGATCAACGGAATAAAGACGAGGTTATCGGCGTTCGTCAGTTTCTGAGTGACGTAAGCCGGGATGATCGAGATCCCCTCTTCGGCGGACACCATCATGAGGATACTCTCGACGTCGTTGGACCGGAAAAAGATATCCGGGTGGTAGCCGGCTCGCTCGTACATCTCGTAAAAACGCAGATCACTGACGGAATCGCCGGTGCTGGATGGGGTCATAAACAGGAGACGTTCCCCGTGAAGCTCCGTGCGGCGCAGAGATGACCGCCCGGCAAACGGATGGCTGCCGTAGACCGCAACCATGAGCGGACTCCGCTCGATCAGCCGGTATTCGATGGAATCATTCTTTACAAGCTCGGTACTGTCCCATGTAAAAATAATATCGTATTCATCCTTCAGGAGCCCTGCGGCGAGAAGATCTGTGTTCCGACGGTAGCAGGAGACGAGAATATTCGGATATTTATTATGGAAGAAACGCAGCGAGCTGGAAAAATTGCTCCGCTCAAACCCTTTCGTGTATCCGATGCGGAGTGTACCGACCATGCCGGTAGAAACCTCCTGGATCCTGTTTACCGCCTGGTCGATCCGGTCGAGGATGGATCTGGCATCGTTCAAAAAGGCGCTTCCTGCGGGAGTCAGTGTGATCGGACGGCTTGTCCTGTCGAAGAGCGGGACGCCGAGACTGTCCTCCAGGGCATGGATCTGCTGGGTGATCGCGGTCTGCGTAATATAAAACTGATCGGCTGCTTTCGTGAAGCTGCGGCACTCGGCGGCAGCCACGAAATATCGGAGCTGGTTTGTATTCATAACGGAAACTTCCTCTCAAAAAAATCTGTATCGCCTGAAGAATATACATAAATTCCACATGTTTGATGAAAATGATCGATGATTTCTACATAGCATAAGTTTTCCTTATGATACCATACAAAAAGCGCGGTTGCAAATCCTTTTATCGGGCAGTATCATAAGGTTACTGACGTCGGGGCTGCGGATTTTGCCGATTCGGGCTGCGAAGCATCATCGGCGTCAAGAACCCCTGACGGCATAAAAGCCGACAGGAGATGGAAAAGGGGAGTTATATCATGAAACGAGAAAATTTTGGTTCGCGCCTGGGATTTTTACTGGTGAGCGCGGGCTGCGCGATCGGAATCGGAAACGTATGGCGGTTCCCGTATGTGGCGGGACAGAACGGCGGCGGAGTATTCGTCCTGTTCTATCTGCTGTTTTTACTCTGTATGGGCGTTCCGGTCCTTACAATGGAACTTGCGGTTGGTCGTGCGGGACGAAAGAGTGCTGTCGGTGCTTACAAGGCACTTGAAAAGCCGGGAAGCCGGTGGCATGTACACGGATGGTTCTGTATGATCGGCTGTTATCTTCTGATGATGTATTACACGACGGTTTCCGGCTGGATGCTCAGCTACTTTGTAAAGTTTGCGACAGGAACTTTCACCGGAATGGATGCAGACCAGGTGGCAGGAGTATTTGGGGAAATGCTCGGCAATCCCGGCGAGATGGGTCTCTGGATGGCAGTAACAGTCATTGCCGGATTCTTTATCTGCAGCAGGGGACTTCAGAACGGACTTGAAAAGATCACAAAATGGATGATGGCAGCTCTGCTCGTCCTGATCCTTGTGCTGGCCGGACACAGCCTGATCCTTCCGGGAGCGAAAGAGGGACTCAGCTTCTACCTTCTTCCGGATATTAAGCGTGCGGCGGACGTCGGACTCGGCTCCGTGATCATGGGCGCCATGAACCAGTCATTCTTTACATTGAGTCTTGGCATCGCGGCGATGGAGATCTTTGGAAGTTATATGTCCGAGGACCACACACTTGCGGGCGAAGCGGTCCGGATCTGCGGTCTCGACACGCTGGTAGCGCTTTCCGCCGGACTCATTATCTTCCCGGCCTGCTTTTCATTCGGGGTACAGCCGGATGCAGGTCCGCAGCTGATCTTCATCACTCTGCCGAATGTGTTTGCCAACATGGCAGGCGGACGGATATGGGGAATGCTGTTCTTCTTATTCATGTCGGCGGCGAGCTTTTCCACAGTCATTGCTGTGTTTGAGAACCTGATCTCCAGCTGCATGGACAACTTTGGATGGAGCAGAAAGAAAGCTTCTATATTAAATTGTATTTTTGTATTGATCGCAAGCCTGCCTTGCGTATTCGGATATAATGTGTGGAGCAGTCTGCACATTATCGGTGCGAGAGATGTCCTGGACTCTGAGGATTTCCTGGTCAGCAACCTGCTCCTTCCGCTGGGATCTCTGGTCTATCTTCTGTTCTGCGTGAGCAAGTGGGGCTGGGGATACGATAAGTATCTTGCGGAAGCGAACCATGGAACGGGACTTAAGATGCCGGAAGCGAAGTGGGTAAAGATCTATTTCCGCTATATTCTCCCGGTCCTGATCCTGGTGATCCTGATCCAGGGACTGGCGTAAGACTTAACAATTTAATGTGATATACGCATAAAAACTTTAAAGTGGAAAAGTTTTTGTATTGAATCTGAAAAAACAGTGTGTTATAATGAGCACAAAAGAAAAATAAGCAGCTGCTTGACAGAGCTTCATTTTTCTTTTGCCATTAACAAACAAAAAGCCTGTAAATTCAGGCAGTGAGTGCGTCAGCACGGGGTTATGAATTTGATGGCGGAAGCAAAAACTAAAAAAGAGGAGAGTACCACAATGAAAAAAATGATCGCACTGGGCATGGCAGCAGCTATGATGTGCATGTCCCTGACTGCATGCAGCGTCTCAACATCTTCCAAGACTGAGACAACCGCAGCAGCAGAAACAACAGCAGCAGACACAACCGCAGAGGCAGCCGGCGATCTCGTTGCAACTGCTGATTATCCGACAAAGCCGATCACAATGATCATCCCTTACGGCGCAGGCGGAACAACCGATACATGGGGCAGAAAGCTGGCAGTTCTGCTTGAGAAGTATTTAGGACAGCCGATCACGGTTACCAACCAGGGCGGTGCATCCGGATCCATCGGCAGCCAGTTCGTAAAAGAGCAGCCGTCCGACGGTTACACACTTCTTGTTTGTGCAGAGACAATGGGAACCTACAGAACCATGAACATCTGTGACCTTGGATATGATGACTTCACCGTTATCTCCCCGTTAGTCGGCGATCCGAAGGTTCTCGTAGTTGGCAAAGATTCCAAGTACAACACACTGGAAGAGCTTCTTGACGATATCAAGGCAAACCCGGGCAAGATCACAATGTCCCACTCCGGTCCTGGAGGAAGCGGACACAACCAGGGTCTCGTATTAAAGAAGCTCGGCTATGAAGTAGCAATGACAAGCTTTGATTCCGGTAATGACGCACTTCTCGGAGTTATCGGCGGACAGGTTGACTTTACAAACCCGAACATCTCCACACTCGGCGGCTATATCGAGAGCGGCGACGTAAAACCGTTAGCAGTATTCTCTGACAAGAGAATGGACGCTTACCCGGATATCCCGGCATTCACAGAGACAGTTCCGGAAGCTGAGAAGTACTTAAATATCCCGTACACACTTCTTTCCTTCGTTGTAAACAACGATACTCCGCAGGAGGTTGTCGATGTATTAAAGGCAGCATCCCAGAAAGTATTTGCTGATCCGGAGTGGACAGAGTTCGTAGAGCAGAATGCAGCTGATCCGGTATACAAAGAGTATACAGATGACGCTTCCATCCAGGCATTCTACGACAACTGGAAATCTGTTATCTGCTGGTTACAGTATGACAACGGTGTTGCTGAAAAGAGTCCGGAAGAGTTCGGCATCAAGAGAATTGGAGAATAATCAATGAAGAATAAAATTCATTCGCTGATCGTCGAAGGAATTGTATTTTGCGGGAGCGGCCTTGTGCTGCTCTCGTATTCTCTTTCATCCTACGCAAAGGGATTTAACAAGAGCTGGGTGCAGTCCCCGTATCTGTTTCCGCTCATCGTGGCGCTTGCCATGATCGGTCTATCCTTATGGATCGTCGGAGAGGGAGTTACGGCAATGAAAAAAGAAGCCGCGGTTCCGAATGACAAGAAGGTGTCAAAAGCAGAAAAAACAGAAAAGCGGCGCTGGGTCGTGATCGCGCTGATCCTCTGTGTGCTCTACTATGCAGCACTTGCTTTTATAAAAGTTCCGTATGTGACCATCGGAATTTTATCTTTTGCGTACACATTTTCAACATTTGAAGTTGTGACCATCGTGTTCCTGATCGCCATGATGACCTTCATGGGCGTCAGAAAGATCCCGGTTCTTGTATTTGTACCGATCGGAACTACATTATTTTTAAGCCTTGCATTCCGCACATTCTTACATGTGCTTCTGCCATAGAAAGGAGAAAGGGAAAATGTTACAGATGCTATCCGTGGTCGACCCGCGGTTTATCCTCATGGTTCTCCTTGGTTCTGTGGCTGGTCTGTTCGTAGGCGCGATCCCGGGACTTTCCGTGTCCATGGCGACAGCGCTTCTTGTATCCATTACTTATACCTGGGAACATTCAGACGCCCTTGCGATGATCATGGGCGTATATGTAGTCGGAGTATTCTCCGGCGCGGTATCGGCGATCCTGATCAACATTCCGGGCGCTCCGTCCTCTGTTGTAACAACGCTTGACGGATATCCGATGTCGAAAAAGGGACAGTCCTACAAAGCGCTGTTTACCGCAACGATCTATTCCTTCATCGGAAGCTTATTTGGACTTCTGGCACTCGGACTTCTCGCAGAGCCGGTCTCCAGAGTTGCGATCAAATTTACAAAAATGGACTATTTCCTGTTAGCTCTGTTCGGACTTGCGACGGTCGGATCCGTCAGCACGAAGAACTATGCGAAGGGCCTGATCAGTGTTATGATCGGTCTCGTGATCAGCATGATCGGACTTGACCCGTTAATGGGAACAAAACGTCTGACCTTCGGGATCCAGAACCTTACCGGCGGCGTCAGCACGGTACCGGCACTCGTCGGCTTCTTTGGATTCGCGGAAGTTCTCTCTGTTGTATACAACATGAAGCAGGAGCAGAACGTCCTTGCAATGGAAAAGACGAAAGTCAGCTTGAAAGAGATCTTAAAGAGCTGGAAACTTTCCTTATATACATCGACGATCGGTCTTTTAGTCGGAGCTCTTCCGGGAGCCGGCGGACCGGTGGCATCCTTTATCGCCTATAATGAGGCAAAACGCCTCGTGAAAGATCCGGAGGTTCCGTTCGGAGAAGGCGCGGTCGAAGGAATCGTGGCGAGTGAGTCCTCCAACAACGCCTGCATCGGCGGTGCGCTGATCCCGATGCTGACACTTGCGGTTCCGGGCGATGCGGTCACGGCGATCATTCTTTCTGTATTCTATGTTCATGGTTTACAGCCGGGACCGTTATTCATCACACAGAATAAGGAGTCATTCTACTCGATCGTGATTGCCGGAATTATCGCATGCTTTGCACTTTTGCTTTTAGGACTTTTAGTCGCACCGAAAATCTGTAAGGTCATCACGATCCCGAAGAACATCATGATCCCGGTGGTAACGAGTCTCTGCGTGATCGGTTCCTTTGCGTGCAACAACCGCCTGTTTGATGTCGGACTGATGTTCTTCTTCGGACTCATGGGATTTGCAATGCGCCGGTTCGATTATCCGGTCGCTCCGCTGATCCTCGCGATGGTGCTTGGAAAGATGATGGATTCGAACTTCCGTCAGGCTGTATCGCTCGCGTCCTCATCGGACAACCCGTTCATGGCGATGTTCGGTCATCCGATCACGATCGTATTGTCCATCTGTACATTATTCGTACTGCTTGGAAATATTCCGTGGACGAAGCCGTATATCGATAAGTTAAAAGGGATCTTTTCCAGAAAGAAGACGGCGTAGCTGTTACAGTGTGCGGGCGGAGTGCCAGTGTACTGTAACAAAATAATAAAAAGAGCAGGAAAACAGGCAAAAAGTGCTTGCATTTCCTGCTCTTTTTTGATAAGATTATTACCTGTGACATGTAAAAAATCCTTGCTCCTGATACTGAAAATCGGGGGCCGGAAGACCAGAAGGAGGTTTAAGAAACTATGAACAAATACGAGTTAGCAGTTGTTCTTAGCGCAAAACTTGAGGATGACGAAAGAGCAGCCGCACTTGAAAAGGTGAAAGGCTATATCACACGTTTCGGCGGCAATGTCGTTGATGTGGACGAATGGGGCAAGAAGAGACTTGCATATGAGATCCAGAAGAGCAAAGAGGGATTCTACTACTTCATCCACTTCGAGGGCGAGGCAAACTGCCCGAACGAGGTAGAGGCTCATATCCGTATTATGGAGCCGGTTGTCCGTTATCTTTGCGTAAGACAGGACGCTTAATAAAGAAAGAGTGAGAATATGAACAGAGTTATCCTTATGGGTAGATTAACCAGAGACCCGGAAGTACGCTATTCCCAGGGCGAGCGCTCTATGGCGATCGCAAGATATACACTTGCAGTTGACAGAAGAGGCAGAAGAAACCAGGACGGCGATCAGGGCCAGACGGCCGATTTTATCAACATCGTAGCTTTTGACCGCGCAGGTGAGTTCGCGGAGAAATATTTCCGCCAGGGCATGCGTGTACTGGTTTCCGGAAGAATCCAGACCGGAAGCTATGTAAATAAGGATGGCCAGAAGGTCTATACAACGGATATCATTGTAGATGACCAGGAATTCGCTGACAGTAAGGGTCAGGGCGGCGACAACAGCAGCTTTGGCGGCGGAAACAGCTACGGCGGCGGTAATCGCGGCGGCTACCAGCAGGCAACAAGACCTGCTCCGTCCAGTGCGATCGGCGATGGATTTATGAATATTCCGGATGGAGTCGAGGACGAAGGACTTCCATTCAACTAAATATCAGTCTGAGGCAATACAGTGCGTTACTCCTAATTCGCTGTGAGTAGACTGAGTTTGCACGTGACCGGACAAGCGTTGGACGGTTACAGACAACGAAACTAACAGGAGGTAATTTAAAATGGCATTCAATAAAGGTGACAAGTCCGATTCTTCCAGAGTAAGAAGAGGCGGCATGCATAGAAGAAAAAAAGTTTGCGTATTCTGCGGCGATAAGAACGGCGAAATCGATTACAAGGACGTAAACAAGTTAAAGAGATATGTATCCGAGAGAGGAAAAATCCTCCCGAGAAGAATCACAGGCAACTGCGCAAAGCACCAGAGAGCTTTAACAGTAGCTATCAAGAGAGCACGTCATATCGCTCTTATGCCGTACACATGTGAATAATTCCTTAGAATAAGGATTTTCACTGATAAAGTAAGGTTTTATCTAATTAATTTGAAGCATCATTCGAGGATTCCATATGAGAGATCATGTGGGATCCTTTTTTGCGTAGCAGAAATTTCCTGTTACACAAAAAGGCACTACATGCCGATGATGTGCACTCGCGCGAAGATCGCGCTGAACAGATGGAGTTATGACAGGTATTAACATTAAATCGAAATAAGAAAAGAAATTTGTTTTTCCTGAAAGCTGGAAAAATACAAGAAGCTGAATCAAAAGGGCTTTTAAGGATATTTATGTCTGAAAATTGACTTTTTTGCTGACACCCTTTATACTACATAGAGGAAAAGTCAAAAAAGAAACAGCAATGTGGAAGGGCAGTAAAACTATTCAAGATGTAATTCAAAGATCCAGAACGTTATTCTGGACCTTTTTTTACAAGCTTCTGTATCAACGTTGTGAAGAGGCAACAAGTTGCTGTGCTGTTCCCACATTGGTTTGCGGTTCGTGAAAAGGCATCGAAAAGGAGAAGAAAGGGGGAGCCGAAAATTTCAACCGCCCGTTTTGACTTGTTCTGAATAAGAAAATAAAGCCCACCGATATCAGGTGGCGGAATGGAGCATTTCAAATGATTCATGATGGATTTATCTATCTGGCCACTTTAATGCTGTTAGCAGCAATTCTGGTCAATCTTCCTGTGTACCTGCGGGGAAAAGGCGCACAGACCTTTTTTAAATTTGCACCGCCGATCGTTCTGATCTATTTAGGCATGATGCTTTTATGTACCATGAAAGTATGGGATCTGCAGGATACGTCAGACATTTACGTAGCGATCAAAAATCCGTTACTCTACGCAATGCTGTTTTTAATGCTGCTGCGTTGTGATCTGAAAAAGATCATTAAATTAGGACCGAAAATGCTGATCGGTTTCTTCTCAGCGAGTATTTCAATCGGTGTTGGTTTTGTAGTAAGCTATGGCATTTTCCATAAATTACTGGGCCCGGAAAGCTGGAAAGCACTTGCAGCACTGTGCGGAAGCTGGTTAGGAGGCGGCAGTAATATGCTGGCGATTCAGGCAATTCTGGATGTAAGTGAAGAAAGTCTGGCATATTCTCTGGTAATGGATTCGGTTTGTGCAGTAATCTATGTTATGTTCCTTCTGTGGGTGATCAACTTCTCTAAGGAATTCAACGCCTGGACAAAGGCAGATGTACGTCTGATCGATGAAGTAGGAGCATCTCTGGAAAAAGAGGCAAGAGAGGACAAGAGACCTCTTACCTGGAAAAACATGCTTCTTTTAATCGGCGTATCCTTCTTTATATCCTCTCTGTCCAAGGATGCCGGTGTTATGGTTGCATCCGTTCTGCCTGTTTTTGATAAGGCAACCTGGACAGTTCTTCTTGTAACAGCTACAGGTCTGATCGTAGCAATGACTCCTTTTGGAAAGATTAAGGGAACGGAAGAAGTTTCCAATATCATGCTTTACATTGTCATCGCGATGATCGCTTCCAGAGCAGATATTTCTGCTATGGGAAATGCACCGGTATGGCTGGCTGCCGGATTCCTGATCCTGCTGATCCATATAGCGGTTATGGTAATCCTTGCAAAGCTGATCCGACTGGATATCTTTACCTGTGCGGTTGCTTCTCTGGCAAATGTCGGAGGAACTGCGACAGCGCCGGTACTTGCAGGTGCATACAGCAGCGCGCTGGTTCCGATCGGTATCCTGATGGCTCTTCTCGGCAATATTATTGGAACGCCGGGCGGCGCATTTGTCGGATACTTAATGAGCCTGATCGGGTAGAGAACAACAATTGAAAAACGGGTAATACAAGAACTCCGCACGAGAAACTGTGCGGAGTTTCTTTTAAAACTCCATCACAAGCCCCGCATGCAGCTTGTGAACGGATTCTCCTAAGGCCTCTTTCAGGAGATCAAAGGCATGATCTCCGGTACAGTGGCCGGTGTAGATTTCAGAAATACCGGTGGAGCGGATCCCTTCGGCGAGGGCAAGGATCTCTGCATCGGTCTTATTGTAGAGATGGAAGCCGCCGATCAGGGCTTTTACTTTTTTATCCGGGAAAGTCGCGGTGATCTCGCGGATAATCGTATCGGCGCCGCCGTGGGAACAGCTGTTGAAGATCACAAGGCCGTCCGGGGTGTCGAAGACGAGACTCTGTTCGTGGGAGAAGGAATCCGGCTTCCAGTGCCGTTTTTCCTTCAGGTACATGTGCTCCCGGATCCCTTTTTTTTCCAGTCCCGGAGTCTTATGCGGGATCAGATAAACCCCGTCCCACGGTGAAAAGTCCCCGGAAACGAGCTTGATCCGGTCCGGATACTTTTTTAACATGCCCTTTGGAATACCGATGTATTTCTTATAATTCCAGACACCTTTGCAGCAGTTTTCTTTGGTGGTTTCCCTAAAATAGAACGGTGCGGACGAATTTACCTTGAAAAATTCCGGGATTCCGTCTGCATGGTCATAGTGCGCGTGGGAGAGAACTCCGAAATCCACGTTTTTCATGTTCAGTCCAAGCACATCAGCATTCTTCAGAAAAAGCCCGGATGCCCCGGCATCGAGAAGGATATGTTTTCCATGATATTCAATGAAAACGGATAATCCCCATTCACAGCCGAGATTTTCGGCGGGGATGTTGTCGCTGAGTACGGTTGCTTTCATAAATGAAAATCCTTTCGTAAAGTATTGATTGATAGTTGCCTTATAACTTTATTTTTTTCATTAAACACAAATGCGAACTTCCTGCAGGAAAGAGGTTTTGTATAACTTCGCGGCTTTACAAATTTCTTTTGCAATCTCTTTCTTATCGATCGTTTTCCTCATTAGATTTTTCCTATCAACGGTATTTGGGTAACAAAAACGCCGGACAACCAAAGTTATCCGACGCATTTTTTATGATTGCGTGTTTTATGCTGGCTGTCAGCCTCGATGCCTTGCCGAGTATCATAAAGTGCTGGTAATTACCCTCCCCAGCCGGAGTACAGCTTTAATGTGTCGCCACACGGAAACCTTTCTGGTTCATTTATATTATACTTAAATCCCGTCCTCTTATCAACTGATTTTGAAAATATCCAAGATTTTAACGGAAATAGCATGGAAAAGTGTTACAGGAAAATCGCAGAAAGACCTCTTGAATATTTAAAGAAGAGATGTTATATTATAGATAAGAGAAGTGCCACCGATAGACGGCTTGGCCCTCGAAAATATGGATTAAAAAATAACCGCTAGTTTTGCGAGGACTGGGCGGTTATTTTTTTGCGTTTTTTTCGATGTCTCTGCCAAGTGAATATCCTGCCTTGAAGCAAGTTGCTCCGAAGCTCAGGATTGCAAGTACAATACCTAAGATTTCCATATGGCATCACCCTCCTCTCACTATGTATCAGAGGGTCACGCATGCCCTCTGCGAAGAGGGCCAAACCGCCTACCGTTATGGTGGCACCTATATTATTCTATCACAATTTCTTTGATCTATAAAGTCTATTTTACGCTACTGGTGGTTTTAGAAGCCGTGCCACTGCTATACACGTCAGGAATTTCATTGGCTGCAGTGCAACGTCCGCGCAATGTCCGCGCAACGTCCGCGCAATGTCCGCCCCAAGCGGATCATGGACAAATGCCTGTATTTATGGTATACTATCCCCAAAGTCGGTTCTGATACATGGAGAAATTCTGCCCGAATTTCTCCATGCATAAAAAGGCACTAACGTGCCAAATGCGCACTCGCGCAAGAGGAGTCTATCGCAAGCGACTGCGCTCGGCGCGAGAATGTGCCAAGGCACATTCTTTTTATGGTCTTGCTATGCCCATTTTTAAAGGGCGGCGGATAGGAGATAAGAATGAAAGATGATAAAAAGGTCAGCCATATTCTGCAGCTTTACCTTCAGTGGCCGGTATTTTTAACGGCACTGGTAATTCTTGCGGGAGCTGCGGTCAACCTGATCTCACGCAAGGCGGGATTCGTGATGCTTGTATTTACGGTGATCTACGCGGCGTGTGCCGGAACCCTGTATATGTACGGAAAGAAGCGGGCCCTTGGCAGTCTGGTGTCCTTTGCGTCGGCGTACAGCTGGAGTCAGAAACAGCTTCTGGCGTCACTGGAGCTGCCCTACGCGGTCGCGGATACGGATGGTAAGATCCTTTGGATGAACCGCGCCTTCGAGGCGGTGACCAAAGAAGAGAAGAGCGCAGGGAAAAGCCTGACAATGCTTTTCAAGGAGATCACAGTGGAATCTCTCGAGAAGATGGAAAATGCGATGGAAGTCCATGTGATCTATGGGGAATCGAAATACCGCGTGAGTATGAAACGTGTGACGATCCGCCCGGATGAGCTTGCTTCCGGAATCCCGGAGAAGCAGACGGAGCAGCAGATCCTTGCAGTATATCTCTATGATGAGACAGAGCTCTATAACTACAAGCAGGCGATCACAGACCAGAAGATGGTCGCAGGCCTGATCTATCTGGACAACTATGATGAGGCATTGGAGAGTGTCGAGGAAGTCCGCAGATCGCTCTTAACGGCCCTGATCGACCGAAAGATCAACAAGTACATTTCGGCGGTCAACGGTATCGTAAAGAAACTGGAGAAGGACAAGTATTTCTTCGCGATCAAGCAGTGCTATATGCCGCGTCTGGAAAAAGAGCGGTTTGGACTGCTTGAGGAGGTAAAGACCGTCAATATCGGAAACGAGATGGCGGTGACACTAAGTATCGGTATCGGAACGAATGGCGATACCTACAGCCAGAACTATGAGTATGCCCGTACAGCGATCGATATGGCTCTCGGCCGTGGCGGTGATCAGGCGGTAGTAAAATGCGGCCAGAAGATCCAGTATTACGGCGGAAAGGCCCAGCAGTTAGAGAAGACGACCCGTGTCAAGGCCCGCGTCAAAGCCCATGCCCTCAGAGAGCTTCTTGAGACAAAGGACTGTCTTCTGATCATGGGACATAAGATCGGAGATATCGACTGCTTCGGCGCGGCGATCGGAATGTACCGGATCGCGTCTGCCCTGAACAAAAAAGCACATATCGTGATCAATGAAGTGACCTCCTCGGTGCGTCCGATGATGGAACGCTTTGAGACCGGCGATTATCCGAAGGACCTGTTCCTCACGGGAAGTGAGGCCGCAGATATCGTGGATAACAATACGGCTCTTGTTGTTGTTGACGTCAACCGCCCGAGTATCACAGAAGAACCGGACCTTTTAAAACTTGTGAAGACGATCGTTGTCATCGATCACCACCGTCAGTCCAGCGAGATCATCACAAACGCGACTCTGTCCTATGTAGAGCCTTATGCGTCATCTGCCTGTGAGCTGGTTGCGGAGATTTTACAGTATGTTGCTGACAGTATCCGGATCAAATCCCCGGAGGCGGACGCTATGTATGCGGGAATCGTGATCGATACGAACAACTTTACAAATCAGGCGGGTGTCCGCACCTTTGAGGCGGCGGCGTTCCTTAGAAGAAACGGAGCGGACGTGACGAGAGTACGGAAGCTGTTCCGTGACAGTATGGAGGACTACAAGGCGAGAGCCGAGGCAGTCCGTCAGGCAGAGGTCTATAAGAAATGCTTTGCCATTAGCGTGTGCCCGGCAGAGGGCGTAGAGAGCCCGACAGTAGTAGGCGCACAGGCTGCAAACGAGCTTCTTGACATTGTGGGAATGAAGGCATCTGTCGTTCTTACCCCATATGAAGGCAAGATCTATATCAGCGCGAGATCGATCGACGAGGTCAATGTCCAGGTCATGATGGAAAAGCTGGGCGGAGGCGGACACAGAACGATCGCAGGTGCGCAGCTCCCGGGTGTTACCGTTGAGGAGGCCAAGGAGAAGGTAAAAGGCGTCATTGATATGATGCTGGAGAAAGGAGAAATTTAAGATGGAAGTTGTATTATTAGAGGATGTGAAGGCACTTGGCAAAAAAGGCCAGGTTGTAAAGGTAAATGACGGATATGCGAGAAACTTTATCCTTCCGAAAAAACTTGGTGTTGAGGCGACATCCAAGAACTTAAATGACTTAAAACTTCAGAAAGCAAATGCGGAAAAGATTGCCGCTGAGCAGCTCGCAGAGGCAAAAAAGCTTGCGGAGGAGATCGACAAGATGTCCGTTACCGTATCGATCAAAGCCGGTGAAGGCGGACGTGCGTTTGGCTCTGTTTCCACGAAAGAAATCGCTAAAGCAGCGAAAGATCAGTTAAAGCTCGATATCGACAAGAAGAAGATGGTACTTCCGGAGCCGATCAAGAGCATCGGAAGCTTTGAGGTCCCGATCAAGCTTCACAAAGAAGTAACAGCGAGACTCAGTGTAAAAGTTGTTGAAGCGTAGAAAAGATGGAAGAAGCGTTAGTAAAGAGAGTCCTGCCGCACAGTATTGAGGCGGAGCAGTCGGTGATCGGTTCGATGTTAATGGACCGGGATGCGATCATCGCGGCGTCGGAGATCGTGGTTGCGGATGATTTTTATCAGAAACAGTACGGGATCATGTTCGATACCATGGTGGAGCTGTTCAATGAAGGAAAACCGGTAGACCTGGTCACACTTCAGGACAGACTGAAGGAGAAGGATGTTCCGCCGGAGGTATGCAGTCTGGACTTTGTCCGCGATATTCTTGCGACTGTTCCGACCTCGGTAAATGTCCGGTCCTATGCGACGATCGTTCATGAAAAAGCAGTTCTCCGCCGTCTGATCAGGATCAACGAGGAGATTGCGAACAACTGCTATGCAGGAAAGGACAGCCTGGAGACGATCTTGGCCGACACGGAAAAACAGATCTTTAATCTTCTGGAGAGCCGTGCGTCCGGAGATTTTGTACCGATCCGCCAGGTTGCGTTAAATGTTCTCGACAAGATCGAGCAGGCAACCCGGTCGAAATCCACGGTAACGGGTCTTCCGACCGGATTTATCGATCTGGATTACCGGATGTCCGGACTTCAGCCGTCGGATCTGATCCTGATCGCGGCCCGACCGTCTATGGGTAAGACTGCATTCGTGTTAAACATTACGGATTATATCGCGGTCCGCAGACAGAAGACCTGCCTGATCTTCAGCCTGGAGATGTCGAAGGAACAGCTGGTAAACCGTATGCTTTCCATGGAGTCCAATGTGGATTCCCAGAAACTCCGTACCGGTACTCTGACGGATGCTGACTGGGATGCTGTCGTGGAAGGAATCGGGACGATCGGAAGTTCCAAACTTGTCATTGATGATACACCTGGTATCTCCATCATGGAGCTGCGTTCCAAATGCCGGAAGGTCAAACTGGAACATGGTCTCGATCTGGTCATGATCGACTATCTGCAATTAATGTCGGGAAGCGGAAAGAACGGCGACAACCGCCAGCAGGAGATCTCCGAGATTTCAAGATCCCTGAAGGCGATCGCCAGGGAGCTGAGTGTTCCGGTCATCGCCCTGTCCCAGCTGTCGCGTGCCTGTGAGACGAGAACAGACCATCGTCCGATGCTTTCGGACCTTCGAGAGTCCGGAGCTATTGAGCAGGATGCCGATGTAGTCATGTTCCTGTACCGTGATGATTACTATAATAAAGATACGGATAATCCGAATACGGCGGAAGTCATTATCGCTAAACAGCGTAACGGCCCGATCGGAACGGTATATCTTGGATGGAAACCGGAGCTGACCCGGTTTGTGAATATTGCAAAAGAGCAGCAGTAACAGATTGCTGTTTGAGCGCCCGTTTTCAACTGATCTTCAGATGAAAACGGGCGCTTTTGTCATATTGGGACATGCCTTCACATATATTATTAACGATCTGGTAACTGGTTTGCGTGCAGAGGGCGGTCTGAAATATGCTGCAGAATCAGAAGGAACAGAGTCGAGAAATCGTTACAGTTTGCGGACAGAAATCTGATCAGCAGAAAATTCTGTATGATGCTGTAATGGGAAATCATGTGAAAGGAAGAGAACAGCCATGTCAGAAACACATTATCTGATCTCTGATGCCTCGAAAAAGGTTGACGTGGAATCTCATGTACTTCGCTACTGGGAGGAAGAACTGGAGATGAATATCCCGCGCAACGAGATGGGACATCGGTATTATACGGATTTTCATATTCGTCTTTTTAAGCAGATCAAGGAATTGAAGGAAAAAGGGTATCAGCTCAAGGCAATTAAGGCGGCACTTGCGAAAACCCTGGATGCGGAGGGAGAATCGGTGGCACCTACAGATATTTTAGAGGAGGATGTTGCGTCGGCATTGAGAGAATGCGCGGAACAGGAGAAGAAGAATCTGGAGAAGATGGATCCCGGGGAGATCACGGAGCTCATGAACCGGGAGAAGGCGGAACAGTTTAAGGATTTCCTCACCCAGATGATCGGACAGGCCATCGAAGAGAACAATGAAAAGCTGAGTCAGGATATCAGCAGGATGGTGAATGATAAGGTGCTGAAGGAGATCGATTATCTGATGAGGGTAGCGGATGAACGGGACGAAGAGCGGTTTCGCCAGCTGGACGAGACGATAAGACTCTACCAGAAGGAGGGCAGGGGGCGGGCGGAAGCTGCGGCGGCAAAGGCGCCGTTTCTGCCATCACTCTTCAGAAAGAAAAAGTTTGGACGCAATGCAAATAAATTGTGATGAGGAAGATCCGCACAGATCAAAAAAGCCGCTGCTCCTTTGGGAACAACGGCTTTTATGTATTGGTTTGCGTTTGTGATCAACCCTCGTTGATTGCGCCTGTCGGACAGACACCAGCACAAGTACCGCAGCTGATGCAAGTATCAGCGTCGATTACGTACTGTCCATCTCCCTGAGAAATAGCGTTTACCGGACATTCACCAGCACAAGTACCGCAGCTAACGCAGCTATCGCTAATTACATATGCCATGATAAAATACCTCCTTTGTTTATTTCTTTCATTCTATAATAAACGGTCAAATTATTCAAGGGGTAAATCATGAAAAAATGTACCTAATGAGGAACAAAAAACCAGTAGATATGCGGTTAGACAGAGATAATCGCGGTTAGTTTTGCAAAACCTCCTTGCCAAGAAACGAAAAAAGTATTATACTCTCGATATGCTGGCATATATGGCTGTACGCTTGTTATGCCGGAAACAATCGTAGAAAATTGCCCTCGGCAGATTTCGAAGGTGAAAGGAGGATTTATCATGCAGATTTCAAAAGAAATGCTCATCGGTGAGCTTCTTCAGGTTGATGAAAATATGGCTCAGATCTTAATGGGCGCTGGAATGCACTGCATCGGATGCCCGTCTTCTCAGATGGAGTCTCTGGAAGAGGCTTGCATGGTTCACGGAATTCCGGTAGAGAAACTTGTAAGTGTGATCAACGAATATCTGGCTCAGAAGCAGCAGTAATGTGTAACTGATCGAAAACGATCGGTCTGCTGACTTTGGAAAATATCAGAGAAATGAAAAAAGGCTGTGACACCGGGAAGATCTTCCCGGATCACAGCCCTTTTTTGATCAACAGGAAATTTCGATGGAACTTCCTGTTAATCAAAAAGGCACTGAGTGCCTAAGATGTTTACTCGTGCGAAGATGTATAGAAAATATTTCACAGAGATCATAAGTTCTGAAGTACCTTCAGTGCATCTTTTTTTACGATCACATCGTAATGCTCCGCATAGTAGGCGCTGGATGCTGCCGCATCGCCTTTTAATCTTGTTCCGTATTCGGAGAGGGTATTGCAGACCCGGCTGAAGGACAGCTCATCGTCATCTTCCTTCCTGAGGATCAGATAAAAAACGCCATTTTCCGGATTCTTGTAGAGAACACTGTTTCCGTTAAAAACAGCGCCGGTCTGTCTTGCTGCCTCGCAGACAAGGTCAAGGGAGGAGAACTGGTAGATCCTCGTAAACTGTGCCGGATTTGCCGGTTCCGGTTTTTTCTGAGGATCAGTTGCAGATGCAGAGGATGGTGCCGGAGTGTTCACGTCTTCCGGTTTCAGGATCCCGCTCTGGGTCAGGATATTGATCAGACCGTCAGCGCCTTCCAGTACCTCCGCAGTGAGATTTCCCCATCCATTCTCATCCTCATCGTCTGCTGGTGAGAACTTGGAAAAACGGGTGTCGAGTTCTTCGGGATCTTCCATTTTCGTGATGATCAGCATAACACTTTCGTTCGCCATAGGGATCGCTTCGACCATAAGCGGGATATCTTCCGCTTCAAAGCCGACCTCGTTTGCTGCGCGCTGGACCATTTCGCGGAAAAGGCTGCGCGCCTTTTCGCTTCCATAAGCCAGTTCGCCGAGGTTCATATTGCGGACGCTCAGATCAAAGTTGCTGAGTGTGCAGCGGATCTGGTTTTCATTGATACGTTCTATTTTCATAGGATCACTTCCTGCCTTATTACTAATCAAAGATCATTGCGGTCGATCGGTTTCTGGTAAAAGGGCAAAAGACCACATTTTTACATCTATAATATACTATATCCTATTCGGCTTTTGCAATCATATGAGGAGAATTTATTAAAATTTAATCAGTTTTGACATCTACAAGATGATTTAAAATGGGAGTATCTATATTAGAATAATCACAAGAGGTTGTATTGCCGAAAGGAGGTGTGAAGATTTATCGAACGCGTTCTGTTTGGCAAATATCGGTTGTGCGGAGAATTGGGAAATGGACGGTCCGGTACCGTGTATCTGGCGTATCACGTAGAGCTGGAGGAATATCGGGCAGTAAAAGTCGTTCCCAAGTCCATAGCGGATTATGATACTTTTAGAAAAGAAGCACTTTTTCTGAAAACATTGAGACATCCGGGAATCCCAATCGTCTATGATGTGGAAGAAGATACCGGATACAGTTATCTGATCGAAGAATATCTGGAAGGCGAATCTTTATATGCTCTGGTGAAACGCCTGGGCAGCTTGTCGGTTAAGACGGCAGTGGATCTTGGAATACAGATCTGCCGTATCATTCAGTTCATGAATTCAGCAGAAAACCCTATTTTATATTTAGACTTGCAGCCAAAAAATCTGCTGGTATGCAACGGAATCCTTCGGCTAACGGATTTTGATCACGCACAATACGCGTCAGATGCCGCCGCATTTGGAGAACGGTATGGGACAATTGGTTTTGCCGCACCGGAACAGTATAAAGGAGAACCTTTAGACTGCAGAACGGATGTATACGCGATCGGTGCACTGCTTTACTTTATGAGTCATGGAGACGTTCCCGGGAGTATTTTGGAAATTATAAACGAACCGGAATACAGAAAACTTGACCGGATCATCCGCGGGTGCATGAAAGCGGAGAAAGAGGAGCGGTACCAGAGCGCGGAAGAACTGCAGAGGACTCTGCAGGAACTGCAAAACCAGATAAAAGAGCAGGCAATAGAATCTCGAATCGTTGTTTTTACCGGAGCAGGGGCAGGGATCGGAACGACCCATGCAGCTCTCGGAATGTCTTACTTTCTGACCCGAAACGGGTGTCCGGCTTTATATCAGGAAGAATACGATACGGATACGGTCCGCACACTTGCGAAAAATATGGGGGTCAAGGCGGACCGGAACGGCGTATATCAAATCGGATGCGGAAACATCCGGCCTTATTATGGCGAAGCTGTGAAGCTGCCATATCTTTATTTTCCAGTAATCATAAAGGACGCGGGAGTGATCCGGTCAGGACGGGAACTTCCGGAAGCAGATTTTTATGTTCTTGTATGCGGGGGAAAATGGTGGGAGATCGACAGGACTGTAAATGCGGCAAAAATGCTGAAAAGCCGTGGAAAGGTGATCCTGCTCTTCAACCATATGGAGAAAAAAGCACGTCTGAAACTTCCAAAAGTTTTATCTGATATTCATTATTTCTTTCTTCCGTTCTTTTCGAATCCATTTAAAGAAGATAAAGCTGCCAACACCTGTTACCGGGAATTGTGGAATGATGGTACAGGGGGGACCAGGTGGAAAAGAAAAAAATTATTGGCGGGATACAGGAGAAACGATGCAGGATGATTGGGATCGCGGGCAGCAATGTCGGAGTGGGATGCACACATTTTTCAATCATGCTGGCAAACTATCTCACGGGTTATCTCAGGAGAAAAGCAATATTGCTGGAATTTAATGAGTCAGGAGACTTTGAAAGACTCGAGCAGGTCTGTACGGGACAGACGGGACGGAAAAATCCATACAGGATCCTGGATGCGGATTATTATAAGCATGCAGGGCCGGAGAATATAAAGGAGGTGTTGTTGGAAGGATATGACGATATCCTGATCGATTTTGGATCGGTCAAAGACGGTGAACATGAATCATACTGGAGATGTGATAAGAAATTTCTGGTGGGTTCCTTTACAGAGTGGCAGCAGGAAAGTTTCCGGGAATTCGAGATGGAGAAAAGAGCGAAGCAGAAAAAGAGCTGGCAGAGTCTCGCGGTATTTGGGAGCGAGGAGACCAGAAGAGAATTCTCAAGAAGATATCGGATCAATGCAGAACGGATTCCGTTTTCAGCGGATGCTTTCTCGGTCACGGAGGAATGCGGAGAATTTTTTAAACGGATCCTGTGATAAGAAGATGGAAATAAACAGGCTTGCTGAATGCTTACAAAGCAACATGATAAATGAGATCTGATCAGTCAATGACGCAGCATTGGGGAGAAACATGTCACAGAAAATACCTTCTTCTGCCGGGCGCAGATCTGACCTGAATTCAGATGCATTTAACGTAATTATTTAGTAGGTCTGCGCATCTACTGCGCTGACCGTAAGAAAACATTGGCTTGAAAGCAAAAATAGCAGAAATTTACTGACAGTGGATTGAACAGACGAAGAGCGACAACAGGGGGAAGATCGATGCGGGATGACGGAAAGACCATGCGCAGGATCAATGCGCGATATGAAAAAGGGAAAGGTATATATGAGTATGGAAACAGTAAATGGAACGTATGGATCAGAAGAGCAGAAGATCGAGGAGATGACTCGCTACCTGAACGGACTTAAGAGGTACACGGAAAAAGGGATCCCGATCTACATGGATGGAAAGCTTTCCGGTCAGAGAGAGTGGGAAAAGCTGTTTGAAGTGCGTGAGGACGGAATGTTCTACATGGGGGATTATGTGCAGGCAGAAGGAGGTGGATTAAAGGAGATCCGGTTTGATAAAGTATATCTGAGCGAAGCAGATATTTCAGAGACGAGAAATTCCGGACGGAGAAGAAGAACGAGAAGATAGAAAAAGTGTTGCCGCTCGCAGATGGAAAAACTGCCGGTTCCGGGTGAGGATCCTGGACAGGCGCAAATAACGGAATACAGATTCAAAAAACAGGGGATCGTTCTGCCGGATGGTCCGTAAGATTGCTGACGGTAATTCGTTACAAAAAGTTAACAGACAGACATTTCGCGTTGTGGTATACTAAAACTATCCTTAAGATCCGGCAAAGTATACGTCCGTGTGTATTTTGCCGGATCATCCGTAATAAAATAACGATTCAGCATGTATACGGAGAGAGGAAGAAACAGATGCGGATCTTTGAAGAATAGCATGCGGAAAGAGTGATGACAAATGAAAAAAATAGTTCCTGTATTGACCGCTGTCAGTTTGATCATCCTGATCGCAGCCGGCTTTGTCGGATTCCGGGTACTGGAGCGGTATATGCCGACGAAAGAGCGGGCAGATCTTGCGGAAGTTTATCATGTATCCGGGGATGAGACGGCGATCATTTATAATTATGAACAGCAGGAGCAGACAGGAATCTATGAAAACGGTCAGACTTACCTGCCTATCTCGTGGGTAAATGACCATATCAATGAGCGTTTTTACTGGGACAGTATAGAAGATCTTCTTGTATATGCATTGCCGGATCAGATTGTCTATGCCGATGCGGAAACAAAGGGCTCCAATGGTGCGCCGCTGCTTCTTGTGAAGGATGAAGAAGTCTACCTGACTCTCGGTCTGATCGCGAACTACACGGATGTGCAGATCCAGGCCTTTGATTCCGGTGATGGAAAACGAGTCCTGATCAATGACTGGGGGGCGAGAAATGTAGCCCGCGTGAAGAAAAATATCAGTCTGAGGATAAAAGGCGGGGTCAAGAGCAAGATCGTAACGGATCTTGGCAGGGATGATACGGTGACGGTTATCGATACAATGGAAAAATGGTCGCGGGTCGCATCCCCGGACGGAAATGTCGGGTATGTAGAGAATAAGAGACTGTCTGATATGGAAAGTCAGAAAATTTCCGGGAATTTTGAAGCACCTGTATACAAGAGCACCAGTATGAGTGGGAAGATCGTTCTCGGATGGCATCAGGTGACGACCCAGGATGGAAATAATAGCTTTGACAGCGTTGTGACAAAGACAAAAGGAATGAACGTGATCTCCCCGACATGGTTTTCCCTGACGGATAATAATGGAAATTACAAGTCGCTTGCGAGCAAAGATTATGTGGCGAAAGCCCATGCAAAAGGACTTCAGGTGTGGGCACTGATCGATAATTTCAGCGCAGATGTTCAGACAGAGACGCTGCTGGCGTCGACTTCCACACGGCGAAAACTGATCGACAGCCTGATCGCGGATGTAGGAAAATATGATCTGGACGGTCTGAATCTTGACTTCGAAAGCCTGAAAAAAGAAGCAGGTGTCCATTATATTGAATTTATCCGTGAATTGTCGATCCCGTGCAGACAGAAAGGGATCATCCTGTCGGTAGATAACTATGTTCCGGCCGGATATAACAGTTTTTATGATCTGAGAGAACAGGGGATCGTGGCAGATTATGTGATCATGATGGGATATGATGAGCACTTTGCAGGAGGTGAGGCGGGTTCTGTATCTTCTATCAATTATGTGAAGAACGGGATTGCCGGAATGCTGGAGAATGTTCCGAGAGAAAAACTGATAGGCGGAGTTCCGTTTTATACGAGACTTTGGACGGAAGCCGGAGATGGAACGATTACGTCCAAAGCAATGGGGATCGCAGAGGAAAAAAGATGGGTGGATAATAATCAGGTGGAGCTCACCTGGCAGGCAGATATTGCCCAGTATTATGGCGAGGTGCAGACAAGTGATGGCGCTCAGTTCCTCTGGATGGAAGAGGAGCGGTCTCTGAAAGAGAAGATGAACGTGATCCGACAGAATGATCTGGCAGGAGTCGCATGCTGGAAGCTTGGATTTGAAGATTCCGCTGCATGGGATTCAATCCAGTGGAACTGAGAAACTTTCGGAGGATCACACGGATCCTACCAGGTTACCATCTCATCCAGCAGAAGTTTTTGTTCTTTACTGGAACGTGTGAGGTAGATACGGGTGGTCTCAATGCTTTCATGTCCGAGAAGATCTGCCAACAGAGAAATATCGCCGCTTCTGGATAAAAAGTTTTTCGCGAAGCGATGGCGGAAAGAATGTGGGTACATGGTAGTGGGATCGATCCCGTACCGGATTGCATAATGTTTTAACTGGGAATGGATGCCTCTGGTCGTCACGGGGCGTCCATTTTTTCTGGTAAAAAGAAAACCGGAGATGATGCCGCGGTGTTCACACCAGATTTTTGCTTCCCGGCAAAGGGAGTCAGGAATATAGATCCGTCGGATCTTTCCGCCTTTGGAATAGAGATCAAGGTAGCCGCAGGTCAGATGTTCCATTTTGATCTGTACCAGTTCACTGACCCGGGCACCGGTGGTTACCAGAAAACGGACAACAAAGTACCAGAAGTCACGATGCTCTGCTTTCAGCTTCGTCTGGAGAGCTTCACAGTCCTCGTTTGTGATGATAGAGTCCTGAAAGGTATCTCTGGGGGCTTTCACTGAATGAAGGCGAAATCCGGCAAGTGTCGGATCAAGTGCAGGACACTCCTCTTCCAGAAACAGAAGAAACTGATTGATGGCAAAGATCCTTTGATTGATCGTGGCGGGACTGTAAGTGGAAATTAAAAAACTCCGGTATTTCCGGAGCTGGTCTTCGGATATGGACGATTCGATAGAGAAAAACTGACGGATCGCCCGCCCATACGCATTTTCGGTATTTTCCGACATGTTCTTTTTTCTTAAATATGATCTGAACGATTCTGCCAGGGTTTCCTGGTCTTTAGAAATTTTTTTCATGCTTTTATCCTTTGAATTTGATGGTGGATTACCAGGTTACGATCTGATTGAAGAGATTTTGCTGTTCAATGCTGCTTTTGTGAAGATAGATGCGGGTGGTCTCGATACTTTCGTGACCCAGAATATCGGAGAGAAGTGCAATATCATTGCATCGTTCCACAAAATTTTTTGCGAACAGATGGCGGAAGGAATGCGGGTGAACAACGGATGGATCAAGATGATAGCGCAGAGCGAAAACTTTCAGCTGATCACGGATCCCGTTAGTACTGATAGGACGGCCAAAGCGGTTCAGGAACAGACTGCCTTTGGACCTGTTTTCGTTTTGCAGCCACATCAGACAGGTCTCCCGTACACTGTGGGGGAAATAAATACGCCGGATCTTGTTGCCTTTTGAATAAAGGTCGAGCTGACCACGCCGGATATCCTCTATCTGGATCTGAACAAGTTCACTGATCCGGACCCCGGTGGCGGCCATGATCCGCACTGCAAAGTAATAATTGGTCTTTCCGTCGCGGATCAGGCATTTTTTCAGATATTCATAATCAGCCTGACTGATCACATTCTCGAGAAATGGTCGCTGTTGGAGCCGTACCATGAGGAGTTTTGAAGCGGGGATCCCGAGAAATTCCATAAAACAGTTGATCGCCCGGATCCTCAGATTTACGGTGCGCGGTTTGTAACGCTCGATCAGATAACACTTATAGAGAAGCAGATTATCGTGGGTAACATCAGGATACAAAGAGAGAAACTGGCGAGCAGAATAGAGATAGGATCGGATCGTCTGATAAGCTTTTCCGCTTCGAAGAAGCCAGGGCTCAAAATCGGAGATTTTCTGACGGGATCCTTCTGAAAGAAGATTTACGGGAAGTGCGATTGTTCTCATAATATTACCATGCCTTTCTGTGAAAAATGATTTAGTTGTTATATAGTGTGCTGGCGGGAAAAGTTGTGTATTGCAGAGAAAAAAGGATAAGAGAGAAAATGAGCAGGGAGTGGAAAGTGTTAATGAAAAAATCCGCCGGAGTCATCGAAAAATGCCTCCGACGGATTTTTATTTACGCGAACAACGAACCAAAGTCTGCGCTTGTGCGAGACCCTGGCGACTGCCGCGATAACAAGGGAAAACCCGCGAAGTGTGTTTTCTCTTGTTTCATTTGCGGAAAGAAGATTATCGCAAGTGATCGTACACGGTGCAGGAATGTGCACTGGCACTGAGGTCAGGAATGATCTAATTCTGGAAATCTATGGTCACGTTCCCTTTTTCATCATATTTGACTGCGTCCTTATCAAGAGTCAGTGCGTCGATCGCATCGAGGTATGCCTTGATGGATGGATACTGCGGTTTATAGTTTGCGATGATTTCCTTTGCTGCCTTTGCGTCATCGGAGAGCAGGGCATCTGCGAGGAAGAGTTCAACTTTTGCGGCATTCACGCACATCCGGTTCGGATCTGCGATCTGGAAATCGATGCCGTGAAGAGTACCGGTTCCTCCGCCTGCGGAAATCTGGACACCCGGCATTACACAGGTGATATCGCCGAAATCGGAGGAGCCTGTGCTCCAGCCGTCATAGTCGAAGACAACCTTTTTTCTTCCGCAGAGTGCCACGCAGCAGTCTTCAGCCAGTTTCATAAATGCCGGATCATGATACTCCGGTGCATATCCCGGGCGGTCACTCAGCTCGACGCCTGCGCCCATAGCTAATGCGGCACCTGTCAGTGCACGGTTCATCTTGATATTTTCACGTTTGATCGCTTCCAGGGATTTTCCGCGAACATAGCTCTCGATCTTCATCTCATCCGGGATGATGTTTACAGCACAGTTTGCACCCATTAAGATCGGATGAAAACGGATGGTATCTTTTTCCTGGAAGGTTTCGCGCAGGTCATTGCAGGCCTGCAGACCGAGCATAGCGGCATATTCTGCATTGACTCCCATATGAGGAGCTCCGCCTGCGTGAGCGGATTTTCCCTTGTAACGGATATTTTTCGCCATGCAGCCGTTCATTCCGAGCTGTGCGTGGAAGTCGAGATCCGTGTCTCCGTCCTCATTGACACCGGTTCCCTTTGTCATTCCGTGGACCATCATTGCCATATCGACACCGTCCAGGAGACCGCGGTACATGAACTCGGTCTTGCCGCCGTTGTATTTTATGATCCCTTTCTGGCGAAGCTCCTCGCGGAAGGCCAGCTGGATCATTTCCTCGGCCGGTACAGCGACGAGACGGATCGATCCGCATAAACCGTCCAGCGCGTGCGGCTGCTTTAATGCGGCAGCGATACCTAAAAGGGCAGCAGACTGCGCATTGTGTCCGCAGCAGTGTGTCATGCCGTTTACGGACTCCGGATGATTGGCGATGTCGAGTGCATCAAGTTCGCCAAAGATCGCAACCTTCGGACCAGGTTTCCCGGTCTCCACATCGGTGTAGAATCCCGGAATATTTCCGGCTTTTACAAGTGTGTATCCAAGTGCCTCATATTTTTCTACAAGATAGTCATGGGCCTGCCATTCGGTGTAACCGGTCTGCGGATGTGCCCAGATCCAGCGCTCTGCGTCGAGGATGAGCTGTCTTACAGTGTCTACGTTGTTTACGATCTGTTGTTGTCTGTCTGTCATGGGAAATACCTCCTGAGTATGTAATATTGAAGGAAACGGTCACAGATCGGGATGCGAAACAGTTCCTGAATGTAAAATATCGGAAAACCCCGGTCATAGTGCACGGTGGGAAATATCCGGGTATTGGAATGCCGGAAGATGCCTCCTGCTAAGCACGTATCTGTTTTAAAAGTGTGATCAGTGCATCGGTGTGTTCCGTTGTGGTTGCCCAGCTTGTGGCGATCCGGATCACTGTGTGCGTATCATCGTATTTTTCCCAGAAACTGAATTCTGCGGATTCTTCAAGGTTGTGGAGAATTTCGTCCTCCAGAATGATAAAGATCTGGTTTGTCGGAGTCTCAAGGAAAAACTGATAACCATTTTCTTTTAATACGTTTTTGATCGAGTCTGCATAGTTGAGAGCGGATTCACCAATATGAAGATAGAGATCATCGGTAAACAGGACATCAAACTGGATCCCCAGGATACGGCCTTTTGCGAACAGGGCACCGTGCTGTTTAACGATCGTAAAAAAATGCGGGATCAGTGCCGGATCGGGGATCACGACAGCTTCGCCAAAGAAAGCACCGCATTTTGTCCCACCGATGTAGAAGACATCGCAGAGTCTTGCGAGATCTTTTAATGAAACGGTATTTTCCGGAGCAGCCAGTGCATATGCCAGTCTTGCACCGTCCACATAAAGCGGAAGATGGTATCTGCGGCAGGCCTCGCTGAGAGCAGTCAGTTCTTCCAGGGAATACAGCGTCCCGTATTCAGTCGGCTGTGAGATATAGACCATGCCGGGCATGACCATGTGCTCATGGGTTTCATCGGATAAGAAGGTATCCATATAAGAGGAGATCTGTGTGGCCGAGATCTTTCCGTATGTATGGGGCAGCGGGAGAACCTTATGTCCGCCAAACTCGATAGCGCCGGCCTCATGGACCGCAATATGTCCGGTCTCCGCACAAAGGACTCCCTGATAGGAACGTAGAAGTGCATCGATTACCGTGGCATTTGTCTGGGTGCCGCCGACGAGAAAGTAGACACCTGCATCCGGCGCCTCGCAGGCTTTGCGGATCTTATCTCTCGCGGAGGCGGAAAACTCATCGAGACCGTATCCGGAGGTCTGCATCATATTTGTGGAGAGAAGTGCATCCATGATCAAAGGATGAGCCCCCTCCATGTAGTCACAGGTAAATTTCAGTTTTTCATTTGCCATGTCATAAACCTGACCTTTCGTGTTGTCTGACTCTATTATACAGATGGCATATTGACGTGTCAATGCAGGAAAGTAAGGGAAAGAATCTGAAAACAGGGATCTCTGGATCACACATAATTCGATGAGGGAGAAAATAGAGTGTTATGAAAAACAAAACTTTGGGAGAACAGTGCATGAAGCGGAATCTGATAGAGCCGGTTCTTGGTTTCTGCCTGCTTGGAATAGTGATCCTGGCAGTAAAATATGGGAGCATTCATGTGACAGGGAGCACCGATGCCTACATAAAAGAGATGCCGGTGGTAGTGATCGATGCCGGACATGGAGGAACAGATCCGGGGAAAGTCGGTGTTGACGGAAGCCTGGAGAAAGACATCAACCTGGCTGTTGCAAAACGGTTAAAAACATATTTAGAGCAGGATGATATCAGGGTTATCATGACAAGGGAAACGGATACAGGACTTTATTCAGATACGGACAGCCGGAAAAAAATGGCAGATATGAAAAAAAGGTGCGAGATCATTGAAGAGAGCGGCGCGGATCTTGTGGTCAGCATCCATCAGAACAGTTATCATGAAGAATCCGTGTCCGGCGGCCAGGTATTTTATTACCGAGATTCAGCAAAAGGCAAAGCGCTGGCGGAAATCCTGCAGAAAAGGTTCAGCTATGTTCTTGGAGAACAGAACCGGAGACTTCCGAAGGCAAATGGAAATTATTATCTTCTTCTGCATGTGAAATGTCCGATCGTGATCGTGGAGTGCGGGTTCCTGAGCAACCGAAAGGAAGCAGGACTTTTGAACAGCGGGGAATATCAGGATAAGCTGGCATATACGATCCATATGGGAGTGGCGGAGTATCTGAATGGCAGAAAATGATCATGGGAAACTGCACAAATAGTGAAATACTGATCAGGACGAAAAGATGAAAAGGAACATTTCCGGCGTGCCTCTGCATTGGAAGGATAAAAAATCGCCGGAAATGCGAGAATTTCCGGCGGAGCATTTTTATAAAAATTATTCGAGTACGAGTGTACCGTCACCTTCGGCGCGGATCGCAGATTTGAAGAACTCTTCAAATGCCTTTTCCATGTAAGCCATATCCTTGGAACCGGCAGTCTCATACGGAGAGTGCATCGCTAACTGCGGAAGTCCGATATCCACTGTGTTTAAGGAAACCTGTGCATTGGAGATGTTTCCGAGAGTGGAACCGCCGAGAATATCGGAACGATTTAAGAACTCCTGATACGGAACACCTGCGCGCTCGCAGAGGCAGCGCATAACTGCAGCGGAAACAGCGTCTGTTGTGTATTTCTGGTTTGCACTGTGTTTGATCACAAGACCGCCGTTTAAGTATGTGCGGTTTGTCGGGTCTGTCTTATCCGCGTAGTTCGGATGTACAGCATGTCCGTTATCCGCAGATACCATGAAGCTGGAAGCAAGGGAAGTGAGATACTCTTCTTCTGTTCTTCCAAGGCTGCGGTTAATGCGGCGAAGGATGTCATAAAGGAATGTGGAGCCGGCGCCCTGTTTTGTACCGCTTCCAACTTCCTCATTATCAAATACGGCAACGACCGGAATGCAGCGGTCGCTCTCACTGTTTAACAGAGCCATCGTGGATGTGAATGCACACTGAAGGTCGTCAAGACGCGGAGCGGAGATGAACTCGCCGTCGCAGCCCCAGATCGTACCTTCCATGCGGTTGTAGAGGAAAAGATCCATTCCCTTGATCTGATCAACGGAAACACCGGCTTCCTCGGCGATCATTTCTTTAAATGCCTTGCCGGAATTGCTCATACGGTATAACGGGAGCATGTCCTTCTGGATGTTGTATTTATAACCGTCGTTTACTTCCCTGTTCATGTGGATCGCGAGGTTCGGGATCATGAGAAGATCGCGGTCAACATTGATCAGCTTTGTTGTGAGACGATTACCATCTTTTACGATGATACGGCCTGCAACGGAGAGTGGTCTGTCAAACCACGGAGCGCAGAGCATTCCGCCGTATTTTTCAACATTTAATTTTACATACTGGTTTTCAACATTCATCTCGGAGGACTCTTTGATCTTTAAAGTCGGGGAGTCGCTGTGGCTTGCCGCGATATGGAAGCCTGAATAATCTTTGCGGGATACCTTGAATGCGATGATCGCGGACTGGTTGCGGGTTACAAAATATTTGCCGCCCTCAGCAAGGTTCCAGGTATTTCCCTCAGCGAGGCACTCAAAGCCTGCTTCAGTCAGGTAGTTTGCCAGCTCATGAACAGCATGGAAACCAGTCGGACTCTTTTTGATAAAAGAAAATAATTCTTCGTTCAGATTCTGAATCATGTTTTTGTTACTCCTTTCGATAATAACACCTGTAAGTCATACTATCTTATTATACAGGAAAAATACGGGATAGGCAAGTTTGCGCTATGCTGTGCGCAAGTGATGAAACAGGCGGGTACCGTTTTACAGCAGCTGACAGCCGTGTTCGCTATATCGAAAAACCAATTCGAAATAGCCCCGTTCCTGTAACTGTGACGGTGTGAATAGTTAAATTCTGACGATTTTATGAAGATTGAGAAAAAACGCGGAAAAGATACCTTTATTTGTATTTTCATGTTAGAATATGGAAATAGGAAATACGGTGAAAAACACCAGAGAAAAGAGGGGAACAAATGGATTGGAAAAAAATCAGACGGGCAATCTGTGGGGCAGCTGCGGCCGTCGCTGTATGCTTTACGGCAGCAGGAATGAACACAAAACCGGTATATGCGGCAGATATGGGAGCTGTGTACGGAATATTTGAGCATGGAGTCGGCTGGAGCGCATACCACGGAGACCAGACGGCGGAACGTGCCGGAAACGGGACTTATGTGACAGCGATCCGGGCGAGTCTTTCCGGACAGCCGGAGGGAATGAGCGGAACACTTTCTTATCAGGTAAATTTAAGCGGTTCCGGCTGGCTTTCCTGGCAGGAAAATATGGCGGAGACCGGAACGATCGAGACGGGGATGCCGCTTGAGGCGATCCGGATGGAGCTCACAGGGCAGTTAAAAGATCATTATGATGTTTATTACTCAGTATTCCAGAATGGGTCATGGACAGCTCCGGTAAAAAATGGTGAGACTGCCGGAACAGAAGGACAGGGACTTCGCGTGGACGGAATCTGGGTTACTGTGACAGAAAAAGATGCAGCAGCTCCGGAGGGACCGAAGAATGGAGGAATTGATCCAACAAGACCGATGGTGGCGCTGACTTTCGATGACGGACCATCCAAATATACAGAGCGTATTCTGAATTCGCTGGAGGCGAACGGCGGAAGAGCAACGTTCTTTATGGTTGGAAATCGTGTGGCTTCTTATGCATCCACGGTAAAGCGCATGGCGGATCTCGGATGTGAGACGGACAGCCATACCTGGGCGCATACATATCTCACAAATATGTCCGAAGGTCAGATCTTGCAGAGCTTAAACCAGACCCGTGATGCGATCGTTGCAGCAGGCGGAAATGCACCGAAAGGAGTTCGCCCGCCGGGAGGAAAGATCAATGATGCGAGCAAAGCAGTTCTTGCGAAGGCAGGAATGCCGTCGATCGTATGGTCGGTGGATACTCTGGACTGGAAGACGAGAAATGCCCAGAAGACGATTGATACCGTTTTAAGCCAGGTTAAAGACGGAGATATCGTTTTGATGCATGATCTCTATGAGCAGAGCGCGATCGCAGCGGAGACGCTGATCCCGGAGCTTACAAAGAGAGGTTACCAGCTCGTGACTGTCAGCGAGATGGCGGAGCTTCGCGGCGGAATGGCAGCAGGACATTCCTATGGACATTTCCGCTAAGGGGGAACTTGCACGGATAAAAAATGATTGCACAGCAAATAAAAATGTGATATTCTGTTATCGAACAAATAAATATCGTTCTTCGGGGCGGGGTGAAATTCCCCACCGGCGGTATAGTCCGCGACCTGCGCTGAGCAGCTGATTTGGTGAAATTCCAAAACCGACAGTATAGTCTGGATGAGAGAAGAAATTGTATGACAGGAATAGTAGATACAGGTCCCGGACTTTTTTTAATTGTCCGGGATCTTTTTTGTATAACAACGAGAACGTGCCGGGGCACATTCCGATGAATTTTTTCCTGCACAGCAATTCCTTGTTGCGATACCGTGTCCCTATCCGGTATTTCTGCAGAAGAACAACACGTACAAGGAGGATCATTATGAACCAGAACAAAGTATTAAGTGTCAGAAACATCGTGCTGATCGCCATGTTCAGCGCACTCGCAGCCGTATTGGAGACGATCCAGGTGGCAGTTCCGTTTGCACCGCCGTTTTATAAACTGGATTTCGCAGAGCTCCCGGTACTGATCGGCGGTTTCGCCATGGGACCGGCACAGGCGGCACTCATTGCGATCGTGAAGAATCTTTTAAAACTGCTCTTAAACGGAACAAGCACTTACTATGTCGGTGAGCTTGGAAACATCATCGGAAGCTGTATGTTCTCCGTGCCGGCAGCTCTGATCTACCGCAGACATAAGACGAAAAAGACAGCGATGATCGCTCTTGTTGTCGGTGTATTCTGTGCAGTTATCGGTGCAGTATTTGTAAACTGTGCAATCACTCTTCCGTTCTACGCAAAAGTTGCTTTCGGCGGAATCGAGAATATCATCGCGATGGGAACAAAGATCAACCCGGCGATCACAAACCTTTACACATTCGCTCTTTTCGCAATCATCCCGTTTAACATTGTAAAATGCGGACTGAATGCGATTGTGACAGCGCTTGTATACAAGCATGTCAGTGTGATCATTCATTCCGGGATCCACAGAGAGAAGAAAACTGAAACGATTCAGTAGGTCTGCGCATTTACTGCGCTGACTGTAAGAAAACATTGGTTTGAAGGCACTGAATGGAGAAAAAACAATGGTAAGGTACTATAATGAACTGACAAGACTGGAAATGGAACAGGTCGATAAAGATGAGACGGTAGTCATGATCCCGGTAGGGGCATTGGAGCAGCATGGAAACCAGTGTCCGCTTGGCACGGACGAGATCATTGCAGAGGGAACAGCGAGACGGATCAAGGAAGCGCTGGACCGGGAGATCCCGGACTATCCGATGCTCATTTTCCCGCTGATTCCGGTGGGACTCAGCACGGAACACATCAATTTCTGCGGCTCCGTGACATTGAAACCGGACACGTTCTACCACGTTTTGTATGACATCTGCAAAGGGCTGGCTCATCATGGTTTTAAAAAGATCGCTATCTTAAACTGCCACGGCGGAAATTCTCCGATCATCCAGGTGCTGAGCAGAGAACTTCGAAGTGAGCTTGGAATTGCCGTATTTATCATCAACTGCGGTGCATTTTTTGGCAATCAGGCGGTGAAAGATACTGTGACACCTGGAAATGTCTGGGATTTCCATGGAGGAGAGATGGAGACATCGATGGTCCTCGCGGAACGGCCGGAGACGGTAAAACTGGAGACCTCTGAGGCGGGGATCCCGAAGAAATTCATGGGAAACAAGACGTTCACTGTTTACGGACCGATCACACTCGGCTGGGTATCGGAAGAGTGGGAAACCGAGGATGGAAAGCCGATCGGGATCGGCGGAGACCCGAGCGGGGCAACGGCAGAGAAAGGCAACCAGATCTACGACAGTTTTGTGGAGTCGATCCTTTCCGGACTGAAAGAGATCAGAAGATGGAAGGATGTTACTTTTCACGGATAGGAATTTTCTGAACTGAAAATTCCGTATGATACCGTTATGGTCGCGGATTTTGCCGATTTGGAATGCGAAGCATCGGCAAAATCCTGTTACAGTGCGCGGGCATGGAGTGCCCGTGTACTGTAACGGAAGGATTGACGGAGAGTCAGTAAATCCGCCGGAAATCTGTTGCAACCATAACATCCATGTGCTAAACTGAATACGCAATTAAACAAAGTAAGGTGCTGCGTTTTGTGCAGCACCTTTATCATTAGAAAAAACTGGGATCATGCAGAAATACTGCGGATTTCAAGGCGCAGGGCAGTTCTGAGAGCGTGGGGAAAGAGACTCCGGCTCCAAACATTATTGATAAGAGAATCGAGAGTGCATAATATGAATACAAAAGTAGTTCGCATCAGAGAAGAAGAAAAGACAAGAGAAGCACTGGAAAAAAATCCGGGGCTTCTGGAGGCGGCAGAGATCTTAAGAAACGGCGGCCTTGTGGCATTTCCGACCGAGACTGTTTACGGTCTCGGCGCGAATGCGTTAAATGAGGAAGCGGCAAAGAAAATCTATGCGGCAAAAGGACGTCCATCCGACAATCCGCTGATCGCCCATATTTCCTGTATGGAGGAACTCCCGGCGATCGTAAAGGAAATTCCGGAAGCCGGGCGGAAACTGGCGGAAAAATACTGGCCGGGCCCGCTGACCATGATCTTTCCGAAAAAAGACATTGTGCCTTACGGAACGACCGGCGGTCTTGACACCGTTGCGGTCCGCATGCCGTCTGATCCGGTGGCAAACTGTCTGATCCATCTGGCGGGAGTTCCGGTCGCGGCGCCGAGTGCCAATACATCCGGAAGACCGAGCCCGACAAAGGCGGAACATGTCATCGAAGATATGGACGGAAAGATCGAGATGGTGATCGACGGCGGTGCCGTTGGGATCGGCGTGGAGTCCACGATCGTGGATGTGTCGAGTGAGGTTCCGACACTTTTAAGACCGGGGGCGATCACGATCGAGATGCTCCGTGAGACACTGGGGCAGGTTGATATCGATCCGGTGATCCTGGGACCGGTGAGCGGAGATATCAAGCCGAAAGCGCCGGGAATGAAGTATCGCCATTATGCCCCGAAGGCGGACATGACGCTGGTCGAGGGCGATATGGACAAGGTCGTGGCTTATATCAATGATCAGACAAAGAAGGCGGAGGCCGAGGGAAAGAAAGTCGGCATCATCTGCACCGAGGAGAGCCGGGATCTGTATCCGGATGGAAATCTCGAGGTGATCGGAAGCAGAGAACATGAGGAGACAGTTGCCCACAACCTGTTTGCGGTGCTGCGTGACTTTGATGCGCGCAAGGTAGACTGCATCTTCTCAGAGAGCTTTTCCAAGGACCAGCTTGGCCAGGCGATCATGAACCGCCTGTGCAAGGCAGCCGGATATCATATTATAAATGTGTAAAAATCCATGGAACAGTTACATCGTGATACAATAACAGATCATCACAGAGATGGAGGAGAAACCATGTCAGAGAAGAGAGACGGATATATTACCTGGGACGAATATTTCATGGGAGTTGCGAAGCTTTCCGCGATGCGCTCCAAAGATCCGAATACGCAGGTAGGCGCCTGCATCGTGAGTCAGGACAATAAGATCCTGTCCATGGGCTACAACGGATTTCCGAAAGGCTGTTCCGATGATGAATTCCCGTGGGATAAGATGGATGAGGACCCGTACAACAGAAAGTATTTCTATGTGACGCACAGTGAACTGAACGCGATCTTAAATTACCGCGGCGGCAGTCTGGAAGGAAGCAAACTCTATGTGACCCTGTTCCCGTGCAATGAGTGTGCGAAAGCGATCATCCAGGCCGGTATCCAGACGATCGTTTACGAGAGCGACAAGTACGCGAACGATGCGTCCACACGGGCGTCCAAGAGAATGTTAAACGCGGCTGGTGTGCGGTATTATCAGTATAACCCGACAGGACGCAAGATCGAGTACCGGGTATAACGGAGGAATCAATGAAATTTTTGCTGGCGGCGATCAACGCCAAATATATCCACTCAAATCCTGGTGTATACAGTCTGCGCGCGTTTGCGCGGACAAAGATGCCGGGAGCGGATATCGAGATCGGAGAATATACCATCAACCATCAGATGGATTTAATTTTACAGGATATCTACAGGAGAAAGCCGGATTTTATCGGCTTTTCCTGCTATATATGGAACATTTCCTATATCATGGAGATCGTCCGGGACATAAAGAAAGTGCTGCCGGAGGCGGAGATCTGGCTTGGAGGTCCGGAGGTGTCCTATGATGCGAAAAAAGTGCTGACGCGTGAGCCGGATGTTCGCGGTATCATGCGCGGGGAAGGCGAGCTGACGTTCACAGAGCTTGTGCGTGCTTATCTTCAGAGAGAAAAAACATCCGTACCGGACGGATATACAGGTGAAAGCTTTAGGGGACAGGCAAAGGAGAAAACTTCCGGCTGTGCGGAAAATACCCGGATGCCGGAGGCTGGCGAAGGAGAAAATGCGCATTCAGATCGTCTGGAGTTGAGCCATATTCCGGGGATCACGTATCGCACGGAAAGCGGCGAGATCGAGGAACATGGTCCGCAGCGTCTTCTCAGTCTCGATGAGATCCCATTCTACTATGATGATATGGCAGGATTCGAGAACAGGATCGTCTACTATGAGAGCAGCCGCGGATGTCCGTTTTCCTGCAGTTACTGTCTTTCTTCCATCGATAAGACGGTGCGCTTCCGGAGTCTCGATCTGGTACTCCCGGAACTGCAGTTTTTCCTGGACCACAAGGTCCCACAGGTCAAATTTGTGGACCGCACCTTCAACTGCAAAAGAGAACACACGCTGGGGATCTGGCGGTACCTTGTGGAGCATGATAACGGGATCACGAACTTCCACTTCGAGGTTTCCGCGGATATCTTTGACGAGGAGGAGCTGGAACTGATCGGAAAGATGCGCCCGGGTCTGATCCAGCTGGAGATCGGTGTCCAGTCTACAAATCCGGACACGATCCGGGAGATCCACAGGCACATGGATCTGGTAAAACTGAAACGGGCGGTGGACCGTGTTTACGATTACCGGAATACCCACCAGCACCTTGATCTGATCGCGGGACTTCCCTATGAGAACTATGAATCATTTATGCGTTCGTTTGATGACGTTTACCGGATGCGTCCGGATCAGCTCCAGATGGGGTTCTTAAAGGTGTTAAAAGGATCCTACATGGAGGAGCAGGTTGCGGCATATGATCTGAAATACCGGGGAATCCCGCCATATGAAGTGCTTTCCACAAAGTGGCTTCCTTACAGCGATGTGATCCGTCTGAAAGGCGTAGAGGACATGGTCGAGGTCTACTATAACAGCGGCCAGTTCCCGGCGACGATGAAGCTGCTGGAGAAAAGATTCCAGAGACCATCGGAGATTTTTGTGAATCTGGCGGAATATTATGAGAAGAACGGGCTCACCGGGATCAGCCACAGCAGACTGGCCAGGTATGAGATCCTGTACCGGTTCCTGGAAGAGGATATGAGGGAAGAAGAGCGGGATCATGTTACGGCTGCAAAGGTCCCGGAAACCGGAGGTGCAAAAGAGTGGACCGCAGAGAAGATGGAAAATGCGGAAACCGGACAGCCGTCTTTAGCGGACTTCCGTGACAGTTTAATGTATGACCTCTATGTCCGCGAAAACATCAAGAGCCGTCCGTCCTTTGCCAGCGACCAGTCTCCGTACAAAAAGGAAGTCCGCGAATTCTTCATGGCGGAGGAAGAAAATCCAAAATGGCTCACGGATTACGCTGGCTTTGATTCGAGGCAGATGGCGAAAATGGCTCATCTGGAACATATGGAAGATGGGACGTTTGTACTGTTTGATTATAAAAAGCGGGATCCGCTGTCTGGGAATGCGGGAGCGGTGCGTTTTGTATACAAGGATGGAGAAGAGACATGGCAGATGAAATGATAAATTCTTATGTCGCACTGGATCTTGAGACGACAGGGATCGGTGCACGCCATGAAAAGATCACGGAGATCGGTATGGTGAAGGTGATCGATGGCGAGGCAGTGGACACCTATCATACGATGGTAAACCCGCACCGGGAGATCCCGGAGAGGATCGTGGAGCTGACGGGGATCACGGATGATATGGTGAAGGATGCACCGGGGATCGATGAGATCCTGGATGAGGTCCTGAACTTTACAGGAGAGCTTCCGCTGCTTGGTCATCAGATCATTTTCGACTACGGTTTCCTTGTTCAGGCTGCGGTAAACCAGAAGCGGAAATTCGAGAAATATGGGGTTGATACGCTGAAGCTCTGCCGCTATCTGATGCCGGGAGCGGAAAAGAAAAATCTGGGTGCTGCCTGCACATATTTTGGCGTTCATCAGGACACGGCACACCGTGCACTTTCCGACGCTTATGCCGCCCATGATCTCTACCAGGAATTAAAAAGAAGGTTCGGAAAAGAGCGCCCGGAACTCTTCACCGCAAAAATGCTGCAATATAAGGCAAAAAAGGAACGGACGGCGTCTAAAAGGCAAAAAGAACACTTGCAGGATTTACTAAAATATCATAGAATAGACATAACTGTCGAGATCGATCACATGTCCGGAAATGAAATCTCCCGGATGATCGACAAGATCATTTTCCAGTATGGAAGAATACCGGAAAATGCGAAAAAACAGGGATAGATTTCGGGAACGCTGGAAGAATGACTATTAAACGGCATGACAGCTGATGAGAGCTGTGAGATGCGGACCGGAATGGAAAGCAAGAAGAGGTGAATGGTTTGTTTAACATGAATAACAAAAAAACAAGAAAGATTTTCTCTACCATCGTGATCGTGCTGGTCGTACTTGCAATGGTAGTGCCGATGATTCTCGGTTCCCTTCTTTCTATTTTTTAATATGATGATACCAGGGTCAAAAGGTCAGAAATCCGATGCAAGCTTGCTTGCAAGAGGATTTTTGATCTTGGGGCCCGCCAAAACATGAATAAGCAGCCATTTTTCGAAGAAAAATGAGCGGATTATGAATGTTTTTGAGTATTGTGGGAGCACGAAGTGCGGAACAATACGGTATCACAAGGGGTCAAAACCTTTTGACCCCAACATCATATGATGAGAAAAGACCTGGGATATATCAGGCAGCAGAAAGATATCAGAGAGGAAAAAAGAATGAAAAAAAATGTGTGGATCGCAGGTGTGACGGCGTTACTGAGCGCCGGACTTGTCTGGATCGCCCCGGTTTCCACACTGGCAGATGAGCGGATCCCGGATGGGGTCTCCGTTGGAGCCGTCAGCCTTTCCGGACTTACGGAAGCGGAAGCCGAAAAGCAGATCGAAAGTTATGTAAATGAAAAACTAAATCAGGATATCACACTTGTGGTAAATGGCGCGGAGGCGAAATCCGATGCGAAGACGCTTGGCGTTGCCTGGGATAATCAGGATGAGGTGGCGAAAGCGGTCCAGGGGACAGAGCTGAAGGGAAATCTTGTAAAAAGGTATATGAAAAAGAAAGATCTTGAGGTAAATCCGCTGAAGATCGAGCTGGATCTCTCGGTGGATCAGGATAAGATCTCTTCTTTCGTATCTGCGAACTGTGATTCTGCGGTGGCGGATGCTGTCGACGCAACGATCACGAGAAAGAACGGAAAGTTTGAGATCACACCTTCAAAAGAAGGTGTGACAGTAGATATGGACGCAACGAAAGCGGCCCTTAATGAGGCGCTGAACAGTGAGGACACAGGCGCGATCCGTGTGGAGGCGTCCGTTACTGTGGATAAGCCGAAGGTGACGGAGGAAGATCTCGCAACGATCAAGGATGTTCTCGGAACTTTTTCCACGAGCTTTGCGACCAGCGGTGCTTCCCGATCCACAAACCTTGCAGTAGGTTCGGGAAAGATCAACGGACATGTGCTGATGCCGGGAGAGGTTCTTTCCGGGTATGAGTGTATGCATCCGTTCACACTGGAAAACGGATATAAGACGGCGACTGCTTATGAGAATGGCCGGTCTGTCGACAGTATCGGCGGCGGTGTTTGCCAGATCTCTACAACTCTCTACAACGCGGCTTTATACGCGGAGCTGGAGATTGTTCAGCGCCAGAATCACTCCATGTCGGTCAGCTATGTAAAACCGTCTATGGATGCGGCGATCGCCGGAACTTACAAAGACCTGAAGGTGAAGAATTCTTATGATACCCCGATCTATATCGAGGGATACACACAGGGAAAGACACTGACGTTCACGATCTACGGAAAAGAGACGAGACCGTCGAACCGCACTCTGGCATTTGAGTCAGAGACACTTCAGACCGTGCCGTCACCAACCCAGGAGATCCAGGATCTGAGCCTTCCGGCCGGAAAGCGCGTGAAAGTGGAATCCGGGCATACGGGATTAAAGTCGAAATTGTATAAGTGCGTATATGTGGATGGACAGCTGCAGGAACGCACCCTGTTGAACTCTGACACATACAATGCGTCAAAAACAGTTTACCGTGTAGGAACGGGAGCTGCTGAGGCAGCAGCACCGGCACCGACCGAGACGGCAGCGCCAACTGAGACGGCAGCGCCGATCGAGACAGAGGCGCCGGCACCGGTTGAGACACAGGCGCCGGAAACACAGGCACCTGCTGAAACTGCCGGACTGCAGCCGGGCGAAAATTATGGCCCTGGAATGGGTGAGAACGCGGCTTAGGCCGCATAGAAGAGAGACCGGAATCATGAGAAAAATTGAGCGCGAACCCAACGGAGCGGGGATCTTCAGACCGGGACAGGATCTGGTAGTCGCAGGGACGATCGGAAAAAACGGTGTGAAGGCGGCTCTGTCGGCAAAAGAAAAAGAGATATCGGCCCGATTCCCGGAATGGTTTGTCAAGCGGATCCGGGAGCAGGCAGATAAAAAGTTAGAACTGACTCCGGAGATGTTCGATGCCTGCGGCGCAGGAGAATGGGAAGAAATTTCGGAGGGCGGCATACTGGCCGCCCTTTGGACTATCTCAGGAGCGTATGAGCAGGGAATTTCCTTTGAACTGAGGAAAATCCCGGTCGCACAGGAAACAATCGAGATCTGTGAACTTTTTGACCTGAATCCATACCGGCTCGCATCGGGAGAATGCCTTCTGATGGCGGTGGAAAACGGTGGGGATGCCGTGAGGATCTTAAGCGAGGCGGGGATCCCGTCCGCAGTGATCGGAAAAGTGGAAAAAGGTATTGCGAGAAAGATGACCGGGATCGGAACAACAGGATTTCTGGAACGCCCGGCACAGGATGAAATCTATAAGATCACAGGAGAATGTGTATGACAGTGATCTGACTGGGAGAAAGCTTTCCTGCCGGGACAGCCGGTCGGAATATGGATTTATCTGTAATCGCTGCTATGACTTTGTAAGAAACTGCTGCCCATAAGAGAATGCAGGCGGCAGATTCCTCAGGTGAAAGAACCGAACAGATATGTGACAAGGAGGATTTATCATGCGTGAAAAAATTTTGGCGATCATTGAAAAGAACAGCCGAATTGATCTGAAAGATCTGGCCGCCCTTTTGGGCGAGAGTGAAGCAGCCGTCGCGAATGAGATCGCGGACATGGAAAAAGAAAACATTATCTGTGGATATCACACCATGATCAACTGGGATAACACCGGAAACGAGAAAGTGATCGCACTGATCGAGGTGAAAGTAACTCCGCAGAGAGGAATGGGATTTGACAAGATCGCGGAGCGCATTTACCAGTACAGCGAAGTGAATTCCGTATATCTGATGTCCGGTGCGTTTGATTTCACCGTGATCATCGAAGGAAAGACTATGCGTGAGGTCGCTCAGTTTGTATCTGAAAAACTCTCCCCGATGGATTCCGTCCTCAGCACAGCGACCCATTTTGTACTTAAGAAATATAAGGACCACGGCACGATCATGTATGAGAAGCCGGGGGATGAAAGGATGATGATTACACCGTGAGAAACCCGTTATCTGATAAAATCGTAACGATCCCGCCGTCCGGGATCCGTAAATTCTTTGATATTGTAAGTGAGATGAAAGATGCAATCTCCTTAGGCGTCGGAGAGCCGGATTTTGATACTCCGTGGCATATCCGTGAAGAGGGCATTTATTCTCTGGAAAAAGGACGTACCTTCTATACATCCAACGCAGGCTTAAAAGATCTGAAGATCGAGATCTGCAACTATTTAAAGAGACGTTTTGACGTGGAATATGACTATAACAAAGAGGTCATGGTAACCGTCGGAGGAAGTGAAGCGATCGATATCGCGCTTCGTGCGATGTTAAATCCGGGAGACGAAGTTCTGATCCCGCAGCCGAGCTATGTGTCCTACACTCCGTGTACGATCCTGGCGGACGGTGTTCCGGTTACGATCCAGCTTGAGGAGAAGGACAAGTTCCGTCTGACAAAGGAAAAACTTCTGGAAAAGATCACACCGAAGACGAAAGTCCTGGTGCTTCCGTTCCCGAATAATCCGACCGGTTCCATTATGGAGGCGGAAGATCTGGCAGAGATCGCGAAAGTCTGCGTGGAGAAAGACCTGTTTGTTATCTCCGATGAGATCTACTCCGAGCTTACCTACAAGGGACAGCACTGCACGATCGCTGCATTCCCGGGAATGAAGGAGCGTACCGTTCTGATCAACGGTTTCTCGAAATCCTTCGCGATGACCGGATGGCGTCTCGGCTATGCATGTGCGCCGGAGATCATCCTGAAACAGATGTTAAAGATTCACCAGTTTGCGATCATGTGTGCGCCGACAACAAGCCAGTATGCTGCGGTCGAGGCGCTGAGAAACGGTGATCATGATGTGGTCGAGATGCGTGAGGCATATGACCAGAGAAGACGTTACCTTGTAAAGGCACTTCGCGATATGGGATTTGACTGCTATGAGCCGCAGGGCGCGTTCTATGTATTCCCGAGCATCAAGAAATTCGGTATGACTTCCGATGAGTTTGCTTTAAAGCTTCTTGAGGAGGAGAAAGTTGCCGTTGTTCCGGGTACTGCGTTCGGCGACTGCGGAGAAGGATATCTGAGAATCTCCTATGCGTACTCCTTAAATGATCTGAAACGTGCACTTGAGAGAATGGAGCGTTTCGTGAAGAGACACCTGAACGAAGAGAAATAAAAAGAATTGTGACTGTGCGGATACCGGACAGTCATGGAAAACGGAGCTTCCCCGGCTTGATCATGAAGGTGGTCGGGCCGGGAAATTTCTTGTTTAACAGGAAATTCCGATGGAACTTCCTGTTAAACAAAAAGTCACTGCGTGCCTAAGATGCACACTCGCGCGAAGATGAAGGTCGTCGCAAGCGACCGCGCTCGGCGCGGGAATGTGCCTTGGCACATTCCTTCTTATTTACGCGAACAACGAGCCGAAGCACATTCTTTTTATATGACAGGAGAGACCACAACATGAACATCATATTATACGAGCCGGAAATGCCGGCCAACACAGGAAATATCGGGCGCACCTGCGTGGCGACGAACACGAAGCTGCACCTGATCGAGCCGCTGGGATTTAAGCTCAGTGAGAAACACCTGGTCCGCGCGGGGCTGGACTACTGGGACAAGCTGGATGTGACGGTGTACAGTGATTATCAGGATTTCTTAAAGAAGAATCCGGGAGCAAAGATCTACATGGCGACCACCAAAGGCGAACATGTATACACGGATGTTCCGTATGATCCGGACGCCTATATCATGTTCGGACCGGAGAGCCGCGGTATCCCGGAGGAGATCCTTGTGGAGAACCGTGAAAACTGCATCCGGATCCCGATGTGGGGAGATATCAGGTCCTTAAATCTTTCAAATTCCGTGGCGATCGTGCTCTATGAGGCGCTCAGACAGAACGGGTTTGAGAAGATGACGATGGAAGGACATCTGCATCATCTGCACTGGAAAGAGTAGAAATTCTGCGGATTCCGCCGGAAGGTGAGACACCGGAAGGATCCGTACAGCCTGGAAAAGGAAAAAGGGGAAAGAGGAAAACAATCATGATGAATGAAAAATGGGAAGAACAGTTTCGCGAACAGATCCATGATTTCGTGGAGACAATTGGAAAATTTGACAAAGGCGAGATCGACCGGAAGGCATACAAGGGAATCTCCGGAGGATTCGGAAGCTATGCGCAGCGGGATCCTTCCAAACATATGCTGCGTCTCAGAATGGCAGGCGGAAACCTGACGGAAAAGCGCCTGGAATTCCTTACAGAGGCGGTAAAGGATTACGGTGTGGAGCTCATGAAGCTTACGACTTGTGAGACTGTCCAGCTTCACAATTTAAAGGCGGAGCAGGTTCCAGTCCTCATGGAAAAAGCAATCGATGCCGAGATCTACAGCCGGGGCGGCGGCGGAGACAATCCGAGAAATATTATGATGAGCCCGCTCTCCGGAGTACAGAAAGGGGAAGCATTCGATGTAAAGCCGTATGCGGAGGCAGCGGCAGAGTATCTGCTCTCCATCGCTGGTGAAATCCATATGCCGAGAAAGCTGAAAGTGGCGTTCTGCAACGGAGCTGACGATTCTGTACACAGTGCATTCCGTGATATGGGATTCATGGCAAATCCGGACGGAACATTCACACTCCGGATCGCCGGCGGACTCGGCGGCGGCTATAAGATGGGAGTCCTCGTAGATGAACATGTCCAGGCGACAGAGATCCTTTACTATATCCGCGCCATGATCGAGACATTCTGCCAGCACGGCAATTATGAGAACCGCGCGAAAGCCCGCACCCGTTTCATGCAGGAGACACTGGGAGTTGACGGATTAAAGACGGTGTTCCTTGAGAATGTGCAGAAAATGAAGGAAAAAGGCGGTCTGGACCTCCATGTGGAAGAAAAAACGGTTACGAAAAAGGGCTCCGGAGAAATCTCTGATAAGCGCGTCATTTCCCAGAAACAGCCGGGACTCTACGCAGTCGCTTATCATCCGATCGGAGGATGTCTCCCGGCTGGAAAACCGGCAGAGCTTCTCGCACTTTTAAAGGAGATCCCGGATGCAGAGTGCAGGATCGCACCGCATGAGACGATCTATATCATCAACCTGACTGCAGATGAGGCAAAGAAGGTTCTCGCAGCAACGGCTGACGGAGCCCAGACGACCTTTGAGAACAGTGTTGCATGTATCGGCGCATCGATCTGCCAGCAGGGCGTCAGAGACAGCCAGGCGGCGCTCAGAGCGGCTGTAGCGGCCGTCAGAGAGGCAGGAATCCCGGACGGCGCTCTTCCGAAGATCTGTATTTCCGGATGTCCGTCCAGCTGTTCCGCGCATCAGGCGGCGGCGCTCGGTTTCCAGGGCGCAGCAAAGACCGTAGACGGAAAGCCGGAGTCTGCGTTTAAGATGTTCGTCGGTGGAAGTGATAAACTCGGTGCGGCAAAATTCGGCGAGGCCGGAGCCGTGATCCTGGAGCGTGATCTTCCGAAGCTTCTCGTGGAGCTTGGAAAAGCAGCGGCAGCATCTAACATGAACTGGGAGACCTGGATCGATGGTCATGGGGATGAATTCCGGGCGATTGTGGAAAAGTACGCGTAAAAGACTGCGTGCTGTGGAAAGACGGAATCCTTATAAATATAAAAATGTCGGCAGTTTTAATCTACTGCCGACATTTTTTGCAGAAAACGTGTATTTTTGTTCGCAGCTGGGAAGGCGCCGAACAATTATGGATCGGTCAAGACAGGATCTTACATCTCTATCAACTGAAACGGCACCTGTCTTGCGCGCAGCATCTGCGCTTCGCGGCGATGGCAGGTGAAGATGATGATCTGACCGCCGTAGGCGGAGGCAAGCCATTCGAGAGCTGTTTTCAGGCGATCATCATCGTACTGGGTAAAGCTGTCGTCGAAGATCAGCGGAAAACCTCCGGATTCGGAGCCGGACCCCGTGAGAAGCTTTGCGGCGGCAAGGCGCAGGGCGAGATAGACCTGGTCCATGGTTCCGCTGCTGACGTTTTCGAGCGGGACGAGCTTTGTCTTCGTGTTCAGGAAGACGTTCAGATTCTCGTCGATGCTCATGCTGTCGTAGATCCCGCCGGTGATGCCGGTGATATACTGGGACGCCTCTTTGTTCAGATAGAGTCCGAAAGAATCCCGGATCGTGGAGGAGAGGTCTGCCATGGTCTCCTGGGCGAGGTCGATGGCGACGATCTCATCGTGGATGCGGTCATTCTCCGCGAGAGTCCGCTTTAACGCTTTCGCTTTATTCTTGCAGTTGCTCAAGTGTTCCAGCTTTTTTTCCAACTCCCACTGGGTCCGCTGCTGCTTCTCGATCATCTCGCTGCAGCCGGCCTGTTTTGTCTGGAGATTACTCAGATCTTCCAGAAATTTCTGGATCTCCGACTCGGACTGGGCGACCATATCACAGAGCTTCGAAAATTCGCCCATCCGCGCGCGGAATGCGTTCATGGCATCTTCGGATACTGCGGAATCCCCGAGATGTCTCGCGAGAAGGGCGCCTAGTTCCGCCGAGGTGCTGTCGAACATTTTGTGATATTCTTTATCTTTCTGACGGAAGATCAGGGAGATGATAAAAAAGATCACAGCCGCCGCCACAGAAGCTCCGCAGACAGGGAGATATGCGGTGAGATTGAAATATCCAAGAGCCGCCGCTGCCCCGAGTCCTGCGATCCCGAGAACGGCCGTAAGCGCGGACAGGACTTTTCTGGACTTCTTGCTGCACTCCATATTCAGCATATTGTATTCACTGTATATTTTTTCTGCATTGGAGGACATCGCATCCACGGAAGCCTGGTCTGTAAAACCATTGTCTGCCAGGACTTTCTTTCCGTTTGCGAGTTTCTCATCCAGATCCTTTTTCTGTGTCTGGGTATTTTCGATCAGTCCATTGACCTGGCTCCGCATATTCTGGTAGGAGGCGAGCTGGTTCTCGTATTCCGGACCGGCGATCTCAGATTCAATATTCCGGATCTCAGCGAGAAGAGAGGTGAATTCCCGGCTTGCCTCCGGGATCAGACCGGCTTCGAGCGAACGTTTCTGGTTGCGCAGGAATGCGGTGGCTTTTGTGATATTTAAGGAAATATTGCCGGTGGTGTTCATGTTGGCAATGTAATTCTTAAGTTCCGTCACCATTCCGTCCTCGGTGGCGCTCTTCAGCTGGCCGATGCTGATCGTGTTATTGTACATGGTCTCAGTGAGCCCGTTTAAGAGCCTGGAGATAAACTCCGGACTTGCGTTCTCCTCAAGACCTTTTGTCTCATTGATGATCTTTAAAGACTTATTTTCTTTCCGGAACCGCCGCTCGATGCGGTAGATGGTCCCATCTTTTTCCAGTCTCAGCCAGCCTTCGTAGGTCCCGCTGTTTTCCCACGGTTCGTACTTTGTATACAGGTCATTCTTTGCCGCCCGTCCCCGCCCGCGCTCGATCCCGAAGAGCATGCCGCGGATAAAGGTGTGGAGCGTGGATTTTCCGGCTTCGTTCTTTCCGTAGATAATGTTGATCCCGTCGTTGAAGGAGATGGTCCGGTCATGAAATTTTCCGAACCCGTCGATATGTAATTCGAGTAATCTCATGGCTGACTCCTTTCGTCTTTTGTCATAAGCAGGGCGTGGATCCCGTAATAAAGCGCTTTTTTCTCCACAGGACTCATATCTTCCTTCATGAGCGCCTGGATATAAAAGCCGATCATGTCGCTCGGATGTTCCGCGAACAATGCGTGGAAATCATACTGCGGTTCCGATTCATCCAGGATCTCGATGATATTCCACTGACCGGAGAGAAGATCCAGGTCAAAACTGATATCAGGATCCCGCATGCCGCGGATGCGGAAACGATAGATATTGCCCGCGCCGCGCTTGCGGATCTCGTCGGCGATGATCTGGGAGAGCTCGGTGTTGGTCGTCTGAGGAGTCACATTGACCACTAACGGGATATACTGGGCCTGGCAGACTTCCTTAAACTGCAGGGAGGTCACATGACCGCTCGCGGTGTCGATTTCCCCGAAAAAATATCCGTGCGGTCCGGTCTCCGTCATGTCGAGCGGTTCCGGGGAACCTGCGTAGGCCATGCGGTTTTCCAGGAGAACCTCCGGCTTGTGGATATGCCCAAGGGCGATATAGGAGAACGGGGATGCAGCCAGTGCATTCCGGTCAAAAGGAACATGCTTTGCATCACCGCCATGGAGCATGAGGATCCGGGTACGTCGGGATGCCGGAAGAGAGATGTTGTCGACCTTTGCCTCGGTAATCTCGGCAGTGTGATAGCTGAATCCGTAAACTTCTGTGTTCAGCTCCTCAAAATAGACGGAAGAGAGGTCCTCGTCCATCAGAAATGTCACGTTCGGCGCCCAGGTAAAGCTGAGGAGTGCGGAACTCTTCCGGATCCGGTCATGGTTTCCGGCAATGATGACAACTCTGGTCCCAGGGATCGTAGAGAACAGATAGTTGACTTCCTTCAAGTCGCGGGCCAGCGGCTGGCGGTGGAACAGATCGCCGGAGATCAGAAGGAGATCGGCGCGGGAGTCTCTCGCGTCCTCAATGATTCCCTGGAATGTCAGTCGGATCGCCTGTTCCCGCTTTTTGCCCCAGGGCTTATCACTGTCCGGGATCATGCCCCAGTGGATATCGGCGGTGTGGATAAATTTCATAGGTTCCTCCCAGTGTAAAAGATCAGGAAAAATCGAAAAGGAGCGCAACAGATCGTCTGTGCGCTCCCTGCGGCTGCCATGCATCGAAAGGACGCGGCGGGCTGCTGTTTTTCCTTATAACTCGCAGTTATTAACGGTACGCGGGAACGGGATCACGTCACGGATATTGCCCATTCCTGTGAGGTACATCACGCAGCGCTCGAAGCCGAGACCGAAACCGGAATGGCGGACACTGCCGTATTTTCTGAGGTCGAGATAGAAGCCGTAGTCTTCCGGTTTTAATCCGAGCTCATTCATGCGGGCGAGAAGCTTGTCGTAATCGTCCTCACGCTGGCTTCCGCCGATGATCTCGCCGATACCCGGAACGAGGCAGTCCACAGCGGCAACTGTCTTTCCGTCCGGATTTAACTTCATGTAGAACGCCTTGATCTCCTTCGGGTAGTCGGTAACGAATACCGGTTTCTTGAAGATCTTCTCAGTCAGATAGCGCTCATGCTCCGTCTGGAGATCGCAGCCCCAGAATACCTTGTAATCGAACTCGTCGTTGTGCTCTTCGAGGAGCTTGACAGCCTCTGTGTAGGTAACACGGCCGAATTCGGAATTTAATACGTTGTTTAAACGGTCGAGAAGTCCCTTGTCGACGAACTGGTTGAAGAAGTTCATCTCAGACGGAGCGTTCTCAAGAACGTAGCGGATGACATATTTTAACATGCCCTCTGCGACAGTCATATTGTCGTCAAGATCAGCAAATGCCATCTCCGGCTCGATCATCCAGAACTCAGCTGCATGACGGGTCGTGTTGGAATTCTCAGCACGGAAGGTCGGTCCGAAGGTGTAAACATTGCGGAATGCCATTGCGTAGGTCTCAGCGTTTAACTGTCCGCTTACGGTAAGGCTTGTGTGCTTTCCGAAGAAGTCCTCGCTGTAATCAACTGCGCCGTCCTCAGTCTTCGGAACATTATCGAGATCGAGAGTTGTTACCTGGAACATCTCGCCTGCGCCTTCACAGTCACTGGATGTGATCAGAGGTGTGTGGACATAGACGAAGCCCTGCTCCTGGAAGTACTGGTGGATCGCGTAGGCGATCAGGGAACGCACACGGAATACAGCCTGGAAGGTGTTGGTACGCGCACGAAGGTGCGGGATCGTACGAAGGTATTCGAAGGTGTGACGCTTTTTCTGGAGCGGGTAATCCGCGCTGGAAGCGCCTTCAACGACAACTTCTGTCGCCTGGATCTCGAACGGCTGCTTTGCCTCCGGTGTTGCAACGAGAGTACCTTTTACGATAATGGCAGCGCCGACATTTAATTTGGAAACCTCAGCGAAGTTTGCCATTGTATCATGGTAAACGATCTGTAAGGTATCAAAGCTTGTACCATCGTTTAATACGATAAAGCCGAACGCCTTGGAATCACGGATGCTGCGGATCCAGCCACCGACGGTGATCTCCTTGTCTAAATATTTCTCACGCTCTTTAAAGAGCTCTTTGACTGTTGTCAACTGCATGATTGTTTCTCCTTCTACATACATCTCCTGTAACGGTGTGTTACATAGTCTTTTCGTAACTGCTCAGTATCTTCACAGTTACGTCTCTTCTTAAAATGTGCAATCTGCTACTAGTATAGCGTATTTTGTGTGTGGATTCAAGGAAAAATGGGCATAAGACAGGGGTTTTCGCATTTTTCCCGCACATTTTTCCGCGCATGGGAAACAGATAAAATCAGATATAAAGACAAAAAGTGAGTAAAGTATCCGGATAAATAAAATATTTTTGTAGAATTTACGGTGAATCCCCATTATAATAGAGAAAAACACCACACGGGAGGGCAAACGAATGAATATTTACGATCAGATCAAAACGATGACCGATGAGATGGCCGGGGATCTTGTGGCACAGAGACGTGATTTTCATAAGTACGCGGAGCCGGGCTGGTTTGAGATGCGGACTTCGTCCATCATCGCCAGAAAACTGACGGATCTTGGATATGAAGTGCTCGTGGGGGACCAGGTCTGCAAAAAGGATTCCAGAATGGGCGTTCCGTCCGATGAGAAGCTGGAGGAACAGTATGAGCGCGCGGTTGCCCAGGGGGCAGATCCGGAGTTCGTGAAATACACAAAGGGCGGGATGACCGGTGTGATCGGGATCCTGCGCTGCGGTGAAGGTCCGACGGTTGCAATGCGGTTTGACATCGATGCCCTTGGCGTATTTGAGGAACATGATCTGAGCCATAGACCGGCGAAAGAGGGATTCAATTCCGTAAATGAAGGTTTTATGCATGCCTGCGGTCATGATGGACATGCGACGATCGGTCTCGGCGTGGCGAAAGTCCTGATGTCCATCAAAGATCAGCTCCACGGAACGGTAAAACTGATCTTCCAGCCTGCGGAGGAAGGCGTTCGCGGTGCAAAATCCATCGTGGACAACGGTCACCTTGATGGAGTGGATTATCTGATCGGCTCCCATGTGACGAACAAAAGTGAAGATGACCCAACTGCCGTGATCCCGGGAAGTCACGGGTCGCTTGCGACGACAAAATATGACGTGATCTTCCACGGAAAATCGGCCCATGCAGGCGGATCTCCGGAAGTCGGACGGAATGTCATGCTGGCAGTTGGAACCGCGATCTTAAACCTTTATGCGATCCCGCGCCATTCCGGCGGTGCGTCCCGGGTGAATGTCGGAACGGTTGTTGCCGGAAGCGGACGAAACGTCATCGCGGATGAGGCGAAGATGGAGATCGAGGTCCGCGGCGAGACGACGGAGATCAACGAGTACATGAAAGATTATGCAGTCAATATCATCGAGAGTGCTGCAAAGATGCACGGATGTACCTGTGAGATGAAACTGATGGGTGCGGCGTACTCCTTAAAGAGCGATGAGGCACTCATGGAGCGGGTGAAGAGAGTCTGCGAGGAAGAGCTTCACATGCCGGTGGCTGAGGATCTCAGCAGCAAAAACGGCGGCAGCGAGGACGTCTCCTATATGATGAACCGCGTTCAGGAACAGGGCGGACAGGCGACCTTTATGCGTGTACTTACCCACGAAGCCGGTCCGGGTCACAGCCGGATCTTCGATATCGACGAGCAGGTTCTTCCGAACGCGGTGAAGATCTTCTGCGGTGTGGTATATGACATTATGCACTAACGGGTGAGAGTCCCTAACACGCCCGGATAATGGAAAGTGTAGAGCCGAACAGCAAGGGTGTCCATTGTGAGGTGGAATCTGAAGGAAGCTGTCGGCAAATCTCCGGTCCGACGGACAAAAATCACATATGTTCAAAAAAACTCCGTATTATCCGCGATCGAGTCACGCGGATGATACGGAGTTTGTGTTACGTCTGAATGAGCTTTAGATGGCTGATACCGAAGGCAGACCGATTTTTATGAGAGACCGATCAAAACAGCAAGGATCACAGCGATGGATCCGAATGTAAACAGGACAGCCTGGAATTTGATCTGGAACTTTGCCCATTTGCCCCAGTCGAGCTTTGCCGCAGCCAACGCGCCTAAGAGGCAGCCGGAGGTCGGAACGATGAAGTTTGTGAAGGCGTCACCAAGCTGGTACGCAACAACAGCAACCTGTCTCTCGACACCGACAAGATCGGCGAGAGGAGCCATGATCGGCATGGTAAGTGCAGCCTGTCCGGAACCGGATACAACGAAGAAGTTGAACACGGACTGGAAGATATACATAAACCATGCGGAGATCACCGGCGGGAAATTCTGCATTCCGTCGCTGATGCTGTGAAGGATCGTATTTAAGACTGTACCGTCGGTTGCACTTGTGCCGCCGAGGATGATGATAATACCCTGCGCCATTCCGACACACATTGCAGCGCCTAAAAGATCGGCAGCACCGTGGTCGAAGGATTTTGCGATGTCATTTACTTTCATATCATTCAGCTTGAATACAACACCGATGATACCGGAAACAAGACCCATTACGAAGAACTGGGAAGCAATTTCCGGGATATAGTAGCCCTCGCTTATAACGCCCCAGATCGTCCATACCATGCAGGCAGCGACCGTGAGGAGCACGAGCTTATGACCGAGGGTGAACGGCGGCATCTCTTTGCCGTTCTTTGCGAATTCTTTTCTGTATTCTTCATCAGATTCATACGCAACGGAGAGCTTCGGATCTTTCTTGATCTTTACCGCGTAGCGCATCGTGAAGACGATCGTAAGTCCTGTGAAGAAGATCCATAACGGGATACGGAACCATGCGCCTGACATGACCGGAATACCGGCAACACCCTGGGCAACAGCCAGTCCAAACGGATTCTGCCAGGAAGAACCGAAGCCGATCTGTGTAGATACGTAGGAGCACATAATTCCGACAACTGCGTCATACCCCATTGCGATAAACATCGGTACGAGGATCATAACGAACGGAATTGCCTCCTCACCCATACCGAAGACTGCGCCTCCGAGGGAGAACAGGACTACAAGAATCGGGATCAAAAGGATCTCGCGTCCATTTGTCAAAGCGATGACCCGCATAATGCCGCTTTCTATCGCGCCTGTTCGGAGAACGATACCGAAAGCACCGCCTACAACCAGAATGAAGGCGATGATTCCGACAGCGGTACCATTCTTATCGCCGACGGTCATACCCTCGAATACATAGTTTAAAATTCCCTGACCGCCAAAGTCCTCGGTTCCGAAGATCGGAGCTGCTTTGGTCACTTTGTTTCCGTTTTCATCCAGAATATACTGGAAGCTTTCCGGATCCAGAACGGTTCTTGTTTTTTCCACGCCGTTCTGCATATATGTGATTTCTTTTGTGTCGTATTTACCCAACGGGATAAATACGGTGAGCAGAGCCGCGAACAGAATGACACCAAAAATGATGATGTAAGTGTGCGGCATCTGGAAGCCCTTTTTTTTCTCCATGGCTTATCCCCCCATAATTGTATTCTCTGCCTGTGAAATCCCCGCACAGGTAGTGTATCTACTATATTAACATAAATTCTGTGATACGTCATTACTCTTTTCCTTTAATCCTACATATTAATAGTTGCTGTACAGGGGTAGGAATTTTCTGAACTGAAAATTCCGTACAATACAGTGGTGGCAGTGGATTTTGCCGATTCGGAATGCGAAGCATCGGCAAAATCAGTTACTGTTTGCGCAAGGCGTGAACAGTAACTATTAATAGGTTTATACAATTTCGAATCAGCATTTTTGGTACTTATGTAACCAAGCAGAAACATAGGTATTGTATTGCTTATCGTACAAAAAGAAAAAAATGTCAGAATATACACAAAATTGGGATTGAAAGGATGAAAAGTTTGTTCACATCTTCTAAAAAGTATGTTATAATAGAGTCACCATCTAAGAAACTAGTGTATGGGACAAAAAGAGCAGCAAGAGGTGATATCATGGTAAAAAAAGAGATGATAGCGATGCTGTTGGCAGGAGGACAGGGAAGCCGCCTCGGTGTATTAACACAGAAAGTGGCAAAACCGGCCGTCTCCTTCGGCGGAAAGTACAGAATTATTGATTTCCCGCTCAGCAACTGCATCAACTCTGGTGTTGATACTGTGGGAGTATTGACCCAGTACCAGCCCTTACGTTTAAACGCGCACATTGGAATCGGTATTCCGTGGGACTTAGACCGCAACGTCGGCGGCGTTACGATCCTGCCCCCTTACGAGAGAAGTAAAGGCAGCGACTGGTATACAGGAACTGCGAACGCAATTTACCAGAATTTGGAGTACATGGAGTCCTACAATCCGGAATACGTTCTGATCCTTTCCGGCGACCACATCTACAAAATGGATTATGAGGTCATGCTGGAATATCACAAAGCGAATAATGCGGATGTCACGATTGCCGCTATGCCGGTGCCGATCGAGGAAGCAAGCCGTTTCGGAATCCTGATCACGGATGACAACAATAAGATCACGGAATTTGAGGAAAAACCGGCGAACCCGAGAAGCAACCTCGCTTCCATGGGTATCTATATCTTCAGCTGGAAGGCACTGAAGGAAGCGCTCATCAAGCTTTCCGAGGAGCCGGGCTGTGATTTCGGAAAACATGTGATCCCGTATTGCTTCGAGCAGGGCAAACGGATCTTTGCATATGAGTACAATGGCTACTGGAAAGACGTCGGAACTCTCGGTTCCTACTGGGAAGCAAATATGGAGCTCATCGACATTATCCCGGAATTCAACCTGTATGAGGAATACTGGAAGATCTATACAAAGAGCGACCGGATCCCACCGCAGTATATTTCCGCGGACGCGAAGATCACAAAGTGTATCATCGGCGAAGGTTCTGAGATCTACGGAGAGGTAACGAACTCTGTGATCGGATCCGGCGTAACGATCGAGAAAGGCGCTGTAGTCAAAGACTCCATCATCATGCAGGACAGCGTGATCGGTGAAGGCGCGGTGGTAGAAAAAGCGATCGTGGCCGAGGACGTAAAGGTCGGCGCCGGGGCGCACCTTGGTGTCGGTGAATATGCGCCGAGCAAATATGACCAGAAAGTATACCAGTTTGATCTTGTGACGATCGGCGAACACTCCGTGATTCCGGAGAACGTAAAGATCGGCAAGAATACAGCAATTTCAGGTGTGACGACCGCGGAGGATTATCCGGACGGAGCGCTTGAGAGCGGCGGCTACATTGTAAAGGCAGGTGGAATCGTATGAGAGCAATCGGTATTGTTTTAGCAGGCGGAAACAGCAAACGGATGCGCGAACTTTCCAGAAAGAGAGCGATCGCGGCAATGCCGATCGCTGGCAGCTTCCGAAGTGTGGATTTTGCGTTAAGCAATATGAGCAACTCTCATATCCAGAGTGTTGCCGTACTGACCCAGTATAATTCCCGCTCCTTAAATGAACATTTAAGTTCTTCCAAATGGTGGGATTTCGGAAGAAAACAGGGCGGAATGTATGTATTTACCCCGACGATCACGGCGGAGCACAGTGACTGGTACCGCGGTACCGCAGATGCGCTCTATCAGAACCTGGACTTCTTAAAGAAGAGCCACGAGCCGTATGTTGTGATCGCAGCCGGAGATGGTATCTACAAACTGGACTACAATAAAGTCCTGGAATATCATATTGAAAAGAAGGCCGACATCACCGTTGTCTGCAAGGACATGCCGGGTGATGTGGATGTGACACGTTTCGGTATGGTGAAGACGAATGCCGACGGACGGATCGTTGAGTTTGAGGAGAAGCCGATGGTGGCTGATTCCCATACGATCTCCTGTGGTATCTATGTTGTCCGCCGCCGTCAGCTTATCGAGCTCATCGAGCGCTGCGCGAACGAGGACAGATATGACTTCGTACAGGACATCCTGGTGCGCTACAAAGGTCTCAAGCGGATCTACGCGTACAAGTTAAATACATACTGGAGCAACATCGCATCCGTCGATGCTTACTACCAGACCAATATGGACTTCTTAAAACCGGAAGTCCGCAATTACTTCTTCAAAGAGTATCCGGATATCTACTCCAAGGTGGATGATCTTCCGCCTGCAAAATACAATCCGGGCGCATCTGTGAAGAATAGTCTGGTATCCAGCGGCTGTATCTTAAACGGAACCGTTGAGAACTCTGTTCTCTTCAAGAAAGTCTATATCGGAAACAACTGTATCATCAAGAACTCGGTGATCTTAAATGACGTGTATATTGGGGATAATACCGTTATTGAGAACTGCATCGTTGAGAGCCGCGACACGATCCGTGCCAACACAACGTATATCGGCAAACCGGACGATGTGAAGATCGTCATCGAGAAGAACGAGCGTTATACCCTGTAAGCGAAAAGGTTCTGTGGGCTGCGGACAGGAACCTCAGAAACAAAAAGTTTGCATAACTGTTCAGTACCCTCACAGTTACGAGCAAAAATCCATTCCAGATCGGCTTCGCCGATGGGATTTTTGCCTTCCGTCCCATGTTTTATTACGGTCAGCGCAGCAAGTGCGCAGACCTACTGAATAGTTACAAGTTTGCATACGAAGCAATAAAAGGCAGAAAGACAGGCATTCATAGACTGACTGGCCGGTGAATACATAAAATCTGCGGGGAGTGCAGATGGGGGAGGTTATTATGCAGGTAACAGATGTACGTGTGAGAAGAATTGAAAAAGAGGGAAAAATGAAGGCGATCGTTTCCATTACAATGGATAACGAGTTCGTGATCCATGATATCAAGGTCATCGAAGGGGAGAAAGGCCTGTTTATCGCAATGCCGAGCAGAAAAGCGGCAGACGGCGAATATCGCGATATCGCCCATCCGATCAATTCCGGAACACGGGACATGATCCAGAGAGTGATCCTCGACAAGTATGAGACAACTGCTCTGGAAGATGCGCAGGAAGCTTAACTGCCGGTTAAGGAATCCTGAACGGAACAGATCCTGCAGATAAAAGCCGCGGTGTGCGGTGTCTGAATGGGGAATAAAATAAAGAAGTCCGCCAGGTCATGAAAACAGATCTGGCGGACATTTTGTATGAAAAAAACTCCGGAAACCGACGGTCAGTCGGAAATCCGGAGTTTTGCTTTTGAAAAAATATCTGGATCACATCAGTCCCGGAATCAGAAGCGGAACATATACGATCATGAAGAATACGATGATCAGTCCGATCAGATATGGAACAACAGATTTGGAAATCCGCTCGATCGGAAGTCCCGTGATACCGGAAGCAACAAACAGGTTGATGGCAACCGGCGGTGTGATCATACCGATCGCGATGCCGACAACGAACAGGATTCCAAAATGTACGGTGCTGATTCCCATGGCCTTGACAAGCGGCAGGAACACCGGGGAAAGAATAATGATCGCGGAGGAGGTCTCCATGAAGACTCCGGCGAGCAGGATGATCAGGGAGATCAGGAACATGATCACATACTTGTTTGTGGAGATTCCCAATACTCCGCTTGCGATGGCTTCCGGGATCTTGTAGTTTGCGAGAACCCAGCCGAACGGACCGCTGCATGCGATGATGATCATGATAACGGCAGATGTCTTTGCACTTCCCTTCATGATCTCAACGAGACCCTTGAAATCAAGGTCGCGGTAGATAAAGAAGGAGACGAAGATCGCGTAGATAACCGCTACGGCAGCCGCCTCAGACGGTGTGAAGTAACCGGAGAAGATTCCGCCGAGAATGATCAGCGGCATTAAGATTCCCCAGATCGCTTCCTTGAAGGTGCGGAGCACATTTCCTACAGAGAACGCTTTTCCCTTCGGGTAGTTGAACTTGCGCGCCTGATAGAGGGAGATCGCAACGAGGATCACGCCCATTAAAATTCCCGGGACAAATCCATTTTTGAAAAGTGTGTTTACGCTGTCCTCAGAGATAACGGCGTATAATACCATCGGAACGGACGGCGGGATAACGACACCGATGGTTCCGGCAGCTGCGATCAGGGCAGCGGCGGAATCTTCACGGTATCCACGTTTCTTTAACTCCGGGATCAGTGTTGCACCGACAGCGGCTGTTGTGGCGGCACCGGAACCGGAGATCGCCGCGAAGAACATGCCTGCGAGGACGGATACGATGGAAAGACCACCCTTTAACATACCAAGTAAGGACTCGGCGAACTCAACGAGCACCTTGGAAACTTTTCCCTTTGCGAGAAGGTCGCCGGCAAAGATGAAGAAGGGGACTGCGATCAGGGAGAAAGAGTCGGTGCTGGCGAACATACGCTGCACGAGGATCAGGAGCTTTACATCGCCTTTTAAGAGGACGAGGAGAGCTGCCGCCGCGATCGCGAATGCGACCGGAACGCCGATCAGAAGCAGAACGATAAAGGAAATGAATAATAATGCTGCCATGTTATGCCTCCTCCTTTCCAAATAAAAATCCAAGAACCGCGTCAACCGCGTGTACGAGCATGAATCCGCATCCTACCGGAATGCAGAGGTAAATATATTTCATGGGAAGACGCATCGCTGCGGACAGCTGGTTTCCCTGTTTTCCGAAGTATTTCATACCATAGATGATCACGACAACAAAGAGAACTGTGCAGACCACATGGACGAGAAGTTTTAAGACTTTGCTTAACGCCGCCGGAACCATATCCTGAACGAAGGTGATGGAGATATGGCCGCTGTGCTTGTATACACAGCTTGCGCCTAAAAATGATGACCAGACTAAAAGGTAACGGGTCGCTTCCTCACTCCAGGAGAGTGCGGTGAATGCCATACGGCAGACGATCTGTGCGCCGGTGATAACGACCATGGCGCCGAGCATGACAACGATGATGTAGGAACATAAGGTGTCCAGGACATCGCTGAGTTTATGAAAACCTTTAACGAAAGCCAACGGTGTTTCCTCCTTTTTAAATCCTGAGCGGTTACTGCTCACGACAGGCGTTTTCCGCAGCCATGCATCTGTAAGGGGACGCCGGCGGCAGGTCCTGCAGGTGTGGAAAATGCTTATCGTGAACAGTAACCATGAAATGTGTTTAAGATGGGACCGGCTGCACAGGAGATCCTGGGCAGCCGGGTCAGATCACATGCTGAAATTCCGACTGCGAAAGCAGTGCCAGCGGATATCAGCACAAAAAGTTACGATCCAGAAACCGGGATTACTTTAAAGCATCCTGGATTCTTGTGATGTAGTCAGCGTAATCCGGATATGCATCGTATACGCTCTGAACAGCAGCACGGAAGCTGTCAACATCCGGGTTTTCTACGACTTCCATACCATGATCCTTGATCTCCTGGAGCTGGTCAGCTTCCTGATCAGCAACCCACTGACGCTCGTACTCAGCAGCTTCCTGAGCGGATTCCTCGAAGATCGTCTGAACATCTTCCGGTAAGGATTTGAAGAGGTCATTGCTCATTGTGATGATCGCTGTGGAGTAGGAATGACGGTCAAGTGTTACATATTTCTGGGACTCCCAGAGTTTGTAGGAGTAGATAACGTTGATCGGGTTCTCCTCGCCGTCGATGGTGCCCTGCTGAAGAGCTGTTAAAGCGTCGGACCATGCCATCGGAACTGCGTTTACACCAAGAGCTTTGAATGTTGCTGTGTAAACATCGTTCTCCATGACACGGAGCTTTAAGCCTGCAACGTCTGCTGCGTTTGTGATTGGTTTCTTGCTGTTTGTGATGTTACGGAAACCACGCTCTGCGTAAGCAAGTCCCTTTAAGTCTGCATCTTCAAGAGTTGCAAGGAGCTCTTTACCGATCTCGCCGTCGAGGATCTTGTAAGCTTCTTCGTTGTTTGCGAACAGGAACGGCATATCAAGAACGCCCATAGCGCTGGAGAAGTTTACGAACGGACCGCTTGTGATGATACCCATATCAAGAGTACCCATCTGCATGCTCTCAAGCATGGTACGCTCATCGCCGAGAGCTCCGTTCGGATGGATCTCGATCTCGTAGGCGCCGTTTGTGCGCTCTTTTACGAGCTCAGCGAATTTCTCAGCACATACCTGGAAACTGTCCTGCTCGTTTACGGTCGTACCAAGCTTTATTACGGTTGCGTCTGTGTTTGAAGTCGCTTCCTTGCTCTCAGCAGCGGAAGAATCAGCAGCGGCTGTTGTCTCAGCGGCAGCAGCAGTTGTCTCTGTAGAATTGCTGGAAGAGCCGCAGCCTGCCATGGAAAGAACCATAGCGCCTGCCATAACGGCGGATAATAATTTTGCACTTTTTTTCATAATGACCTCCTAAAGTCTTTTAAGAATAGATTGAGTATAAGTATATATCTTAACTGCCCCTCGCAGATAAGAAACTAAGGAATTGATGGTGGTGTTGGCAAAGTGCGCGAAAGGAGATTGCTCCGCACGGTGCGCGAAAGGAGATTGCTCCGCACGGTGTGCGAAAGGAGATTGCTCCGCACTGCGTGCTCCCGCAATCTCCGCCGGCATTCGTAATCCGGGCTTTCGCCCTGCTTACTCATGCTGGCTTGGTTGTCAGATGTACAGACAGCTCTGCGTGCAAGCACGCGGTCTGTCTGTCCGCCTGACAACACTTTCGGGGCAAAAAAAAACTCCTGTCTCTTATTTTCTAAGAGACAGAAGCGAAACTTCTGCGGTACCACTCTTATTGCTGTCAAAAAACAGCCTCTCGATCCCGTCGTTTTTCAAATATGAAAAATTAACAGGCAACACGTTAACGGGTGTAAACCGAACCAGCCTACTTGGAACACTTTCAGTGGTTAGCTCCGGGAGGATTGTCTGTAACGCGGTGTCTGCAGCTTTTCACCAGCCAGCTGTTCTCTGAAAGGCCTTCGTTAAGAGCGTTCCCATCATCGCAGGAAATATTTGAAACTGACCTTTATTATAGTCACAGATTTTCAAAAGTCAAGAGAATTAATTAAAATAAATCGCGTATTGTGAGAAAAATATGATATGATAGATCGTATAGTAAATTTATTTCATAGGAGATATTCCAACAGGTTATTATAGAGAATGGAGGAGGAGAATGAAACCGACCGTCAGTATAATTGTTCCTGTCTACAATGCGGAAAAATTTCTGAACCGCTGTGTGGACAGTATTCTCGGACAGGAATATAGAGATTTTGAACTGATCCTCGTAGATGATGGGAGCAGAGATATGTCAGGCTCGATCTGTGATGCGTATGCGAAGACGGATGAGCGTGTGGTGGTGATCCACAAAGAAAATTCCGGGGTTTCAGACACGAGAAATCAGGGAATTGAAAGGGCAAAGGGAACATATCTCCAGTTTGTGGACAGTGATGACTGGCTGACGCCGGATGCGACAAAGCTTATGGTCCGAGCGGCAGAGGAACATGGCTGTGATATGGTGATCTCCGATTTTTACCGCGTCGTTGGGGATATGGTATCCAGAAAAGGGGACATCGAGTCAGACTGCGTGATCGACCGGGAGGAATTCGCGTCGTTTATGATGGAGAATCCGGCGGATTATTACTATGGAGTGCTGTGGAATAAGCTGTACCGGCGCGATCTCGTAAACCGCTTCGGGATCCGGATGGATGCGGAGATCAGCTGGTGTGAGGATTTTATGTTCAATCTGGAGTATGTCCGCTATGCAGAGACATTCTATGCGCTGAGGACACCGGTGTATTATTATGTAAAGACAAAAGGTTCGCTGGTGAACCAGAAGATTAGCATCACGAAGACTGTGAAAATGAAGCTTATGATGTTTGAGTACTACAACAACTTTTATAAGCATGTGCTGGACGAAGAGGATTATGAGAAAAACCGGCTTCAGGTGTACCATTTTCTGGTGGATGCAGCGAAGGACGGCTTTGTTTTCCCGGCATCGATCCCCGGAAACCGGAAGCTCGGAGAGGAGCGGAGCAGTGCGCTGCAGGAGGTGATTTCCGATGATGGGATCATTGTGGATAAATACCGGGATCGGAAACTTCTGGAGAGATATCTGGAGTCGGCGGCATTGAAGCATGATATGACAATGGAGGAACTTTCTCTGCTTTTATATCTGAAGGATGCAAGCCATGAACTGAGCAGAAAGAATCTTGCGGATCTTATGGATTTTAGCCGCGGAGACCTTGCAGTGGCGGTCCAGCGGTTGTCCGCGAAAAAGATGGTGGAGGTAACGGAGCTTCCGAGAAGGCGGGGAACAGAACGAAAGATCCGACTGGAACTTCTTCCTGCATCAGAAGTTGTGATCACGGATCTTGAGGCGGCGGAGAACGATTACTATCAGGCGAAGTTTGGAAATTTTACAGAGGAAGAGATTAGACAGTATACGCTGCTGGCACGGAAAGTGCGGGAGAACGAGAGGAGTATTTTGCAGCGGGGATAGGAGAAGGCGCATTCGCGAGAAGCTGCGGACTGCGTCAGGCGGTCGTACTGGTGTGGAAATACAACGGATAAACATCAAAAATATGGAGATAAAGATGGAAAAAGATAAAACTTGCAAAATCGTATTCAGTGACATCGACGGCACGCTGCTGACGTCGGACGGACAGATCACGGAGGGAACGAAGGAGATGATCCTGAATCTTGAGAAGAAGGGAATCCCGTTTATCCTGACTTCCGCGCGGTCACCGGAAGGCGTGCGGGTCATTAAGAGAATGCTGGGGAATCATGCACCGATCATTGCGTTCTGCGGTGGACTGATCCTCGATAACGACGGAAATGAGATCTACAGTAAGATGATTCCGTTAAAACGGGCACTGGAACTGAAGGCGATGCTGGATAAGGATTTTCCGGCTGTTGCCTGCAATACCTTCGGCGGCGAGAAGTGGATCGTGGATGACCGGGACGATTGGAGAGAGCAGCGGGAAGAGAAAATCGTGGGATTTCCGGCTGAAATTGGATCTATTAAAGATACATTTGAAACAGAAGGCGGAATTCATAAATTTCTCCTCATGGGAGATCCGGACGTGATGACAAAGCTGGCGGCGGTTCTGGCAAGAGATTTCTCTGATCTTCAGTCCGCGGCATCCAACCCGGAATATCTGGAGATCACGGCAGCGGGCGTGGAAAAGTCGGAAGGTTTGAAGACGCTCTGTGGAAAACTCGGAATTTCCCCGGAAGAGGCAGCGGCCTTCGGTGACGGCGAGAGCGATCTTTCCATGATGCGTGCGGCAGGGTTCGGCGCGGCGATGGGAAATGCGCCGGAGAATGTGCGGAGACGGGCCCCGATGGTGATCGGGAAGAATGATGAGGAAGGGCTGCTGAAGAGGCTGAAGGAGATATTTAAGGACCGAGAAAAATTGAAGAAATAATTAAAAAAACAGACCCATTTGATACAAATCCAGAAATCAAATGAGCCTGTTTTTTTATTACCAATATCCGAGCGATAGAAGATGTTTCAAAAACTCAACCGTATTACTTCTGTTTCTTCACCGCATTTCTCACCGCATCCGTTGTCCACTGACAAAGCTCAGCGATCTTGAAATCCTGATACCGTCTCATAGTCGTGAGGATCCTGTCCCCGATGGGCTTGATATAGCTGGCGTCAATGACATCCAGACCGATCATGATCGCCAGTGCGTTCAGTACCGGGGCTGCGGTACAGTCCGCATCCTGACCTTCCATGGCGATGATGTGGCAGGTCTCCTTAAAGTCCATATTTCCGAACCAGAGGGCAATAACTTCGGCGGCTGCGTTCGGATAGGCGTGAATCCAGTTATACTCTTTGTAGCGCTCCTCGCAGGCCGTCCATGCCGGCTCCCAGGAAGAATTTTCCTTGCAGAGATCCAGCGCATGCTTTACGACCGCGTAGTATTCGCTCTTATGCGGGATCATGTCCACCGCTTTCTCAACAACGGTCCGGATATGGTCCTCCGTGAAAGCGAGGGAGGTGAGCAGGGCGTTGAAGATCCCGCCCAGCATGCCATTGTTGGAGTGGGAGACGATCGAATCGTCCGCGGCAAGTCTCGCAGCGAGCTTCGGGTTTCCGGGTGCTAACATTCCGTGAAGCGGGGTGCGCATCTGCGCTCCGATCCAGTCGTAAAAGTAGTTGTTTGTTGTGCCGCTCTCCGGCGGAAGAAGCCCGCGGCGGAGATTTTCGATGGCCGTCTTCTCGGCGGAATATCCGTCGGAGATCAGCTCCAGCCACTTGTAGGCAACGTCGGCAGGCGTGATGTCATAGCCTTTTTCGATGAATCCGTCGAGATAGGCGATCTCGTAGGTGATATCATCGTTGTAGGTCTCCGGGCGGCGGAGATATCCGTAGACCTCGCCGAAGCGTCTGCGGATCTGTTCCGTGGTATAACCTTCGATCTGGGTTCCAAGGCAGCCGCCGATGAGCTGTCCCATCCATCCTGCGGTGACTTTCTTTGCAAAGTCATCGGAAAAGACGTCATAGGGCGCTGCAGGGCCGAAATCAGCCTCTTTTTCTACATCCGCGAAGGTGCGGTAGGTGTTGTAGCTCCAGTAAGGGGAGGCGGGATCCTTCGGCGCTTCATTCAGTGCGTGGAAGATCTTCGCGGTAGCCACCTGAATCGCGGCTCCGTCCTTTTCCTCGGACGCCTTCAGGCCTTCCTCCATGAATTTCTCAGCTTCCGTCACATCATATCCCCGGTTGTGCATGCTCTGCACCGCGGCGATCACCACGTCGCAGGGCGCTTTGGATCCCGGAACCTTATTGTCCCAGTCGTGGAAAAGCTGTTTGTCGGAGGCGCGGCCGGCTTCCGTGTAGGCCATCCAGTCCGCCTCATTGTCGTCGTGAAGCTCCGGCGGAACCGCGTCCGCCGTCAGCTTATGTTCAAATTCCCATGCTTTCATAAAGAATCTCCCTCATTTCAGCTGTAAATGTTCCTTCCCGGTTCTGGCGCAGATAAGAAGTGCGGCACGGCAGGGAAGAAAACACAGTGTTAAAAATGATTTATATAGAAATGTTTTGCCTGTAATTATAACAGTTCAGAATTTCAAAACAATTCCATCAACTTTTCTTTTTCCCCGACATACTTCTCTTCGAATAAATTCCGATCGCGATCATCGTAACCACGTAAGGAATCGTCTGAATAAGCTGGGATGGCAGATTTAACATCTGAAGCCGTACGGCCAGTGAATCTGCCATACCGAAGATCAGTACCGAGCAGGCGATCTTCCATGGAATACCGAGACCCATGGATTCCGCCGCCATTCCGATCCATCCGCGTCCGGCGATCATGTCTCTTGAGAAGAAGGAAACATAACCCATGGACATGTATGCTCCACCGATCCCGGCGAGACAGCCGGCGATGAGAAGGGCGATGTACTTATATTTCATGACGTTTAAGCCTACGGATTTTGCGGCACTCTCATTCTCACCGACAGCGCGGATCCGCAGCCCGACGGTAGTCTTCCAGAAAAAGACTGTGAGGACGATCACCAGGATCAGCCCGAGATAAGTCAGAACATTATGTCCGGAGATAATGGCACCGAGAACCGGGATATCTTTGATAAGCGGAATCTTGATCTCCGGCATCACCGGACTCTTTAAACTCTGGGTGGAACCTTTATTTCCGGTCAGATAATAGGTCGTAAAGACTGTGAGACCGCCGGACAAAGTATTTAACGCAATTCCGGCGAGCACCGGGTTTGTATTCAGGATCAGCGTAAAGTATCCAAACACGAAAGCCAGCACCACGCCGACTGCCATTGCGAATATCACGCCGCCCAGAGCGCTGTGGGTAAAGTAACCGCCGACAGGTCCCGCAAGGGCACAGCTTAACATGATTCCCTCAGTTCCGATGGGATCGATGCCGCCTTTCACGAAGACCATGCAGGCCATGGCCGCGAACAGGATCGGAGTCATCACACGGATCGAGGTAAAGAGGAAGTCAGGGGAAAGAATCACACTCCAGATATTCATGCCTGTACCTCCTTTTTCGCTGCAGCTTCGAATTCTTTTGTTTCTTTGATGATGAGTTTCTTCTTATATCCGCTGAGGATCGCGGTGGCGGAGATCAGAAGAACCATGACTGCCTGAATGATGTTTACGATCTCAAACGGGATATCGGAATTTCTGGACATGATATCCGCGCCGATCCGCAGGTAAGATAAAAATAGTGCTGCAAACGGGACATACTGTACCTTCCGTCTGGCGACGATGGCGATCAGAACACCGTCCCAGCCATAGCCCGGGAGTGCGGAATACTGGAAGCGCTGGTACATGCCGAAAAGCTCCGCAGCGCCGCCGAGTCCCGCCAGCATACCACCCAGAATCTGGGTCAGGATGATCATGAGGCCGGAGTTGATGCCCGCGTAGTTTGCCATATTGAAGTTTTCGCCCACAAGGTTTGCCTTAAAGCCGAAGGGTGTCCGGTTTACGATGACCCAGATCACAAGGACAGTCACAAGGGCGATGATCGTACCGGAGTTGATACGCGTGCCGGTGATGATCTTGCTTAAAGCGCATCCTTCCGGAAATTTGTAGGAATAGTTGGAGTTCTGGGTCGGATCATAGAAGAAGGTGGTGATGATCCAGAGCCCGACGTACAGGCAGGTGTAATTGAGCATCAGGGAAGTTACAAGCTCATTGGAGCCGGTCTTTACTTTCATGATGCCCGGGATAAAGCAGATAAATCCGCCTGCGACCGCCGCAGCCGCCATGGCCACGATCAGTGCCGTTTTTCCGGAAAGTCCGAGTCCCAGGGAAGCCGCACAGGCAGCAACGGCGCCGATAAAGAACGCGCCTTCCATGGACAGATTGAAAAGCCCCGGTTTGAAGAGGATGATGACCGCAAGTCCTGTAAACATTAACGGTGTCATACCTTCGATGACGTTTCCGAAACGGCGGACGGAGGTCAGCGGTCCGAAAATAAAGTCTCCGAGAGCGGAGAGGGGCTGGCTGCTGATCAGGAGAATGATCGCGAAGACGATGATCAGGGAGATCAGGATGGCAATCATGGTCCGCAGCATTTCTACATAAGATGATAGAGGTTTTTTCTGTTTCATGATTCCGATACCTCCTGATGTTTCAGCCCGAGCATGTAGTTTCCGAGCTCGAACTCATCTACTTTTTTCGCGTCCTCGAAGTAGGCGGCAGCCTGTCCGCCGCACATGACGAGAATGCTGTCGGAGAGCTCCATGATCTCGTTTAAGTCCGCGGAGATCAGGATAACGCCCTTTCCGGCATCGCGCTGTTCAATGATCTTTTTCCAGATAAACTCGTTGGCACCCACATCGATGCCCCGGGTCGGCTGGTTGGCGATCAGAAGCTTCGGGTCAGAGGAAAATTCCCTTGCGACTACGACCTTCTGCATATTTCCGCCGGACAGCATACCGATCGGCTGATCGTCATTCTGGCAGAGGACGCCGAAGTCGCTGATAAGTTTATCTGCCCGTTCATGGATATTTTTATAATTGAGAAGTCCGTGTTTTTTTAACAGCGGGCTGTCGATGATGTCTGCGATCATGTTGCCCCAGAGGCTGATGTTCCCGGCCGCTCCGGTTTTGATACGGTCCTCGGGGATATAGGAAATTCCGTCATCGCGGATCGCGCGGATGGATTTTCCAAGGATTTCTTTCCCGTCAAAGAGGATACTGCCTTTGACACCGGAGTAGAAACCGAAGATCGCCTCGGCGAGTTCATTCTGTCCGTTTCCCTCAACTCCTGCGATACCTAAGATCTGGCCCTTTTTCAGTGAAAAGGAGACATGGTCCAGGAGCTTTCGTCCTTCTTTATTTTCATAGGTCAGATCAGTGACTTTTAAGAGCGTGTCACCGAATTCTGCCTGCTTTTTATTCATTTTCAGGATGACATCGCGGCCCACCATGAAGCGGGAGATATCTTCTTCTGTCGCGTTGGCGACCGGGATCGATCCCACAGTCCGTCCGGCACGGAGGACTGTGATATTGTCGCAGATCTGCATGACTTCGCGGATCTTGTGGGAGATGAAGATGATCGTGTGATCATTTTTCTTTAGTAAAAGAAGCTGTTCAAAGAGTTCGTCTGTTTCCTGTGGCGTCAAAACTGCGGTCGGCTCATCTAAGATCAGGAGCTTCGCCCCGCGGAGCAGGACTTTTAAGATCTCGACCTTCTGTTTCTGGCTGACGGAGAGTTCTCCGACGACAGCCATCGGATCGATCTTTAAGTTGTACTTTTTGGCGGTTTCTTCCACCGCCCGGATCGCTTTTTCCTTGTCGATCATGATCCCGTTTTTCGGTTCCATGCCGAGGATCACGTTCTCATATACCCGCAGAGAATCCACGAGCATGAAGTGCTGATGCACCATTCCGATTCCGAGACGGATCGTGTCAGCGGCACTTTTTGGCTGGATCTTGTTTCCCTCGAAGATGATATCGCCCTCAGTGGCGTCCTCGTCGCCGAACAGGATCTTCATCAGGGTACTTTTTCCGGCACCGTTCTCACCCATCAGGGCATGGATCTCACCTTCCCGGACAGAAAAGCTGACATCCCTGTTGGCCATGACACCGTTGGGGTAGATCTTTGTGATATGTTCCATTTTCAGGATCTCTTTGCCCATACGGATCCTCCTTTCTTATAAAAGCCAAGGGGACTTGTTGACAAGTCCCCTGATGTACTCGATATTCTGGGAAGATCAATGGCCTTGGAAAGATTCCCCAGATGGTTTACATAAAATATCACAGCAGGTTTTGAGTGGATCTGCCGGATATGGTTGAACATTCGGCGTTTTCCGGCAGTGAGCAAAACTTTATCTGTCGTGGCTGAATGATAGGTACTGGTGAAGTTACGGAGCTACAGAATCAATAAGAGCCTGAACTTCGTTCTGGTCAGCATCGCCGAGAGCAGTCGGGATCTCGATCTTTCCGTCGAGAACTTCCTGTTTCTTCTCCTCGATTGTCTTTTTGATCTCATCCGGAACGTTCTTCTGGAAGTACTCGTTGTCAGCAAGACCTGCACCGTTTTCCTTTAAGCCAAGGAACTCGCATTTGCCGTAAGGAACCGTTCCCTCTTCTTCCATCTCAGCCATTCTCACGAGGGAATCGCCGACGTTCTTTAATACGGAAGACAGGATCACGTTTGCCTTTGCCTCATCGGAACCGGAGAACAGCATTGCCTGGTCAGAGTCAACGCCGATGATGTATTTGCCCATCTCAGCGGCAGCCTCTACGCAGCCAAGTCCAGCCTGCTCAGCAGCCGGGAAGATAATATCAACGCCCTGATTGTACTGGGCGATAGCTGTCTCTTTACCCTTTGCGGTATCATCCCAGGAACCGATGTAGGAAACGTATACCTTGATATCCGGGTCAACAGATTTTGCGCCTGCGATGTATCCAACAAGGAAGTCAGTAATGATCGGGTGCTCGGAACCGCCGACGAAACCGATCTTCTTGTCTTCATTTGCGTTTGGCATGTCTTTGGATTCTGTTACAAGTGCTGCGAGAACGCCGGCAAGGTAGCTGCCCTCGTTCTGTTTGTAGCTGATCGCGTAAAGGTTCGGCCACTTGCCCTCTTCCATATCAGAGTCGAACATAACGAATTTCTGATCCGGGAATTCTTCCGCAACCTGCTCGATGACCTCAGCGGAGGAAGATCCGTTGGAAATGATAACATCGTATTTTCCTTCCTCAGCGAGATCCTGGAATGTCGGCTCCCACTTTGTCTGGTCACGGCCGATCTCGATAACCTTTATCTCGCAGCCAAGATCAGAAGCGATCTTTTCCATACCTGCGTTTGCAGAATCGTTGAAGGATTTATCACCTAACTGTCCTGTACATACGAATACAAAGGACGGCTTCTTTGCGTCTGTCTCAGCAGCAGCAGTTGTCTCAGCACCAGCTTTTGCGCTTTCAGCGGCAGCGCTTGTAGCTGCAGTATCAGTCTTTCCTCCGCACGCAGTGAGCAGCAGTCCGGCTGCTAAGAATAATGCGGTAGCTTTCATGGTCTTTTTCATGGTTTCCTCCTGTTTTTCGGTTTGTCCTCCGGAGAATATGACCTCCGGAGAACAGATTTGATTTTTTTCATGGGTATACTATACCAAAGTTGTGCAAATTAGACAATGAATATAGGGAAAAAAGTGAAAAATCGTTAAGAAAATAACAATGACGGCGGTTGTGCCCCGCAATGGCCGATGATATAATGGGAATGTGTGACAAAGAACACAGGCAGTATGTGCAATATGGAAGACAGGATGGAAAGGTTATGAAGGGGAAGATTTTAACGGGTGTGGGTCTGCTGCTGATCGCGGCGGCTCTTTTTCTTACTGTTTATAATATAAGAGAATCAGACCGGGCCGGAGCAGAGTCAGAGGAGATGGTGGTCCGGATGGAGTCACTGACAGCAGCTCTGCCGGAGCGGCTGGAGACGGAGAAAAAGGAACTGGTGCCGGAATATAAGAAGAATCCGGAGATGGAAATGCCGACAGTGGAGGTAAATGGACAGGAATGTGTGGGGATGATCGAGATTCCGGCGCTGGGGCTCAAGCTTCCGGTCATCAGCGAGTGGAGCGACGCGAAGCTCAAGAAAGCCCCCTGCCGGTACAGTGGCTCCGCGTATTTAAAGAACATGATCATTGCCGGACATAATTACCGCACTCATTTTTCCGGCATCAAACGCCTGAATCCAGGCGATTCCGTAGTATTCACAGATGCGGACGGAAATGTATTTTCCTATGAAGTGGCGGAGATCGAGACGGTTGGCGGTTACGACATCGAAAAGATGGAAGCCGGGGACTGGGATCTGACACTGTTTACCTGCACGAATAAGGGGAAGGCGCGGGCTGCGGTGAGATGCAGGGAGATTGAGAAATAGAGAGGAGTATTTTTACTTGAAATGCTCTCAGGGAAACAAAGGGTCTGTGTACGGAAACAGGGAAAGTACCTTCGGAGAAGGTGTACTTTCCCTGTTTTTTGCTGTTACATCTGGAAAAGATGACCGGCGGCAGGTCTCGCAGATCAAATATTATTTTTTGTAGAAACAGTTTCCACCAACAATTTTATAGGAAGAATAACTGCCGGTTGAGGCGTGTTTGGCGGCTTTGAAGAAGAGGTAGTCTCCGATATTGTTGGAGCCGGCCAGAGCATCTTTGGTGGCCTTTATGCAGGACTTGGACGGGCCTTTGGCAAGGTATTTGTCCAGAAGGCCGGAGGTTGCACCGGGGAACTGGCCGTCGGCGTAGATCACGTCGGAGATCGTTTTGCCCCACTTTTTGGATTTTACACGGTTTACGATGCAGCTTGCCACGGCGAGCTGGTCCTCATAGCGGTCATCGCCAGTCTCCATCGCGACGCAGGCTGCCATCAGGTAGATCTCGTCCTCAGTGGCGGAGATCACATAGGACGGTGCCGCGGAGGTTCCGTTTCCGGATGCGCTCAGCGCCGCGGACTCTTCCTTTGCGTCGACAGCGGCAGCAGGAACCGGGCCGATGGAGGCATATTGACTGGAAATATAGCCGTTTGTGTCGGCGGAGAGCTGAACCTTTGCCCAGCCGTCAGATTCACTTAAGACAGGGAAGGAATCGCCTTCAGCCGCCTGTTTTAAGATTGCGGAATCTGTGGACGGGGTCTCGCGGACATTTAAGGTAGTTGCGGTGATCTTTGCGGATAAGAGACCGAGCTCTTTTGCTAACGGCTCGATATCTGTGCCGAAGAGCAGGTATTTATCGCTCATCCAGCCCTCAATTTTTCCGGAACGGACCTTCGTCCAGCCATCTTTCTTCTCTAATACGGTTCCGCCCGCTCCACGGTAGCACTTTCCGACGATCTCTCCGTCCGTGGACGGTTTCGTCCGCATATTTAACGGTTCACTTGTCACATTTGCCACGGCAAGATTGTCATAGGCGGATGCGGCGAGAGATGGAAGAGCCGGGAATGCGGTGGAAAGGAACAGGACAGATGCGGCGGCAGCCGCTTTTAAAAGAAACTTCTTTGAAAAGTCAGGAATCAGATTCTGTAATTTTCTCATGCAAAATTTCCTCATATCAGTTGAATATCCCGCTTGTATTACGGGAATTGTTTCAAATATTACAAAATTATTACGAGGAAATTATAGCAAAAATGGAGAAATTTGTCAAATCAGCATTCCCATTGATATTTCCTGAGGTCCACATGCATCGCGTCCTTCAGCTCCACGCCTTCCTGCAGCAGCAGAAATGCCTGTTCCGGCCAGCCGGGGACGAGGCGGCCGGCGTGGTTTACGACGCGGTGGCAGGGAAAATCTCCGTAGTTTGAGGCGTGGGAGAGGACCCGGGCCACGAGGCGGGAGTTTTTGTCCCTGCCGATGAGACGGGCGATCTGACCGTAGGTGGCGACGGTTCCCTCGGGAATCTCCGCGACTACGGACAGGACTTCGTATGCGAAATCTTCAGTGAAACGGGCGGATGCTGCCATATTACTGCGTCTCCTTCTGCTCTTCCCACATTTTCACCGGCATGCCGTTGACTTCCACGTTGTCCTCGACCGCTATCACAAGGCAGCGGCGGCCGCCGATGAACTTCGTTTCTACAAGATCTAACCGATCCGGATTGACCTTGATGTCTACGTCCGGTGTCTTCACGGCAAACTTTCCGGTTCCTGTGATGGCCGGGACAAGGATCGCGGTATTTTCTCCGGCAGCTTCCTCGTAGACTTTATCAAAGTGCTCCAGACGTTCCGGCTCCACACCACTCTTTTCGAGAAGATCTTTTACTTCCGGCTTTGTGAGAGTCAGCGGAACTTCGTCTTCTTTATGCTCCTCCGCAAGCTCCGTAAGGTTTTCGTGGATCTGGCGGACAGTCTCATAGTTGCATTCCTCTCCCAGCGTATCGGTCAGGATCTCCTGAAACGCTTCTTTCTGGGACTTAAAGGAGATCGGTGTCGGCGCACCGAGGCAGGCATCAATAAATTCAGAGTGGAGCTCCTCCGGGTTTTTTGAGAAATACAGGACGCTGTGAATATCGCTGCTGCGGTCATTAAATGCAGGGAACAGGAATCCGGTCATCGGGGTCTGTACCCACCAGTCCCGCGGGCGCTCCTCAATTGCATTGGTCGTTTCATTATAAGAAAGACCGGGCTCGGAGAGCTTTACCGGGCAGATGCAGCAGAGGATATGGTTGTAGACCTCCTCGGATGCGTCGAACATTTCCTCATTGTCGGACGCTTTCCCCGGAACATCGTAGGCGCTGTGGATCAGGATAATATAGTAGTTTTCTCCGTACTCATAATTTTCGATCACCTTATTATAGAAGCTATCCACAGTCTCGTCGTCCGCGAGTTTTTCATCACGGAGTTTCATGAGAAGCTCGTGGGCGCTGTCCGGACCTTCGTCGTGGATCGAGTACTCCAGATTATGGAGATTTTTTCCGATTCCCCCGGACAGGGATTTCTTGAAGATCTCGTAGTATTTAAAGATCTCCTCCTCGGACAGGGCGAAGAACGCCTCCTTTAAGGTCGTTTTGATCTGCTTTTCGGCATCAACGTAGCATCCGCAGATGCGGGTGATGGCGTTGTTGTCCTTCTTAAATTGTTTCTTTATTTCTGAAATTTCACGTTTATTCATAATATGTATCCTTTTCAAACAAATTCCAGTCATAAAGGATCTTACGTTTCGCTGTAAATGCAATGGAAGATGAAAGTATGGCTGGAGAAAAAATCATTGATGATCGATAGATCCTGATTGACAGCGATGTGCATCTGTTGTGCCGTGCACAGGAGAATGAAAGGCAGCTGGCAAATAAATAGCTATGAAGACATCTACTTATTTAATAGCTTCTCCGCATAATACATTGCAGCCACATGAACCGCCTGTACAAGCCCGCCGTTTGTCATCAGCTTTTTCGTTTCCTCGGCGGACATCACGACGATCTCCAGATCCTCGGTGGCATCGAGATGCTGTCCGCTGACCCTCTTACAGTCTGTGATCAGATAACAGTGGGCGAAATTGCTGATACACGCCGCGTTTGGCGCGACCTTGCAGAGAAATACCGGCTCGCTTCCGGCATAGCCGGTCTCCTCGAAGAGTTCCCTCGCAGCCCCGGCTGCGGGATCCGCATCTGTCGGCTCCATGCATCCGGCAGGAAGCTCCAAAAGGATCTGTCGCGTTCCATGGCGGTACTGGCGCACGAAGATAAAGTCCCCGTCAACGGTGACAGCGACCACGACAACAAAGTCCGGCACATCATTTACATAAAATGGAGAGATCTTCGTGCCGTCCGGCAGCGCACAGTCGTCGGCGTGAAGATCGATCCAGCGGTCCTTTATGATCGTTTTGGATCCGTTGCAGATCCACGGTTTAATCGACATAACCTTTTCCTCCTAAATCAGGACAAATATAACCTAAAATCCAGTCTGCGCAAGGGGACAGACCAATTTAACGAATTGCCGAACCGGCAAAATGCCCAGACGGACAAAAAATGACGGAGAGCAGAATGCCATACTGCGATCAGCCTCACTATAATGCGATCAGGCTCTCATCATCCGGGACATAGATATTTCCGCTGTAATAGCGTTTTCCCTCACTCTTATAAAGACGTTCCCTTCCGGCAATATTGCTGTCCTCCGTGTGCCAGAGAACGAGGTTCGGGATCCCGAGAGACTCCGCAAGTTCACAGGCGTCCTTCACGGTGCTGTGATGCTTTTCATACGGCTTCCAGATATCGCGCTCCGCATAGAGGCAGAACGCCTCGTGGAACAGCCAGTCACTGCCGCGCACATACTGTTCACAGTCCGGATTGTACGGTTCATCTCCGACACAGGTGAGTTTTCTTCCATTATTTAATGTCAGCGTAAAGCCGAACTGCTTTAATTTCGTTGAGTGGATATCAAAGAATGTCACATCATAGCTTAAAATATGGCGCGTCTCCCCATCCTTCACTTCCTCCAGATGGATCCGGTCGCCGATCATGTTGTAAAACTTATCCTGGATCGTCAGGCGGCAGAGTGTTTTGATCGTCTCGATCAGCTCTGCGTGGCAGTAAATGTGGGCGTCCCCGATATACTGGTCCTTTTTCATCTTTGTTGCGATCATGCGGATCATCCAGACGATGCCGAGTACATGGTCTGTGTGGGCGTGGGTCACGAAAATGTGGTGGATCCGCTCTAAGGGGACCTGCATGTTGTCCAGGATCTTTAAGATCCCGTTTCCGCCGCCGGCATCCACCATAAAATATTCGTCCCCGTCGCGGAGCGCAAAGCATGTATTATAAAGGTTGGTAACCGTGGCATTTCCGGTACCAAAAACGTAGAGAAGCTCGCTGTCCATGAAAATCTCCTTTTCTTCCTGCTCATAAGTGCCGTGCCGTCCAGATCGGCGATCATCACTGTCTGCATCGGCCGGACACCAGATTCTTTGGTTGAGTTTTGAATATGAATATGTTACTATAAAATAAATGGAAAAGCAATTCCCGGACGGTTAAATTTTTAACCTGTAAGGTGGAAGAAGAGCATGAAAAGCTCCGCAAAAACCAGAAAAAAGCTGTTGTTTTTCATGGCCGAAAGTTTCTAAAATGAAAATTCTCTACCATACAGTAATTAGTGCAGAGTTGGCCGATTTGGAATGCGAATCATCGGCAAAATTCCGCTGCGGAGCACAGACGGAGGTGCTGTGTACTGTAACAGGATTTAAATATCCGGGAAATCGCAGGGAGGAAAACAGAGACAATGAGAGATTTGGACTATCTGAAGCTGCTTGCAAAAGAGTATCCGACCGTGAAAGCGGCCTCCAGTGAGATCATCAACCTGATGGCGATCCGCGGACTTCCGAAAGGAACCGAGTATTTCTTCAGCGACCTGCACGGGGAATTCGAAGCGTTTATTCACCTGCTCCGCAGTGCGTCCGGTATTATCCGCGAGAAGATCTCGGAGACCTTCGGGTATGTGATCTCGGACGAAGAGGAGATCGCTCTTGCAAACCTGATCTACTATCCGGAGCGGAATATCCGGAAGATCCAGAAAGCGGGAAAATTTACAGAAGACTGGCAGAGAATTACGATCTACCGTCTGGTGCGCATCTGTAAAGAGGTTTCCTCGAAATTTACGAGATCGAAAGTTCGTAAAAAAATGCCGCCGGCATTCGCTTATATCATCGATGAGCTCCTTCATGTGGACTACAATGATGATAATAAGAAAGTTTACTATGACGAGATCATCCACTCCATCATCGACATCGAGATGGGTGACCAGTTCATCATGGCACTCTGCAACCTGATCCAGAACCTGACAGTGGACAGCCTTCACATTATCGGTGATATCTTTGACCGTGGACCGCGCGCGGACATTATCATGAATGAGCTCATGCACTTCCACGACGTGGATATCCAGTGGGGCAACCATGATATCTCCTGGATGGGCGCGGCGACCGGCAACCTGGCGTGCATCTGCAACGTGCTCCGGATTGCGATCCGTTACAATGGATTCGATGTTCTGGAGGATGGATATGGGATCAACCTTCGCCCCTTATCCATGTTTGCGGCGAGAGTTTATAAGGATGATCCGTGTGAGCGGTTCATGCCGAAGATCCTGGATGAAAATATCTACGACGCAGTAGATCCGGGTCTTGCTGCGAAGATGCACAAAGCGATCACAGTGATCCAGTTCAAGGTGGAAGGTCAGATCACGAAACGCCATCCGGACTATCAGATCAATGACCGGATTCATCTGGAACATATCAACTTTGAAAAAGGAACAGTAAATATCCACGGAAAAGATTACAAGATGCTGGATATGAACTTCCCGACGATCGATCCGAAGGACCCGTTAAAACTCACAAAGGAAGAGCAGGAGCTGATCCACAATCTGGCGCTCTCGTTCCATCACAGTGAGACACTTCACCGTCATATCCGTTTCGTATATTCCCACGGCGCAATGTACAAGAGGTGCAACGGAAACCTGCTGTACCATGGCTGCATCCCGATGAAAGAGGACGGTACCTTCGAGGAGCTGAAGCTGAAAGGGATCATCTATTCCGGAAAACGTCTGCTCGACTATATCGAGGACGCGGTGAAGATGGCATATTTCCTGCCGGAGGATGACCCGACGAAAGACTGGTACCGTGACTTTATGTGGTATTTATGGTGCGGTCCGAAGTCCCCGGTATACGGAAAGGACAATATGGCAACCTTTGAGAACTACTTTGTCGCTGACAAGGCAGCTGCGAAGGAAAATATGAACCCGTATTATAAACTGAGTGAAAAAGAGGAATTCTGTAATAAGATCCTCAAGGAGTTCGGACTTCCGGTGGAAGGTTCCCACATTATCAATGGACATGTACCGGTAAAATTAAAGGATGGTGAGAGCCCGATCAAGGGAAACGGAAAACTCTTCGTCATCGACGGCGGACTTTCCAAGTCCTACCAGCCAAAGACGGGGATCGCAGGTTATACCCTGATCTTCAATTCCCATCATCTGGCGCTTGCGGAGCACAAACCGTTTGACAGGGATCATGAAAATACACCGAAGGTCACGATCGTAGAGAAAATGAAAAAACGTGTGATGGTCGCGGATACCGATACCGGAAAAGAACTTGCGGCAAAGATCGCGGACCTGAAGGAACTTGTGGCAGCATACAGAGGCGGCATCATTAAAGAAAAACTGGAGTAGAATTGCATGAACAAGGACGAATTTTTAAGACGCTTAGAGGACGCGCTTTCGGGTGAAGTCCCGGCGTCCGTGATCCGCGAGAACCTAAATTATTACGCGGATTATCTTTCCCAGGAACTCGGGAAAGGACGTACCATGGACGAGATCATAGAGGAGATCGGCGAGCCGAATATCGTGGCGCGCACGATCATCAATTCCGCGGAGGCCGCGGGAGAGACCGGAGATGGTCATGGAAGCTTTGAGGATGCGTCCCCGCGGGACGATGACAGAAGAAGCACGTACAGACAGGAAAGCAGTCAGAACGGATCCGGACCGAATATCCACTATTATGATCTGAATAAATGGTACTGGAAATTGGCCCTTGTTGTGATCCTGTTCCTCGTAATCTCCGTGATCTTCAGCATTATGGGCGGCGTGTTCTATCTGCTGATCCGGTTTTCCGGACCGATCTTAATGTGCCTTCTGATCTACTGGCTCATCAAGGGGTTCCGGGGAAGGTAAAAAGACAACAAATTACGGAATGTAAAATTCGAAATAAGTTATGTAAACATGTGCGGCGTTCTCTTCGGGGAGCGCCGCATTTTTGACACAAATTTGGCGATTTTTGCCTAAATTATTAAGAGTTTATGAATTTCTTCGTTTTTATTGACAAAAGGATCCTCAGGAAATATAATTTGTTTGTAACAAAACGTAACATATTTGTAACAAAGATTGCAAAACATTAAGTTTTAAGATAAGAGGACATCAATGACAAAAAAACTTTTCAGAACTTTAAAGATCACTTGCTTATGCATGGCTTTAACTGCAGCCCTTCCGATCGTTTCCTTCGCGGATGAGCAGACCGCAGCTGTAAAAGAGGATAAGATGGTAGTAAAGATCATCCACCTCGATGAAAACGGAAATCCGCTGGAAGCGGACAAGCAGACAGAAACAGAGACAGCAAAAGAGGAGACAGAGAGTTCTGAAAAGACAACAGATACAGAGGAAGCTGATGCTGATACAGAGGAGGCAGAAGCTGATCCTGACGAGGATGAAGCGGAAGAGGAGGAAGCTGTTGAGGAGATCGAGGCAGCGATCGAAGTTGAGAATGATCTCCGTTCCGAAATCGTTACATATGCGCTCCAGTTCGTTGGAAACCGTTATAAATATGGCGGAACAAACCCGAACACCGGTGTTGATTGTTCCGGATTTACTTCCTATGTAATGCGCCATGCAGCAAGTGTGGAGCTCCCGCACTCTTCCGGCGGACAGTCCCACATGGGTCGTGTGGTAAGCAGCTCTGAGATGCGCCCGGGCGATATTATCTGCTATGGTTCCGGAAAGAAGATCAACCACGTTGCCCTCTATATCGGAAACGGACAGATCGTACATGCTTCCACAGAGAGAACCGGGATCAAGGTTTCCAGATGGAACTACCGTACACCGGTGAGGATCGTGAATGTACTTGGTGACTAACCTGAAAATTGGATAGAGGATAAAAGGATAAAAAAACCTCCCTGACGAATAGAAAACGTCAGGGAGGTTTTTGCATCTATGGCGGTAAAACGGTGCAAGAAAGCTATTTTTTTCGGTATCCCGCGTGCAGGATCAGACGAAATACTCCGGCCTGTTCCAGCGTCTTTGCCACGAGGAAGAAGATCAGGGAATCCACCGGCCACTGGATCAGATTTTTGATCGCGCGGGCAGGCAGAAGTGCGAGAAACCCTTTTCCATTTAGAAGCGTCAGCCAGTAGGTCGCGAGGATGATGTTGCAGATGATGATCACAACGAGTTTGGCTGTGAGGATCCTCGGAAGCGAGAGCTTCTTTTTATAGAAGAACAATCCGTAGAGGAATGCGGCCAGCATGGCATCAAAGGTAAAACCGGGCATGAAGCCGCCGTCTGGTTTCAGCATGAATTTGATCACGTCCATCGCGCCTCCGAAGAGACAGCCGACGACCGGGCCGAAGAGGTAGTCTACGAGCATGTTCGGGATCGCACTGAACCCGATCTTTAAGTTCGGGGTGATCTTAAAGGAGTAGTAGCCAAGAACGATGGCCAGAGCGCCGAACATGGCGCAGGTAGTGATGGTAGTGACCTTCTTGAATTCGCGGGATGATTCAAAAATCCTGGAAAAGAGGTCGTTAGAGCTGTTTTGCATAAAAAAATACCTCCTTTGCAGATTCTCGGACCACAACAGGAGATAATCGGACGATCACAGATACGGAGTATCTGTAAATTATCTTCTGATGCAGCGGGATGCGATATGTGCACCGCGGGATCTTCCCTTCGTCCTGCCAGCAACTCCCTGTCTGGCGGGCACTTGACGCGCACACGTCTACTCTGCATGTTTGTTTGATGAGATTACGATACCATGAATGGTGGGGAATGTAAAGAGGAGAATGAGGAAGAAGCGCTTTTGGCGAAAAGGAATGGGAAAAAATTTTTTATTTTCGGTGTTTTGACGTATATACTTTTTGTGAACGCTGATTTATAATACTTCGAAGTTCATTGAAATACACAGGGAGTTAAGAATATGCAAAAGAGTGAAGTAAAGGATCTGACGACCGGATCCCCGATGAAGCTGATCCTGAGTTTTGCGATCCCGATGCTTTTGGGATTCCTTTTTCAGCAGTTTTATAATATGGTGGATACGATCATTGTCGGAAAGTGTCTGGGAGTTTCTTCTCTGGCGGCGGTTGGATCGACGGGATCCATCAATTTTATGATCATTGGATTCTGTACGGGAGCATGCAGTGGATTTGCGATCCCGGTCGCGCAGAAGTTCGGCGCGGGAGATTATACGGGGATGCGGAAGTTCGTGGCGAATGCGGGCTGGCTCTCAGCGGTGTTTGCGGCGGTCATGACGACGATCGTGGGACTGCTCTGCATGAATATCCTGCAGTGGATGAACACGCCGGAGGACATTATCCAGGGAGCGTATGATTATATTTTTGTGATCTTTCTCGGAATCCCGGTTACCTACCTCTATAATATGCTGGCGGGCATCATCCGAAGTCTTGGGGACAGCAAGACGCCTGTCTATTTCCTGCTTTTATCGTCCCTCATGAATATCGGTCTTGATTTCTTTACGATCCTTGGACTCGGCATGGGAGTCGGCGGACCGGCACTCGCGACGGTGATCTCCCAGGGAATCTCGGCGGTGTTATGTCTGAGCTACATGATCAAGCATTATCCGATCCTTCATATGAAAAACGGGGAGTGGAAGCCGGACGGAAGAATGCTCGGCGTCCTCTGCGGCATGGGGATTCCGATGGGACTTCAGTATTCGATCACGGCGATCGGAAGCGTGGTCCTTCAGACAGCGGTGAATTCGCTGGGGTCCATGGCGGTTGCGGCTGTCTCCACGGGAAGCAAGGTCAGCATGTTTTTCTGCTGTCCGTTTGATGCGCTCGGCGGCACGATGGCGACGTATGCCGGACAGAATGTGGGTGCGAAAAAGCTGGACCGTGTCACACAGGGATTAAAGGCGGCGAGTCTGATCGGGATCATTTATTCGCTGATCGCATTTGTGATCCTGTTTTTCGGCGGAAAGTACATTGCGCTCCTCTTTATGGACGCGGATCAGACGGAGATCATCGGTCGTGTGGCGATGTTCCTGATCGGAAACAGTATGTTCTACATTCCGCTGACGTTTGTGAATGTGGTCCGTTTTACGATCCAGGGAATGGGATTTTCGACGTTTGCGATCCTGGCCGGTGTCTGCGAGATGGCTGCACGGTCTCTCGTCGGGTTCTGCCTTGTTCCGGTGTTTGGATTCCTTCCGGCATGTTTTGCGAGTCCGCTCGCGTGGATCTTTGCGGATGCGTTCCTGATCCCGGCGTTCTTTCACTGCATGAAAAAATTGAAAGTGCTTTTTGGGGAAGCTGCATAAAAGTTTCGGTTCGGACCATACTAGAGAATGCAGGTGCGGCAGAAATGCTGCGGCAAAAAATATTCCGGTCTGTATGCCTTGCGGGAAGCAGCGGAAAACCAAACTCCAGGAGGTACGAAAAAATGGCAAGAAACAGCTATGATATGGACGACAACATGAAAAACAGTGGGTCTGAGACTTACGACAAGACAAAGAACCAGAGCAGAAACAGCCAGAACCGTTCGGAGAATAACAGTCAGAACCGTTCGAAGAACAGTTCTAAGGACTCTACGGACAATGGGAGAAACTGCAAAAGATAAAAAAGATGCGGCGGTCTGACTGTGCAGGAATCTGTGTGGAAAGATTGCGTGGTCGAACAGTCAGATCTGATAAGAATGGCGGTGGGGTGATCCTGCCGCCGTTTTTTCTTTCCGAGCAAAAAGGAACCATGTCCGGGCCGCCCGGCATATTTTAAATTAAGGATATGTTTCAGGAGAAGGAATATGTTTCGGACGATCTCGATGCAGCAGCTGGAACAACTTCTGGACGGGGAGCGGACATTCACGCTGCTGGATGTGCGGGAACAGAAGGAATATGAGGCAGGGCATCTCCTGGGGGCTGTGAACCTGCCTTATGAACAGCTGGATGAAGTGGAGGCAGAGATCACAAAAGACCGTCCTGTGGTCATCTACTGCGCCTACGGAGGTCAGAGCCTGCTCGCGGCGAGAGAACTCGCAGGACGCGGGTATGATGCGGTGAATGCACTGGGAGGACTGCATTATTACAGGGGAAAATATTATGTGGGATGCCGGGAGTAAAAGTTCCGGAAGAAAAGAAAGTGATGATTTGGCAGGGTAGGACTGTCGATTATCGAAAAAATTCCAGATGGAATGCTTGGCATGATATGGTCACGGTCACGGGTGCTTTGCACGGTCAGAAAACTCCTGTACCGTGGACAGGAAGCCTGAATTGGAGTTTTACAGGGATTGACAGGGTGACTACGAACCCTTAAAATTAAATGGAATACAGCCATCCGGCGAACGATACGGATGGAATGAAACTATGAAAATAAAGTGGCTGCGAATTTAAAATGGATTTTTGCTCGTAAGTTGCCATGCATCCGAAGGGAAGCTCCGGGGAGGTTGTTTCTGTGGGTGTGAGGGTACTGAACAGTTACGTGAGCAGCTGCGCGATACATCAGAACGGAGAAAATCAGATTGAATACATTTGAATTGATCGTCCCATGCCATTTCGGCCTGGAGGCAGTGATGAAAAAAGAAATCCTGGACCTTGGATATGAGGTCAGCCAGGTGGAAGACGGGCGTGTGACATTTATCGGCGACGCGGAGGCGATCTGCCGTGCCAATATTTTCCTCAGAACAACGGAGCGTGTACTTTTAAAGGTCGGCAGTTTCCATGCAGAGACTTTCGAGGAACTGTTCCAGGGGACCCGCGCGATCCCGTGGGAGGAATATCTCCCGAAGGATGCGAAATTCTGGGTTGCGAAAGCTTCCTCCATTAAGAGCAAGCTCTTCAGCCCGTCGGATATCCAGTCCATCATGAAAAAAGCCATGGTCGAGAGGATGAAAAAGGCATATGGGATCGAATGGTTCCCGGAGAGCGGTGCAAGTTTCCCGCTGCGCGTATTCCTTCACAAGGACACGGTGACGGTAGCGCTTGACACGACCGGAGAATCCCTGCATAAGCGCGGTTACAGGACCTTGACAAGTAAGGCGCCGATCACGGAGACGCTGGCGGCGGCACTCATCATGCTGACTCCGTGGAAGAGCGACCGGATCCTCGTGGACCCGTTCTGCGGAAGCGGAACCTTCCCGATCGAGGCGGCGATGATAGCAGCGAATATGGCGCCGGGCATGAACCGGGAATTCCTCTCCGAGGACTGGAAACATCTGATCCCGAGAAAATGCTGGTATGATGCGATGGACGAGGCGAACGATCTTGTGGATCTTTCTGTCCAGACGGATATCCAGGGCTACGACATTGACGGGGACATCATCCGTGCAGCGAGAGCGAACGCGAAGGCAGCAGGCGTGGACGAACTGATCCATTTCCAGCAGCGTCCGGTGAGTGGGCTCAGCCATCCGAAAAAATACGGATTCCTGATCACAAACCCGCCGTATGGGGAGCGAATCGAGGAGAAGAAGAACCTGCCGGAGTTATATAAGACGATCGGAGAGCGTTTCGCGGCGCTTGATTCCTGGTCAGCTTATATCATCACGGCGTATGAAGATACCGAGCGCTATTTCGGACGCAAGGCGGATAAGAACCGGAAGATCTATAATGGTATGATGAAGACGTATTTCTACCAGTTCCTGGGACCGAAGCCACCGGCAAGGAAACGTGAGGAGAGAAAAGAAGAGCAGTGATAACTGCTCAGCAGGTCTGCGCACTTGTTGCGCTGACCGTAATAAAGCACAGGCTTGAAGGTGAAAATCCCATCGGCGCAGCCGACTAGGAATGGATTTTTGATCGTAACCTGCCATGCAGGACAGGGAAAATGCCGATTGCAGGCGGAATGTGGGTAAGACGGAGAAGATGAGAAGCCGAAGAAGGAAAAGACGTGGGAGCGGTCTGCGGCCCGGAGCGGTCGCAGTGCTGGCAGCAGGCATGGTTTTTGCTGCGAGGACAGAGATCCTGGATCTGGCAAAGACAGGGGTCGACCTCGTAGTGGACGATGACCATCAGGAAAACAGCGCAGAGAAGCCTGATCTGAGCGTCACGGAGAATTCTGACGCTGCAGCTGATGGGGAAGAAACACTGACGGATGCCGGAGCGAACAGTACAGATGAAACGGGAGCTGACCGGAAATACATGGATGCGGACAGTGAAATTTCCGCAGATGGATCCGGGGAGCAGGAGTTTATAGAACTCCCGTCATCCTACGATCTGAGGGAACGCCGGGCGATCCGTGTTTCCGACCAGGGCGATCTCGGTACGTGCTGGGCATTCGCGGCATTAAAGGCGGTGGAGGCGTCCATGCCGGAGTCCATGGCAGTGCCGCTCTCGGCGGACCATATGTCGATCCACAACAGCTTCGGAATCAGTCAGAATTCCGGCGGGGATTACAGTATGGCGATGGCCTACCTTCTCGCCTGGCAGGGACCTGTCTCGGAGGCGGACGATCCATATGGGGACAGCACCTCACCGGACGGTCTTGCACCGGTCTGTCATGTCCAGGAGATCAGGATCCTGCAAGCGAAGGATTATGACGCGGTAAAACGGGCGGTATTTTTATACGGAGGCGTCCAGACATCGCTCTATCTTCCGGCGGAAAACCGTGGGGGCGACGGAAATGTCTGTTATAAAGGCAGCGAGGAGCCGAACCATGACACCGTGATCATCGGCTGGGATGACGATTATCCGAAGGAAAAGTTCGCATCAGCTCCGGAGTCGGACGGGGCGTTTCTCTGCATCAACAGCTGGGGAGAAACCTTTGGGGATGGTGGCTTTTTTCATGTCTCCTACGAGGACAGCCGGATCGCGGAGAGCAGTATCTCCTATCGCGGGATCGAGCCGTCGGATAATTATGACAGGAATTACCAGAGTGATCTCTGCGGATGGACCGGTCAGATGGGCTATGGAGAGCCGGACACATGGATGGCGAACGTGTATACAGCAGAGTCGGAGGAGACGCTGGAGGCAGTGGGATTTTATGCCACGGCGCCGGACACGGAATATGAAGTGTATGTGTTTGACGGGGACAGTTTCCGTGAACATGTGGAAAACGGTGTGAAATTTCAGGTGGACAGTGGAAAAGTCCTGGCATCCGGCATGGTCACGGATGCAGGATTTTATACGGTCCGCCTGGCAAAACCGCAGACGGTGAATGTAGGAGAGCCTTTCGCTGTGGCAGTTAAGATCCACACGCCGGGGACAACGCAGCCGGTGGCGGTGGAGTATGCAGGCAGCGGGCGGACAGGAAATGTTGACATAAGTGACGGTGAGGGGTATATTAGTTTCGATGGCGGCACATGGGAGCGGACCGAAGAGTCAAAGGGATGCAACGTGTGCCTGAAAGCCTACAGCAGGATCATTGGAAAGTGAGAAGAACATGGAACATAAGATTGTTTTTGCAACATCAAATGCCGGAAAGATGCGGGAGATCCGTGAGATCTTAAAGGACCTCGGAGCGGAGATCCTGTCGATGAAGGAGGCAGGCGTGGATGTTGATATTGTGGAAGATGGAGATACATTCGCGGCAAATGCGTTAATTAAGGCAAAAGCTGTTTGGGAGAAGACCGGTGGGATCGTTCTCGCGGATGATTCCGGGCTTGTGATCGATGCCTTAAACGGGGATCCGGGCGTCTACTCCGCACGGTATATGGGGGAGAAGACTTCCTATGAGATCAAGAACTGGAATCTGATCCATCGTCTGGACGGTATCCCGGAGGAGAAGCGCACGGCGCGCTTCGTCTGTGTGATCGCAGCGGTCCTTCCGGATGGAAGAACCTTGACAGCGGAGGGAACGATGGAAGGCGTGATTGCGCATGAACCGGCCGGTGCCGGCGGATTCGGCTATGATCCGATCCTGATGCTTCCGGAATACGGGAAGACATCGGCGGAGATCACTATGGATGAGAAGAATGCCATCAGCCACCGCGGTAAAGCACTTCGGGCGATGAAAAAATGTCTTGCAGAAGAAATCGGAGAGTAAGGTATGAAAATTCTGATCGTGAGCGATACCCACAGAAGAGATGGAAATCTCAGGGCAATTATTGAAAAACAGTCCCCGTTCGATATGCTGATCCATCTGGGGGATACCGAGGGCAGCGAGATCTATTTTAAGGAATGGGTGAATAATGATAACTGCGTGATCCATGTTGTGCGCGGAAATAATGATTTCTTTTCCCAGACAGACAAGGAGAAGGAGATCTCCATCGGGAAATACCGGGTATTTCTGACTCACGGTCACATGTACGGCGTATCGTTTGAGCTGGAGACGATCAAGGAAGAGGCGAGAGCCAGAAAGGTGGATATCGTCATGTTTGGCCATACCCACAAGCCGCATCTGGAGTACTGTGAGGATGGGCTTGTGGTGCTGAATCCGGGAAGCCTTTCTTATCCGAGACAGGACGGGAGAAAACCATCGTATATGCTGATGGAGATCGACCGGAATGGGGAGGCGCATTATACGGTCTGTTATGTGGATCAGGATCGGGATATTCCGTCGGGGTTGTATTAAGTAGATTCATATTGGCGAGGGGGACGCAGTGAGCTTCCGCCCAGGAGCGCTCAGGGATGCGGGGATGGTTCCGCTAAGCTCCCGGGAGACTGCTAAGGGCGGGACACAGACGCCGCAAACTCGCTTCGCTCAGACAGTGCGGCATCTGCGTCCCAACGCAGTCACCCGGGAGCTAAGAGGAACCAGATCCCCGGATCAAGGCACTCCTGGGCGGAAGCTCACCGCTGGTAGTGTCGAGAATACAGTCACCCTTTGCTGAAACAGTTATACCTACGAGTTAAGAAAAAGTAGATGCCTGGATCGAGGTCCTTGGTCGGAAGCTCCCAGCCGGCTGCAGTGACGGTCGCGGGTTTTAATGGCTTGGAGGGTAACGTGGACTGCAATTTTATTGGAAGATTTCAAAAAAATGGTTGACAATCTAACACGTTCACGGTATAATTTTAAACGCATTTAGTGAACTTTTGCTTTTCAAATGCTTCGCAGAAATTCCGGGGTGTGGCTCAGCTTGGCTAGAGCACCTGGTTTGGGACCAGGGGGTCGCAGG